>OEQQ01000290.1_pt1 | contig 10885 bp, 1 predicted proteins | sample 1539741 | NCBI WGS metagenome assembly OEQQ01 (sample SAMEA3891876, study PRJEB23780) | metagenome | biome: terrestrial biome; feature: animal house; material: Caecal content | place: Italy | collected 2015-05-05
AGGCCTCGGGCTTGTCGGTGGTCTCGGGAGCGCCACCGGCGGTGAGGCCGTCCATGGCGCTCTGGAGAGCAGCCACGGCGTCGTCCACAACCTTCTGGTCGTCCTCGGACAGGGTGGCGTCAGCCATCACATCCTGAGCGGCAGCCAGAGCGGTGCGGAAGGTGGCCACGGACTCGGCGGTGTAACCGGTGAGGTCCATGCCCTCGGCCTTGCCGATGAGGTCTTCCAGGATGGACTTGTCGGCCTTGAAGCGCTGAGCCAGGATGGCGTCCAGCAGAGCCTGAGCCACAGGCTTGATGTCGGAGTCCATGGCGTCGCCGTCAGCGGCCACTTCCTTGGCATTGGCCAGAGCGTCCACCAGCTGCTGCCAGTTGGTCTCCACGTACTTGTCGGCGTTGGCCATCATGTCCTCGGCCTTGGCGATGAGACGGTTCAGCTCGTCCTTGTCGCCCTGAACCAGGCCCAGGCCCCAGATGCCTTCCAGCAGCTGGTCCCAAGCGGCGTTGACCTCGTCCTGGGTGGCGTTGGCGTCGGCCAGAACGGTCTTGGCGTTGTCCAGAGCGTCCTCAAAGGCCTTCTTGGCGGTATCGGTGACACCAGTGGTGTCCAGACCCTCGGCATAGGCCACGGTCTTCTCCAGCAGGGTCTTGTTGACATCGCCGGGCTCGGGGGTCTCGTCCTTCTCAAACACAGCGGTGACGGTGACGTTGCCCTCGGGCATCACGAAGGTGTTATCGGTGACGGTAACGTCCTCGCTCTGCCACTCCACGAAGTGCCAGCCCTCAGCAGCCTGCTGAGTCAGGGTCACGGTGGTGCCAGCGGTGGCGGTGGTGGGCTCGGCGGTAGCGGTGCCCTCGCCCTGGGTGTTCACGGTAACGGTGTACTCCTCGGGCTCGGGCTCCTCGCCGCCCACGGCGGTGATGAGGATGTAGCTGACCAGCACGTCATAGTTGGAGTCGCCGGTCTTCTCGGGGGCCAGGGTCAGGGTGACGGCGCCATCCGCAGCCACTTCCACGTTCTCCATGGTCACATAGGCAGGAGTGGCGGTGCACAGCTCCACGCCGTTGAGGGTGGCCAGGTTGGTCTCGCCCTGGTTGAGGGTGATGGTGGTGGGACGGGTGGTGCTCCACTGGGTCCAGGGATCCTGATAGCCCACATACACGTTGTAGGTGCCAGCCTTCAGGCCGTCGAACTGATAGCTCAGGGACTTGCCGGTGGCTTCCTTGGTCATGTGACGCACGGTAGCATAGGTGGAACCAGTGCTGCCGTTGTCGGTGCCGGTGTTCTCGCCGTTGAGGTAGCCCCAGCCGTTCTCGGCGGTGTAGGCCACGTCGGCGTCCGCGTTGCGGATGGTGTCCTGGTTGGCGTCCACCAGAATCTGACCCAGAGAGGTGAAGTTGGTGGCGCCGGAGTCCACGAAGTAGACCACGTCGTCGGGCACCACAGCCATGGTGTGCTTCACAGTCTGGCCATTGGCCAGGGAGCCGGAGATCTCATAGGTGCCCACCTGGTCCAGGTTCAGGTTGTCCAGGTTCCAGGTCACGTTCATGTCGAAGGGCTCGCCGCCGTTGACGGACACGGAGATGGCGTCGGGCAGGGCGGGCTTCTCACCCAGGTAGGTGTAGGCGGGCAGGTCCTCCACCACTTCCACCTCGGTGGTGGTGGTGTAGGTCAGCTTGCCGAAGTCATACCACAGGGCCACGTCCTCACGGGCCAGGTTGGTCTCGTCGTCCGCCTTCAGGGCCTCGGTGTCCAGAGCGCTGGAGTACAGACGCACGGAGCTGAAGTCGCTGAAGGAGGTACGGCCGGTGTCGGGGCACACGCCGATGCCCAGGTACAGGTCGGAGGGCTGGACCTCACCCACGTTGCTGCGGGTGCTGGACAGCTCGCCGTTGAGGTAGACGCTGATGGTGCCGCCGTTGGAGCCGTCATACACAGCAGCCACACGCAGCCACTGCTGCACCAGCTCGTTGTTCATGGGGAAGTTGGAGCTCTCTCCGTCGGGAGGAGTGGGCATCCAAGCGGAGCCGTTGTAGGTAAAGAAGTACAGGTTGCCGCCGGAAATACGGAAGGCAGCGGAGCTGTCGCCCTTACCCATAATCATGTTAAAGGAGGAACCGGAGGTGTCATAGACATTGGGACGGATGACGGCTTCCATGGTGAAGCTGTTGGAGCCGCCGATGACCTCGTTCATAGCCTCCTTGGCGCCCTCGTTGTCCACCAGGAAGTGGCCGCTCATGTAGGTGCCCTGCTCGGCATCCATGCCCATGGACACGGTGTCGTGCTTCTCGGTGACATCCACATCGAAGCCGTTGGCGCTCTGATCGGCCACCACAGCGTGGTAGTAGGGATCGGCCTTCATGGTCTCCAGGACCTCAACCTGCTCGTCCAGGTGAGCCTTGGCGTCAGCCAGCTGCTCCTTGAGGGCGTCAGACAGGCCGTTGTAGGAGTTGACCAGCTTGTTGACCTCGGTCTCCTGGTCCACAGAAGTGACCACCAGGGACTCAATGGCCTCCTTCAGCTCCTTGACGGCGGAGTCCTGATCCACCACGGAAGCGGTGCGGAAGGGAGCGGTGACGTCATACAGGTCGGCGTCCTTCACGGTGTAGGGCACCATGGTGTAGCAGTAGCTGTAGGTCTTGGAGGTGGGCAGAGTGTACTGACCCAGCACGTCGGGACCGCAGCTGGCGTTACCAGTGCCCTGGGAACGGTAGTTGATGGACAGGTAGGTCTCGTTCTCGTAAGTCAGCTCATAGGGGTGACGGGCCTGAGTCAGGTCGTCGGCGGTGAAGTGCAGAGCCTGAGCCTCCACAGTGTCCTGGGCGGCAATGGCCATGGCGTAGTCGCTCTGGTCATTGGTGACGGTGAACCACTTCACCCCAGTCAGGGTGCCGGTGTCCTCGGTGTCCAGGTAGGGGAAGAACAGCTCGTTGACGGTGGAGGAGTACTCACCCACACGGGCGAAGGACTCACGGTCCCACATGGCCTCTACGGGGCCGTTGCCGTACCAGCTGACGTTCTCATAGCCCTCAGGCAGGACCATGGTGGTGCCGATGCGCATGAAGCGGCTGCGGCTGGTGCTGGTCTTGGTGGCGTCCACGGTGAGGTCCAGAGTGACAGCACCGGAGCCGTCCACGGTGTAGACCACGGTCTGAGACAGGCCGTTCATGTTGGGGAAGGTCTGGGTGAAGGCAATGGAGGTGAAACCATTGGCCTGGGTGACCTGGATGTCACCGGAGACCTGGGCGTCCTTACCGGCATTCTGCCAGGCCCAGTCGAAGTTGCCGTTGTCGTTGTTGACAGGAGCGCGCCAGAAGTTGGGGACAGGGCCCTGGGTCAGCAGGGTCTCGCCGTTGTACACATAGTTGGAGATGGCGCCGCTGGCCTTGTCGATGTTGAAGGAGAAGCCCTCACCGGTGATGGCGATGACGTCCTCAGCGGAGTCGTCCACCACCACTTCGTTGGCGGAGGGAGTCAGGGCCACCTGCTGTACGTTGGCAGGCACCTGGAACTGCTCATGGGCAACCTCGTGGCCAGCAGTGGCCCACAGGGTGTCGCTCTTGAGCTGCACGGAGATGTTCAGGTAGTACTCAGCGCCGTCCTTGGTCTCCTTGGGCATGTACTGAGCATAGGGGATGGTGATGGTCTGAGTGGTCTGGGGAGCCACATCGGCGTTGACGGTGCCCTCGCCGATGACGGTGCCGCTCTCCATCAGCTGCCACACCACATGGTACTCGTTGAGGTTGGTGAAGCCGTTCTCGTTCTTCACCTGCACCTGGCCGCTCATCAGATCGGCCTCAGAGGCGGTGAACCACAGGCTCTGATACTGGTACTTCACTTCCTCCAGCTCGGGCTGAGCCACACGGTCGGGAGTGACCAGACCGTTCTGGCAGAAGTTGCCGGAGTTGTTGCGCCAGTCGCCGGTGTCGCCGCCGTAGCCGAAGAACTTGCCGTCCAGGGCGTCACCATAGATTTCCTCGTTGTAGTAGGCATAATCCTGAGCATAGTAGTTGTAGGTGCCGTCTTCCTTCTCCTGGATGCTGCTCATCTCAGCCCACAGCAGGACGCGCTCGTCGTCCTTGCCGATGGCAGGAGTGGCGGAGTTCTGGGCACGGATCTCGTCCTGGGTCAGAGCCACGTTGTAGAAGCGGCCCATGGAGATCTCGCCGGCGAACTGACGGCCGCTGTAATCGCTCTGGTAGCCCAGGCTCAGCAGGGCGCCGGAGGAGGAGATGGAGGTGGGGCCGGACTTGGAGCCGATCTCCTGGCCGTCCAGGTACACCTTCATGGTGCCGTTGTCATAGGTGGCCACCAGCTGGTGCCAGTTGTTCAAAAAGTCGTCGCCCAGCTTGGACTGCTCCACCACCAGGGAGTTCCAGCTGCCGTTGTAGACGAAGAACTCCAGGTTGTTGTCGCCGTTGAGCTTCAGAGCGAACTGCTTGTCGCCCTTGGCGGCGAAGACCTCGTTGGCCTTGAACTCGGTGGGCTTGAGAATGACTTCCACGGTGAAGGCCTTGCGGTCGCCGGACAGAGCGGCGTTGTAGGCCCCGTCGGTGTCCTCAAAGCCCACATAGCCGTTGACCAGGCTGGTGTCGGACAAAGCGCCCTCGCCGGGCTCCTTGTTGACGCTCTGGGCGCCGGCCACGCTGCCGGGATAGTCAGCCAGCTCATAGCTGGTGGGATACTTCACCACACGGGCCTGGTCCACCCAGTCCCAGATGAAGCCGCCCAGCATGTTGTCGCCGGAACGGACGGCATCCCAGTACTCCTTGATGCTGCCCACGGCGTTGCCCATGGCGTGGTCGTACTCGCACATCACGTAGGGCATGTTGTTGCGGGCCTCGCCCTGAACAGTGCCCACGGAGGGATACATGTTGGAGCCCATGTCGGTGCCGTTGGCCTTGTTGGAGCTCTCGGAGTGCACCGGACGGGTGGGATCGTTGTCCTTGAAGTACCAGATCAGATCATAGAACATGTAGTCGGCATAGTTGGCGTTGCTCTTGTAGTAGTTCTCGTTGCCGGTGGACCAGGACACGATGGCGCTGACGTTCTTCAAACGGTTGAAGGTGGTCACAGTGCGGTCCATAGCCAGCTCCTTGAAGAGCACCTGCTTGCCCTCGTTGTTCATCAGCTGGTGGGACTCCAGGTTGGTCTCGGCCATCATGTACAGGCCGTACTTGTTGCACAGATAGTACAGATAGTCGTCGTTGGAGTAGTGAGAGGTACGGATGGCGTTGAGGTTGTACTGCTTCATCAGCTCAACGTCCTTCTCCATGACCTCCTTGCTCACGGCCTTGCCGTACACGGGGTCGGTGTCGTGGCGGTTGGTGCCGCGGAACACCAGAGGCTGACCGTTGATGGTGATGGGCTTGTACTCGCTGTCCTGCGTGGTGCGGTTGCCGCTCCCATCCACCTCAGTGCGGGTGAACTCGATCTCACGGAAGCCCAGCTGCTGGGACATGGAGCCCAGGTAGGCGCCGCCGTCCTTGTAGAGGCTCACCACCAGGTAATACAGGTTGGGGTGCTCCGCGCTCCACAGCTCGGGGTCCTGCACGTACTTGGACAGGTCCACGGTCTGGCTGGAGCCCGCATCAATGGTGGGCACCTCGGCGGTCATGCCGTTGACGAACATGGAGCCGTCGGCGTTGTACACACGCACGTCCACCTTGTAGCCGGAAGCGGCCTGGGCGGACTCGTTCTCCACGGTAACGCTCAGGTCCAGGTTGGCGTTCTCATAGGTCTCGTCCAGGTCGGTGGTGACGAAGTAGTCGTTGAGGTGCACCTGAGGGGCGCCGTAGACGTACACGTCACGGAAGATGCCGCCGTCCTTGAACATGTCCTGCAGCTCGAACCAAGTGCCGTCGCAGAACTTATGTACTTCCACAGCCAGCAGGTTCTCGCCGTCCACCAGGTAGTCGGTGATGTCGAAGCTGTGGGGGGCGTAGGTGTCCTCGCTGTAACCCACGGGCTTGCCGTTGAGGTACACATAGTAGGCAGCCTCCACGCCCTGGAAGTTCAGGTAGATGCGGCCGTTCATCTCTTTCAGCGTGGACAGGCCCTCATCCAGGGTAAAGGTCTTGCGGTACATACCCACGGGGTTGTAGTTGACAGGGGCCAGAGGAGCGGTGTCGCTGCTGGTGTTGTCCTCCTGCCAGGGCACCTGGGTATTGGTGTAGATGGGATAGTCCAGACCCCAATAGGTCCAGCTGGCGGGCAGCTGGAGCCCGCTGCTCCAGGAGTCATCGGGGGTGTAGTCGGTCTCGTAGAAGTTGGCGTAGCTCTCCTTGGCGATGGTGTCGTTCTTCACCACGCGCAGGGACCAGTCGGCATCGTTCTCACCGGTGAGGTACTGCACGTAGCCGGAGGCCTCCTTGTTGAAGTTGATGGCGCTGTCCAGAGCGGCATCCACGCTGTCGTAGATGACGCTGGAGGTGGCGAACATGCTGGCCTCCTCCCGGTTGACTGCAAACACGTCCTCGTTGCCGTCCTCACCGGTCCACTCCTTATAAGTAAAGGTGGGAGAGGTGATGGCGTCTTTCTTCTCCAGCACGGGGGTGGAGGCGGAGGCGTTCCAGGGGTCCTTGTACCCAGCCTGGGTGTTCCCCGGCTCGGCTGCCATGGTATGAAGGGGAATCATACTCAGCAGCATGCTCAGGGCCAAACCAGTGGATACCACTCGTTTGTTGCGATTTCGCATGGGTGTTTTCCGTCCTTTCTCTTCATAGTATAGAGGCGCTGGGATGACAAGATGTTTGCTGCGACGCTCCACCCCTTTCCGGTGTCGGAATTTTTACTGAATAGACATTCCACGTTTGTGTGGAAAATTTTCACTCTAGATTATCCCACTGGCCTATACAATTTACAATTGACAAACAGTACAAAACATTTGGGCCATTTTTTGGCAAAAGCGCTGAACCAACTTCGGAAAAATGCCGATAAGCGAGGAAGGAATTGGAATCGAATTTTACAAAAAACACGCAGTCGCCTCCATTTGGAGGCAACTGCGTGGAAAAAATGGGAATTCAGCGGGAAACCAGGTACAGATTTGCCTTAACCTCCCGGTCCCTGGGGCCGTCGGGGCTGGTACACAGGGTGGTGACCTGATGGAACCCGGTGGATTGGGAAATTTGCTCCAACAGGGCGGAATGGTCCAGATAGGCAGGCAAAGACACCACCAGACGCCCCTCCCGTTCCAACATCGGGTCATCTGCCAACACGTCCAACTCCCCCCGGGTGGTGTTGAGAATGAGGGAGTGGTCGTAGATCATCATTTCCGGTAAAAATTTCATGTGGTTGAAGTAGTTGTCCGGGGTGAGGGTGACAAAATCCCGCACTTCTTGGGAGGTTTTCCACACGGGGGTGCCGTGTTCCGGCATAAGGTTGTCCTCGTAGGCGGTGAGCAGGCCGTTGCCGGGGTTGACGGCGGAGGCGATGGTGTACACCTCGTCCTCGTGGAAACCCACCTTTTGGGTCTGGTAGAAGCAGGCCACCAGGGCAATCACCGCCAGCAACAGGACGATTACCGCGTGTTTGCGCCAAAGGGAAGAGAATTTCATAGGGACCTCCCATCCGAGTTTAAAAGGACTCTGCCTGTGTTCCCACACGCAGAGTCCTTTTAGCATTTTCTTTCGCCTTTCGGCTATCCAGTCTGTGGTTGTTGCACAACCCCTCATAAAACTCCACACTGCACCGAAACTGGACCGACACCGTGCTTCACCGTTGCGACAGACCATCTTGTGGCTGTCTGTTCCTTTGCTTCTTACATGATAGCCATAATGGCCATAAAAGTCAAGGGATGACCATTTTACTCATTCAGCATTTATTTACAGAAAGAAATGCTGTGCGGAGAGTCGCACGGGTAAAGCAGAGAAACCCACGGCTTTCGCATTTGGGTCAGCGACCTTGTAGTGGGAAGAGAAATTTCCTCTCTAGAAATGTGGATTTTCCAAGCCTCAAGCTATTGGAGTCATCGTTATGAGATACTAGAAATTAACATGAAACGATATGGTGCATTGGGGGAAAAAATTATATGATTTCTTCAGCGACACAAAGTACAGCTTTGTGTTGCACTAACAAAAGAAAGGAGCGTTACACATGGAGGTTCTTACCGAAAAGAAACCCATCTCTGCTCTGAAAACCAGTGCAGCAGCACGAGGCTCGAATAACTGTAATATTTGTCCTGTGGGTTCCTAAAAAGGGCGGGATTCCAGGTTTCCTGGAATCCCGCTTTCTACACAATTGCTACTGTTGTTTTCGAACAGAAAGGTGATACAATGTATAAATTGCCCGGGTACACTGTCTTTTTTGAGGAGAATAACGTAATATATGTTTCGTCAAAGCTGTACCAGAATACAATAAAAATTACCGACAAGGAACTTCAGGACGAATTTCATTCGATTCTGCGCCATGGAGGCTGTGAGACCCTTTCTTCGCCGCTAACCAACCTACTTTACAAGCAGGGCATGATTGCTACCACCGAGGAAATACAGGCCAATCTTCGACAGGCCCAGCAACTGTTGGAAAAAACCTTGATTTTAACGATTATGCCTACGGAAGGCTGTAATTTCCGTTGTATATATTGTTATGAAGAACATACATCGATTAATATGCAGCGCGAAACAATTGATCAAATTCTGGCATATATTGAAAGAGAGGCACCCAAGTATGAAACAGTCAAAATTGGCTGGTTTGGCGGAGAGCCTACTCTGTGTAAAGATGTGGTTCTCGAAATCAGCAGCTTTACACAGAAACTGGCAGAAAAATATGGATTTTGCTTTGAATCAAGCATGACAACCAACGGATATCTCTTAGACATTCACTCCTTTGAAGAGTACTATCAAGTTGGGATTCGGTCGTATCAAGTCACGCTTGACGGGTGGGAGCATGACCGCATGCGTTCCCATGTGACAGGAAAAGGGACTCTTGATGTCATTCTCCAAAATTTAATTGATTTATCCCAGCTTTCCAAGGATAAATGCCAATTTGAAGTATGTATTCGGCACAATATTTTGCTCAGAGACAATGATATGAGCTGGTACGATCATCTATACAAGCTCTTTGGAGCGGACAGCCGTTTCTCCATTCTGGTGCATCCGATCGATGATTGGGGCGGAGAATCGGTAAAAAAGCTGGATCTTTCATCCTATCATGGACTCGGAGACACGATAGCGAAACATATTCGCTATCTTGAAGCCATTGGCATGCGCCATGCAAATCACACGGAGGAGCCTTTTTCTCAGATCTGTTATGCAAGCTTCCCTCATAGTATGGTTTTTCGGGCATCTGGAAGAATTGAAAAGTGCACGGTTGCGCTAGATCACCCCAAAAATCAGCTGGGATATGTTGATGCCCAAAAGGGCATCGTCTTGGACGAGACCATGAATCGTCTGTGGAGTTCATATCCCATTAAAACAGAATGTGTATCTTGCGCCCAGGCACTCAGTTGTCTCAATTTGAGCTGCAAGAGGAATACCGTTCTCTATGGAGCAACTATATTTGTGCCTATCAATGATCCACACGTATCAAAAAACAGCGACAGAATGCCAAAGGAGATCACTATGACATATTATCTCAAAAAATTCTGGAGAATTAACAGCCTTGCAGCCTTTTTACAGGTCATTACCTATGGCATTCACGTCAGCCTAAACCTGTTGATGATGCAGATGTTTCAGGGAATTATTGACCGGGACATCCGGTATTTCCTCACCTGGCTTGGTATCACCGGGCTGGGCTGGACCTTGTATTTCCTGGTCAGAAGTCTCCAGACCAAGGTTCAGTACCAGGCTGTGATGGCCATGAACAACCAATACCGCCACGATGTAGCCCACTCTCTGCTGCACAAGAGTTATGGGGAATTTCACGCCCAGGATAACGGTACCTATTTGGCCTGGATGACCAACTATACCAACAAGGTGGAGTCGCTAGCATGGGAGCCGTTCTTTCAAGGCGTAGGTCTGGCCTCGCAAGTGGTGTGGGCCATCATAGCCCTGGCCTCTCTCCACTGGTCTTTGCTGGTAGCGTCTCTGTTCAGTTTTGTCATTCTCATGGTCCTGCCCAAACTCTTCGAGAAAAAGCTGGAAGAATTGGGCAAAAAGACTGCCGATGCTCAGGCCGCCGCCACTGGAAAACTGAAGGACCTGTTAGGCGGCTTCGATGTCCTCCGGTTCTTTGGGCTGTCTGACCGCTTTCTCCGGCAATGTGACAATGCCAGTCGGGAGATGGAACAGCCCGCCTGTCATCAAAAGACCATCGCCAGCTATGTCAACAGCGTAATGGGTTTCTTTATCGTTGCCACCCAACTGCTGGTTAATGTATTCATTGGCATTCTGTCCATTCAGGGAGCTATTTTACAGGCCGCCATTATGGGTGGCGGCAACCTATGCGGTGCAGTGAGCAACGGTCTGAGCAATCTTGCAGAAATCCGCCTGTCCTTTGCTTCAGCAAAGCCCTACTTTGAGAATGTGACCCACGGCGGGGAGGAGAAGGCCGCCACCGCCCCCCAACTGGAGCCTCTGCGAGAGCACATCACGCTGGAGCACATCAGCTTCAGTTATGATGAACGAAAGCCCATTTTGAACGATCAAAGTTTCTGTTTCCAAAAGGGCGGCAAGTACGCACTCACGGGCCCCTCTGGCTGCGGCAAGTCCACCATACTCAAGCTTCTTTTAGGCTGGCTTCCAGAGTACAAGGGCATCATTCGCTTTGACGGCCTGGATGTGCGGGAGGTAACTCCGCAACAGTTGCAAAGTCAGATGAGCTACATCGAGCAGAACGTATTTTTGTTTAATACCACCATCCGGGACAACATCACCCTGGGCGGACAGTTTACCGACCAGCAGCTTGAGTGCGCCATCAAAGGAAGTGCCTTGGATGGAGACCTGAAAAA
>OEQQ01000293.1_pt1 | contig 10871 bp, 11 predicted proteins | sample 1539741 | NCBI WGS metagenome assembly OEQQ01 (sample SAMEA3891876, study PRJEB23780) | metagenome | biome: terrestrial biome; feature: animal house; material: Caecal content | place: Italy | collected 2015-05-05
AAAGGTCACTGGCCGTCAAATGATTCATGTCGGGCGTCCGCTCTATAGGCACATGAGGCAAAATGCAGCTTAGTGAGCGAGCTCCCACGCGGCATTTGGCCGCATGTGCCTGCATGGCCGAACTGTTACATTTTGCATAATTTTTTTGCCGCTGGCTATAGCTTTTTTTGTGGTTTTCTATTAAAATGAGATATGGGTGTAGGAAAAAGCGGGATGGCGCGGCGAAGGCGCGCCATTTGGCGTCGATGAAGGAGAAGGGGTATGATTTCAAATCAGATATTGCAGAGTACGATTGACGGCCTGAAGGCCATCGCGCGGGTGGAGCTGTGCGTGGTGGATGCGGACGGAAAGATGATCGCCACCACATCGGATGAGATGGAGCTGTGCGCTCAGCCTGCCGGGGCGTTCGCGGATTCTCCGGCGGACAGCCAGGAAGTGGCGGGCAATCAGTTTTTCAAGATCTACGACGAACAGCAGGTGGAGTACATTCTGGTGGCCGGCGGCGCGGGGGAGAACGTCTATATGATCGGCAAGATGGCCGCCTTCCAGATCCAGAACCTGCTGGTCGCTTACAAAGAGCGCTTCGATAAGGATAACTTTATCAAGAACCTGCTGCTGGACAACCTGCTGCTGGTGGACATTTACAGCAGGGCCAAGAAGCTGCACATCCCGGCGGACGCGAACCGGGTGGTGATGATTATCGAGAGCGGCGGCGGGAGGGACGGCAACGTCCTGGAAGTGGTGAGGGCGGGATTTTCCGCCAACAGCCACGATTTCATCACGGCCGTGGACGAGAACAACGTGATCGTGGTCAAGACGCTGACGGAAATCGATGAGAACGCCGAGATCAAGCAGGCTGCCGCCAGCATCGCCGCATATCTGGAAAACGAGGGGATTTTGAACAGCAGGATCTCCTACGGCACCGTGGTGCGGGAGATCAAGGAGGTCAGCCGTTCCTACAAAGAGGCCAAAATGGCCATGGATGTGGGAAAAATTTTCTTTGACGAGCGGATGATTATCGCTTATAGTGAATTGGGAATCGGGCGTCTCATCTATCAGCTTCCGATCCCCCAGTGCAGGATGTTCATCCGGGAGATCTTCGGAGGCAAGAGCCCGGACGATTTCGACGAGGAAACGCTGACCACCATCAACAAGTTTTTCGAGAACAGCCTGAATGTGTCGGAGACCAGCCGTCAGCTGTTCATCCACAGAAATACGCTGGTGTACCGGCTGGATAAGCTGCAGAAGAGCACCGGCCTGGATCTGCGCGTGTTCGAGGACGCCATCACGTTCAAGATCGCGCTTATGATCGTGAAGTATATGAAGTACATGGAGACGTTTGAATACTAGAAACGAAACGGGAAGGAATTTTGGCACACATGGAGAAGAAACGCAGGAAGAAAAAAGAGGGCGGCGATGCGATGATCACGCTGGATAAGGTGAGCATGTCCTACTCCTCATCCGGGACATCCTACGCGCTGGACAACGTGAGTCTGAGCATCAGAAAGGGAGAATTCGTTTTCATCGTCGGGGACAGCGGATCCGGAAAATCCACCCTGATCAAGCTGCTCCTGCGGGAGCTGACGCCCACCAGCGGCCGGATCGTGGTAAACGGCGCGGATGTGGCGAAGCTGAAGCATCGCCAGGTGCCGAAGTTCCGGAGAAATCTCGGGATCGTATTTCAGGATTTCCGCCTTTTGAACGACCGGAACGTATATGAGAACGTGGCTTTCGCCCAGAGGGTCGTGCAGACGCCCACCAGGGAGATCCGCAAAAATGTGCCCCGGGCGCTGGCCGTGGTGGGGCTTGCAGGCAAATACAAGGCCAAGACCCGGCAGCTTTCCGGCGGCGAACAGCAGCGGGTGGCGCTGGCCAGAGCGCTGGTGAACGAGCCGCCGATTCTGCTGGCGGACGAGCCTACTGGCAACCTCGATCCGAAGAACTCCTGGGACATCATGAAGCTTCTGGAGCGGATCAACGAGGAAAAGGGGACGACGATCCTGGTGGTAACCCACAATAAGGAGATCGTCAACGCCATGCAGAAGCGGGTGATTACGATGAAGAAGGGCGTCGTCTTCAGCGACGAGGAAAAAGGCGGTTATATCGATGAGGATTAGTACGTTTTTTTATACGTTAAAGCAGGGTTTTATCAACATTTTCAGGAACAAGTGGTTTTCGCTGGCGTCCGTGGCCACGATCAGCGCCTGCCTGTTTCTGTTCGGCCTGTTCTTCGCGGTGATCATCAATTTTCAGCATATCATCCACACCGCGGAAGAGGGCGTATCCGTCACCGTCTTTTTTGAGGACGGGGTGGAGCAGGAGCAGATGGATCAGATCGGGAATCAGATCCGTGCGCGGGACGAGGTGGCGAAAGCGGACTTCATCTCGGCGGACGAGGCCTGGGCGGAATGGGCGCCGGAGAATATCGGCGAGGACTATCAGGAAGTTTATTCGGAAAATCCCCTGGAAGGGATGGACAATTACGAGATTTATATGAAGGATGTATCCAGGCAGGAGGATCTGGTGACCTGGCTGGAATCCGTTCCCGGCGTCCGGGAAGTGCGCCGCTCCGAAATGGCGGCCACGACGCTCACCGGAGTGAACGCCATCGTGGCTTACGTCTCCGTCGGGATCATCGCCATCCTTCTGGCGGTTTCCGTCTTTTTGATCAATAATACGGTGGTGATCGGAATCTCCGTCCGCAAGGAGGAGATCGAAATCATGAAATACATCGGGGCCACGGACTTTTTCGTCCGCTCCCCGTTCGTGATCGAGGGCATTTTGATCGGCCTGATCGGATCCTGTATCCCGCTGGCGGCCATCTATGTGCTCTACATCGAGGTGATGGACTACATCGCGGTTCAGTTCCCGTCCCTGACAGGGCTGATGCAGTTTCTTCCGGTCTCGGAGGTATATCACACGCTCCTGCCCGTTTCCATGGGGCTGGGCGCGGGAATCGGTTTTCTGGGAAGCTTCATCACCGTGCGCAAACATCTGAGGGTATGAGGAACGGTTCCGACGGAGAGGAAATGGAATGAACGGAAAGAGAAAGCGGCTTCTGGCCGCAGCCCTGGCGGGAATGGTTTTGTTCCTGCGCGCGCCCTTTGCCGCCGTGTCGGCCAGCGAGCTGGAGGAGAGCATCCGGCAGAAGCAGGAGGCCATCAGCCAGGCGCAGGAAGAGAAGAAAAAGCTGCAGTCCGGCCTTTCCGACATCCAGGCGATGGTGAAGCAGCTGGAGAAGTCCAAAAGCGACCTGGAGTCCTATGTGGTGGAGCTGGACGGTCAGCTGAGCAGCCTGGAGGAGAAGATCGGGGAGCTGCAGGAGCAGATCGAAGAGAAGAAAGAGGAGATCGTGCAGGCGAAAGAAGACCTGGAGGCCGCCCAGGCCGTAGCGGAAAGCCAGTATGCGGATATGAAGGTGAGGCTGCGGTATCTGTACGCCAACAGCACGGACGACGGGTATCTGACGGCGCTGCTGTCCGCAGGCAGTTTTTCGGAAATGCTCAATCAGGCGGAATACATTCAGCAGGTCAGCGATTATGACAGCAGGAAGCTGGAAGAATACCGTCAGAACGTAGAATATATGGATCTGTGCAGGCAGACGCTGGAAGAAGAGGAAGAGGTTCTGCATCAGGCGGAGGAGAGCCTTCAGAAGGAGCAGGCGTCCGTCAATACCCTGATTTCGGAAAAGGAAAAGCAGATCGTCGCCTACGAAGGGGATATCAGCAACCAGGAGGCCGCCATCGCGGAGTACGAAGCGCAGATCGCCGCGGAGGACGCGGAAATCGCCGCGCTGGAGAAGGCGGTGGAAGCGGACAGGGCGAAGCTGGCGGAGGAGAACCGGGTCAAGTATGACGGCGGGATGTTCCAGATGCCATGCCCCAGCTATAAACGGATTTCGGACGATTACGGCAACCGCATGCATCCCACCCTGGGCGTGGAGAAATTCCACAACGGAGTGGACTTCGCGGCGCCCAGCGGATCGCCCATTCTGGCGGCTTATGACGGCAGGGTAGTGGCCGCCACCTATAACAGTTCCATGGGAAATTATGTGATGATCGACCATGGGGACGGACTGTATACGATTTACATGCACGCTTCCAAACTGTACGTGTCCTCCGGACAGACGGTGACGAAAGGGGAGCAGATCGCAGCGGTGGGGTCCACCGGACGTTCTACCGGACCGCATCTGCATTTCTCCGTGCGCTTAAACGGCAGCTATGTGAGCCCGTGGAATTATTTGAAGTGACGAGGATAACCGGAACAAAAAAGAGGGGATGAAAATCCGATTGCCTTTTTGTTCCGGTTATGTGCGATTTGGGAATGGTACGGCCAAAGCGGCACATATATTATTGATACGAAATGAACGGGAGGATGAGATGAGCCATAAGAGAAGTTTTGCGGGGGGACTGATCGCCGGAATCGTGCTGACGCTGTTTCTGGGATGCGGATATTTTGCGGGAACGCAGCTGTATCGGGCGTTTCAGGCGCAGAAGGGCGCGGTGAGCGCTTCGGGGGATTCCCAGGACGGGGCGGTTTCCGTGGCGAACCCGGCGACGATGCAGAAGATGGGCGTGCTGGAAGAGATGATCGGGGAGTATTATCTGGAGGATGCGGGGGAGCCCGAGCTGGAGCAGGGCGTCTATAAAGGGATGATCGAAGCGCTGGGAGATCCTTATTCCACGTACTACTCCCAGGAGGAGCTGGAGGATCTGCAGAACAAGACCCAGGGGATTTATTACGGGATCGGCGCGCGGGTCGGCATCGACGCGGACACCCAGCTCCCCAGAATCGCCAGCGTCATCGAGGGCACACCGGCGCAGGAAGCCGGGCTGATGTCGGGAGACCTCCTGTATAAGGTGGACGATACCCTGGTGCAGGGAATGGACCTGAATTCCGCGGTTGCTCTGGTGAAGGGGGACGAGGGGACCACGGTGCATCTGACCGTGATCCGCGAAGGGGAAACCGATTATCTGGAGTTCGACGTGGAGAGGCGGAAGCTGGAGAACGAGACCGTGACTTACGAAATGCTGGAGGACGGTGCTGGATACATCCAGATTCAGGAATTCGACGACGTGACGGTGGACCAGTTCGAAGAGGCGCTGGAAGCCTGCAGGCAGGAAGGGATGAGGGGGCTGATTCTGGATCTGCGGGGAAACCCCGGCGGCAATCTGACCACGGTATGCGAAATCGCGCGGATGATGCTTCCGGAAGGGCTCATCGTCTATACGGAGGATAAAAACGGGCAGCGGGAGGAATATACCTGCGACGGAAAAAGTCAGCTGGACGTTCCGCTGGTGGTTCTGGTGGACGCCAACAGCGCTTCCGCTTCGGAGATTCTGGCGGGCGCCGTCAAGGATTACGGGATCGGAACCCTGGTGGGAACCACGACCTTTGGCAAGGGGATCGTGCAGCGCATTATGAAGCTTTCCGACGGCTCGGCGGTGAAGCTGACGGTGAGCAAGTATTACACGCCGAAGGGAAACAACATCCATGAAATCGGGATTTCTCCCGACGTGGAGGTGCCCTTCGAGGCGGAGCCGTATCTGGAAGACGGCACGGACAATCAGCTGGAGCGGGCGGTGGAGGTATTGAAAGAGAAGATGGAGTGAAGGCATGAGGATTGCGCGTCTCGAAATCCATAACTTCAAATCGATCCGGGAACTGGTGCTGGAGGATGTGGAAAACGCCCTCATTCTGGTGGGGCAGAACAATACGGGCAAAACGGCAGTCCTGGACGCCATCCGGGCGGTGGGCGGGGAGTACGCCGTGAGGGGAGAGGACTTTCAGGAGGACTTCCCCAATATCGAAATCCTGGTGGAGCTGGCGCTGGATCGGGAGGATCTGGAGCGCCTGCACCGGGACGGGGCCGTGAGCCGCTACCGCAGGTTCGACTCCTGGTATCAGGACTTTTGCCGCAGGCTGCCCTCCTTTCAAAACGGGGTCCTTTCGTTCGCCTTCGTGGCCAACCGGGAGGGGAAGGTGCGCTGGGAGGACGGCAGGCAGAAGAACAACCCCTGCGTGCGTCAGGTCTTTCCGAAGGTCTACTATATGGATGCGCAGAGAAACCTGCAGTCGTTTCAGGATGATCTTCTCCTGCTCCAGGAAGGGGAGCTGCTCCGCCAGATGCGGTCCGGCTGCTGCATGTTCGACCGGTCCAAAAAGTGCAACCGCTGCTTTTCCTGCATGGGTCTGATCCTGCCCAAAAGCGCCGGGGAACTCAACGCCCTGGAAACGGCCAGGCTTTTGGAATATAAGCTGTATCAGCAGAATCTGGACGGGTTTTCCAGGCGGATCAACCGGAATTTCCGGAAGAACGGCGGCACGGAACAGCTGGTCTATTCCATGAATCAGAACGTGGAGCAGATGCTCTCCGTGACGGTGGAGACCTGGAACGAACGGCAGAACAAGCGCAGGTCCATCGACTGCATGGGGCAGGGAATGCGCAGCATCTACATGTTGTCCCTGCTGGAGACCTACGAAGAGGAGGAGTGCCAGAATCCGGGAATCGTCCTGGTGGAGGATCCGGAGATCTTCCTGCATCCCAGGCTGCAGCGGGTTGCGGGGGAGATCCTCTATCGCCTGTCCCGGAAAAATCAGGTCGTTTTTTCCACTCACTCTCCGAATTTGCTGGCGAATTTCAACAGCAGGCAGATCCGCCAGATCCGGCTGGGAGAGGACGGCTATTCCCGCGTCTTTCCCAAAACGGATATCAGCGCGGTGCTGGACGATCTGGGCTATTCCGCGTCCGACCTGATGAACGTGAACTTCGTCTTCATCGTGGAGGGCAAGGACGACAAGAGCCGTCTGCCCCTGCTCATTCGGAAATATTACGAGGAGACTTACGACGAGGCGGGAAATCTCTCCCGGATCGCGATCATCACCACCAACAGCTGCACCAATATCAAGACTTACGCCAATTTGAAATATATGAATCAGGTCTATCTGCGGGACAATTTTCTGATGATCCGGGACGGTGACGGGCAGGACAGCGGGGAACTGAAGCGGCAGCTGTGCAAATATTATGAGCAGAGAAACGAAGAGGATGTGGACCGTCTCCCCCGGGTGACGGAAAAGAACGTGCTGATTCTGAAATACTATTCCTTTGAAAACTATTTCCTCAATCCCGCGGTGATGGCGAAGCTGGGCGTGCTGGAATCGGAAGAACAGTTCTACGGGATCTTTCTGGAGAAATGGAGGGAATACCTTTGCCGGCTCCGCAGCGGGAAGCATCTCCTGGAAGCGCTGGGCCGGGATTTTGAAACGGCGCAGGACGTGCGGCAGCACATGGAGGAAATCAAAATCCATCTGCGGGGACATAACCTGTTCGACCTGTTTTACGGGAGATTTCAGGAGGAGGAGACGCAGCTGCTGGAGCGCTACATCGATCTCGCACCCCGGGAGGATTTTCGGGATATTCTGGACGCCATCGACCGGTTTATTTATTTCGAGAGCAGAAAAAGGCGGAGCGATTGACAAATTCCTGTCGGAAACGCATACAATGGTAAGGAAAAGAAAAATAAGGGAATCGGATGATGGAGATTTATGCGAGTCAGTTCGGCATGCCGCAGCGTTCGGTATTCCTGAGTTTTTCCGGGGTGATTACCGGAATTGACGCGACGGGAAACAGGGGAAGAAGGTTCGGAGGCTGCTCCCGGATGATAACCGTGGAAAACGAGTCCGGAAATGTGGTGAACTTTTTTGTGAATGCGGGCACCTTTGTGGTGGATTATATCACTCTGTTCGAGGGACTTTTCGTCACCGTTTTTTACGACGGGAACGCGGCGGCTCCCCTGATTTACCCGCCGCAGTATACGGCGGCGGTCATCGCTCCCCGGATGGAAGGGCAGATGGTGTTCGTGGGGCGTTTCAACAATGCGCTTCTGAGCAGCGATCGGAGCCTGAAGCTGAATCTCGCGCCTTCCACAACGGTGGTGACGCAGAACAACCAGACTTTTTCCGGAAATCCCGGGGGGAATGTTCTGGTGGTGCTCTACAGCCGGACGACCAGGAGCATCCCGCCGCAGACTACGCCGGAAAAGGTCATCGTCCTTTGCGGACAGTAGGAAAAATCAATATGCAAAAACGGGCGAGGACGGCCGCAAAAGGAAACGGAGGTTTCCGGCAGCGGCCGTCCTTTTGTAATCTGAATTTTGCCGTTCGTTTCCGCTGCAGGCATGTCGGCCGATAACAGAGGATAAAACAGGGCATATTGGAATAGAGAATATGGCAGCAAAAAAGAACAGATGTTCTAACTTGTGTCTATACTTTTTTGCACATCCATGCTATAATCTTTTCGATATAGATGAGGCCGGGTGAACCGGGGGCACTGGATGGAGAAGATGAAAAAGAAAAAAGAAATATCAATTGTACGCTCCTCAGCAGCGGAATATTTGACGTTTATTACTGCAACAGGAGAAAGTGACGTCAATGCCGTCTATTTTGATGAAAATGTATGGTTGACACAGAAGATGATGGGAATTCTATATAACGTAGAGACACATACCGTCAATTATCATTTAAAAAAGATCTTCAATGATGGAGAATTAGATGAGAATTCAGTTATTCGAAAATTTCGAATAACTGCTTCTGATGGAAAAAGCTATAATACAAATCATTATAATTTGAAAGCGATTATTGCGGTTGGGAATAAGGTTGACTCTCCGAAAGCGGTTCAGTTTCGTAAATGGGCAAATGGCATTATAGAGGAGTTTACGATTAAAGGTTTTGCGATGGACGATGAGCGACTAAAGAATTTTGGAACTATTCTCACAAAAGATTATTTTGAAGAGCAGTTACAAAGAATTCGTGAAATACGTTTATCGGAGAGAAGGTTTTATCAAAAAATTACAGATATTTATGCAACGAGTATCGACTATGATCCTAAAGCCAAAACAACCAGATTGTTTTTTGCGAAGGTTCAGAATCAGTTGCATTGGGCAATTCATGGGGAAACCGCAGCTGAAGTGATTTATCATAGAGCGGATAGTGAAAAAGAACATATGGGGTTGCAGACATGGAAAGATGCTCCTGATGGAAAAATACAAAGATTTGACGTAACGGTTGCGAAAAATTATTTAACCGAACAAGAGCTATCAGCTATGGCCAGAATTGTTAACGCTTATTTGGATCTTGCGGAGATGAGGGCAGAAGAACATGTCCCTATGACAATGGAAGACTGGGCGGAGCAGTTTGAAGGGATTTTGCGACTGTCTAAAAAGGAGATTTTGACACATGCAGGAAGTATTTCAGCAGAGATAGCAGAACAGCATGCGATTAGTGAGTTTGAAAAATACCGGGTAAGACAGGATGAATTGTATCAGAGTGATTTTGATCGTGTGTTGCTGGAAAATAAAAATGGGGAAAATTATCGATGATAATCGGAAATGGATTAACAATAGATTTCTGAATATCGCTGCTGCTCTAAATATTTTTGAGGACGACTTATGGATCATTTCAAATTAGTATCAGAATACGCTCCCACCGGCGATCAGCCGCAGGCCATCGCCGAGCTGGTAAAGGGATTCCGGGAAGACAACCGGTTCGAGACTTTGCTGGGCGTCACGGGATCCGGCAAGACGTTCACCATGGCCAACGTCATCCAGGCGCTGAACAAGCCCACGCTGGTCATCGCGCACAACAAGACGCTGGCGGCCCAGCTCTACGGCGAGTTCAAGGAATTTTTCCCGGAAAATGCGGTAGAATATTTCGTATCCTAGTGTGCCGGGGCCGGAAAATGAGGTATATTTAGTGTTTTTTTGTACTGTTTAGTCCGGATTTTGTGGACAGAATAGGACTAAACGGACTGGATGATACCAGACGGACAGAATGATTTTGTGACTTTTTGCAGGAAAAATTCGTAATAGACGTAATAAAGAGATGATGATAAAATAAAGATGATTAAACATTTTGGAGGCATTGTATGGATGGTATGTCGATATTAACAGTAGTTGGTACTATTGCCACAGTAATAGGAACTATTGCAACGATAATTTCAACAGTTATAGCTGTAAAAGCAAAGAATGAAGCTAAGGAAATATTGAATCATATTCGAGAGGAAAAAAGTCGAAATATAAAAAGTAATGGACAAGTAATTGTAAAGAATAGCGGAAATAATTCGGGAATACTTAGTGGAATAAATTCAGGGGAAACTCGTAAATGACAAGAGATGACTATAAAATAGATAATAGTGGAAGTAATCAAGGAATTATAGTGGCACATAATGAGGGAGATATTTATTATACTCTCCAGCAAGTAGTAAAAATTCCTTCACTGATTTCGACAGTAGTAAAAACATTAGGAACTTTATGCATAGAAGAACCTTTATTACTAAGCGGTCAGAGCCTAGAAGATTTTAAACCAGATGAAAAAATTGAATATAATCATGTGATTAAATATAAAGATATTATCAAAAAGTTTGCAGCATATTATTGGACTTGTGATCAATATTTAAACGTGTATGACGATTCTCATATAAGAGGAAAAGCAAAAATTTTGAATTGCGTGCATTTATGGTATTTAAAGGCAAAAGGAAATATTTTAGCTCAAAATGAAAAGTCAGAAAAAGCGGATATAGAAATCATTAGCGAACATTCTGATGAATTAATTGATATAGTAACAAAGCGGATTATTGACGTGGTCAAAAATTCGGCTGAATTTGAGACTATGCTCATAGAAGATTTAGAACTAGGAGTAGCATGTTTTACATGTTATTGTTTTATGGAATGTAGAGTATTGGAGAAACCAGTATGATTGTGAATAATGAAAGAGATCCTGAACTTTCTTTATATTATTTAGGTGGAATTTATTTAAATATTTTAGAGCAAAAGAAAGTTATATCAATTGAAAATTTATTTACAGAAACACAGGTA
>OEQQ01000294.1_pt1 | contig 10858 bp, 6 predicted proteins | sample 1539741 | NCBI WGS metagenome assembly OEQQ01 (sample SAMEA3891876, study PRJEB23780) | metagenome | biome: terrestrial biome; feature: animal house; material: Caecal content | place: Italy | collected 2015-05-05
CTCCTTCAGTTTTTCCAGAGCCTTCACGGGGTTGCCGTCGTCCGCGGCCACGCATTTCCCGTCCGCAAAAACCTCTCCCCCCTCCATTCGAAGGAGGTTAATCAGATAGGAATCGTTCTGTTCGCTGCCCGCGTACAGGGCCAGCGGATATTTTTCCGTTCCCGCGAAATATTCCTTCAGCGCGGGAAGGATTTCCCCGTCCAGCTCATCCAGCGTCCAGACCGCAATTTCATCCGCGGACTCCGTCACATACTCCTCCAGCCCCGCTTCCCGGAAAATATCCGCGTTGTACAGCATTCCCTGCGGGGAGGAATAGACCGGCACCATGTAATATTCGCCGCCGATCGTCACCTGGTTCAGAAGCGACTCCGAAATATCTTCCTCCCAGCTCTCTTCCACCACGTCGGTCAGGGGCAAAATCGTCCCCTGATGAATTTCATCCGCGGAAGTGAAATAGGCGGTGAGGAACAAGGACGGCAGCGAATTTCCCTGTTTTGCCAGCGCCAGCTTCTGCGGCCGCTCCGAACCGGGGAAGCTCTCTATGGAAATTTGAAATTGCGGATTATCCCTGGTAAAACCGTCTACCGCAGCCTGCAGTCCCTCTTCCAGCTGAGTCGAGTCCGTCCATATCACCGTGGAAACCGCTTCCTGCTGCGTCTCCTCCTGTGCCGCTTCCTCCTGCGCGACGGCGCTCTCCCCTTCGCCGGCGTTTTGTGTCTGCCCGGCCCCGCCGGAAGTTCCGCCGCATGCAGCCAGCGTCCCCGCCATGACCATCGCCATCAAAAAAGCCCATTTCTTCTTCATTCTCTATCCCTCTTTTCCTTTCCCCGGCAACTCTCCCGTTCCAGGATCGCCGGCTGAAACAAATAATACTGAAAATCCGATTTGCTCTCTTTCCGGATCAATTTCCACAAAACTTCCGCAGCTTTCTCCCCGATTTCCACATTTTTGTAGGAAACGGAGGTCAGCCTGGGGGATAACAGATTCCCGAAGTCGTCGTTGTCGTACCCGACGATCCCTACGTCTTCCGAAATCCGCAGTCCCACCTGCCCGACAGCCCCGTAAACTTCTCTGGCCACACGGTCGTTAAAACAGAAAACCGCATCGATTTCCTGCCCGTCCTCCAGCATGGAGAGAAACTTTTTTCCGGGCTGCCCTCCGTTTTCCAGGGAAATAATTTTCCGGTTCACCTCCAGCCCGTTTTCGATCAGCGCCGAAATATAGCCATGACATCGATCCATGGAAGTTTTATATTTTTCCTTCGCGATATAGGCGATCTTTCGATATCCCTTCCCGATGAGAAACCGGGTGGCGATATAACCTCCGTAAAAATCGTTGGACGTGATCACCGGGGCGTCGATTCCCTCGATGGAACGGTTGCAGAACACAAAGGGAATCTGCGCCTCCGTCAGCCTTTTATACAGTTTCAGATTATCTTCCAGCCGATTGCAGATCACAGGTACCATAATGAAACCATCCACCCCATTGCTTATCAGTCTCTTGATATAGTGTTCCTGCTTCTCGCCGTCGTTATCTGAGTTGCATAAAATTACGTTGACGCCATGCTTCTGCGCGATGTTCTCCACTCCCCGGACGAGGCCGGGGTAAATGGCATCCATCACGTTCGGCACGATCACCGCCCAGTTGTTCCCCTGCATGGAAAGCCCGCTGAAGCGTTCTCTGACATAGGTTCCGCTCCCGTTTTGGGAAAACAGATATCCTTCCCGCTCCAGTTCCTTGATCGCCTTGTCCAGCGTCGCCCGCGTCGTATCCAGTTTCCTGCACAGATACGGTCTGGACTTCAGCTTCTCGCCCGCTTTCATATAGGAAATTTCATCCAGCAACGTGTTCTTGATTTCCTTATACCGCAACATTACGCTACCAACCCTCTTCTCCTGAACATACTGACTCCTCCCTTTGGATAATGGCTTTTTCAGCCTGATAACAGGCAACTGCATCTGTTTCATCGTTTCAGGAGCATCGGTCAGTATGTGTTCATTATATATTTTGCTCAATTTTCGTCAAGTATATCCAAAAATTATAGGCAGCTTTTTCAATTTTTAGGCAGCTTTTATCAGTTTCCATGATTTTACAGTGAAATTTGACTGTTTCTGTTGAAATTTTATTGACACTTTTCTCTTCCGGTGGTATGGTTAGCCTGTATTCAGGTATTCCTGCCATTCACCCCATGACTGGAAAGGATCCCAAATGGAATATACCATCGTGCCTTCGGGCACAGAACACTTCGACTTCATCGTCTGCGGAGGCGGCCCTTCCGGGTTTGCCGCCGCTCTCAGCGCTGCGCGCAGGCATCTCCGGACGGCCATCGTGGAACGAACCGGCTGTCTCGGCGGCGTTTCCACCAACGGCTGTATCCCCTATCTTCTGGCCGGCAGAAAGCTTCACCCCAAAACCGATCAACACGTCCGCGTCATCGGCGGTATTTTTGACGAGGTCACGGACCGGCTTATCGCGGCCGGTCACGCCATCGAACCGAATACCATCGATCTTTCCTTCAATCCGTTCGGCTGGTATCCCCGTATGGCCTCCGGTATCGTAGTGGACGAAAACCACTATAAAATCTTGCTGGAGGAGCTCTGCCAACAGGAAGGAATCCGGATCTTTTACAACTCCGATCTGATCCACGCGGATGTAGAGGACGACAGGATCCGTTCCGTTCTGATCCACAACAGGGACGGCATCGTGGAACTGACGGCGGAATTATTCGCCGACTGTACCGGGGACGGGGATCTCATCGCAATGAGCGGCTGTCCCTTTTTCAAAGGGCGTCCTTCCGACGGGCTGACCGCCCCCGCTTCCCTGGAAATGCAACTGGATCATGTGGATGGAAACGCCCTGGTTCAGTGGCAAAACGAACACAGCTCGCCCAAACTGGTAGAAATCATCGAAGACTTGAAAGAGAAGGGAATCTGGAAATTTCCCTATGAGATTTTCGTTTGCATGCAGCTGATGGAAAAAGACGTTTTTCTCATCAATACCATCCGCCAAACCCGCGTAGACGGCACCAGCGAAGCATCCGTCAGCGCTGCCCTACGGGAGGGGCGCAAAGAAAGCCTGGAACTGTTCGACATCATCCGGAAATATTTCCCCGGGTTTGAAAATGCCCGGATCCGCAGGATCAGCGACTGGCTGGGGATCCGGGAATCCCGCCGTCTCGACGGCCGGTATACGATCACGCTGGACGACGCCCTTTCGGGAAGGAAGTATGCAGACTGCATCGGAGCCACAACCTACAACTTCGATCTTCCGGATCCGCTGCGCCCCAGCCATGATCCCATGATGGGCAGCGCGAAAACGCCGGACGCTTCCCGCCCCCATGTGGTCATCCGGATCCCGTACCGCAGCCTGCTTCCCAAAGGGATCCTCAATCTGATCGCGGCAGGAAGGGTGATCTCCGCCCAGCGGGAAGTGCTGGGTTCCATGCGCCTGATGGGCAACTGCTTCCAGACCGGACAGGCCGCCGGCACCGCCGCCCGTTTCGCCCTGGACTCGGGATGTGATTTTGCGGCCGTAAATACGGACTCTCTCCGGGAGGCGCTTTTCGCGGACGGAATCATCGATCCGGATTCCCTCCCATTTTCCTGAAAGGAGGTTCCCATGTATCGACTGCTCATCGCCGTAAAGGACTTCGAATCCCGGTTTCCAAAAGCATTCCGCCTTCTCTCGGATTCCGGCCTGTTCGATCTCATTTCATGCCCCAGCTTAAAGGATCTTTCCTCCCGGGAACAGGACGATCTCCTTTCGTCCGCGGACGGGGTCTTCTGGGCGGCGGACCGCCTGGACGCTTTCCTTCTGGACCGGATGCCGAAGCTGAAAATCGTCTCTAAAATGGGGTCCGGCACGGATAATATCGATCTGGACGGCTGCCGGGAGCGCGGAATTTCCGTCGTCAATTCCAGGGGCAAAAATACGAACGCCGTGGCAGAAATGACGCTGTGCCTCATGCTGGCCCTCCTGAGACAGCTTCTTCCCCTTTCCCGCGCCGCCCGGAAAGGCGACTGGAACGCGCGGATCCCAGGGACGGAACTGAAGGGGAAAACAGTGGGACTGATCGGCTTCGGCATGATCGCCCGCCGGGTGGCGGAACTGCTCTCCCCTTTTGGGGTTCACATCTGCGCATATGACCCTTACATGGACGAAACGGCCGCGAAAAGGCTGCAGGTGACCCCGGTTTCCCTTCATGAACTGCTGGCCGTTTCCGATATCGTCAGCGTCCACATTCCCGTCCTGCCGGAAAACGAAGGGATGTTCTGCCGCGATCTCTTCTCCCGCATGAAGCCGGGCTGCCTGTTTGTTAATTGCTCCCGGGGTTCTCTCGTGGTGGAAGAAGATCTCTTCGCGGCCCTGCGCGATGGCGTCCTGGCCGGTGCCGCCTGCGACGTATTCCGGCAGGAACCCCTTTCCGCCGGAAATCCCCTGTTTTCTCTGGATCCCTTCATCGGCACCCCGCATGTAGCGGGGATGACCGCAGAGAGCATGGAGGAAGACAGCATGGAAATCGCGCAGAAGCTGATCGCTTTCTTCTCCGGCCGGGAGGTGACGACATGATCCTGGATTCCCTTTCCCACGCCGCACGCTACGAAGCTCTCCATCCGTTTTTCGCAGAGGCGTTCGCGTATCTGAAGTCCCTGGCTCCCGATACGCTCCCGCCTTTGGGAGAACCCGTTATCCTGAGAAAGGGTTCCATATCCGCTACGGCCCGGCGTTACGATACCCGCCCCGCAGAGGCCCTGCCTTTTGAAGCGCACCGCAACGATATCGACCTGCACTTCCTGCTTTCCGGCGGGGAAGCCGTTTTTTGCTGCCCGCGCCAGAACCTGCCCGATCCGAATCCCTACGATTCAACAAAGGATTGCGAAACGGCCGCTTTTGCCGCAAATCCCCTGTGGGTCCCGCTTCGCCCGAAAGACTTTCTCATCCTCTTCCCGGGAGAAGCGCACCGGCCCGGCTGCATCCTGGACGCCCCCGCGTCCGTCTCCAAGATCGTGATGAAAATCCGGCTGTAATTTGCCGGATTCCGTGTACTTTTCTTCCCTTTCGGGCTATACTCTTGTTAAGCGGGGCGCCGGCGGCGCCCCGTTAAAAAAGAAGCGGAGATCAGCTTTACGCTCCGGAACGGAGGATTTTATGAGCAGAACGATCTATTATAACGGCACTATTTTGACCATGAATCCGGCGCAGCCCACGGCGAAAACCGTGACGGTGCAGGACGGGCGCATCGTCAGCACTTCCGGGGCTGTAAGCGTCTCGGAAATTCGTGGATACGACGCTCCGCACGGCCCTTCTGCGCAGGCGCAAAAGGAGGCCCCGTCCCGGACCCGTTTTGTGGATCTGAGAGGGGCCACCCTGCTTCCCTCTTTCGTGGATGCCCACGGCCATTTTTCCGGTTACGCCACCTCCCTGCTTCAGGTTGAGCTGGACGAATCGGCAGATTTTGATGAAATCGTCTCCCGGATCCGTTCCTTCCTCTCCCGGACCCGGATTCCCGACGGCACCTGGATCATAGGAAAAGGGTATGACCACAATCTGCTCAGCGAAGGCGCACACCCGGACAGAGCCGTGCTGGATCAGGCGGTTTTGGATCATCCGCTGGTGATTCAGCATAAGTCCGGGCATATGGGCGTATTCAACTCCGCAGCCCTGCGGCTTCTGGGCATCACGGCCGACACTCCCTGCCCCTCCGGAGGCCGCATCGAAATCCGGGACGGCGAGCCCACCGGCTACCTGGAAGAAAACGCTTTTCTCTCCTTTCTCCAGAAAGTTCCCATGCCCTCCCCGGAAGATCTCATGGCTTCCTACGCCCGAGCGCAGGAAGCATACGCGTCTTACGGCATCACCACCGTCCAGGAGGGGATGCTTCCCCTGCCGCTGGCTCCCCTCTGCCGGACCCTGATGGAGCAAAAGCTTTTGTGGCTGGACGTGGTGGGATACGCCGACGCCAGAGAGGCAGACGCCGTCGAACGCGCGCTGCCCGGCTGTCACGGCGTATACAGGAACCATTTCAAACTGGGCGGGATGAAAATCTTCCTGGACGGCTCTCCTCAGGGGCGCACCGCCTGGATGCGCACGCCTTACGAAGGCAGCGAAAACGACTGCGGATACGGCACCCTGACGGACGAGGAGGCGGAACGGTTCGTAAGGCTTTCCGTCCAAAAGAACGTGCAGCTTCTGGCCCACTGCAACGGAGATGCCGCTGCCGCCCAGTTTCTGCGCGTTTGTCAAAAGGTTGAAGACGAGGGGCTTCCCCTGAAATCCCTCCGCCCCGTCCTGATCCACGGACAGCTTCTCGGCACCGATCAGCTCCCCGCCGTCAGGCAGCTCGGCATCATCCCTTCCTTTTTTGCAGCCCACGTCTACCACTGGGGCGATATCCATGTGAAGAACTTCGGCCTGAGACGGGCTTCCCACATCAGCCCCGCCGCCTCCGCTCTGGCGGAAGGAATTCCCTTCACCTTTCATCAGGACGCGCCCGTCATTCAGCCCGACATGCTGGAGACGATCTGGTGCAGCGCGGTACGGCTCACGAAGGGCGGGCTGAAGCTGGATGCGCAGGCCATCCCCGCAGCCGAGGCGCTCAAAGCCGTCACCATCAACGCCGCTTACCAGTATTTTGAGGAAAATGAAAAAGGCTCCATCGAACCGGGCAAACGGGCTGATTTCGTCATTCTGGACCGAAATCCCCTGGAAACGGATCCCATGGAGCTTAGACAAATTAAAATCCTTCAGACCATCAAAGACGGGGAGACCGTTTTTGAGGGGTGAACGCTGCGCTTTCACCCCTCCAGCAGTTCGAGGAAATCCTCCTTCGTCATGCCGGCCAGCTGTCCGCCTTCGCCCTGCAGGATCTGATCCGACAGATCCTGTTTGGTCTCCTGCAGCCGGCGGATCTTTTCTTCCACCGTATTTTTGGCGATGAGCTGATAGACCGTCACCTTCCGGGTCTGTCCCAGCCTGTGAGCCCGGTCCGTAGCCTGATTTTGCACCGCCAGATTCCACCAGGGATCGTAGTGAATGACCACGTCCGCCCCGGTCAGGTTCAGTCCCACGCCCCCGGCTCTCAGCGAGATGAGGAATACCTTCGTATCCCCTTCGTTAAACTCCCTCACCAGCTGCTGACGCTTCTCTTTTCCCGTGGATCCTGTGATGGTAAAATAAGAAATTTCCCGTTTTTCCAGCTCCGGCTTCAGAAGCTCCAGCATGGACGTGAACTGGGAGAAGACCAGCATCCTGTGACCGCCTTCCACCGCGCTTTCGATCAGCTCCAGACAGGACTCCCGCTTCGCCGATTCCCCGTCGTAATCTTCAAAACAAAGGGACGGATCGCAGCAGATCTGGCGCAGCTTCATCAGTTCCGCCAGCATCTGCATGCGGTTTTTCTGAAATTCATCCGCATCCTGGGAAGCGATTTTCTGGCGCATGAGCTGAGCCTGGGCCCCGTAGAGCTTCGACTGCTTTCCTTCCAAACGGACGTAGCGCACCTCCTCCAGCTTGTCCGGCAGATCCTTCAGCACATCCTGCTTCAGCCTGCGCAGGATAAAAGGCGATACCATCTTCTGAAGACGTTTTGCCACCCATTCTTCTTTGTTTTTGACGATGGGGGTCTCCATTTCCTGTTTGAAAACGTCATAGCTGTAAAGATAGCCAGGCATCAGATAGTCGAAAATGCTCCACAGTTCGCTGAGGCGGTTCTCGATGGGCGTCCCGGTCAGCGCAAAACGGTTCGCGCTCTCGATGAGCTTTACCGCCTTGGCCGCAGCCGTGGTGTGATTTTTGATATACTGAGCCTCGTCGATAACCTGATAATCAAATCGTTTTCCCTCATAGTAAGGAATATCCCGTTTGAGCAGGTCGTAAGACGTGATCAGCACGTCGAAGCTCTTCCAGGACTCGATCTTTTTCCTGCGCTCCTCCTGGCCGCCCGTCACCAGACAGAATTCCAGCTGCGGGGCGAAACGGCGGATTTCTTCCCCCCAGTTGAACACCAGGGAAGCCGGGGCCACGATCAGAGTCCTCCCTCCTCGCCCTTCCAGGCGCGCGGAAAGCAGCACCGCGATGGTCTGCAGCGTCTTTCCAAGCCCCATGTCGTCCGCCAGGATCCCGCCGAAATGCAGGGTTTCCAGCGTCCTCATCCACTTATATCCCACGATCTGATATCTGCGCATGACCCGGGAAAGGGAAGCCGGCTCCTCGAAGTCCGCGTCGCTGACCGTTTTGAACTCCTTGACCATTTCCCGAAATCTGCTGTCCCGGGTGCTGTATACCGTTTCCTGCTCCTCCAGCATCTTTTCCAGATACAGGGTCCGATACAGCGGAAGGTGCATTTTTCCTTTGACGAACTCCTTCGGCGACAGGTGCAGGCTGTCCATCATCTCTTCCAGCATCGCCAGTCCGCCGTCGTCCAGGTTGATAAAATCTCCGCCCCTTAAGCGGTGGAATTTCTTTTTGTTCCGATAGCTGTCCAGAATCTGCAGGAGTTCTTTGCGGGAAAGATCCTCCGCAGAAATGTCCAGATTCAGAAGCCCGCGGGATACGGATACGCCCACGGAAATCCTGATTTTTCTGGCCTTATTCAGGTTCTGGAAGCGGCGGGTACACTGCACCTCGCCCACCCCGAGCAGGAAATCCAGACCATTTTCCAGGAACTGATACACCAGATCCGCTTCCCCTCCGCAGTGAAATTCATCCCGCTCCATATTCAGGCACGGGAGCCACTGCCTGAGCCGGTATACGATTTCCGCTTCGCGCACCCGCTGCCTGACCGGTTCCATCCCGGCTTCCATCTCGTCCAAAAGCAGATCCGTGAGGGAAAACTCCTCTTCCCCATACCGGACATGCGCCGTACAGGTGATATTTCCCCGCTGCGCGTCCAGATAAAAAACGAACTGCGCTTCCGGCGGCAGATAGCGCTCCGTGCGGGCAGCGTCCTCTTCCCTCACCTCCACGTATTCGCCGAGACGGGGCAGAATGGCATAATAAAATTCCGCCATATTGTTCCGTCCAATCACAAAGCTGAGAGAGCTGCGGTCCGCAATCTCCAGAAAGGGCGCCGTGGCTTCCAGAAACTTCGGATCCACCCGGCACAGCCGAAGCGATTTGTCCTCGATAAAATACGAGGTCTGAGATCCCTCGAAAAAGCGCGGGCCATCCCATTCGACCCGGATTCCCTGAAAGACGTTTTTCTCCTCCTGCGGCCGGATCCGAAGGATCACCGCGGGATCCTCCACGCCGCAGGTGAGAATGCCCTTCCGCTTCCCTTCTTCCGTCTTCTCCTCGTATTCGATTCCGTCCTCTCCCATCAACTCATAGAATCGATCCAGCCGCCAGCCGTGTAATTCCAGCGCGCCGCTCTTTCCCACCGCCTTGCGGGACCAGCTCTGGCTCTCTACAAGCCGCTGTTCAAACTGCGCCTCTTCCTGCACCACCTGACGGATAAAACGGATCCACTCTTTTCCCCGTTCCGTAAAATTTCCCATCCGGTGATTGATCCTGGTGCCGGAGCCGTAAGTGTCGGTGGCCGACTCCTTTACGTTCTGGCAAAATTCCCGCAGATTTTTCACCACGAACAGCTTCTCGCTGCCCACCCGAAAAGACAGGGACAGCCGTCCGTCCTTCTGGGTCAGGCGTGGGCGCAGCGTCAGGCTTCCTTCCTCCGCATCCACATCCGCTCTGATCCGGTTCGCCCGCCTTTCCTGAAAGGAAGCGATCAGGCCATGCCCGGTCCGGTCCGTGGCATCCCCCGGGCGATAGAAGTCCAGATATTCTTCCAGCAGGCAGAAAAGCGCGGCCGTCCAGCCGCAGTTCCTCTTCCGGTCATACCACCCGTAAAAATGCTTCTGGCAGTCCGGACAATGGCACTCCACGTTCAGCACCCTGTCTCTGGAAAAAACCATCTGAATGGGAAACACCTCGCCTTTCCAGATTCCCCTTCCTTCCGCGTCTCCCAAAATTCCATCTTCATAATAAGTGTATCCGAAGTGGGTCTCATCCAGGACGACTTCCCTGCGCCTGCAGTGCGCCAGCCCCTTCTTCTCCGTGTCCGGCGTCAGCCCCAGGCTCCGCCGAAGGGCTTCCACATCGAAATAGGAATAGGAATCCCTCGCCCGCTTCGCCCCCTGGCCGTCCGCTTCTTTGGCCGGCGCGAAGGCGCCGGGATTGAGAACCACCATCTCCGTTTCTCTCCTGGCCGCGGATTCTTTTGACTCCGCAATTTTCTCCGGAGCCGGCTCCTGCTTCTTTGCATCCTTTTCTTCCGGTTCCTGTTGCTGCAGCTTTTGTCCTTCCGGTTCCTGTTGCCGTCCAGGCTTCTCTTCATTTTCGCGCTCTTCCCCGGCAGAATTGGCTTTCGCTTTCTTTTGTTCCATTTCTTCTATGGCATAACAGACCGCCGCCATATGCCGGCAGCGTCCGCCGCCGTTGGCCTGCGGGCAGGTACAGTGCATCCGCACCTGACCATCCGGATTTTTCCGGATCCGCACCTCATACCGCCGGTCACCGATCACCGCCCCGCTGTAGCCGTCCTTTTCCTCCTTCAGGTCCGCCACGCGCCCTCTCTTCCAGTAATCCTCCCCCATGCTGAGGGCATTCTCCGTAAAGAGCGTCTTCCAGTTCTGTATTCTTCCAGTCTCTTCCAAACCCCGGGTCCTCCTGCTGATGTAAGTAAAATCCTCCTTTCAGTATAAGCGAAAAAGGGCGACATGGAAAGAGGCCGGACGGTTTTGCCGAAAAAAAACAGCGGCGTCACGGGGACGTCGCTGCGGAAATAATTCCAACAGGGTCTTTGTGTTCTTCGAACTTCAGAGTTGGTCCGGCCTCAGACTCCCCTGAGCGAGAACGGGGG
>OEQQ01000295.1_pt1 | contig 10854 bp, 9 predicted proteins | sample 1539741 | NCBI WGS metagenome assembly OEQQ01 (sample SAMEA3891876, study PRJEB23780) | metagenome | biome: terrestrial biome; feature: animal house; material: Caecal content | place: Italy | collected 2015-05-05
GCCCACCACCACCCCGCCCACACAGACGGAGCCCCAGGAGCAGGTGTCGGAGGAAGGCCTGGTTTACCTGGCAGGGGAGAAGGGCATTACCATTGTAGGCTTTGAGGGTACACTGGATGCAGATGGCATGCTCTTTGTTCCGGATACCATTGATAATCAGGAGGTGACGGAAATTGCCGCCGGGGCTTTTTCCGGTCATAAGGAGCTGCAGCAGGTATGGCTGCCCTATACCTGCACCGTCATTGGCGACGGCGCCTTTGAAGATTGCCCCGGTCTGCGGCAGGTATCCGCCTTCGCCACCCTTGCCAGTGTCGGGGAGGACTGCTTCTCCGGCTGTGATGCCCTGCGGGCGGTTTATGCCATGGAGCCGGAAGACTTCCGGCAGGTGCTGCCCCAGGAATGTCGGGCTTACCCCTTTGAGATGGAAACGGGCGTTGGTGCCCTGTCCTTCGTGATGGTGGATGAGCTGGGCGTGGTGTATGGTTTCCTGGAAGATGACAGCTGTGTCCTGCTGGACGTGCCGGCGAATCTGGAGGAATTGGATCTTTCGGACACCCCCTCCGGGGAAAACACGGTGTATATCTGCGAAGGAGCCCTGGACAATGCCACATCCCTGAGAAGCCTGACTTTGGGGAACGATACCATATTCCCCTTCGGGCTGTTTGACCAGGTACGGGGTGTGGATTCCGTGTACTGCCAGAATAACTCTCTGGCGCAAAGCTGGTTCTTCAGCTGCTACGGTGCGGCATACCTCAATATACTCCGGGAGCAGGAGGGCGGAGACTATATCTACCCGGATGTGAATGCGGTAAAGGCGGCCATGGTGCGTGCCCAGGAGCTGGTGGAAAGCTATGAGCACACCCGTCCGGACGGAACGAAATGGAGCAGCGTGCTGAAAGAGAACAGCGTGGATTGGAGCTATGCCCACGAGGTGATTGCCACTCTGGATGAGGGAGCAAGCAGAGTGGATAAAATCAACGAGATGGCGGAGTACATCCTGGAGCGGGAGCCGGAAAGCGGTGACGAGTACTACTCCCGGCTGGGACTGGGATTGTATTACGGAGAAACGGTCCGCCTGAACCTTCTGGGAATCATTCCCTGAAAACGGCATACACCCAAAGCACCCCCGGCGATATGCTGGCCGGGGGAGCAATATTGAGAAAAGGAGAGCTTTTGCGGCAATGACCATAGATGAGCAGATGTTCTTTGACGGAAAGCCCGGGGCGCTGGCTTTGTATGAAGCCTTCCGGGAAAAGCTGCTTGCCCTTTGCCCCGATGCGGCGCTGGAGGTGCAGAAAACCCAGATTACCTTCCGGAATCCAAAGGTTTTCTGCTGCGTTTCCATGGCGAGGATGAAAGGCATCCAAGGGGAATACATTGTGGTGACCCTGGGGCTGGGGCAGAGGCTGGCGTCTCCCCGGGTCTGGGTGGCAACGGAGCCCTACCCCGGCCGCTGGACCCGCCACATTCCCCTACGGGACAGCCGGGAGGTGGACGGGGAGCTTTTGGACTGGGTGCTTACACCTTCAGCCGGGAAAAGCACCCCTTGCGGTGAGAAAATGACCTGGAATTATAAAAATCCCCGGAAATCCGAAGATTTCCGGGGATTTGTGTCATTGGGGAAAGACTCAGGCGTTGAGAGCCTCAGCCACAGCAACAGCCACGGATACGGTCATACCGACCATGGGGTTGTTGCCGGCGCCCAGGAAGCCCATCATCTCCACGTGAGCGGGGACGGAGGAGGAGCCTGCGAACTGAGCGTCGCTGTGCATACGGCCCATGGTGTCGGTCATGCCGTAGGAAGCGGGGCCGGCAGCCATGTTGTCCGGGTGCAGGGTACGGCCGGTGCCGCCGCCGGAAGCCACGGAGAAGTACTTCTTGCCCTGCTCAATGCACTCCTTCTTGTAAGTGCCGGCAACAGGGTGCTGGAAGCGGGTGGGGTTGGTGGAGTTGCCGGTGATGGAAACGTCCACGCCTTCCTTGTGCATGATGGCAACGCCCTCGCGGACATCGTCAGCGCCGTAGCAGCGGACAGCAGCCCGCTCGCCATCGGAGTACTTGTACTCCTTCACAACGGTCAGCTCACCGGTGTAGTAGTCGAACTTGGTCTGCACGTAGGTGAAGCCGTTGATCCGGGAGATAATCTGAGCAGCGTCCTTGCCCAGGCCGTTCAGGATAACCCGCAGGGGCTCCTTACGGGCCTTGTTGGCGCTGCGGGCGATGCCGATGGCACCTTCAGCAGCGGCGAAGGACTCGTGGCCGGCCAGGAAAGCGAAGCACTTGGTCTCGTCCCGCAGCAGCATAGCGCCCAGGTTGCCGTGACCCAGACCAACCTTCCGGTCCTCGGCAACGGAGCCGGGGATGCAGAAAGCCTGCAGGCCGATGCCGATGGCCTCAGCGGCCTCAGCGGCGGTCTTGACGCCCTTCTTCATGGCGATGGCAGCGCCTACGGTGTAGGCCCAGGCCACGTCCTCAAAGCAGATGGGCTGAATATTCTTGGTGATGGTGTAGGGGTCGAAGCCCTTGGCCACGCACAGGTCCCGGCACTCCTCCACGGAGTTCAGGCCGTACTGAGCGAGGACACCATTGATCTTGTCGATCTTTCTTTCGTAACCTTCAAACAAAGCCATTGTGCAGTCCTCCTCTTATTCGTGACGGGGGTCGATATACTTGGCAGCGTTCTCGAAGCGGCCGTAGTGACCCTTGGCCTTCTCCAGAGCGGTGGCAGCGTCATCGCCCTTCTTGATGAAGTCCATCATCTTGCCCAGGTTGATGAATTCGTAGCCGATAATCAGGTTGTCGGCATCCAGAGCGCAGCGGGTGACATAGCCTTCTGCCATCTCCAGGTAACGGGGGCCCTTCACCTTGGTGGCGAACATGGTGCCCACCTGGCTCCGCAGGCCCTTGCCCAGGTCTTCCAGGGAAGCGCCGATGGCCAGGCCGTCCTCGGAGAATGCGGACTGGCTGCGGCCGTAAACGATCTGCAGGAACAGCTCACGCATAGCGGTGTTGATGGCGTCGCACACCAGGTCGGTGTTCAGAGCCTCCAGGATGGTCTTACCGATGAGGATTTCGGAAGCCATAGCGGCGGAGTGGGTCATGCCGGAGCAGCCCAGGGTCTCCACCAGAGCTTCCTCGATGATGCCTTCCTTGATGTTCAGGGTCAGCTTGCAGCAGCCCTGCTGGGGAGCACACCAGCCGATACCGTGGGTGAAACCGCTGATGTCCTTGATTTCCTTGGCCTGAACCCACTTGCCCTCTTCGGGAATGGGAGCGGGGCCGTGATAGGCGCCCTTGGCCACGGAGCACATGTGCTGTACTTCAGTACTATAAATCATGGCAAAATTCCTTTCTTTTCAAGGCGGGGATACCGCCTTTGGTGATAATACCTGGGAAAGACACACTTTTCCACTTGCTATTATACAAAGCTTCTCCCCGCTTGTCAATTCTTCCGAAAAAAATGATAGAGGAAAAAACCATGTATGAGGAAAAGAAAAAGGGCCATACTAATCCCATCCCAGGAAAAGAAGGTGAAATTATGAACTGCAACGGCAACAAGTGTATCGAATGCACCGTCACCCAGTGCGCCAACCACTGCGGCAGCAGCAACTACTGCGCTCTGGACCGGATTCTGGTTGGCACCCACGAGGGCAACCCCACCATGGACCAGTGCACCGACTGCAAGTCCTTCCGGAAGAAGTAAGGATCCCCAGTCCCCGGCAGCTGCCGGGGCCGTATCCGGGCCGTTCGCTGTATTTGTCAGCGGACGGCCCTTTTCCTGCACCGATTTTTACACAGAGCCGCCCGGGTAAAGGAAGTTTGACAAAGGGCCGGGGCAGCTTGCCGGGATTTTACACCGGGCTGGTAGCGGTCTTTACCGGCGGAAGGATATAATAGGGCCGTACCCTGAGGTCAAAAAACAACGAGAAATTTTGGAGGAACAAAATGAAAAAACTGATTGCATTGCTTCTTGCGGCGGCGCTGTCCGTGACGGTTCTGGCCGGTTGTGCAGGTGAGTCTTCCCAGGGCACCACCGCAGGAAATGAGACCACCCAGGCTGCAACCCAGCCCACCACAGCCCCCCAGGAGGAGGCAGGTAAGGCCCCCAAGTACGTATTTCTGTTCATCGGCGACGGCATGAGCTACCCCCAGATTCAGGCTACTTCCGACTACCTGGGCGCCCTGACGGACGAGGACTACTGGCAGGCAGCTCCCAGCCTGGATGATAACGGCGGCGCCATTCTGGACGGCCCCCAGTACCTGAACTTCATGGGCTTTGCCGCTGCCGGTTCTGCGGTGACCTACGATTCCAACAGCTTCTGCCCCGACTCCGCTTCCACCGCCACTTCCATTGCCACCGGTCACAAGACCTACTCCGGCACCATCGGCGTGGACGAGACCGCTTCCCAGGAGTACGCCACCATTGCAGAGCAGCTGAAGGCCCAGAAGGGCTGGGAAATCGGCATCATCTCTTCCGTGACCATCAACCACGCCACCCCTGCTGCCTTCTATGCCCACCAGGCCAGCCGGAACGACTACTATGAAATCGGCCTGGATCTGATTGACTCCGGCTTTGACTACTTTGCCGGCGCCGGTTTCAGCAAGCCCACCGGCCCTGACGGCGACCAGACCGACCTGTACCAGCTGGTGGAGGAGGCCGGCTACACCGTAGCCCGGACCCAGGCTGAGGTGGAGGGCATCACCGCCGACACCGAAAAGGTGTTCATCGTGGATGAGTATGTGGCCTCCGATGCAGCTTTCAACTATGAAATCGACCGCACCGAGGATATGCTGTCCCTGGCTGACTATGTGCAGAAGGGCATTGAGGTTCTGGAAAACGACAATGGCTTCTTTATGATGTGCGAAGGCGGCAAGATTGACTGGGCCTGCCACGCCAACGACGCAGCCTCTTCCATCCACGACACCATGGCTCTGGCGGATGCGGTTCAGGTAGCCATGGACTTTGCAGCAGAGCATCCTGAGGAGACCCTGATTCTGGTGACCGGCGACCACGAAACCGGCGGTATGACCATCGGCTTTGCCGGCACCGACTACGACACCTACCTGGACCTGCTGGAGAACCAGAAGGTTTCCTTCACCAAGTTCGACACCGAGTATGTGGCAGCCTACAAGGAGAACAAGACCTCCTTTGCCGATGTGATGAAGGATGTTACCGAGCTGTTCGGCCTGAAGCTGGAGGGCGAAGAAGGGGACAAGCTGGTGCTCACCGACTACGAGATGGAGCAGCTCCAGGCGGCCTACGAAAAGAGTATCAACGGCACCGCCGCCAGCGAATATGAGCAGGAGGAGACCATCCTCTACGGCGGCTATGAGCCTCTGACCGTGACCATCACCCACATCATCAACAACAAGTCCGGTATCAGCTTCACCTCCTACAGCCACACCGGTCTGCCGGTAGCTGTGTTTGCCGACGGCGTGGGCGCTGAGGGGTTCAACGGATACTACGACAATACCGATATCTACAATAAGCTGGCGAAGATGCTGGAGATTGCCTGATTCAGCCAAAATATAGATAACGGCACAAACCGCCCTTGTCCGGCAGGACAGGGGCGGCATTGGCTGTATGTTAGGAGATTCTTATGAAACCATGGAAAAAATATGTCCGGGACTATGCCCCGGTGCTTGTGTGCCTTCTGGCAATAGTCTTGCTGCTGCTTTTGCCCACGGGGTATGAAGATGCCCTTTTGTACCAGCAGGCAGAGCGGTGCCGGGGGGTGGTGACGGAGGTGGACAACTCCACCATTGTGGATACGGGACTGGTGCGCTCCGGGGAGCAGCGGTGTACCCTGACCATTCAGGACGGCCTCTTTGCCGGCCGGACGGCGGTGGGCATCAATTTGCTCACCGGCTCTTTGGAGCAGGACAAGCTGTTTGAGGTAGGGGACGAGGCTCTGATTGTGGTCAGCCATGACGGGGATACCATTACCAATGTGACCATGATTGACCATAACCGGCAGAATCTGGAGCTTTGGATGGCGTTGGGATTTGTGGTTTTCCTGATTCTCTTTGCGGGAAAAACAGGTGTGCGGGCGATTTTGTCCTTTGTGCTGACGGTACTTACCTTGTGGAAGCTGCTGGTTCCCCTGTACCTGAAGGGCTATAACCCCATCTGGGTGGGGCTTTTCATCACCTTGTTTTTAACGGTGGTGATCATCTCTCTGGTTTACGGCTTTGACCGCAGATCCTTGTCTGCGGTGTCCGGCTCTTTCCTGGGAATCCTGGTGACCTGCATACTGGGCATTGTATTTACGGATTTGTTCAAAATTCACGGCGCTGTGATGGCCTATTCCGAAAGCCTCCTGTATTCCGGCTATCTGGATTTGAATTTGACCAAGATTTTCATGGCCTCCATTTTCATCGGTGCTTCCGGAGCGGTGATGGATTTGTCTGTGGACATCACCTCTGCGGTGGCGGAGGTGGTGGAGAAGCGGCCGGACCTGGGGTGGAAGGAGGCGGCGGCCTCCGGCATGAATGTGGGCCGGGCAGCCATGGGCACCATGACCACCACCTTGCTCTTTGCCTATTCCGGGGGCTATATTGCCATGCTGATGGTGTTCATGGCCCAGGGAACCCCGGTGGAGCATATCCTCAACTATAAATATGTGGCGGCGGAAATGATTCACACCGTCATCGGCTCCTTTGGCCTGGTCACCGTCGCACCCTTTACCGCCCTGTGTGCCGGCGTTTTCCTTACCCGCCGGAAAAAGACGGCTCTGCCGGAATAACCCCCGCCGCCTGGGGCTTTTTGCCCCAGACGGCATACTTTTTTCTTGACGATAGGGAACCCGCCGGGTATGATAGGGTATATTGGAGAAAAGCAGGAGGATTTACATATATGGACGAGATGGAACTGGACAGAAACCTTCCCGTGCCGGAGGATGGGGAAGCCCGGACTGTGCCGGAGGCAGAGGAGGCCCGGAGCGCACCGGCGGAAGAACCCCGGGAGGAGCCGGAGGAGATTCCGGCAGAGGCCCCCAGGAAAAGAAAAAGATTCAAAAAATGGCTGAAGAAGCTGGGAAAGGGCGCAGCGGTGGTGATTCTGGCGGCGGTGGTGGCTGCCCTCAGCAGCGGCCTGACTTCCTTTGTGGTCTCTCAGTATTGGCAGAACCAGCTGTCACTGCTGGACCGGTCCCACCGGGAGCAGATGGAGGCGGTGCAGCAGGAGCTGAAGGACACCTTGGAGAGCTACCGCCCCGACCTGACGGCGGCGCCTCAGCAGGGGCTGACCCCGGGGCAGGTGTATCAGAACAATGCGGCGGCGGTGGCGGCGGTAATGAACTACCAGCGCATTGAGGGTGTCCTCCAGCCGGCGGGTACCGGAACGGGCTTTTTCATCACCACCGACGGCTTCCTGGTGACCAACTACCATGTGATTGCCGATGCCGAAACCTTAAGCGTCATCACCGGGGACGACAGGGAATATCCGGCCCAGGTGGTGGGCTTTGACAGCAGCAACGATGTGGCGGTGCTGAAGGTAAGCGCCCAGAGCCTGCCCTGTGTGAAGCTGGGCAGCAGCGATGCCCTCCAGGTGGGAGATCAGGTGGTGGCGGTGGGCAACGCCCTGGGGCAGTTTACCTCCACCATGACGGTAGGCTACATCAGCGCCAAGGACCGGCTGGTCACCACCGACGGTCAGGCCATCAATATGATTCAGACCGACGCCGCCATCAATTCCGGCAATTCCGGCGGTCCTCTGTTTGATATGAACGGAGAGGTGGTGGGCATTACCACCGCCAAGTACTCCGGCTACACGGAAAGCGGCGCCTCCATTGAGGGTATTGGCTTTGCCATCCCCATGGACGATGTGATCAACCAGATTTCTGATTTGTGCCAGTACGGCTATATTACCGGTGCCTATATGGCAGTGGTGGTGATGGAGATGGATACCTCCGTGGCGGAGGCCTACGGCCTGCCTGCCGGGCTGAAAATCGCCGAGGTGGTGCCCGGCGGTGCGGCGGACAGAGCGGGAATCCGCACAGGGGACATCTTAATCAATGTGGGCGGCACCGATGTCAGCTCCATTGTCATGCTCTCCCGGGCTCTGCGGGACTACAAGGCCGGGGATACCGCCATCGTGACGGTGTACCGGGAGGGAAAGCTGGTGCGCATGGAGCTGACCTTCGACGAAAAGCCCAGAGAGCAATCGGGGGACGCCTCCTTGCCGGAGGGGGACTTCCAGGAGTGGTATGACTACTTCTCCGACTATTTCCAGAAAGAAAATCCCTGACATACCTGCACCCGGAGTGGAAAGAGAAAGCCGCTCCGGGTGCTTTGTCGAAAAATGTCGAAAGTTCGCAAGGGCGATTCCGTTGCAATGAAAGGAAAATTGTGGTAAGGTAATAAAAAAGGAAAAGGGGAAGAACCTTGAAAAAGCTTCTGATTGCAGACAGTACCCCGGGGCTTTCCGAGGCCCTGGCACAGGTGCTGTCCCGGGATTTTGAAATATATGTCTGCAATCGGGGAGACGAGCTGATGCAGCAGCTGCTGTCCGTCCGCCCGGATGTGGCGGTGCTGGATCTGATGTTTCCCGGGGTGGACAGTATCAGCGTGCTCCATACCCTTCAAGGGCTGGGAATCCGCCCCGGCACAGTGGCAACCACCTGCTACGTCAGCGACTACGTGCTGGCGGCCCTGGAGCGGCTGGGGGTGAAGTATGTTATGCTCAAGCCCTGTGACACCGGGGTGCTGGCAGCCCGGATTCTGGAGATTGCCCAGGGAGCCCCGCCCCAAAACCGGCAGGAGCAGGTTCGCAGGGAGGCCAATATTCTCATGCTGCGCCTGGGTCTGCGGCGGAATCTGGCAGGTTACCAATATCTGGTGGAGGCCATTGTCCTGTATGACAGAAATCCGAATCAGTCCATTACCAAGGAACTGTACCCGGCGGTAGGTGCCCTGTGCGGAGGCAGCGGCTCCCAGGCAGAGCGTTCCATCCGCACCTGCATCCAGGATGCTTACAACAAGCGCCAGGACTACCTGTGGCGGCTGTATTTTCCTACGGGCTACGACGGCCGGGTGCGGAAAATCACCAATGTCCACTTCATCGCCAAAATCACAGAATGTATCCGGGAGATCCTGGACGAAAAATAAAGCCCTTCAGAAACCAAATGGTGTCTGAAGGGCTTTTTTTAGCTGCTTTCCCGCTCCACCAGCTCCCAGGGAACGAACTGGGACTGGCAGCTTCCGTTTTCCATCTGGGCCAGAAGCTGCTGGGCGGCAATGTGCCCCACATTCTTCTCCCCGTGGGACAATGAGGTGATGGGGACGGGAGCCAGGCGGCTGTAGGTGCTGTTGTCAAAGCTCACCACTGCCATCTGCTGGGGGACCTTCACCTGCTGCAGGCGCAAAGTGTTTATGAGGGAGGCGGCAATCTCGTCGTTGTAGCAGATCACGGCGCTGCACTCCGGGGGAAGATCCCGGCCCAGGTTGATGGGCGTCTGGGAGTCGGAGGGGAAGAGGGCGTGCTTGTTCTCGGTGTTGTACCAGAAGATGTACCGGTCGTCCACGGGAATCCCGGCGTCCCGCAGGGCGGCGGTGTAGCCGGCATACCGTTCCGGTCCCTGAATGTCGTCGGATTTGAAGATGCCGGCGATGTGCCGGTGTCCCTTCCCCAGCAGATACTCCGTCAGCATCCGTCCGCCGCCGGCGTTGTCGTCCAGCACAAAGGGGGCGCCGGGAAGCTGGGCGTAGGCACCATGGAAGAATACAATGGGGATTCCCTTGGCCATAAGCTGCTGATACAGGTCCAGATTGGGATTGGGCAGGGCGGACTTGGTGCCCTCCACCAGAATCCCGTCCACCGGCATGGACAAAAGGGCCTGCAAAATCTTCCGCTCGTTGGCTACCTGGTTCTGGGTGGCAAAGAGGGAGGGGGTGCAGTTGTTCCGGGAGAGAACGGTCTCCATTTCCCGGAGCACACCGGGAAAGATGTAGTCACTGATATAGGTGGCGATGATGGCCACGGAGCGGTAGGGAGAGGGCTCGGTTCTGGTGTTGCGGACAATGTGGGAGCCGCTGCCCTGGCGCTTTTCAATCAGACCCGCTTTTGCCAGAAGGGCAAGGGCCTGGCGGACAGTCTGGCGGCTGACCGCATATTGGTTTGCAATGACAAATTCCGTGGGCAGAGTGCGGCTGCTGGCATACTTCCCATGAAGAATGTGGAAGCGCAGGTCATCTGCCACAGATTGGTACTTGGGTACAGCCATATTTGTCCTCCTTTTTTGAGATTCGTTATATTAAGTATAGTACAAAAAACGGAAAAATCAATATGTGCGGAAAAATTTGTACGTATTATTTTGGAGGAGCGAAGCGGACAATGTCTTTTGAACACGCTGACGCTCTTGAATTTTTCATAAAAAACACCAGAGAAATCCATGGAATAATTCTGCGATTGTGCAATTTGATTGGGCGCAATCGGGGGAATGAATTAAAATAAATACAAATAATAAAGCAAAAAATGTTTGGGAAATTGCGGTAAATTGTGTTAAATATTGATTTGGTTCTGGTTTTTGATGGATTTTTAATAAATCAGAAAAAATTGCACAAAGAATTTGTCTTGTTTAACATATAGAAAACGGATAGAAGCCGTATAAATTATTGACACCCCACAAAAAGCAAAGTATACTAAAGACAAGTTAAGCGGCCGGACGGCAAAGAACCGGACGCTGACAAATCAAAGAAGATAGGAGTTTTCGAAATGAAGAAGTTACTTGCACTGGTACTGGCGCTTTGCATGGTTCTGGCCATGGCAGCCTGCGCCCCCAAGGAAGGGGCCCAGCAGGGCGGCGATGAGGGCGGCCTGATCAAGGTCGGAATCATCAACAACGACCCCAACGA
>OEQQ01000297.1_pt1 | contig 10826 bp, 6 predicted proteins | sample 1539741 | NCBI WGS metagenome assembly OEQQ01 (sample SAMEA3891876, study PRJEB23780) | metagenome | biome: terrestrial biome; feature: animal house; material: Caecal content | place: Italy | collected 2015-05-05
CGGCAGGCCCAGCTGAAAAATGCCGCCAAGGCCCAAGTACAGCCGGAAAAGCCCAAGGCGGAGGAGAAACCCAAGCGTTCCGGCGGCACCAAGGAGCTGGAAAAGCAGGTACGGAGTGCGGAGCGGGCGGTGGAAAAGGCGGAAATCCGCCTGGACGAGCTCACGAGCGAGCTGGAGGCCGCCGCCAGCGACTACCTCAAGGCCCAGGAGCTCTACGAGGAGCGCAGCCGCCTGGAGGACGAGCTGGCCCACCTGTATACCCAGTGGGAGAACCTGGCTGCCCAGCTGGAAGAGGCCAAGGGGTGAGAACATGACGGACAAACTCAGAGGCATTGAGCAGCGGTACGGGGAGATCGAGGCCCGTCTGGCTGCCAACGAGACCTATGAAGACCCGGACCTGGTGTCCCGGCTCAACAAGGAGCAGCGGGAGCTGGAGCCCCTGGTCACCGCCTACCGCAGCTGGTGCAAGGCAGGGGAGGACCTGGCGGGAGCGGAGGAACTGCTCTCCGACCCGGACTTTAAGGACCTGGCCCAGGAGGAAATGGCAAAGGCCCGTGAGGAACTGGAGCGTCTGGAGCAGCTCATCCGGGAGCTGCTGCTGCCCCGGGACCCCAACGACGACAAAAATGTCATTGTGGAGATTCGAGCCGGGGTGGGCGGGGAAGAGTCCGCCCTCTTTGCCCACTCCCTCACCCGCATGTACACCATGTACGCGGAAAAGCGGGGCTGGAAGGTGGAGGTCAACAGCGTCAGCGAGACCGAGCTGGGGGGCGTCAAGGACATCTCTCTGACCATTTCCGGGGACGGGGCCTACTCCCGGCTGAAATTTGAGAGTGGGGTGCACCGGGTGCAGCGGGTGCCGGAGACGGAATCCGGCGGCCGAGTGCACACCTCCACCGCCACCGTGGCGGTGCTCCCCGAGATGGAGCAGGTGGACGTGCAATTAAACCCCGCCGATGTGGAAATGCAGGTCTACCGGGCCTCTGGTGCCGGTGGTCAGCACGTGAACAAGACCTCTTCGGCGGTGCGCCTCATCCACAAGCCCACGGGCACGGTGGTGGAGTGCCAGCAGGAGCGCAGCCAGTTCCAGAACCGGGAGAAGGCCATGCGCATTTTGGCCTCCATGCTCTACGACCAGGAGCAGCAGCGCATTTCGGAGGAATACGGAGACCAGCGGCGCAGCCAGGTGGGCTCGGGCATGCGCAACGAGCGCATCCGCACCTACAACTTCCCCCAGGGGCGGCTCACCGAGCACCGCATCGGGCTGACCATATACAAATTGGACGCTGTCATGGACGGAGATCTGGACGAGATCATCGACGGGCTCATCACCGCCGACCGGGCCCAGCGGCTGAAACAAGGAGAGGGCTAGAGAAATGTATACCCATGTGATTTTTGACTTAGACGGAACCCTCCTCAACACCATTGACGACCTGGCCAACGCCGGAAACTGGGTGTGCACCCAGCGGGGCTGGCCCACCCACACGGTGGAGGCCTACAAGACCAAGGTGGGCAACGGCATCCCCAAGCTGGTGGAGCGGTTTGCCCCCCAAGGCACGTCCCAGCAGGAGTTGGAGGAAGCTCTGGCCCAGTTTATGGACTACTACGGGGCCCACAAAGAGGACCTCACCGCCCCCTATTGGGGGATGGCCCAGGTTCTGGACGCCTTAAAGCAGGCGGGGGTGGGCATCGGCGTGCTCACCAACAAGGCCCACTCTTTGGCTGGGGCGGTGATGGAGCGGTACTACCCCGGGGTGTTCACCCACATCCAGGGGGCCCTGCCCGACCAGCCCACCAAGCCCGACCCCACCTTGCTCTATGCCCTCATGGAGCAGATGGGAGCCAAGCCGGACACCGCCCTCTTTGTGGGGGACAGCAACGTGGACATCCGTACCGGGAAAAACGGCGGCCTGGACACCTGTGGGGTGCTGTGGGGCTTCCGCAGCCGCTCCGAGCTGGAGCAGGAGGGGGCCCACCACTTGGTGGAGCGGCCCGGACAGCTCCTCTCCCTGGTGCTGGGCCGTCCTGAGACCCAGACCTTGGCTCCCCACGAGGTGGCCAAGGCTGCCCAGCTGTTGGCAGCGGGGGAGCTGGTGGCGGTGCCCACCGAGACGGTGTACGGCCTGGCCTCGGACGCCTACATCGAGGAGTCGGTGCGGGCCAACTATGAGGCCAAGGGCCGCCCGGAGGAGAAGCCCCTGAACGTGCTGGTGGACGGCATGGACATGGTGGAAGGGGTGTGCCGGGACATTCCCACTGAGGCCTATATCTTGGCCAAAGCTTTCTGGCCGGGCCCTCTGACCATGATTTTGTGGGGCAAGGGCACCCTGCCCTCCATCGTTCCCGCCGGGGGCGCAACCCAGGGGGTGCGCTGCCCCGACCACCCGGACACCCTGGGGGTTATCCGGGCTCTGGGCCATCCGCTGGCCTGTCCTTCCGCCAACATCTCCGGCCACCCCAGCCCCAAGAACGCCCAGCAGGTGCTGGAACAGCTGGACGGGCGTATTGGGGCAGTGCTGGACGGCGGCCCCTGCTCGGTGGGAGTGGAGTCCACCATTGTGGACCTGACCGTGAAACCCTTCCGCATCCTCCGCCAGGGCGGCCTGAGCCGCGAGGCCATTGAGCAGGCCCTGGGCTGTGAGGTGGAGGGATGAGCTTCACCATCATTGGCCTCACCGGGCCCACAGGGGCGGGCAAGACCACCGTGCTCCACGTGCTGGAGGGCATGGGGGCGGCGGTGTTGGACGCCGACGCCATCTACCATGACCTCACCGTGTCCAGTCAGCCCATGCGCCAGGCGCTGCAAGAGCGGTTTGGCCCGGACATCTACGATGACCAGGGTGTGCTGCTTCGAAAGCAGTTGGGGGCCAGGGTGTTTGGGGACTCCCAGGCCCTGGAGGATTTGAACGCCATCACCCACCGCTATATCCAGCTGGAAATCCAGCGCCGTTTGGACCAGGCCCAGGCGGAGGGAAAGCAGGTGGCGGTGGTGGATGCCATAGCCCTCATTGAGAGCGGAGTGGCGGACATTTGCCACATCACCGTGGCGGTGGTGGCCAAGGCGGAGACCCGCATCGGGCGCATCATGGCCCGGGACGGCATCGATGAGGTCTATGCCCGCAAGCGGGTGGAGGCTCAGAAGCCAGCGGAGTTTTTCGAAACCCACTGCCAGTACACCTTACACAACGATGGAGACGACCCGGGGCAGCTGGAACAGCAGGCCACGGCGTTGTTTGACCACATATTGCACAGATAACATAAGGAGGTAATACCCATGGAAGAAAAGACCAAGGGAAAGCTGCTGCGCGAGCAGCTGCTCAACCAGAAGAAGAACGGTTGGGACAAGGTGGACGAGGCCACCGAGCACGCCATTTTTGATTACTGCGAGGGCTACAAGGTCTACCTGGATAAGGGCAAGACCGAGCGTACCTGTGTGGACTACACCGTGGAGCTCATTGAGGCTGCCGGTTTTGTGCCCTTGGAGCGGGGCATGGAGCTGGTTCCCGGCATGAAGGTCTACCGGGTCAACCGGGGCCGCGGCATCAACCTGGCGGTCATCGGCTCTGCGCCCCTGGACCAGGGCGTGTCCATTGTGGCTGCCCACATCGATGCCCCCCGTCTGGACCTGAAGCCCACCCCCCTCTATGAGGACAGCGAGATCGCCTTCCTCAAGACCCACTACTATGGCGGCATCCGCAAGTACCAGTGGGTGACCATCCCCCTGGAGCTGCGGGGCGTTGTGGTGCTCAAGGACGGCTCTGTGGTGAATGTGTCCGTGGGCGGCAACCCCGGCGATCCCCAGTTCACCATCAACGACCTGCTGCCCCACCTGGGCGCAGACCAGTCCAAGAAGCCCCTGGGCGAGGCCATTCCCGCCGAGAGCCTGAACCTGGTGGTGGGCAGCCGCCCCCTGAAGGACGACGAGGGCGACGGCCGGGTGAAGCTGGCGGTGATGCAGATTCTCAACGAGAAGTACGGCATCACCGAGGCTGACTTCATCTCCGCCGAGATCGAGGCAGTCCCCGCCTTCAACGCCACCGACATCGGCTTTGACCGCACTCTACTGGGCGCTTACGGCCACGACGACCGCGTGTGCGCCTATGCTGGCCTGAAGGCCATGCTGGACCTGGAGGGCACTCCCTGCCGTACCGCCGTGTGCGTGCTGGCCGACAAGGAGGAGATCGGCTCCGAGGGCGTGTCCGGCATGCAGTCCGCCTTCTTCGACACCTTCATGGAGGACCTGTGCGACAGCCAGAACGTGCCTCTGCGGGCCTGCTATGAGAAGTCCTTCTGCCTGTCCTCCGACGTCACCGCCGCCTTCGATCCCAACTTTGCTGAGGTCTATGAGCGCAACAACTCCGCCTTCGTCAACTACGGCGTGGGTCTGAGCAAGTACACCGGTGCCCGCGGCAAGGGCGGCTGCTCCGACGCTGGCGCTGAAGCTGTGGGCTATATCCGCCGCCTGCTGGATGACCGTGGGGTTCTGTGGCAGATGGCTGAGCTGGGCAAGACCGACCAGGGCGGCGGCGGCACCGTGGCCTGCTATATGGCCAACCGCAACATCGACACCCTGGACGCCGGCGTGCCCGTGCTGTCCATGCACTCTCCCTTTGAGACCGTGTCCAAGCTGGACTGCTACATGACCTACGCAGCCTGCCGGGCTCTGTACGAGGGCTAAGAGTTCCGTTCAAAGGGAAAACGGATTCTGATGTTTCGCACCTGCGGGTGCGAACGCTGCGAGGCTTTTTGCCGTTTGCAGGATAAAGCACCCCCTTCCTGGAAATACTATCCGGGAAGGGGGTGCTTTTGCATGAAAAAAGAGGACAACAGCGGGGGAACACAGCCTGCGGAGGAACAGCAGCAACAGCTCACCGAGCTGGGGGCCTCCACGGTGAAGACCGGGTGCGGGACCATTCAGACCCTCACCATCATCGGCCAGATCGAGGGCCATCAAGAGGCCCCGGAGGGGGCCAAGACCACCAAGTATGAGCATGTGCTGCCCCTGCTCACGGCGGTGGAGGAGAGCGACGAGGTGGACGGACTGCTGATCCTGCTCAACACCATGGGGGGTGACATCGAGGCGGGGCTGGCCATAGCCGAGATGATTGCCGGGATGTCTAAGCCCACGGTGTCCCTGGTGCTGGGGGGCGGACACTCCATCGGGGTGCCCTTGGCAGTGTCTGCCAAGGAGTCCTTCATCGTGCCCTCCGGGGCTATGACCATCCACCCGGTGCGGCTCAATGGGATGGTCATCGGAGTCAGCCAGACCTTCCACTACTTCCAGCGGGTGCAGGAGCGGATTTTGGACTTTGTCACCCACAACAGCTCCATCACCCGGGAGCGACTGGAGAAGCTGATGCTCAACACCCAGGAGATGGCCGCCGACATGGGCAGCATCGTCTACGGCCAGCAGGCAGTGGAGCTGGGGCTCATTGACCACCTGGGCGGGCTGTCCGATGCCATGGCCTGCCTGCGCAAGCGCATGAAGAAATATCGTAAGAAGTGAACATCCCGCTCTGGTTATCCAGAGCGGGATGTTCCTTTAGCGCAGGGGAAGACGGCGAACGGGGCCGCCCTGCTTTTTCTTTTGGTAGAGAGAGGGGCCGTAGAGGAAGATTACTGCCAGCACGGCGGATATGCTGGCCTGAATGATAAAGGCCATGTCCACGGTCAGATCGGCCGTGGAGGCATCGGGGCTGTCGGGATTGTATTTGATGGTCAGGGAATCCCCGGCCTTGAGATCGTTGCTGGTGCGCTGAGCGGTGCCGGTGTAGGTGGTGTCTCCTGCCTCGTATTGGTACTCCACCTCATACACCGTGGTACCATTCACCTGGGAGTCGGTGACCTCCACCACCTGGGCAGTGGCAACAGTCCACTCGGTCTGGTCCCACTGGGTCTGGAAGTTGGAATAGCCGGAGATGAAGATGCCAACGGCGCTGACGGCAAATACGAAGCCCAGAAACAGGATGAAGTTGAAGAGAAAGCCCGAAGACTTCGCCTGCGGCTGGTTGTGTGTTTTCTTTTGTTTCATGTTGATTCACCCCAAAAAGTATCAGGGACAAGGGAGACGCACCGTCCCATGTCCTTTCCTGTAATGATACCCGACCTGGGGGCCTGTGTCAATGAAATCCGAAGTTGTATGTATGTGGATGAAACATCCACCGCAAAATGACAGAGAACGAAAAGAAAACCTTGCGTTTATTGTAAAATGTGCTAAACTAAAACAGACAAGTGGAAGCGAAATTTGACAAGGGAGGAAAGGAAATGAAGGTAATGAAGAAAAAACAGGTGCTCAGCCTGGCGCTGTCCGCCCTCTTCCTGGCCAGCAGTCTGCCCCTGCAGGCCATTGCGGCAGACACAGGTGGAGATACCAAGGCGGCGGCCCGTGCCGTAGAGGGTACCGCCATGATTACCCCGGACAGTCCGGTGTTCGTGTCCTCGGGGGCGTCCACCGCCCACTATGCCGTGGATGGCATCACCCAGGAGACCTATCAGTGGGCCTCTGACGACATGAAGACCAGCGGAGCGTCTCCCACGGACGCTCAGACACCCCAATGGCTCACCGTAGACCTGGGGGAGAGCGTGACCCAGCCCGTGGAGGTGGCGGGGGTTCAGCTGTGGTACAACATGAAGGTGTGGCCCATGGTGTACGAGATTCAGACCTCTTCGGACAACGGGACAGAGGACGCCTGGACCACCCTGGTGCGGGTGGAGCGCTCCCCCTTTGACGGAGCGGTGAAAAATGGCAGCGGCCAGAACATTGCCGACGAGACGGGGAACACCACCCCCGCCTCCGCGGCCAACACCGACACCATCACCTCGGACACCACCCCCGCCCTGGCAGAGGGGGCTTCGGTGGAGCGGTATGTGCGCTTCTATGTGGAAAAGGTGAACACCGCCGCTCCCGGCAACAACGTGTGCCTGCGGGAGATTCAGGTGTATGCCAAAGAGGCGGAAGAACCCACCGAGGAGCCCTGGAACCTGGCCCTCAACCGCCCGGTGACGGCCAGCGGGGCCGTGGAGGGGACCTCCGCATCCAATGCGGTGGACGGCTCCAAGACCACCCAGTGGAACTCCCCGGACCTGAAGGACTTCAAGGTCACCGACAACTCCAAGGACCAGGAGCTCCAGACCCCTCAGTGGCTCCAGATGGACCTGGGAGCCACCGGCTCGAAGCTTCAGACCGTGAAGATCACCTATGCCAGCAACAAGGTGTGGGCCATGGAATATGAGCTCCAGACCACCGACACCCCGGAGGATGCCGATTCCTGGCAGCGGGTGGCCTATGTCAGCCGAGCTTCGGCCAATTCCACTCTGGTCAACGGAGAGGGGCAGAACATCGCAGACCCTGCCAGCTATACCGACACCATCACCACCATGTCCCAGCCCGCTCTGGGTCAGACCCAGCTGGGCCGGTATGTGCGGCTGTACATCCACAAGACCAACGCCCAGGCCCCCGGCGGCAACAATGTGAACATTGCCGAGATTGCGCTCATGGGCACCAATCCCGACGTTCACCCCCCTGTGGACGTGGATGGAGAACTGAATAAAGTCACTGTGTCCAATCCCAGCCTGGGAGATACCCAGATCACTTTGCCCACCATCTCCGGGGCGGACCTGGTGGTGCGGGGCAGCGAACTGGAGAACGTGGTGGCCAATGACGGCACCATCAGCTCGTGGAACATTGGCGCTCGGGACGTGACGCTGCTGCTGCGCCTTACCGACCGGGGAGACGAGACCAGCTATGCCCAGAAGAATGTCACCGTCACCGTGCCCGACCACTCCTCCAACTATCCCGCTGAGTGGTTCCCCACGGTGACCGACCCCAACCCCAAGCCAGAGGTCATTCCCACCGTCCAGGAGTGGTACGGCTATGAGGGCAGCTTTACCCTCACCGCCGACTCCAAGGTCATCCTCAACGACAAGGCCAATGTGGGCCTGGACAAGGTGGCCCAGAACCTGGTGACCGATGTGGAGGAGATCTCCGGCCTCACCCTGACGGTGGAGACGGGCACCGCCCCTACCGGGCCCCACGACATCTATTTGGAGTCCCTCACCGACCCCGCCGCCTATGACCTGGGGGAGGAGGGCTACCTGATGGTGACCAATGAGCAGGGGCTGCACATCTATGCCCCCACCTATACTGGTTGCCTGTATGGCACCATTACCGCCGAGCAGATTCTGTGGCAGGCCCAGGACCATGTGTCCATTCCCCAGGGCATCATGCGGGACTATCCCGCCTATGAGGTGCGGGGCATCATGCTGGACGTGGCCCGTACCCCCTACCGCTATGAGCTGCTCCAGGACTACGCCAAGATCATGCTGTGGTACAAGATGAACGAGTTCCACCTGCATGTCAATGACAACGACAACGCCAACATCAGCTCCTCCTCCTTTGAGACCCACTCCGGCTTCCACCGCCTGGAGAGCGAGGAGTTCCCCAGCCTTACCTCGGAGACCAAGCATGCAGGCATTCCTGCCGATCTCATCAACTCCGACTACTACAACAACAACGAGGACTATCAGGGCAACCCCACCTACACCAAGGACCAGTGGCGGGCGCTGACCCAGATGTGCGAGGACATGGGCATGTATGTGCTCACCGAGCTGGACATGCCCGGTCACTCCCTGCTGTACAACAAGTACGCCGCTGAGAACCCGGACAACATTGAGTGGCTGGCCGGGGGCACCATGCTGGCCCCCAGCACCACCAGCCTGGGCCAGCAGCTGGAGCTGCTGGACTTGACCGGCCCCAACAGCCAGCGGGCCCTGCGCTTTGCCTCCACCCTGTGGGACGAGTACACCCGTGGGGAGGACCCGGTGGTGAACGCGGACGTGGTGCACATCGGCGCCGATGAGTACTGGGTGCACAACCAGGCCACCAACGATGCCTTTGCCAAGTTTGCCGACACCATGCGCCAGACCATCCAGAACAACCTGGGTGAGGACACCAAAATCCGCATGTGGGGCGCCAGCACCGGCAGCTTTGCCACCGCTCAGACCGCCCTGGGCAAGACCGCCCAGGAGCTGGCGGAGGACTACCAGCTGGACATCTGGAGCACCGCCTATGACCAGGCCGCCCAGCGTGTGGCCGAAGGGTATCAGGTCATCAACTGCCGGGACGCCTTCCTGTACGCCAACCCCGGCCGCACCAACCGAGACGTGCCCAACGCCGAGTACCTGTTCTACGACTGGAACCCCACCATGTTCGGCGGCAACAATCCCCTGGTGGGTGAGCCCAACCTGGTGGGCGCCAAGGGCGTGGTCTGGGGCGACCAGAGCCAGGAGGGCATGACCGAGCAGGACATCCACCAGCGGGTGCTGCGCACCGTGTCCATCCTCAGCGAAAAGACCTGGGGCGGCACCGACGAGGAGGATACCTTCCCTGAGTACGAGCTGCGTGCTGCCCGTCTGGCCGAGGGCCCCGGCACCCAGATCGCCATGGAGGTGGACAGCGCCAGCTCCCTGGTGCTGGACTACAACTTCCAGAATGTCTCCAAGGACGGAGACAAGGTGTATGACGCCAGCGGCAACGGCTATGACGCCACCCTCACCGGCGGCGCTGTGGAGGACGGCTGGCTCACCTTCGACGGCTCCACCCTCCTGGAGGCCCCGCTGAAGACCCTGTCCTACCCCTACACCGTCTCCTTTGATTTGAAGCTCTCTGTCCAAGATGGTGAGGCCAACACCGCCGAATCCTCCCTGTTCTCCGGCTATGATGGACGTATCCAGGTGGCGGGACACAATGGCAACCTCAGTGCAGATGTGAACTACTTCACCCGTGACTTCGGCTACCAGGTGCCCACCGACGGCACCGCCGTGAACATCACCATCGTGGGCACCTTCCAGGCCACCCGACTCTATGTCAACGGCCAGCTGGTGACCTTCCTGTCCCAGAAGCAGGACCAGGACGGCGTGACCCCCAATGCGGTGTCCACCCTCTACTCCTCGGTGCTGCTGCCCCTGGAGAAGATCGGTCAGGACTTCCACGGCCAGATGGCCAACCTGAAGGTGTACAACAAGGCCCTGTCTGCCCAGGAGGTGGCAGGGACCGATGACGGCCTGGTGAACGTGGCCCAGGACGCCTACGCCGGCGGCGACTCCTACCAGAGCAGCGACGCCTCCGGCCAGGACAACGGAGTGCAGCGCACCCGCATCGCCATGAAGGCGGTGGACGGCGAGACCTTCACCAGCGACGACGATGCCTCTTCGGAGATCTACTCCTACTGGCAGGGCGACCACGGGGACAGCTCCCTCACCGTGGACCTGGGGCAGGTGCGCACCATCTCCCAGGTGGACCTCCAGTGGAGAGCCGACGGCGTGGGCCGTGACATCAAGCTCATGACCTCTCCGGACGGGGAGACCTGGACCGAGGCCAAGGTGGTCTCCGGCAACACCGCCGCCCGCCAGACCGTGAAGCTGGACCAGGCGGTGGAGGCCCGCTTTGTGAAGATGCAGGGCAACCAGTCCAGCGGTGTGTACAAGCTCCAGGAGATGCTGGTCTACGAGCAGGTGGACAAGACAGAGCTCCAGGCGCTGTTGGCCCAGGCCGAGGAAATCGTGGCCGAAAAGGGCCTGACCTTTACTTCTCAGGACACTCAGGAGGAGCAGGCGCTGTTTGAGGCCGTGGTGCTGGCCCGTGCCCTCCAAGGCAGCCCCTTGGCTACTCGCAGCGAGGTGGAGAACAGCGCCGCAGCCCTCACCGAGGCCATGGAGAATCTGCCTGTGGAGCCTACACCTACTCCCACTCCCGAGCCTACGCCGGAGCCCACCCCCGAGCCCAGCCAGGTGGACAAGACCCTGCTGCAAAAGACATATGACTACGC
>OEQQ01000299.1_pt1 | contig 10812 bp, 11 predicted proteins | sample 1539741 | NCBI WGS metagenome assembly OEQQ01 (sample SAMEA3891876, study PRJEB23780) | metagenome | biome: terrestrial biome; feature: animal house; material: Caecal content | place: Italy | collected 2015-05-05
GAGGTAATGGTGATCCAGGATGCAGCTTGTGGCTTGAATATTTGCGACGCGGACTCGGAAGTATTGTTTGAGTCTGAAAAAGCTCCTCTTTGTCAGGAGGAGTACACGGCCCTAAAACAGCTGGTCTTAAAATCAGCGGCGGATTTTCTGACTCTATATAATGCGATTCCAGACCCATCAAAGTGCCTTGTTCCCATGCGCAACACATTTTATGGACGGGTACCGGGGACTGCGGAAGAGATGTACCAGCACACCAAAAATGTGAATGAATATTATTTTGGTGAAATTGAAGTGGCCGCTGACAACGAGGGGGATATTTGGAATTGTCGGCACAGAGCATTTATAAATCTGGAACAATATCCGAACTATTTGGAAAACCCTGTGTTTGAGGGAAGCTATGGAGAAAGTTGGACGTTGCGCAAAGTGATGCGCCGCTTTCTCTGGCATGACCGTATCCATGCCAAGGCCATGTATCGAAGGGCCGTGAAAGTATTTGAAGATCAGGAGATCCCTAATGTGTTCTGTTTTAATGATGTTTGAATGGAGAGGGAGGGTGTGAAATGAGATTGCGCAGAGAAAGGGAACATCCAAAAACTGAAAACTGGAGGTTACTGATATGGAAATCAGAGAATACCGAACTTACAACGAACAGGAAATTTTGCCCCTGTATACCAGCGTAGGCTGGACGGCCTACACCGATGCCCCGGACACATTGCGGCAGGGATTTGAACACTCTCTTTTGACCCTTGCGGCATATGAAAATGGGCAGCTTGTGGGCCTGATTCGTACTGTGGGAGACGGATATACCATCGTGTTTGTACAGGATATCCTGGTGTTCCCGGAGCATCAGAGAAAAGGAATTGGAGCGGCGTTACTGCAAGCGGTGTTGGACCGCTTTGGCCATGTGCGGCAGATGGAGCTGGCCACAGATGATACACCCAAAACCATAGCGTTTTACAAATCCTTGGGATTTTCCCCAATGTCTGAGATAAGATGCTGTGGATTTATGCGGTTACTGCCATGTGGAACAGAGTGAAACCACAAAAATTTGGAATCTGATAATTCCGGTTTGCCAAAACAGGGGGGACTGGGTATGATAAATCCCAGTGTACCGATGGTAAATCAAGGAGTTAGGGACAGCTCACAGCTGATGGCTGACGACTATGCCAGACCAGAGGGACAAAATATTATGATTGAGTAAGGAGCTAACACCTATGAAGAAGCTGTTTATGGAGCCGGAAGTGAAGATTACCAAGTTCGAGGATGAGGATCTGATGCGCACATCTGGTGTGATTGTTGGCGGCGATCCCGACGTTGAGGGTCCGGATGTAGGCTTTGAAGATTGATTTTGATGGCAAAACGTAATTACGGTTTGGGGCTGGCCTTGATTCTCCTGGGGCTGACGGCCTGCACAAGCCCTCAGCCCCAGGAGCAGAGCACCAGCCCTGAGGTGGTCCAGACCCAGGAGGTCAGCCACAACATGGATACCGTGCGCAGCTTGTGTGACCGCTGTATTGTGCTGGACGGCGGACGGGTGGTGTACGACGGCGATGTGGAACAGGGGATTGACCACTATATGATGCAGCGCCTGACGGTACAAGACAGCTATGACTTCACCGACGTGCCCCGGAAGGGAACGGCACAGCTGGTGCGGATGCAGCGGGCGCGGGTGAGCCAGAAGGACCATTGGCTCAACCTCCAGTTGGATTTGAGCAGCAAAGAGCAGAGAAAGGGGCTGCATCTTCGGATGACCGTGACCAATGCCAGGGGAACACCGGTGGCCACGGCAGTATCTCAGCCGTTTGCCAGTGATGGAACGGCGGAACAGAGGCTCACCCTGACGCTGGACACGGATGCCCTGGTGTCTGGCACATACAGCGCCGATCTGGCGGTGGTGGAGCCTGTTGGAGACAAGCAGCAGCGCCATGATTTTCTGGAACACGCCATTGCATTTACCCTGGAGAAAGAGGAACTGCCCTATCGGATGCAGTGGCCTCAGCAGACCTGGGGCAGTGTGCGCCTTCCGGTTATGAGAGTGGAGCATGGAGCGTAAGCTCTGTGTATAGAGAGAAAAGGGGGAATTGTTGTGCATGCACTGAGCATTCAACATGTCAACTACACGTATCAGACACAGTATCAGAAGGTAGAGGCCCTGCGGGATATCTCGGCGGACTTTGACGCCGGGAAGGTGTATGCCATCGTGGGCAAGTCGGGCAGTGGTAAAACTACCCTGCTCTCCCTGATGGCCGGGTTGGATTTGCCCACCCAGGGAGAGGTGCTCTGCCACGATGTGGCCACCAGTCAGATGCAGTTGGAGACGTACCGCCGGGAGAAGGTGGCGGTGATCTACCAAAATTTCCGGCTGTTTCCGCTGCTCACCGTGGCGGAAAACGTGATGTACCCCATGGAGCTGCGTGGGATGAGCCCCAAAGAGGCGCTGGAAAAGGCAAAAGCCTTGATTGAGCGAGTGGGACTGCCGGCCACGGTATTGGACCGCTATCCCACCATGCTGTCCGGCGGCGAGCAGCAGCGGGTGGCCATTGCCCGTGCCCTGGGGATGGAGACGAAGATCATGCTGGCCGATGAGCCCACCGGAAATCTGGATACCGCAAACGGTGAGAACATTTTCTCGATTCTGCAATCGCTCGCCCATGAAGATGGATATTGTGTCATCATTGTCACCCATGATCGCACCTTGGCCCAGAAGGCTGACGACGTCCTGGAGTTGCGGGACGGTCAGGTGGTGGGCTGAAGGAGGATGCCAGATGATTATTCGAAACGGAATCCTCAGCACGGTGCGTTCCAAAGGGAAAACAGTGCTGTTTACCCTCCTGATTTTTGTCCTGACCCTGTCGTTGGGGCTGGGATTGGGCCTGTGGAGCTACTGTACCCTGACCTTGCAGAGTATGGAGGAGACGTACACATCCATTGCTGTGGTGGAGTACATGGGAGACCAGTACCCGGAGGAGTATGTAGCAGACGAGGCCGCCCGGGAGGCATTGAACCAGCTGGGAGATATTGCTCAGGTTCCCGGTGTGGAGTTGTGGGAGACCACCAGCTGGGGCATGGCACTTTCGGATGGATACCAGCGGCGGGGGAGTACCGTGCCCTATGAGAACCAACTGGTAGTGGCGGTGTTCAATCTGGTGGCCAAGCAAGAACAGGTGTGGGGGGTGCTGCCCTCCAATGACTTGCCGGACAACTACCTGCTTTTCCTGAATGCGAATAACAGTGCGGCCACCGTAAAGCTGGGTAGTGAGATGTGGGAGAACATTCCCTTTTTGGACCTGTCTACGGAAACGGTGGACACAGAAAACCTGCCCGATGTCTATTGTACGATGGGCACTCGAGTCACCCTGGTGGACGAGACCCGAGGTGTGAACAAAGACATCTCGTTTCTCTTTGAGCAAGGAAACTATTTCAGCTATAACGCTGAGACAGAGGAACTTTCTGGCCTGTACATGGAAGATATGGGCTACATTGGAATTATTGGTGAGAACCTCTACTCCTATGAGGGAAAGAGCGGCGTTGCCATCCAGATTGATCCCGGAGACAGTGGATTTGTTCCGGAGAAGGATGGACGGTATCTGCTGCACGGTGAAATTTTTGACAGCGGAAGCTCCAACCGAGCCATGGTGGTGACGGACTTCTATGAGGGCTGTGAAGCGTCTCCGTGGGTGGCGTTTGACAGCTATGACGACCCGGTGCTCCACGAGGGGATTTTTGCTGAGTACGCGGAAAAGTATGAGTTGGGCAATAACTATATCCGTGTGGACGCCAGCGATGACATTGGGGCGTTGGAGCCCTTCCAACAGGGAATGCTCTATCTTCTGGACGGACGATTTCCCACTGCGGGGGAGCAAGGCGTGTGTGTGATCAGCAACGACATTGCCGAGGAGCTGGATTTGAAGGTGGGAGACAGCCTCCCGCTGTCCATGATGCAGTCCACCCCGCAGGACCCCTTCGCTTTGGAGGAGACGGGCGAGGCCCAAACGTGGACGGTAGTGGGCATTGCCAACCAGGCGGAGACCTATGAGGGACGTATTTGGGTGTCCCGAGGACAGGAGTTTCCTCGGACGTCGTTGTTTGGCTATCAGCTTGGCCGTGCTGTGCTGGATAACGATCTGGCGGTAGAGGCTGTGGAACAGATGGAGGCTCTGGTCCCCGATGGGGTGCGCATCACCCTGTTTGACCAGGGATATTCTGCCGCAGCTCAGCCCTTGCAGGCCATGGAGTCCACGGCTCAGGGCGTCACCTTTGCCTCTCTGATTGGTGTGGTGGCTGTGCTGTTCCTGTTTGCGTTCCTCTTTGTGGGGCGGCAACAGCAGGCAGTGGATGTGATGACTTCTCTGGGTACGCCCAAGGGAAAAATTCGCCTGTGGCTGCTGTCCGGTGCCACCTTGGTGTGCGGCGTGGCTGTGCTGGCAGGGATGGTGATCTCTGCGGCCTCGATGCAATTGTTGGTGCAGCTGGTGCTGAAAGCGGCTGCGGCCTTCTATGCCGCAGATCAGCGGTATAGCAATGGTGCCTTGGGCATCACGAAGGATGTGGAGATGGTCCACCAGCTGCCCCTGTGGCCCAGTTTGGTGGCGGGTGTTGTGGTCTTTGGTGTGGCCCTGGTGCTGTGTGTGGCCTTTGTGGGACAGGCACAGCGGAAGAACACCCTGCGCCGTGGTAAAACCCGGGTGCGGGTGCCTAAGAGCACTACCAGTGTGGCAGGGAAGGGTGCCCTGCGGTTTGCCTATCTCTCTGCTCGCCGGGGCGGTTGGCGCTCCCTGGTGGTGCCGGTGGTTTCACTGGTGTTGTCTGCGTTCCTGGGCTTTTTGATGGCTACTGCCCAGGGATGGGCGGATCAACGAGCCACCCTCTATGAGAACACCACCATCACAGGCCAGTTTACCTCCACCAACGGAAGACAGTACACGGGCCTGGTCTTGGCTAATCCGTGGAAGATTTGGAACTCCGGGATGCTCTCTTCCATCGAAGTCAACGTCACCTATCACTACTGGCTGGAGGGTGAGATGCCCCAATTTGCCAACAACGACTATGGGGCAGACCGCAAAGAGGCCTGGATCAAGGACCAGTCCTCCATGGTATTCCTCAACGGGCTGCAAGTTGCGCCGGAGTTTATCTACGGAGAGGTGGCAAGCGTCACCTGGTTGGATGGATGGGACGAGAGTTTCTTGTCCGATCCCGGCTATCACGAAAACTGGTCTCAGACGCCATGGCCCTGTGTGGCCAGTGAGCGCTGGATGAAGGAGCAAAACTTGAGTTTGGGAGATGAGATTCCAGTCAACTGCGAGATGCTGAATGGGGCAGTCCCGGTGAAAATTGTGGGCAGTTTCAACCCGGCGGGCGGAGAGGATAATCTCTATTTACCCCTGAGCTATTGGTGTTTGCCGCCTTGGGATACCGAGGACCAGCGGGAGAGCATTCCGCCCTCTGGTAGCTTCCCCAGCGCTTGCTTTACCTTGGACTCTGCCTATCATCTGGAGGCGTTCCGGGAATATCTGGCCCAGGAGGGCTATAACCAGCCGGGGAGCAATGGAAGCAACCGAGTTACGGTTGTGCTCAATGACCACATCTTTAACCAGACGGTGCAGGCCTTGAACCGCTACATCACCTTGGGACAAATCCTGTTCCCAGTGCTCTTTATCCTGATGGGAGTGTTGGGATTTGTGGTGTCCTGGCTGATGGTCAACGGAAGACGTATGGAGTTTGCCATCATGCGAGGTATGGGAGCTCCTAAAAAATTGGTATTTGGCTCCTTCTTCTTGGAACAGGTGGGGCTGTGCCTGATGGGGAGCCTGATCAGCGGCCTGGTTGTTTCCGTGTGGAGTGGACAGCCCATGGTGTGGTTGGCGATTGCTGTATTTGTGCTGTGCTATCTGGCAGGCTGTGCGCTGGCTGTGCGGACCGTTGGGAAAACCAATATCTTTGCGCTGCTGACACAGGGGGACTAAATAGAGCCCCATATTACCTATAGAACCATTGTCTTGAATGCTGAATTTTTCCAGATAAAATGGCGAATAGAAAAACGCTGTCTGCTCAAACTATGCTCGGATTCCAAATCCAACACAAGTTTGAAGGAGGACAACGATATGTCTAGCAACAATAGTTCTAACAAGCTGGTGGTTCCCGGTGCCCGCGAGGCCATGGATAAGTTCAAGATGGAGGCTGCCAACGAGGTGGGCGTGAACCTGAAGGCCGGCTATAACGGCGACCTCACCAGCCGTCAGGCCGGTTCTGTGGGCGGCCAGATGGTCAAGAAGATGATCGAGGCCTATGAGAACGGCCTGAAGTAAGCAATAAAACACAAAACAAAAGAAAAGGGCCTGGCGGATGCGTTGCATTCCGCCGGGCCCTTTTGGCGGTTGGAAGGAGCTTCGTTATACCACTTGCATCATACGTTCGGGTGATTTACAGGAGATAGAAACAAGTGGTAAAATATAATACAATCCTGTGCACAGAAAGGGAGTGCAGCGCATGGAACATACTGTTGTCGTACCTCGGGCGTTGAAACAGAAGATTACCAGTGTGCTGATCCGTGAACGGGTTGTGCTTTTTAGCGCTCGCTGCGGCTTTGGAAAAATACCTGTGACGGAATAGCGACTGTAATGAAGGTCTGGAAGATGATGAGAAAACTGAAACTAATCGTTAGATATCATAAGAATAGCGGCTGAAAACGTTTGCTTTTCTCTTAAAGGCACAAAAATTGAATTGGAGAAAAGTGTGCGCAAGTGCGAACACAAATTCTCGCTGAGAAAGGAAGGCCTCATGGAGTATATCACTGTAACAGAAGCTGCAAAAAAGTGGGGAGTTTCCAATCGTATGGTACAAAAGTACTGTGCAGAAGGACGGATTGAAGGGGTTAAAAAGTTTGGTGTGTCTTGGGAAATTCCGTCCCATGCTGTTAAACCCAGAGATCCACGGAAGGAGAAACATATAGGTTCCAGAGCGTATTCCTGCGAGGAAGAGGCGCTCCAGGGGCTTATGCCGCTGATGAACCATCCGTTTCAACCTGGAAAGTGTTTGGAATTTATCGATATGATGGAAGATGGGCCAAAGAAAAAGATTGCTTTGGCTGAATATCACTACTTTAGTGGACGACCGGAGGAGGCCGCACAGGCGGCAGAACTGTTTTTGACAAGTCCAGACTTAGCGGTTCGGTTGTCTGCTTGCTTGATTTATGGATATGCCAACCTATCACAGGGTCAGATTCAGCAAGCCAGGATGGCCCTGCGGGAGATCCGGGCGGCTATGGAATCAGAGAAAATTGTTTCGACTCAGGCCAAGACCATCGAATCCTTTGTAGCTGCTGCGGCAACGGTCCTCCTCCATCTACCACTGCCCAAGGAATTGCCTCCTTTGCAGCAGTTGCTTCCTGCCCTACCCCTGGGGTTGCGGGCCTTTGCTATGTATGTACTGTGCCATTATCTCTATTTGCGAGAGGACTATCAGACCAGTTTGGGAATTGTAGAGGCCACCTTGGCTATGGGGGGACAGGCTTATCCTATCCCCGCCATCTATCTACATCTGGTCGCTGTTATGGACTGCATGAGCCTGCGAAAGGTAGCCCGAGCAGAACAACATTTAATGGCTGCGTGGGCCCTGGCCCGTCCAGACGATTTAATCGAGGCATTCGGGGAGCATCATGGCTTGTTGGGTGGAATGCTGGAGGCGGTCCTAAAGCCCCAATGGCCTGAGGATTTCAAGCGCATTATCAACATTACTTGTCGCTTTGCTGACGGTTGGCGTAAAATTCACAACCCAGTGACAGGAAATAATGTAGCGGATAACCTGACCACTACGGAGTTTACCATTGCCATGCTGGCAGCCCGGGGATGGACCAATCAGGAGATTGGCCAGCATATGAACATCTCACCGAATACGGTGAAGCGTTATTTGTCAACCTCAATGGAAAAACTCGGGATTAAACGTCGAAAAGATTTCAAAAAACATATGCTGCGGTAAATGCTGGAAATATTATTGCCCGTTTTAAAGGGGGAAATGGGTGATGGCAGAATCTCCGACTAGTGGTATAATCTAGATTAAGGCGGATAGCCACTGCATTTGGGCTTTTGCGCTGTAAAGTGATGGAAAAGCTGGCAAGCGCAATAAGACGAATGGGCCGTTTGGTGATAGGGCTGGAAATAAGGTTGAAATTGTGATAAAATGGGAAATAGGAGGTGCAACGATGAAATTAAAGGATCAGCTGATTCTGCGTGAAGTGGCTGGAGAATATGTCATTGTACCTACGGGGCAGCGTGTGCGAGAGGTGACCAATGTGGTTTGCATCTCTGCTTCAGCTGCCTACCTGTGGGATTATATGAAGGACCATGAATTTACCAAGGAGGAGTTGATTCAGCGTATCCTGGAGCATTACCAGGGTGTAACAAGGGAGCAGGCAGAGCAAGATATTGAACGATTTCTCACGATCTTGTCGGATAACGGCATTTTAGATAATGGCGTGATTTTAGGGAATAGCCTAGTGAAAGTGTCACGGGAAGTGCTGGACAAGCTCTGGCCCAAGGGCACAAAACTGAAGCGGGCGGATGAGAAAGGTGAAGTGCGGTGAGCCATCAAGTTGAGCCAGCCTGTAGGCAGATGGAGCAGCTAGACCCCTTTTATAAACGTGTATGGGAGAGGGCATTTGCGGAATGCATTCCTATCTCCGGCACCTTTGAACTCACCCCACGCTGTAACTTCAATTGTAAAATGTGCTACGTTCACCTAGCCCCTGAGCAGATACACCGCTATGGCCGAGAGCTTACCGCCAAAGAGTGGTTGCACCTTGCACGTCAGGCCCGAGAGGCGGGCACCACTTGGCTGTGTATCACAGGAGGAGAACCCCTTCTTCACCCGGAGTTTGAAACCATTTGGAGGGAACTGGCCCAGATGGGCTTTTTTCTGACCCTACAGACCAATGCTTCCCTCTTTACCCAACGTATCCTACAGCTTTTAGAGGAATACCCGCCTCGACAGGTGAAAATCACCCTCTATGGAGTGACCAACGAGACCTATCAGGCGGTATGTGGGGTGGAGGATGGCTTTGACCGGGTCAATGATGGGATACATGGCCTGATGAGTGCCGGAATCCCCGTGGAATTGGTGACGACCTTCATCCGGGAAAACTATGAGGAGCGGAATGAAATTGCTTTCTATGCATACCGTCATGGTCTTCCTTGGATGTCTACCATGGGTGTCAAGCCCTCTCAGCGGGGGGCAGGGACAGATGTGGAGCAGATGAAGCTGTTGGAGCAGCTGGAGCAGCATCAGCGGGAGAACATCCAAAGACGGATGCAGGACCAACGCTTTTTAGACCCAGCCCGAAAGCCCTGTACCTATTGTCGAGATTATCGCCTGGGCTACTGGGTGCTCTGGGACGGCACCATAAGCTTTTGCAGTTTTGTTCCCAATACTGGAATTTCGGTGCGGGGACTTCCATTTTCGGAGGCTTGGAGCCGACTTCTTACCTATGAAGAAGAGCTGGACTGGCCGAAGAAGTGCAAAAGCTGTTCCGCCGCTGAGGTGTGTGAGCGGTGTGCGGCCACAGTTGCTACCCTGCACGAGAAAGTGAAGAAGTCCGAGTTGGAAGAGTGTAAAAAGATTCAAGAATACTATGCGCAGATGAAAAGGAGAGATACAAATGTATATTAGCGGTGAAAATATTGTTATGAAACCCTACACTCCGGTGGATGCTTACGCCGTGATGCCCATGGCGGGGGGCATTACCTCTGGTGGGACCGGAGATGGTAACGTGATCGTCGATGAAACGAGGTTTTTCTGGGTGTATGACCCGCTTAATCCAAAGGCGAGCGGCTTTACAGGGAAAGGCTGGTTCTGTGGGGTACCTGGTACACCTCTGCAATACATATCGTCGGATGAGGAGCTCCTTAAGCAGTTTGCAAATGGCCGGACTGACTTAAACCAAGAGTTTACTGCGTGGCAAGAATATGTTAACCAGAACTCGGAGGGTAACTGGGTAACAAAATTTGCGCTCATGATTGGTAATCCGGACTGTGTATTTTTGGGATAAAAAATTGATTTGCGGTGAAGTTTTATAAAATTATTAACCAAGTTCTGGGGATAACGGACTTTGGCACCATGAAAAATCGATGTTGGGATTTGTTTGAAATTTGTGGAGATCAATCGACGGATTTCACTATTTCTCCCATATGCTCGGATATTGTAAACCGTGACATTCAATTTGCATCAATTTTACCCAGTTCGAAGCTCATGTTTTCTGGTAGTTCTGTGCTATGTACGGATGAGGGTTATCGCCATGCATTTATATATCAGGGAGATACCCCCTCTGCCTGGGAGATATTTGCGGCATACCTCTTTTATACCCATGCCATTCGACACCAGATACTGTGGATACATTCAGCCACGATCGAGGTGTCAGGTTGTGGAATACTTTTCCTTGGCCCCTCTGGGGTCGGGAAAACCACCCAGGCAGAGCGGTGGGGCCAGTTCCGGGGAGCCTCCATCATCAATGGGGACGTGGGCTTTGTCCAGCGCACACCGGAGGGATTTCTGGCCTGGGGCACTCCGTGGCACGGCTCCTCCCCCTACTGCCTGAATACCTCGGTTCCCATTAAGGCTCTGGTGGTGTTGAAGCAGACTCCATACAATGCGCTGCGGGAATTGACCGGATTTGAAAAACTGAAAGAGATTTCCAACAACGTCTTTTACCCCACCTGGCTGGAGGACGGCATGGAGCTTGGGGTGGAGACCCTCAATCACCTACTCACGGAGCTTCCTGTATATAGGCTGGATAACCGGGCAGATTTGGAGGCAGTAGAGCTG
>OEQQ01000300.1_pt1 | contig 10785 bp, 12 predicted proteins | sample 1539741 | NCBI WGS metagenome assembly OEQQ01 (sample SAMEA3891876, study PRJEB23780) | metagenome | biome: terrestrial biome; feature: animal house; material: Caecal content | place: Italy | collected 2015-05-05
AATGACGGCCGCCGCCGCCACCGGGCCGGCCAGCGGCCCCCTGCCCACCTCGTCGATGCCGCAGATGAGCCCGCAGTCCCCGTATTGTTTTTCGTAGACGCGCATGGTCTCGATCCGCTCCCGCTCCGCCTCCAGCGCCAGGATTCTCTTTTGCGCGCTTTCGATCAGGCTGCGCACGCCCGAACGGGGATCCTCCCGATAACAGTCGATCAGCTGCTGCAGCCCCGAATCGCTGCAGAGCCGGAATTTTTCCCGGATCTCTCCGATCTTTTCCGCCATTCTCCGCCTCCTCACTGATGCCGGAGCACCCCGAATTCGCTCAGCGGCCAGATCCGAACCCAGGCCTTGCCGATGATGTCGCTTCGATGGATGTTCCCCACGCTGGGATCCCTGCTGTCCGAGCTGTTGTTCCGGTTGTCCCCCAGCACGAAATACTCATCTTCTCCCAGGGTGATCGGTTCCGCGGCCCGTCCGGCGGAAACCATCACTTCCCGGCCGTAGCTCTCCTGCAGGGCTTCCCCGTCGATGTAAATCGTCCCCGTCCCGTCGATCAGGACCGTCTCGCCGGGCAGCCCGATGATCCTCTTGATATAGTAGGTGTCCTCTTCATACTGGAACGGAAATACGATGATGTCGAAACGCTTCGGATCCGAAAACCGATAGGAAATCTTATCCACGATCAGGTTGTCGTTATCGCTCAATGTGGGTTCCATGGAGCTGCCCTTCACCTGCGTCCGCTGTCCCACAAAAGTGATCACCAGCCAGGTAGCCGCCAGCACCACCAGAATATAGAGCAGCGTGCTGAAAACTTCCTTCACGATATTTTTCATCATTCTGTCCGTCCTTCCTGCGGCCGCTCCAGAGAAATCCTCCCCAGACGCCCGCTCCTGAAATCGTCCAGAAGCAGCCGGGCCGCTTTTCCGTAATCCGGTTCCTGCCCCCGCAGGTAACAGTTTCTGGCCTCGCAGATGCGCTCCAGCATGACGGCTCCCTTCTCCTCCTGCACCCCGTACCGGCCCGCCAGCGCCCCGGGATAGTCTTCTGCCAGAAAGGCGATCAAATCCAGCGCCAGCTCCTCCGGGACGAGGATCTCATCGTTCATGGAACCGATGAACGCCAGCTTCATTCCCACGGCCGGATCCTCGAATTTCGGCCAGAGAATGCCGGGCGTATCCAGAAGCTCCAGCCCCTTTCCCAGCCGGATCCACTGCTTTCCCCGGGTCACGCCGGGTTTGTTCCCGGTTTTGGTGCAGGCTCTTTTTGCGTAGGAATTGATGAAGGTGGACTTGCCCACATTGGGGATCCCGGCCACCATGGCCCGGACCGGACGGTTTAAAATCCCCCTTCTCCGGTCCCGTTCCAGCTTTTCCCTGCACACCTGCTCCACCTTGCCCTGAATGGATTTCAGGCCGGCTCCCGATTTCGCGTTGATCTCCAGCACCGCGATTCCCTGCTTTTCAAACCAGTCCGCCCACTGGGCGTTGACCTTCGGGTCCGCCAGATCCGCTTTGTTGAGCAGCAGCAGGCGCGCTTTATTCTTTCCCATGGAATCGATGTCCGGGTTCCTGCTGGACAGAGGCATTCTGGCGTCCACCAGCTCGATGATCAGATCGATCAGGCCGATGTCCTCCTGCATGGCCCTCCTGGCCTTCGTCATATGTCCCGGATACCATTGATAATTCATCTTCTATTCTCCATTTCCGATCTTTTCCTCATCGGATCAGCCCCCAGCCTTCCTCCTCGTTGCCGAAGTGGAACCACGCCCGCCCGATGATGGTGCTTTTGTGCACAGGACCGATATTGGCCGAACGGCTGTCCTCGCTGTTGTTGCAGTTATCCCCCAATACGAAATATTCGTCCTCGCCCAGAACGATCTCGTTTTCCGCGATCCCGGGCGAAGCGATCAGATCCATGCTCTCATCCCCCCAGGCTTTGCCGTCCACATACAGCACGCCGTCCTCGATGAGCACGGTCTGTCCGGGCACGGCCACCACCCGCTTCACATAGTAGTGGGCGTTTTCATTGCCGTTGGGAAGAAAGACGATCACGTCCCCTGCCCCCGGCGAAACGATCCGGTAGGAAATCCGGTTGACCAGGATGCCCTGGCCGTTGGTCAGCCCAGGCTCCATGGAGACGCCGATGACCGTGGTGCGCAGCCCCACGAACCAGGTGAGGCAAAACGCCAGAAAAACCGCCAGGAAAATTCCCGCCGCCCAGCTGAAAATCTCCCTCATCAGGGATGCGCTGATCTTTTTCTTCTTATGATAAAATTGAAGTCCCTTTTTGCGTCTTCTCATCGTATCCTTCGTTCGCTTTCCGACCCGTATCAAGCCCTCGATTTTCTCATTTTAACACAAAAGGGCCGGGGGAACAAGCCCGGCCAAACCATGCTTTCCTGCCGCAGTTCGATCCGCCGTCCTTTTTTATACGATAGAAAAATAATTCTCCTATCGTATAAAAAAGGGGGCAGCCCCGACGGGCGCCCCTCTTTCCATGTCCGCACAGCGGTGAGATGCCGAAGCTTATTTCAGGACTTCCTTCACCTTCGCGCTCTTGCCGACTCTGTCGCGCAGGTAGTTGAGCTTCGCTCTTCTCACTTTACCTTTTCTGACAACCTCAACCTTTTCCACGTTGGGAGAGTGAAGGGGCCAGGTCTTCTCCACGCCTACGCCGTTGGAGGTCTTCCTCACGGTGAAGGTCTCGCGGTTGCTGCCGCCCTGCTTCTTCAATACAACGCCTTCAAAAACCTGAATTCTCTCGCGGTTTCCTTCCTTGATCTTGCCGTACACTCTGACGGTATCGCCCGTCTCGAATGCAGGTACCTCTGCCTTTAACTGTGCAGCTTCGATTTCTCTGATGATTTCGTTCATTGCTTTTCCTCCTGATTCCCGGATGTTCTTAATACGGCTGGCGTAACAGAGGACCATCTCCTGTATTCGCATCATTAGTACTATAGCATAACGGCCTTTCGTTTGCAAGTTCTTTTTCAGGAGATCCAGTAGATTTTTCTCCCGGCGACCCGAAGGCCCAGCTTTTCCTGCAGCTTTAACGACGCGGCGTTGTCCGTAAAGATCTGGGCGTAGGGCGTCCTCCCCTGCTCCAGCAGGCGGTTGATCAAAAACCGCTCCAGCTGTTCGGCGATCCCCTTCCTGCGGTGGGCCTGCATGACATGAAGCATTCCCATGGAGCCCTCCTCATGCGTCCCGATGAATCCGGCCAGCGCCTCGCCGCCCTCCACGGGCAAAAACGCGCCGTAAACGGTTCCATCCCGCAAAATCTCCCTCACCCGTTCCTCTTTTTCGATCAGAGGATACAGGGAGTGGACCGTTTCCGCATATTCCTCGCCGAGAGGGCGGATCGCAACGCCCTCCGGCTCCGGAAGCGGAGTCTTTCTCGTATAGACGACCTGGAAGCACTCGCTCACGTCCTCCTTCCGAAACCGCCTTCGGATGCTCTCGGCCAGAAATTTCTGGTGGCAGGTAAAAACTTCCGCGCCGGGATCCGCCAGGGACAGCAGGCGTTCCCCGGCGTCCGGATTCTCCGCCGTCACCATATAGACCCCGCTGACCGAATCCCGGAGAATCACCCCGTCCTTTCGTACGGCCAGCACCTTCGCCTGGCCGTTTCGGATGTCCTCCAGCATGTCCATGTGAAAAACCTTATCCCGCTTCAGGTATTCCGCCGCCCTGCCCGCCAGGTCATCCCGCTCGTACAGGCCCGGCCCCCGCTGCCTGGTCCTCTCGATGGACTGTTCCCTCCTCCAGGCGTCCACCTTCGCGTGGTCCCCGGACAGGAGCACCTGGGGCACGCTGCGCCCCATCCAGACCTCGGGCCTGGTGTACTGGGGATATTCCAGAAGATTTTCGTGAAAGGATTCCACCTCCCCCGACTCTTCGTTCTTCAGCACGCCCGGCACCATCCGGGCGATGGCGTCGATCATCACCGCCGCCGGAAGCTCGCCGCCCGTGAGCACATAATCCCCGATGGAGACGAAATCCGTGACGATTTCCTCCAGCACCCGCTCGTCCACGCCTTCGTAGTGGCCGCACAAAAAGCAGAGCTCGTCCTCTTTCGCGAGCTCCCGGGCCATCCTCTGATCGAAGACCCTTCCCTGAGGCGTCACGTAAACCACCCGCATGGGGCGATCGCTCCCCGATTTTTCCCGCACTGCCCGGTAGGCGTCAAAAACCGGCTGCGCCTGCATCAGCATGCCGGCCCCGCCGCCGTAAGGGTAATCGTCCACTTTTTTATGCTTATCCAGCGTATAGTCCCGGATATTCACCGCGTCCACTTCCAGGATCCCCCGGGCGGCCGCCCGGCCGAGGATGCTGGTGTTCAGACAGCCCAGCACCATCTCCGGAAATAGCGTCAAAACATGAAACCGCATTCCGCCATTCCTCCGTCACAGAAGGCCGTCCAGCACGTGTACGCGCATCCTGCCCGCTTCCACGTCCACCGAGAGCACGCACTGACGGATCGCCGGAAGCAGGAGCTCCCTGCCGTCCGCCATCCGGATCTGATACACGTCGTTGGCCCCCGTTTCGATCACGTCTTCCACTTTTCCCAGAACGGCCCCCGTTTCGTCCTCCACCGCGATCCCGATCAGATCCGCGATGAAATATTCGTTTTCCTTCAGCTTCACCGCGTTTTCCCGGGTGACGAAAAGGCCGCAGCCCCTGTATTTTTCGATATCGTTGATCGAATCGATCCCCCTGAATTTCAGAATCGCAAACTGTTTGAAAAATTTCACGCCTTCGATTTCCAGAACGCGCTCCTCCCGCCCGGTCTCCAGGATCACTTCCTTCAGCCGGCGAAACCGCTTTACGTCGTCCGTGGTGGGGAACACCTTCACCTCTCCCCGAACGCCATGGGTGGAGGAAATAATTCCCACTTTCAGCCTTTCTTCCATCCGTCTCTCCTTTTCGGCTCATCCGATCCGCCGAACCAGTTTCTTTCCTGTCGTATGAACAAAGAATCCCGCTTGCGGGATTCTCCGCCTGCGGCGGGTCGCGTAAGCGACATCTTCCTTCCCGCCGCAGTGCGATACACCGGCGTTTTTAATACGACAGGAAAATTTCTTTCCTGTCGTATTAAAAAAGGGGCGCTGCATCTGAATGCACCGGCCCCTCTTTTCGTCAGATGATGTCTACATCCACTTTCTTATTGTCTTCCATCGCAGCAGCCTTTACGACTGTGCGGATTGCTTTTGCGATGCGGCCCTGTTTGCCGATCACCTTCCCCATATCGGAGGGAGCGACATGAAGCTCCAGCGTGAGCGTCTTCCCGCTTTCCTTTTCCGTCACGGTCACTTCATCCGGATTATCGACAAGTGCTTTCGCGATCACTTCCACCAAATCTTTCATCATCCACCTCCAAAAGCTTCCCCAAGGGTGGCTTTTTATTTTTCGATGCCAGCTGCCTTGAAGATCTTTCCGACGATTTCAGTGGGCTGCGCGCCGTTGTTCAGCCACTTCTTTGCCAGCTCTTCGTTTACCTTGAAGGTGCTGGGGTCCGTATTGGGATCGTAGGTGCCGATCTCCTCGATGAAACGACCGTCTCTGGGGGATCTGGAATCCGCCACGATGATTCTGTAGATCGGGTTCTTCTTGTATCCCATTCTTCTTAATCTGATCTTTACTGCCATTTTTTCTTACCTCCAAAAATAATAAAATTGTTTGATTTATCAGAAAGGAAGCCTGAACTTACCTTTTCTTCCGCCTTTTCCTCCCATCATCTGAGGGAGCTGCTTCATCATCTTCTGGCTCTGTTCGAACTGCTTGATGAAGCGGTTGACCACGCTGATATCCACGCCGGCGCCGCGGGCGATCCGGTGCTTGCGGCTGGGGTTCAAAAGTTTGGGATTGCGCCGTTCCTGAGGGGTCATGCTCAAAACCACGGCTTCCATGCGGGCGAGCTGCTTTTCGTCGATCATGGATTCCAGTTCCGCGGATTTTGCGCCGATGCCGGGCATCATGCCCAGAATGCTGGAAAGGCCGCCCATCTTGCGCATCTGCTTCATGCTCTCCAGGTAGTCCTCGAAGTCGAACTTCCCCTTCTTCATGCGGGCCGCCATCTCTTTTTCCTTATCCTTATCGATGTCGATGCTGGACTGCACCTTATCGATCAGGGAAAGGACATCGCCCATTCCCAGGATCCGGCCCGCCATGCGGTCCGGATAAAACTGCTCCAGATCGGAAAGCTTCTCCCCCATACCCACGTACAGGATCGGCTTGCCGGTCACGGCCTTGATGGAAAGCGCCGCTCCGCCTCTGGTATCGCCGTCCATTTTGGACAGGATCACGCCGTCGATGCCCACCTTCCCGTCGAATTCCTTCGCCACGTTGACCGCATCCTGACCGGTCATGGCATCCACCACCAGCAGCGTCTGATGGACCGTCACGTTTTCCTTGATCTCGCGCAGCTCCGCCATCATATCCTCATCGATGTGCAGGCGTCCGGCGGTATCCAGGATCACGATGTTATGCCCGTTCTTTTCGGCGTGTTCGATGGCCGCCTTCGCGATGTTCACCGGCCTGTGGCCGGTCCCCATGGAGAATACGTCCACCTGCTGCTTTTCCCCGTTGATCTGCAGCTGCTCGATGGCCGCGGGACGATAGACGTCGCAGGCCACCAGAAGGGGCTTTTTGCCCTTCAGCCTGAACTTTCCCGCCAGCTTCGCGGTGGTGGTGGTCTTACCCGCGCCCTGAAGGCCGCACATCATGAGCACCGTCATCGACTTGCCGGGCTGCAGCGCGATCTCCGTGGTCTCCGATCCCATCAGGGCGGTCATCTCCTCGTTGACGATCTTGATCACCATCTGACCGGGATTTAAGCCGTTCATCACGTCCTGACCGACGGCGCGCTCCTCCACGGATTTCACGAACTGCTTCACCACTTTGAAGTTGACGTCCGCCTCCAGAAGGGCCATCTTCACCTCTTTCAAAGCGGTTTTAACGTCCTCTTCCGTCAGCCGTCCCTTGCTCCTTAAGTTCTTGAATACGTTCTGCAGTTTATCCGTTAAGCTCTCAAACGCCATCCGTTCCCTCTCTCACCGTCCCCGCCTTCGCGACAGACCACTCATAATTCTTCCAGAATCTTTCTGGCCAGCAGCTTCACGCTTTCCTCGGAACTGACCCGCTCGATCTGCTCCACGGTGGCTTTCACCTTCAGGAACTTCTCCAGCAGATGCAGCCTGCTCTCATATCCCTTCAGGGCCCGGTCGCAGCGCCGGATCAGATCGTGAACTCCCTGTCTGCTGATCCCCTGTTCTTCGGCGATCTCGCTCAACGACATGTCGTTGAGCACCACATCCTCATAAACCCGCCGCTGGTGCGGAGTCAGCAGTTCTCCGTAAAAGTCGTACAGCAGACCCTGTTCCACAATTTTTTCCATCGTCAGTTCCTCACTCCGGGTAGTGTACTATAAAAGGAAAAGGCTGTCAAGTATTTTTTCTTTACATCCCTGTGTTTTTTTACATCGCGGTGCGCACCAGTTTGGGCCTGTAGCCTTCCTCTTCCAGCGCTTTCATGATCTCGTTTTTGTGCTGCGAGCCGAAGGCCTCCAGGGTGATCCGCAACTCCACCGCGGCGTTCCGGTTGATGGAGACGAACTGATTGTGTGACAGCTTGATCACGTTGCCGCCCTCCCTTGCCACCACGCCGGAAACCTTGTGCAGCTCGCCCGGTTTGTCGGGAAGCAGCACGGAGACCGTGAAGATCCGGTCCCGCAGGATCAGCCCCTGCTGTACCACGGAGGACATGGTGATCACGTCCATATTTCCCCCGCTCAAAATGGCCACCACCTTTTTCCCCTTCACGTCCAGGTGCTTGAGCGCAGCGACGGTCAGAAGGCCGGAATTTTCCACCACCATCTTGTGGTTTTCCACCATGTCCAGAAACGCCACCACCAGCTCCGCGTCCTCCACGGTGACGATGTCGTCCAGATTCTCCTGGATATAGGGGAAAATCTTCTCCCCGGGAGTCTTCACCGCCGTGCCGTCCGCGATGGTATTCACGCCGGGCAGGGTGGTCACCTTCCCGTTTTTGATGGACTCCTGCATGCAGTTGGCGTTGGCAGGCTCCACGCCGATCACGCGGATCTTCGGGTTCAAAAGCTTGGCCAGAGTGGAAACTCCGGTCGCCAGGCCGCCCCCGCCGATGGGAACCAGAATATAGTCCACCAGGGGCAGCTCCTTGATGATTTCCATGGCGATGGTCCCCTGTCCGGTGGCGACCGCCAGGTCGTCAAAGGGATGGACGAAGGTGTAACCGTGCTCCTCAGCCAGCTCCAGCGCCTTCGCGCAGGCTTCGTCGTACACGTCGCCGTACAGCACCACCTCGGCCCCGTAGCCCTTCGTCCGGTTGACCTTGATCAGGGGCGTGGTGGTGGGCATTACGATGGTGGACTTCACCCCGTAACACTGGGCCGCATAGGCCACGCCCTGGGCGTGGTTGCCCGCGGACGCCGTGATGACGCCCTTCTGCCGCTCTTCTTCCGAGAGCGTGCTCATTTTGTAATAGGCGCCGCGCACCTTGTAGGCTCCGGTAAACTGCATGTTTTCCGGTTTGATATAGACCTTCGCCCCGGTCTGCTGGCTGAAGTAGTCGCTGTAGACCAGCTTCGTCTCCAGCGTCACCTTTTTCACCACTTCCGCCGCCTCTTCGAACGTTTCCAGCGTCAGCATCTTTTCTTCTCCCATCCGTCATTCCCCTTCTTGTGTCGTCCTGATGTCAAACAGAGCGTTTACAAACTGATCCGCGTCGAATTTCTGCAGATCCTCGATGGTTTCCCCAACCCCGATGTATTTCACGGGGATGTGCAGCTCGGACTGAATCGCCACCGCGATCCCTCCCTTGGCGGTCCCGTCCATCTTCGTCAGAATGATTCCGGTGAGATCCGCCACCTGGGAAAATTCCCTGGCCTGTACCAGAGCGTTCTGGCCGGTGGTTCCGTCCAGGACCACCAGGTTTTCCCGATGGGCGTCCGGAAATTCCCGGTCGATGATCCGGTTCATCTTCCGCAGCTCTTCCATGAGATTTTTCTTATTGTGGAGCCGTCCGGCCGTATCGCACAAAAGCACGTCGATGTGCCTGGCCTTCGCCGCATGCACCGCGTCGTAGATGACGCTGGCCGGATCGGACCCCTCCCGGCCGCCGATCATGTCCACGCCGGCCCGGTTCGCCCATTCTTCCAGCTGTTCCCCCGCCGCGGCGCGAAACGTGTCCGCCGCGGCGATCAGCACCCGGCGTCCCTGATCCTTCAGCTTTCCCGCCAGTTTTCCCACGGAGGTGGTCTTTCCCACGCCGTTGACGCCGATCACCAGCACCACGGACTGCTTCGTCTCAAAATCGTAGGCGGTTTCTCCCACGTCCATCTGCTCCCGGATGCTGTCGATCAGAAGCTGTCTGCAGGCTTCCGGCTCCCGGATGCCCCGCTCCTTCACCTGCTTTTTGAGCCGCTCCAGGATCTGCGCGGTGGCGTTCACCCCCAGATCCCCCATGATCAGCGTTTCCTCCAGCTCTTCATAAAAATCGTCGTCGATTGCCGAGAATCCGGAAAAGATGGAATCGATCCCCCGCACGATATTGTTTCTGGTTTTGGTCAGCCCCTCTTTGAGCCGGGCAAAAAAGCCTTTCTTTTCTTCACTCATCTAAAGATCCCCCTTTTAGTCGGTCAGTTCCTTATCGATCAGATTCACGCTCACCAGCGTGGACACGCCCTTTTCCTGCATGGTGATCCCGTACAGCCGGTCCGCCGCCTCCATGGTACCCCTCCTGTGGGTGATGACGATGAACTGGGTGTGGGCGGTGAGCTTGTGCAGGTATTTCGCGAAGCGCCCTACGTTGCTGTCGTCCAGGGCGGCTTCGATCTCGTCCAGCAGGCAGAAGGGCGAAGGCTTTAAATTCTGGATGGCGAACAGCAGGGAAATCGCGGTCAGCGCCTTCTCCCCGCCGGAAAGCTGCATCATGTTCTGCAGCTTTTTCCCCGGCGGCTGGGCGATGATGCGGATGCCCGCCTCCAGGATATCCTCGTCCTCCATCAGCTCCAGCGTTCCCTTTCCTCCGCCGAACAGTTCCTTAAACACCTTATCGAACTCCCGGCCGATCTGGGCGAATTTCTCCTTAAACTGCCTGCGCATGGCCTCGTCCAGCTCCAGGATGATCCCGGTCAGCGTCTTTTCCGCCTCCACCAGGTCGTCGTGCTGGGTCTTTAAAAACGTATACCGCTCCATCAGGTTTTTGTAATCTTCGATGGCGTTCACGTTCACGTCGCCCAGCTTTCTGATCTCGTCCTTCACCGCCAAAGCTTCCTTCTTCATGGCCGCCAGGTCCGTCATCGCGTCATCCCGCAGGGCCTGGGCGTCGCGCAGGGTCACTTCGTATTCGTTCCACATGTAGTTGACCTGATTCTCCACGGTCTCCTCCACGCGTTCCTTCTGCGCGGTCAGGCGGTAAACTTCCTTATCCAGAGCGTTCATCCGCCCGGACAGTTCCTCCCGGACGGAGAAGAAATTCTTCTGCTTTCCGGACAGCTCTTCCTTTCTCGCCGCATCCCGGGCCAGCTTTTTCTCGGCGTCCGACTGGGAGGTATGGGAGGCCGCGATGGTCTTTTCCAGCTCCAGAATATTGTTTTCCTTTTCCCGGATCTCTTCCCGGCCGCTTTTGAGGCCCTCTTCCACCTCCGCGAGCTCCGCCCCGTATCTGCCGCACTCGGCCTCCAGACGGTTTTCGTTGGTCTCAAAAAATCCCAGCTGCTGCCGGATCTTTTCCATTCCGACTTCCTGCT
>OEQQ01000302.1_pt1 | contig 10744 bp, 9 predicted proteins | sample 1539741 | NCBI WGS metagenome assembly OEQQ01 (sample SAMEA3891876, study PRJEB23780) | metagenome | biome: terrestrial biome; feature: animal house; material: Caecal content | place: Italy | collected 2015-05-05
CACGCGAGGCCGTGAAAATGCCACGCCGGGTACTGGCCGAAAAGGTTGGCATCGACCCGCGTTATCTGGCGAATATCGAATTAGCCGGCACAATTCCAAGTGTGCCGATTATGATAAAAATTGTCCGCATCTGCAAATTGTCTGCAGATCGTTATTTTAATCCAGAGCTGATTCGCGAAGATAGCGAACAGTGGCAGAGGACAAATCATAAGCTGAAGCTCTGCCCAGAGAAGTATCTGCCTATTGTGGAAGGCGTTATTGATGGTGCCATCAAGCTAAAAGATGAGGAAGATACCTGAAAGATTTCAGACCAAAAGAGGACAGGTGCCGCGTGGCACCTGCCCTCTTTCTCTATATCAGTCCTCCCGGAATGCTTGCTGCAGCTTCTTGACTGCGTACTGTATGGATTGCGAGACTGTGGACCTTGTCGTTCCTTCGCCCTGGGCGATCTCAATAACTGTTTTCTGCTCTATATGGAACAGCCAAAACCGCTGATACTGTTTTTCGCTCAGAACATCTTTTACGATAGAATGCAGAGATTTGACAATCTCCCTAAGTTCCTCTTTCTCAACCCGATGAAACAAGAGCATCTCGGCAGACAAATCAGAACCTGCTTCCTCCGTTAAGGGAACGCAGTTGTCATAAAAGCCTCTTTCCTGACGTTCCTGTTCGTAATAATCTAAATCTGACCACTCCTTCCACTTCAAAAACTCTTCCTCCGTCTCAAAATCGCTTTTGAGCAATCGTGTATGCCCACATACCCCCATGTATAGGATACTTTCCCGGTCATACTTGTTGAGGGCATAATGGCTTTTGGTGTTAAACATTTATACGCTGTTTTCCTCCCTCTCATTTGAAGTTAGGATACAAGGGGGAGCGCGAGGCAGAGCACAGCATCTATATACACCGTATAGTTCATCACATGGGGTATACTTCTCCGAGGTCGCGTTCAGAATTTTTTTAATACATAAACCTCGATCATGAGAAATCCTCCTTTGGATTAATTGGATTAAATAAAGAAACGGCGGCCTTGATTTCTCAAGACCGCCGCTTCTCCGTGTGGGAGGTTAGCTTAGAATGCCCTTTTTACAACGGTCTCGGTGCCTGTCGTAAGGGCAGGTATTCGCTGGTTACTCATGAGCGGCTGCCTCTTTCAGCCTCTCAAATGTCTCCGCACTGATAACGTGCTCGATGCGGCAGGCGTCGGCCTCCGCAGTTTTAGGGTCAACGCCTATTTCGATCAGGTGTTTAGTGAAAAAGCAGTGGCGCTCGTAGATTTTTTCTGCAATCTCCCTTCCCAAATCGGTCAAGTGAAGGAAGTGATCTTCGTCCACCGTGAGGAAGCCGCCGGTCTGCAGAAGGGAAACCGCATGGCTTACACTGGGCTTTGAAAGGTTCAGGTGCCGCACCACATCTATGGAGCGGACCATTCCCTTCTGCTTTTGGATAACAAGGATGGCTTCCAGGTAGTCCTCGCCGGATGCAGTGGTATGTCGTTCTTTTTCCATATATTATCCTTTGTTATCTATAACCGAAAGCGAATTTATTTACCTTGCTGGAGAGCAACCAAGTGGGCATATAATCCACCTTTTGCCATCAGTTCGGCAGGCGTACCCATTTCACTGACCTTTCCATCATCCAGAACAACAATCTTATCAGCATTTGCCACGGTCCTCATTCGATGCGCAATCACCATAACAGTTTTATCTTTCAGCAAAACAGACAGCGCATCCTGCACCAGAGTTTCGCTCTCGGCATCCATAGAGGCTGTCGCCTCGTCCAGCAGAACAATCGGAGCATTTTTCAGCAGAGCGCGGGCAATCGAAATGCGTTGGCGCTCACCACCGGAGAGAGCGCTGCCGTTTTCACCGATATTTGTCTGATACCCCTGGGGCAGCCGCTGAATGAATTCTTCACACTGAGCAGCTCTGGCCGCAGCCATAACCTCCTCATCGGTGGCATCACCCCGACCCAGCCGGATATTTTCCATGACGCTCTCATCAAAGAGCATGACATCCTGGAATACGATGGCGTAGTTCTTGAACAGTGTTTCCGGTTCCACCGTTTTAACATCTACACCGCCGAGGGTGATGGTGCCGGAGTCAGCATCCCAAAACCGAGCTGCCAGCTTAGAGGCGGTGGATTTACCGCTGCCGGAGGGTCCAACCAACGCCGTAACTTCACCTTGCTTTGCAACGAAAGACACGCCCTTCAGGACCGGCTCCTCATTGTAGGAGAACACCACATCTTTGAATTCAATGTCATAGCCCTTGTTATTGCAGACATTGGTGCCGGTCTGCTCCGGGGTTGCGTCAATCTGCTTCATCCGCTTCACACTGACAAGGGCAGAGAACACTTCCGCCATCAGCATAAAGCAACTGGTGAACGGATCGTAAATACGGCCGGCAAACAAAAGAAACAGGATAAACATAGAGATGCTCAAAGAGCCGGAAGTCACTAATATACCGCCCACCAGCATGACAGCCACCAGGCCGAACCGGAGGATAAACTGCGCCGTAGTCGTTGCTGCACCGGGAGCAATTTCATTGCGGAAGGAACACTTCACCACATAATCCAGTTTTTTCTCCAGTCCATCCAAATACTCCGCCTCGCGGGAGCAGGATTTCAACTCCTGGATGGTGTCAAGGTACTCCTGTACACCGTCATAGGCAGCTCTCTTGGCATCCATGTTGGCGCTTTCCGCATTGGACTGGGCTTTCTTCGCCGCAAAAACCACTAGGGCAGCCACAGGGACCGGAATAACGATGCAAAGTCCCATGCGCCAGTCCATAACCAGCAGGCCGATGGCCGTAATGATAAACATGAAAATCGTACCAAATAATTGTGGAATAGCATTTGAGAATACACGCTCCAGGGCCGTACAGTCACCCATGATGGTGGTGGTCAGGTCGGAAAGGTCTCTCTGTCCGAAGAAAGATAACGGCAGCTTACGCAGCTTCTCTGCCAGGACAATCCGGCGGTTAGCGCTTTCCTCATAGGCCACAGTATAGGTTTTGTTATACTGAAGCCACTGGGTCAGAAAGACAATGATAAACATGATAACTGTTCCAGCAATGAACAGAGCGGCATGATCCTGCATACTGGTTTCCTGGCCGGAAATCACATTCAGCAGTTCCCAAATCACCATGACCAGCAGACTGACGGGAGCAATCAGGCACAGATTGCTGAGTGTGGTGGCTGCAATTCCCTTATTCAAATCCCTTGCTCCCTGATCGCTCAGGGCAAACATTCGTTTCAGCATACTTTCACCTCATTTCCGATGTGCCATTTTGTGGTCTTGGTGTAGTTGCTCCACATCTTGGCATATTCACCACCCTGCCGGACCAGTGCATCATGAGTGCCGCTTTCCACCAATTCGCCTTGCTTCATCACCAGGATCAGATCGGCGTCCTGGATGGTGGAGAGGCGGTGTGCAATCATAATGACCGTCTTGCCTTTTACCAATCCCTCGAAGGCTTTCTGGATCTGCTGCTCATTCTCAGGATCTGCGTATGCTGTTGCCTCGTCCAAAACCACAATAGGAGAATCCTTCAGAATAGCGCGGGCAATCGCAATGCGCTGCGTTTCACCGCCAGACAGATATACGCCCTTTCCGCCCACTACGGTATCAATCCCATCGGGGAACTTTTCTAAGATGTCGTCACATTGGGCCAGATGCGCTGCCTGCATGACTTCTTCCCGTGTAGCAGAGGGCCTGCCTGCCCGAATATTCTCCAAAAGGCTGTCCTTGAACAACTTCGGGTCCTGGAACACAAAAGCCACCATCTTCATCAAATCGGTATGGGGAATTTCCCGGATGTCCACGCCACCAATTTTGACGGCTCCCTGCTGCACATCATAGAAGCGGGGAATCAAACTGGCCGTTGTACTTTTGCCAGAGCCGGAATGACCGACAAGAGCGGTGGTTGTTCCCGCCTTGGCGGTGAAAGTCAGATGAGATACCGCCGGGTGGTCAGTGTTCTCATATGTAAAGGTCACATCCTCAAAGGAAATATCATAGTTTTTGGGATGTTTCGGGGAAGAGGTTTCCTCTTGCGGTTCTGCAGTCAAAATCATGTCAATACGACGCATGGATTCCTCTGCCTGCATTTTGTAGCTGGTCATATACATAATCTTGTTGAGCATTACCGCGCAAGCCGGAGAGAAAATCACATAGAAAAGAAAACTCTCCATAAAGCTTATCAGATCATTTGACACGAACCCGATGATAAGCGCCGTAGGCACCAGCACCAGGAAGCTGGAATTGATGACCGAATTGAAGGCCACCATTCCTTTTTTACAGGACATGGTGTAGGCCAGTGCAAACTTGCGGTAGGATTTGATGGCATCGTTAAATTTGGTGATGGATTGCACCGTCTGTCCAAATACCTTCACCACTGAAATCCCGCGGATGTATTCCACCGCCTCATGGTTCATCGTTTCAAGGGAGTCCTGGTAGGTCTGCATGAATTTCATACTGTCCTTTCCCATGAGAGACCCTTGCAGGAAAAAGCCGATACCAAAGAGTAGCAGGAGTGGAACACCAACGCGCCAGTCAAAAATCAGCATCAGGATTAGGCTGACCACCATCGTAACCTGCGCTCCCACCAAATCCGGGAGCTGATGGGCGATGAAGGTTTCCGTCTGGAAACTGTTATCGTCAATGATCTTCCGCAGTTTACCGCTAGGATTTGCATCAAAGTAGCCCATCGGCATCTTTGCCAGATGTTTCAGCGCCGCCATCTTTAGATTTTTCTCCGTATGAAATGCCACTACATGGGAGCAGAGCAGGGCAGAAAAATAAAGCACCAAGCCCACCAACTCCAGTCCCAAAGCAAGCAGTCCCCAACGAACCAAGCTGTTTGTGTCCAAAGACGTTCCGGCAAACACGCCCACTAGATCACGCGCTGCAAAATAGACGCAGAGGAACGGTCCAAGTATGAAGACTGCGCTAACACCAGATAGGACGCGGGAAATCGTGAGCAGTCTACGGTGATTTCCTGTAAACTCCATCAAACGTTGAATCCCGCCGGATTTTTGTTTCATAGATACAAGACCTCCTTGTAAATTCTCGGATTAGTTAATTCTAACCTCTTGGTTTAAGTGTACCGCTTTCGGCTGTTATCGTCTACGACCTATCGGGTATGTTATGCTCCAATCAGGTCAAAAGAAAGAGGCGGGCCCAATTATGGACCTGCCTCTTTCGGCAACGTATGGAATGGTTTAGTTCAGATGGATATTCTGAACGGAAGTAAAGCTGGCATCGGTGGGGAAAGTGTAACTCGCCACTGTATCGCTGTAAATGGCAAGCTGGCGGGTGTAAATCAGCGGGGTTGTCAGGCACTGATCTGCCATTGTCGTCAGAATGGTGTTATAAATCTCCTGGATGCGGGCCTCATCGGTAGCAGAGTCCAGTTCATCAACCAGGGCCGCCAGCTCAGGCTGGGACGCACCGATCTGCATAAGGATCGGGTCCATGGAAGTGGAAGGATTGATATTGGTGATGACCATTGCCGGGTCATAGTAGCCGCCCTGGGTCTTGAAAACGGTCAGGCCATAGTCACCGCTCTGGATCATGGCGTACCAGTCCATCATCTGTGCAGATTGTGGGGTCAGCTCAATGCCGATCTTGCTGGCCTGGTCGCAGATATAAACTACCATGTTGTCATCGGAGGCGGTGCCGGTCTGGTACAGGAACGCCGCAGACAGTTTGACCCCATCCTTTTCTCGGACCCCATCGCCATCGGTATCCACATAACCGGCCTCATCCAAAATCTGATTGGCATGATCCAGGTCAAAGTCATACACCGTCTGCTCCACATCGCAGTAAGGCAGATCGCGGGAGAAGAAGGTATCCGCCTTGTCGAACAGACCGCCATAGATACTGCTCACCACAGCATCCTTGTCGATGGCCGAGGAAATGGCTTCACGCACCACTTGGTCGCCGAAAATCTCGCTGCTCAGATTGTAGCCTACATAGTAAGTCTGCAAGGATTTTTCATCGACCTGAGCGGCAAAGCCCTCTGTCTGCTCCATTTGTGCATAGCTCTCGGCGGAAACATTTTTGATCCCGGAGAGGAAATCCACCTCGCCGTTCTGCATGGCGAGAATTTTGGCGTCATTGTCGGGAATGTACTTGATGGAGAAGCTGTCCACTTCGGGCGCTTCACCCCAGTAGTTGGGATTGCGGACAAAATTCCAGGTCTGCCCGTCATTGTCTCCGGCGTACATATAGGGGCCGGTCCCGTAAGTGGCGCTGCGGAAGCTCTCCTGCTTGGCAGTCAGATCATCATTAAACTGCTCACTGGACACAATGCCAAAGGGATTGGCAAGGCACAATTCCCGCAGGGTATTGTAATAGGGCTGGGTCAAATGCAGCTCTACGGTGTAATCATCGGTTGCCACGGCATCCTCGATGATTGTGGACAGGCGGCCATAGGAGCCGTTATACTGTCCCAGGTTAACCGGAACCGCCAGGATGGACTTGGCCACATCCTCCGCAGTCAGGTCAGAGCCATCGGAAAATTTGACGCCCTGCTTGATCTGGAAGGTATAGGTTTTTCCGTCCTCGCTCATGGACCAGTCCTCAGCCAGTACGCCTACAACCTCTCCTTCATCATTGTACTCAAACAGAGTGTCATAGAAGCTGGTGAGGTAATAGGTAATGTCATAGCTGGAGGAGGACACTTCCGGGGTGATAATCGTGTAGAAATATTCAAACCCCCAGCTCTCCGCCAAATTCAGGTGAACCGCCTGTGCCTCCGTGTTTTCCTGGGAGGTCTGGCTGTTCTCCGGGGTAGTGTCAGCGTTGTTCCCGCAGGCGGCGAGAGATACCGCCATGACCGCCGCCATGAGCATGGCGGCAACTCGTTTCAGTCTCATTGCATATCAATCCTTTCTTTCATTTTATCATTCCAGTCTGATGAAGGATTCACCAAACCGCTTGCCTCCAGCAGCATTCTGCTGTATGGGTCGTGAAACACAGAATAGTCACCGGAGAACGCAGTGCGCTCCACCAGATTAGAATTTCGCATCACAAGAATTTCATCTGCCACAACGACTGCCAGTTCCATATCGTGGGTAATGAAGATCAGGGTGAAACCGAGTTGCCGTTGCAGGTCAATGATTTCATCAATGATCTTCTTCCGCAGCGGAAGATCGAAGCCGTTGGTGGCTTCATCAAAAATCAGGCATTGCGGCTCCGCTGCCAGCGCCCTGGCAATCGCCACCCGCTTTTGTTCTCCGCCAGACAGTTCAGAGGGGAGGCGGGTGTAATAGTCCCGCGGCAGATTGCATAGTTCCATCAGGGAACGGCATCGTTCCCGCCTCTTTTCTTTTTCCATGTGGAAAAAGCACAGCAGTGGCTCCTCTATGGATTTGCCCACCGGGATTTTAGGGTCCAGTGCAGAGGCGGAGTTTTGCTGAATGATCTGCACCTTCTTGAAGTGGTCTTTTCCAGCTCGTTTCCGTCCGTAGACCGATGTGCCGTCCACTACCACAGAACCGCTGCTCGGTCGCTGCAATCCTGCTATCATCCGGGCCAAGGTGGTTTTCCCTGAACCGGATTCCCCAACGATTGCATACCGGCCTCCGTTTTCAAAATGGGCAGTCAGCGGCGATACAGCAGTGAACGCCCCTTTTCCGGCAAGCCCATCGGAGAAAGTACAGCTTACCGCTTTCAATTCAATCAAGGCATCTCCCTCCTTTCCAATCGGCAGGCGCTCAATAGATACCTGGTGTATTCTTCTTTGGGCGCGTTCAAAATTTGTTCTGTCTTTCCCTGTTCAACAATTTTCCCATGATCCATTACGAGGATGTGGTCGGACACGGATGCGGAACGCAGGTCATGGGTCACGAACAGGACGGACATCCCATCTTTACAAAGTCCCTTTAGTTCCCGCATCAAACCGGTCCGGTTGCAGGCATCAATGGCGGTCGTGGCTTCATCCGCCACTAGGAGGGAAGGCTGACACATCAGTGCCGCCGCAATCATCAGCCGCTGAAGCATTCCGCCGGACAGGGCGAAAGGGTAACTGTTCAAAATCCGCTCTGTATCATCCAGGCCAAGCCTTTGTAATGTACGGGAAAATAGCTGCCGCATTTCCAGCCGGGATGCTTTTGCCTGATGGAGCAAATAGGTCTTTTCCAACTGACGCCCCACACGGATGGATGGATTAAAAGCAGTCATAGGATTTTGCATAATCAGGCAGATCTCTTTTCCGTAGAGCATCCGCCGTTTTCGTTCCGGCAGGGTAAGCAGGTTTTCATTTTGGAACAGGACTTCGCCCTCAGCGTGATAAACGGCACCCAACAGGCCCATGATCGCCTTACAAATCGTGGTTTTACCCGCGCCGGAACTGCCGACGATAGAAAGCATTTCTCCTTTGTCTAACTGAAATGAGATATTTTCTACCACGCTTTCCCCGGAAGATAAGGAGATGTTCAGGTCTCTGACCTCAAGCGACACGAATATCATCCTCCTTCCCAATGGCATCCCGCAGGCCCTCGCCAAGCAGATTAAAGCCCGCGCAGCAGATGATTAGACAGATGCCAGGGTAAATCAGGAGCGCAGGATTGGAATAGACGCTGTTCCGGGCCTCATTAAGCATTGCGCCCCACTCCGGCGTCCCCGCAATCAGGCCCACTCCAAGGAAGGCAAAACTGGACACTGACATGATGGCCGTGGCAATGCCGGTAGTGAAGTACACCACAAACTGCGGAAAGACATTGGGGATTAGGTGGCGCAGCACAATGCGGAGGCCAGAAGAACCAGAGATACGGGCTGCCTCGATGTACTCCTTGCCGCACTCGGTTTTGGCATAGGAACGCACCATCCGCAGGAACCAAGTTAACATAGAGATTCCAATAGCAATTATGACGCTTGCCACAGAATTGTCTACCGCGGATACCAGCGCCATTGCAATGACGATGAGGGGGAAGGCCATAAGAATGTCGCAAAGGATTCGCATGATTTCATCCAGCAGGCCACCCTTATAACTGGAGTAACATCCTATGAACAGAGCAACAGCAGCCAGCACCATCAGTACCGGAATCGTCAACCCCATAGAGTATCTTGCGCCATAAAGCAGCCTGGATAATTCGCATCGCCCCATTTGGTCACAGCCAAGGGGATACTCTGCTGAAGGTGGCGCATTTTTTAAGGCAAGGTCAGTGGCATTGGGATTATTGGGCGCTAGTAATGGAGCAGCCAGCGCCATCAGAATGAAAATCAGGATCAGGGCTGCTCCAACAATCATTTGTCCTTTTTGCTTCATATCGCTTTCCTCCTATATGCAGGGCAGATAACACTGGAAAGCACATCCGCCAGAGTATTGAACAGGACGAACAGGACGCCGCATACCAGGATGGAGCCGGAGATTCCGTAAACGTCCATGCTTTCGCAGGACTCCATCAGATAAATACCAAGCCCCTGAATCGAGAAAACGCTCTCCACCAATGCGGATGTTCCAAAAAGAGCAGCACAGTATTGGGCAAATAAAGTGATAGCCGCAGGCAAGGCATTTCGCAATACCTCACCATACACGATTTGTGCATTGGAAAATCCTCTTGCTCGGGCATAGGTCACATAGTCGCTTTTAAGCTCATTAAGTACCGCAGCTCGCAGAACCCTGGATGCAATACAAATAATAGGAACTGCCATTGCCACCGAAGGTAAAACCAAAGATTTGAAACTGCCATCCGAGATTACATTGAAAATGGGAATCTGAACAGCAAAAACAGTCAGCAGGATTAAGGCCAGCCAGAAACTTGGTACGCAGATACCAATAATGCAAACGATCCGCATGACATTGTCAAAAGCGCCGCCTTTTCGTATGACGGAGATAGCAGCGATTAGCACCGTAAAGATGATGACCCAGGCCATTGCCATAACCACCAGCATACAAGTTACGGGAAGGGCCTCTTTAATGTTCTCGGCAACCGGCTGCCGGTTTGTGATGGCCGTGCCAAGGTCACCAGTCAATACGCCTTTTATGTAATCGGTGTATCTTTCCAGGAATGGCGCATCCAGCCCCAAGTCTTCCCGAACAGCTTGGATTTGTTCTTCAGTTGCAAAGACATTGACTTTACGGACAATCATCTCTGCCGGATCAGTCCCTGTAAAAATCTGAAGGCAAAAGCTAAGTGTGACAACCCCCCAAATAACAAGAATAAAATTGATGATACGTTTTATTATTGTTTTGATAGTCCCTCCTAAAATGCACATATGAAGTCCTCCAACACGGTTAGAAATTCCTAACCTCCAATTCAAAAAAGCAGCCGCGGTTCAGCGGCTGCTTTACAGCATACTTACCTTTGGCACATTAATAATGATAACATACCAAGAGAGTACATTCTATGACCAAACAGGCCGGTTTTTGCTCCAATCAGGTCAGCAGTATTTGTGCCGATATGTCTGTGGAGTCACTCCCATAACGGATTTGAACGCTGCTGAAAACTTACTCTGATTTTCATATCCGGCTATATTTCCAACTTCTCCAATGCTTAAAGTTGACTCTGAAATTAGCATTTCAGCCGCAGCTTCTATTCTCTTCCTTTTCATAAAGGCACCAATGGATACTCCTGAAATCGACTTAAAACAACGTTTCAGACTTGACTCTGCCATGCCAAACATATAGGCAAGATCCTGGATGGTGTCTTTCGTAAAGGGATTTTCAATGACGTACTGGTAGACCTCTTGTGTCCGTTTGGAGATGTCTGCAGAAAATTGTTGTGGTCGCTGGAC
>OEQQ01000304.1_pt1 | contig 10707 bp, 8 predicted proteins | sample 1539741 | NCBI WGS metagenome assembly OEQQ01 (sample SAMEA3891876, study PRJEB23780) | metagenome | biome: terrestrial biome; feature: animal house; material: Caecal content | place: Italy | collected 2015-05-05
CCGCACCTCGGCGCCGTCGGCGGTGAGCCGCACGAACACCCGGTATCCGCCCCGCTCGCCGCCGTCCACTTCCACGGCGTACCAGGAGCCCTCCTTTGGGGTGCAGGCGCGCAGGGAATAATCGGTCTCCCCTGCCCCGGCCAGCCAGGCGTCCGCCTCGGCGCGGCTGCGGAAGGTGACGACCTCGGGGGAATGGGCGCAGCCGGCCAGTGCGCTGAGGATCAGGGGCCGCTCGTCCCGGGCGAAGTCGGAGACCCACTGGTAGAACTCGGGGTCCAGCGTTTCCTCTACCCAAGGCATATCCTCCCGCACCTGGCCCACCCGGTGGGTGATGGCGTCCAGGCAGACTTCGGTGGGGTAGTCCAGGAAAAACACCGTGTCGCAGGCGGCCAGCCGCATGGGCAGGGTGCGGCTGTAGTCGCCGTCGATGATCCAGGCCGGCCGCGCCAGCCATTCCGCCAGCACCCGGTCAAATTCCTCCCGGGTGATGTGGGTGCGGTCGGCTTTGTGCCAGAGCCTGTCCAGGTAGTACAGGGGCAGGCCGGTGATATCCCGCAGGCGGCGGGCAAAGGTGCTCTTGCCCGCCCCCGAACAGCCAATGACCAAAACTTTCTGCATGGGAGTGTCCTTTCTTTGGCTCTCTCAGTCTCGCTGCGCCACTCACGGCTCCCTGTCTCGTCCGCAGGACGCGGCCGCCGTTTGAACCTCTTGCGCTTAGCCGTTTTTTGCGGCGGGCATGAATGCCCTTGCAAAAATCGGAGCGCTGCGCCACTCACGGCTCCCTGTTTCGTCCGCAGGACGCGGTCGCCGTTCGTGCCCCGCACACGGCGGAGAGGGCAAAAACGGCGGCAAGCCGTAACGCCTGCCGCCGCGTTGGGTGTGTTTTTAGCGCGATCCCTTGTCGTAGGGGATGCCCTCGGCCTTGGGGGCCATGCTGTTCTTGGAGGTGAATGCCAGAATGATCATCGAGGCGATGAAGGGCATCATGTTGTAGATGTTGCTGGACCAGCCGAGGTTGGCCAGGAAAGTGGAGTCGGCGATGTTGGCCAGGCTCTTAAAGACGGCAAAGAACATGGCCGCCCCAAAGATGTGGAAGGGTTTCCACTGGCCGAAGATCATGACGGCCAGGGCCAGGAAGCCCGCGCCGGCCACGCCGACCTCGAAGTTCCAGGTCTGGACAGGCGGCACGATGTAGGCCATGCCGCCGATGGCGCCCAGCGCGCCCGAGATCAAAACGCCGGCGTAGCGCATCTTGTAGACGTTGATGCCCACCGAATCCGCCGCCTGGGGATGCTCGCCGCAGGCCCGCAGCCGCAGGCCGAAGCGGGTCTTGTACATCACCACATAGCTGACCACCAGCAGGATCAGGCCCAGCGGGACAAAGACGCTCATTTCCAGCCCGCCGATGCTGAACAGGAACGGCCGGTTGGAGTAATTCAGCTTGGCGCTGCCGCTCTCGCTGAAGTACTTGGCCAGGACCACCGCCACGGCGGTCGCCAGCAGGTTCAGGGCGGTGCCGCCGATGGTCTGGTCGGCCTTCAGGTTGATGGAGGCAAAGGCCAGCAGCAGGGAATAGACCATGCCGGCCAGCGCTGCCGCCAAAATCGAGATGACCACGATCAGCCAGGCGGGCATGGTGGCCGGCAGCAGCGTCAGGGCCAGGACGCCGGCCACGCCGCCGATGACCATGATGCCTTCCAGCGCAATGTTGATGATGCCGGAATGCTCGCTGAACATACCGCCCAGAGCCACCAGCATCAGGACGATGCCGTACAGCAGGGTATATTTGATGAGTAACAGCATATTAGCCCTCCTTTTCGCCGGACTTGTCCGCCCGTTTGCCGCCGCTGAGGAGCTTTGCGATCTTGCCGCGGAACAGCATCGAGAAGGCGCACAGGTAGATGATGATGCCGCTGATCAGGTCGGCAATCTCGGTGGGATAATACCGGGTGGACAGGAACGAGCCGCCCACCGTGATGTGGGAGATGAACAAAGCCGAGAAGATGGTGCCGATGGGGTTGGAGCTGGCCAGCAGCGCCACCGAAATGCCGTTGAAGCCCATGGCGGGCAGGGTGGTGGAGTTCAGGGGGTTCCACTCGGACACGCCGGACAGGTAGTACAGGCCCGCGCCGAAACCGGCCAGCGCGCCGGCAATGACCATCGAGAGGACCAGGTTCTTCTTCTCGTTGATGCCGGCGTAGCGGGCGGCGTTCTTGTTCAGGCCGACGGCCTTCAGCTCATAGCCGAAGGTGGTCTTGTCCAGGATCACCCAGATCACGATGGCCACCACGATGGCCAGAAAGATGGCGATGGTGGTGCTGTTGGTCTGGAACATATCGTTCAGGCCAAAGTCGGGGATGGTGACCCCCTCGGCGCCCTCCATCCGGCGCAGGTTGAGGGTGCGGGTGTTGCGGGCGTCGTACATGGGGCCGGTGCCGCCCGCGTAGATGACCTCATTGACCAGGTACAGGGCGATCCAGTTGAACATGATGGAGGTGATGACCTCGTTGATGTTCAGGTAAGCCTTGAACAGGCCGGGGATGGCGCCCCAGAGGCCGCCCAGGACCGCCGAGACGATCAGGCTGACATACCAGGGCAGGTGCAGGATGATGGCGCAGTACAGCGCGCCGTAAGCGCCCAGGGTGTACTGGCCCGCTGCGCCGATGTTGAACAGGCCGGTCTTGAAGGCAAAGGCTACCGAAAGGCCGGTCATCACCAGAGGCGCGGCGTTGGCCAGGGTGCGGCCCACGCCGTAGGGCGCGTCGTAGAAGCCGCCCATCAGGATGCGGACAAAGCCGTCGGTCCATGCGTGCTCGGCGTTGATCGCCAGCAGCACCAGATACCCGCACGCCAGGCCGATCAGGATGCACAGGAGGGCCGCCAGCACGCTGACAAAGGCCGACCGGCCCTTGCCGTCGCGGGAAAGCATCTTTTTCTTATCCATAAAGCCGCTCATTCTCCTTTCCCTTGCTTGCGGGCGCCGGCCATGTACAGGCCCAGCTCCTGAACGGTGGTGGTCTTGGGATCGAACTCGCCGACCACCTCGCCCTCGTACATGACGAGGATGCGGTCGGACAGGTTCATGACTTCGTCCAGCTCAAGGCTGACCAGCAGCACCGCCTTGCCGGCGTCCCGCTGGGCCACGATCTGGCGGTGGATATACTCGATGGCGCCCACGTCCAGGCCGCGGGTGGGCTGGACAGCCACCAGCAGCTTGGGGTCGCGGTCGATCTCGCGGGCGATGATGGCCTTCTGCTGGTTGCCGCCCGACATACTGCGGGCGATGGTCGCGCTGCCCTGGCCGCTGCGGACGTCGTACTGCTGGATCAGCCGGTCCGAATACTCCCGCACCTTATCCTTGCGGATAAAGCCGTGGTTCTGGAATTCGGGCTGCCAGTACCGCTGCAGCACCATGTTGTTCTCCAGGGTGTAGTCCAGCACCAGGCCGTGCTTGTGCCGGTCCTCGGGGATGTGGCTCATGCCGTCCTTGGAGCGCTGCCGGATGGAAGCGTGGGTGATGTCCTGGCCGCAGAAGGTGATCTTGCCGTCCGACACCTTTTCCAGGCCGGTCAGGCCGTAGACGAACTCGGTCTGGCCGTTGCCCTCGATGCCGGCCAGGCAGACGATCTCGCCGGCCCGCACCTGGAAGGAGACGTCCTTGACAGCGTTTTTCTTGTGGGTGGAACTGGGGACGGTCACGTGCTGCACGTCCAGGATCACCTTGCCGGGCTTGGCGGGGGCCTTTTCCACCTGCAGCTGGACGTCGCGGCCCACCATCATGCGGGAAAGCTCTTCCTGGGTGGTGTTGGCGATGTCCACCACGCCGACATACTTGCCCTTGCGCAGGACGGTGCAGCGGTCGGCGACGGCCATGATCTCGTTCAGTTTGTGGGTGATAAAGAGGATGCTCTTGCCTTCCTTTTTGAACCCGCGCATGATCTCCATCAGCTCGTCGATCTCCTGCGGGGTCAAAACGGCGGTGGGCTCGTCAAAGATCAGGATCTCGTTGTCGCGGTAGAGCATCTTGAGGATCTCCACGCGCTGCTGCATACCCACCGAGATGTCGCTGACCAAAGCGTCGGGGTCTACCCGCAGGCCGTACTTTTCGCTCAGAGCCATGACCTTTTTGCGGGCCTCGGCCTTTTGCAGAAAGCCCAGCTTGTTGGGCTCCACCCCCAGGATGATGTTGTCCAGAACCGTGAAGCACTCCACCAGTTTGAAGTGCTGGTGCACCATGCCGATGCCCAGGGCGTTGGCATCGTTGGGGTTGCGGATCTGCACCTCCTTGCCGTTTTTGCGGATGGTGCCCTGTTCGGGCTGGTACAGGCCGAACAGAACGCTCATCAGGGTGCTTTTGCCCGCACCGTTCTCACCCAGCAGGGCGTGCACCTCGCCTTTGCGCAGTTGGAGGGTAATATCATCGTTTGCCTTGATCCCAGGGAATTCCTTGGTAATATGGAGCATCTCGATCACATAATCCTCGGCCAATCTGCTCACTCTCCTTTCACACAATGGTGACGCATTGTTCTCACTTTATTCATTATAACGTATTCTGCGGACACTTTGCAAGGAAAAGATGGATAAAAATCCGGCATTTTGCAAAAAAAGAGAGGATTTTCACAGATCCGGGCGGCAGGAAAAAAGAGATGTGCGTTTTACACAAAAAAGCAGAGCGCTTTTTGGGCGCTCTGCTGTATTTGCTGTGGGTATAAACGACGGCTTTTACTGCACGTAGTTGACAGTGACCAGCTCGCTGGTGGTGGGCTTCACGCTGTCCTCGCTGGAGTTGTCAACGACGATCTCGCCGGAAGCGATCTTCTCCTTGACAGCCTCGTACTCCTCCACGGTGAAGGTGCGGAAGTTCCAGCTGCCCTCGGCGGTGGGCAGGCCGACGTAGTCGCCCTCCTGCAGGCCGAAGTTGCCGTTGGTGGCAGCGATGGTGCCCCACTCGCCGCTGTCGATGTCGCCCAGGGCGTCCTCAACGGCGGTGGTCAGCTGCTTCATAGCGGAAGTGATGAACGGGTTGTACTCATAGGTGCCGTCGGCCACGCCGTTGGCGCCGATGTAGTTCTGGTCAACGTCCACGCCGATGATGTAGCCGTTGGACTTGATGGCAGCCTCCAGAGCGGAGGTGTAGATGCCGCCGCCGCAGGCAAAGACGACCTCGGTGCCGCTGGTGTACCAGCCCTCCATACGGGAGGTGATGTTGGCGTCGCCGTAGAACTGGCCGCCGTAGAAGTAGTTGATGTCGACGGCGTTGCCGGTCTCCTGCGCAGCGGCGTCAACGCCCTGCACGAAGCCGTAGCCGTAGCGGATGACGGCGGGCACAGCCATGCCGCCCAGGAAGCCCAGGTGGGTGTAGCCGTCCTTGGCGATGGCGTAGCCTGCCAGGTAGCCTGCCTGCTCCTCCTTGAAGGTGATGCAGTAGCAGTTGGCGGGGATGGCGTCGGTGCCGATGTCGGCCTGGGTCACGTCAACAGCGATGAAGCGGGTGTCGGGGTACTGCTCGGCAGCCCATGCCAGGGAAGCGCCGTACAGGTAGCCGACGCACACGACGGTGTCGGCGCCGTCGTTGACAGCCTGGCGGATCATGGTCTCGCGGTCCTCATCGGAGGCGTCAGCCTCGGGGATGTAGTACTGGCAGTTGTCGCCCATGTAGTTCTGGACGGCAGTCCAGCAGGCCTGGTTGAAGCTCTCGTCGTCGATGGTGCCGGTATCGCAGCACAGAGCGACGTAGGAAACAGCGGTGCCCTCAGCAGCCTCGGAAGAAGCAGCGGAAGAAGCGCTGGAAGCAGCCGAAGAAGCGGTGCTGGAGGAAGTGCTGGAAGAAGAACCGCCGCAGGCGGCCAGAACAGAAACGGCAGCGGCTGCGCCAGCCACGGCCATGAACTTACGACGCGAAATCATATTCATAAGAATTCTCTCCTTTTTTACAGTTGGGTGCAACCATTTTTGGACAGATAAGGATGCGCAGACATAGAGGCGCATTCTCTATACTCCAGTATAGCCGCAAAATGTGTTGGGCGCAAGCTGTTTTGCATTACAAAATCTTTACAATATTTCCGTCAAATTGTCAAAAAGTGATACATTCCCTCCACGGCCGCCGCGCTTTTTCGGCGTGTTTGGACGCCCGCCCCCGCAGCAACCAAAAACGCCCCTGCCGGCAAAGGCAGAGGCGGTGCAGATCACTCGATATTGGCGGGGCCAAAGCCGAATGGCAGCCGCGGCGAAGCGCGTCCAGTGGACGAAACAGCGAGCCGCGGCTGGCGCAGCGCTCCGGTTTTCGCAAGCGGGCACTGCCCCGCGCCGCAAAAACCGGCTAAGCGCAAGAGGAAATACCTTCCCTCTTTTTACTCAATGTTGGCGGGGCCGAAGCCAAACGGCAATAGCTCGCCCAGCGTCCGCTCGATGAAATCGTCGGGGGTCTTGGCCATGATGACGTTCAAAGACGGCCCGCAGAACTCGTACAGCGCCTGCCGGCAGACGCCGCAGGGGGCGGTGACCAGTTCGTTCACCTCGCCCATTTTGGCGCCCACCACCGCGATGTCGGTAAAGCGGGTCACGCCCTGGCTGACCGCCGTGAACAGGGCGGTGCGCTCGGCGCAGCTGGTGGGGGTAAAGGCGGCGTTTTCAATGTTGCAGCCGGTAAACACCTGCCCGTCCGCGCTGCGCAGGGCGGCCCCCACCGTGAACCGGCTGTAGGGGGCCACGGCCCGGGTGCGGGCGTCCAGAGCCGCCCGGATCAGGGCCTGCTTTTCTTCCCGGGTAAGTTCAGACATGGCGCGCCCTCCCTCAATAGTCGGCGCCCAGGGCCACCTTCATCATGTCGGTGAAGCTTTTCTGGCGCTGCTCGGCGGTGGTGGCCTCGGGCGAGACGAAGCTGTCCGAGATGGTCAGCAGGCAGGCGGCGTGCTTGCCCAGCACCTGGGCGTTGGCAAAGAGGGCGAAGCTCTCCATCTCGACGCAGACGCAGCCCTGCTCGTCCCGCAGCTTTTCCCAGTAGGTGGGCTTTGCGTCGGAGGGCTGGCGGTAGAACACGTCGGAGGAGTGGATGTTGCCCTCGATCAGGGGGATGCCCTGCTTGGCGGCGGAGGCGCGCAGCTTCTCGTTCAGCTCCCGGCTGGGGAAGGTGATGTGGCCCTCAAAGCCGCTCTGGGTCTTGGCGTAGCTGGATTCGCTCACCGCGCCGGAAGCCAGCACTACGTCGAACAGCTTGGCCTTGTCGGTGTAGCTGCCGGCCGAGCCGATGCGGATGATGTTCTCCACGCCGTAGAACTTGAACAGCTCGTAGGAGTAGATGCCGATGGACGGCATCCCCATGCCGCTGCCCATCACGCTGATGGGCCGGCCCTCGTAGGTGCCGGTAAAGCCCAGCATCCCCCGGACGCCCGTCACCTGGCGGACGTCCTGCAGAAAGGTCTCGGCGATGAACTGGGCCCGCAGGGGGTCGCCCGGCATCAGGACGGTCTTGGCGAAATCGCCCATTTCGGCGGCAATGTGAGGAGTGGACATGGAAAAAACCTCCTTTTTTCTATGCGGTGTATGGATGGCCTGCAGGGCGGCGCGGGGCGCGCCGGCCCATTGTTACTTGTTGAAATAGTTCTGGGGCGGCAGGTAGCGCCCGTTATGGCGGATCTCGAAGTGGCAGTGGTTGCCGGTGGAGCGGCCGGTGGAGCCCACATAGCCGATCAGCTGGCCCTGGCGGACGGCCTGGCCGGCGCTGACGGTCAGGGACAGGCAGTGGGCGTACAGGGTGCTGTAGCCGTTGCCGTGGTCGATGATAAGGGAGTAGCCATAGCCGGTGCCGGCGCCCGCCCGCTCATAGCCGGCCTTGGTGACGACGCCGCTGGCCGAAGCGTAGATGGGGGTGCCCGCCGGCGCGTTGATGTCCACGCCCTTGTGGCTGCTGGAATACCAGCGTGAACAGCCGGTATACTGGGGCACCGGCCAGATGAAGGTGCCGTTGCCTACCTGGGCCACGCTGCCGCTGGGCAGCTTGGTGCCCACCACGATCTCCCGGTCCACCGGCTCCTTGGTGATCTCGCTGCTCAGGATGGTCTGGCTGAGCATGGTGCCGTCGGTGGCGTAGACGTTCTCGGCGGTGATGGTGCGCACGCCGTTCTCGCCCTCCTGGACGGTGCGGGTGGTGCCGAAAGCGTAGTCGCTGGACTGGGTCTGTTTGGTGGAGAAGGGGATCTCCTCGGTCCAGCTGACGGTGCGGGTGATCTGAACCTCCAGCATGGCCTCCTCCCGGGTGACGATCAGCTCGTCCCCGGGGAAGATGGCGGTGTCGGTGGTGATGCCGTTCAGCTCGCACAGCTCGGCGGTGGTCAGGTTGTTTTTGGCGGCGATCAGGCTGATGCTGTCGCCGGCCACCACCGTGTAGACCCGCTCGGCCTGCCGCACCCCGGACAGCAGGGCCACCACGTTGCCCCCCATGCCCCCTGCCTGGAGGCTGTCCACGAAAAAGCACAGCACCCCCAGCACCACCACACCGCAGGCCACCAACTCGCCCTTCCGGGGCATCTTCCGCCACACCAGGGCGGTGAGCAGCAGCACGAAGATGGGGGCGGTGAATTGCAGCACAATGGCGTTGGCCGCCGTGGTCATCTTGTTGGCCAAGGTAAACAGGGTGTTGGTACCGCAGATGGCCACAGCACCCAGCCCAATCCAGGGATTGAACCGGGGCCGATGTCCCACCCGCCACAGGTAGAGGCCGATGACCACCAGGGCGATGAGATTGCGCCCGCTGTTGATGGACATGCCGCTCCAGGGGATCACCTTGATACACACCCCACCCAAGCTGTACAGGATGGCCGCCAGAAATACCAGCACCACACCACTGCGTTCTTCCTTTTCTTTTGACAAAAAAACACCCCCTGTCCCGTAGGACAGAGGGCGTGAAACAACGCGGTACCACCTCTGTTTGCCGCTTCCTCACGAAAGTCGGCCTCAGGGAGTTTTTCTTCAAACCCCAACGCGCAATATCGGGCGCACCCGTCCGTTCCTACTTGCAGCCCCAAGGGGGCCGTTTCAGAAGGCTGCTCCAAGGTGTATTCCCTCCCCGACGCTCTCTTCCTTGCACCCACCGGAAGCTCTCTGGGCAGCGGTCTGGGGAGATACTTCTCCTCTTCTCTGCATTGTCACTGATGATAGCACAGTTGTCTGTGGTTGTCAAACGCTTTCTGCGGGCAGCAGCGAGAAGTGTCGCAGGGCCTTGGAAATGCCCTCCTCCTCCACGGTGGCGGTGACGTAATCCGCCAATTCCTTCACCCGCTGGTCTGCCCCGCCCATGGCCACGCTGGTTCCCACCAAGGCCATCATGGTCAGGTCGTTCTCTCCGTCGCCAAAGGCCATGGTCTCCTCGGGGCTCAGGCCGTAGTGGGCCATGGTGGCCCGAATGCCGTCGGCCTTGCCCTCGCCTTTGGACATCACATCAATGCCCAGAGGGTGCCAGCGGCTGTAGCTGCACCCGGGCATGACGGAGACGAACAAGTGTTCCTCCTCTTGGTTGACCAGGGGAATGAACTGATACACTTTGCCTTCCAGCATCCGCTGGGCGGACAGGACGGGGTACTGCTTGGTGTGCAAAAATTCAAACACCTCGTCCACCCGTCGATTGTGGCAGGTGAGATAGCTCACCCCGTTCTCCTCCACCAGGGCAGCCAGTTCCGGGTGGGCCTCCAGCACATCCTTGGCGTTTCGCAGGTCCTCCAGGGGCAAGGGGTTGTCCCGATATACCCCCTGGGCATTGAAGCAGCACTGACCATTCAAGGTGATGTAACCGTCAAACACCACATCCCGCAGCATTCCGGTGCTCTCCAGGTCCTGGGGTGCCCGTCCGGAACAGACGAAAATGCGAATGCCCGCCCGCTGGAGGGCAAACAGGTCATCTCGGAGCTGCTGGGACATGATCTTGTTTTTATACGAGACCATGGTGCCGTCAATGTCAAAAAAGATCGCGCGTATCATGGGTGAGTTCCTCCGTGTATGGTTATGCTTGTGTCTGTTTCCAGGCTTCCGCCTTTTGCAGCAACTCCTCCGCCCCTTCCAACAGGATGGCGGTGGAAGCGCCGCCGCTGAGGCGGGCCAGCTCTTCCCGGCGGCGTGGCCGGTCCAACTGCTCCACCCGGGTGTAGGTGCGGCCATCCCGCTCCCCCTTCTCCACCGAGAAGTGCACGTCGCCCATGGCGGCGATCTGGGGCAGGTGGGTGACGCACAGCACCTGGCGGCCCCGGGCCACCTGGCTGAGCTTCTGGGCCACTTTGGTGGCGGCTCGACCGGATACTCCGGTGTCCACCTCGTCAAAGACCATAGTAGTAACGCAGTCGGTCTCGGCCAGCACGTTTTTCAGCGCCAGCATGATCCGGGCCAGCTCGCCGCCGGAGGCCACCTTCTGGATGGGCTTCAGGGCCTCCCCCAGGTTGGCGGACATGAGGAACTGCACCTCGTCCAGGCCGGTCTCGTCCATCCCGGCCTCGCCCCCCTTGGGGGTAAACTCCGTCTGGAACTGGACCTTGGGCATGTCCAGCTGGCGCAGCTCCTCCTGGACCCGCGCCTGGAGGGCCCCGGCCGCCTCCCGCCGGGCCTGGGACAGGCTCTCGCCCCGGCGCGCGGCCTCCTGAGCCATAAGCACGTTGGGCAAATAGTTGGTGGACTTGATCCGGGCCAGATACGGCTGCTTGGCGGGCACGGCGCTGCGGCAGG
>OEQQ01000305.1_pt1 | contig 10696 bp, 8 predicted proteins | sample 1539741 | NCBI WGS metagenome assembly OEQQ01 (sample SAMEA3891876, study PRJEB23780) | metagenome | biome: terrestrial biome; feature: animal house; material: Caecal content | place: Italy | collected 2015-05-05
GGCCATGTGCTCCATCAGGTCGGCGATATAGCCGCCCTCCGTGGCGGGGGATTTCAGGAATTTCTTCCTGGCGGGCACGTTGAAAAACAGGTCCCGGACGATGATGGTGGTGCCCTCCGGGGCGCCCACCTCGGAAAATTCCCGTTCCCGGTCGCCCTCGATGCAGTAGCGGATCCCGGTCAGGGATTCCTTCGTTTTGGTGACGATCTCCACCAGGGAGACCGCCGCGATGCTGGAAAGGGCCTCGCCGCGAAACCCCAGGCTGTGGATGCGCGCAAGGTCCTCCACCCCTTTGATCTTGCTGGTGGCGTGGCGGAAAAACGCCCGTTTCACCTGGTCCTTTTCGATGCCGGAGCCGTTGTCCGTCACCCGGATGAAGGTGGTGCCCCCGTCCTTAATCTCCACGGTGATAGCCGTGGCGCCCGCGTCGCAGGCGTTTTCCACCAGCTCCTTCACCACGCTGGCCGGCCGTTCCACCACTTCGCCGGCCGCGATCTGATCGATGGTCTTGCTGTCGAGCACTGTAATTTCTGCCATGGTTTAATTCCCCCACCGGTTCTTGAGTTTATTCTGCAGGCGGTACAGGGTATTCAGGGCGTCCAGAGGGGTCATGGTGGTGATGTCCGCGCTCTTGAGCTCTTCCAGGACGTCTTCGTCCTTCACCGCGTCGAAGAAGGAAATCTGCTCCAGATCCACTTCGTCGTAGTGCTTCTGCTTTTTGCCCTTTCCTTCCGTTTCCACGGAAATGTTCTGGACCTTTTCCGTGATATCGTTGTCGGAGAGCTGCTCCACGATTTCCTTCGCCCGGTCGATGACCATATCCGGCACGCCGGCCAGACGGGCCACCTGAATGCCGTAGCTCTTGTCGGCTCCGCCCTTCACGATTTTGCGCAGAAAGACGATATCGTCCCCTTTTTCCTTCACCGCAATGCAGTAATTGTTCACGTTTCCGATCTTGCCCTCCAGCTCCGTCAGCTCGTGATAGTGGGTTGCGAACAGCGTTTTCGCCCCAAGAAGCTTCCGGTTGCTGATGTGTTCGATGACGGCCCAGGCGATGGCCAGCCCGTCGAAGGTGGAGGTGCCCCGGCCGATTTCATCCAGCACCAGCAGGCTTTTGGAGGTGGCGTTGCGCAGGATGTTGGCCACCTCGTTCATCTCCACCATAAAGGTGGACTGACCGCTGGCCAGGTCGTCGGAAGCCCCCACCCGGGTAAAAATCCGGTCTACGATGCCGATGTTGGCGGATTTGGCAGGAACGAAGCTGCCGATCTGGGCCAGCAGCACGATCAGGGCGGCCTGGCGCATATAGGTGGATTTTCCGGCCATGTTGGGCCCGGTGATCACCGCAATGCAGTGTTTCTGGTTGTCCAGGTAGGTATCGTTGGCGATGAACATATCGTGTTCGATCATCTGCTCCACCACGGGATGACGGCCGTCTTTGATGTCGATGACGCCCTTTTCGTTCAGGGCGGGACGGACGTAATGGTTTCTCTCCGCCACCAGGGAAAGGGAAGCGGAGACGTCCAGCCGGGCGATGGCCTTCGCCGTGCGCTGGATGCGCTCCACCTGAGCGGCCACGGCGTCCCGGACCTGGCAGAATTTTTCGTATTCCAGGGCCGTCAGCTTGTCTTCCGCGTTCAGGATCATGTCCTCCAGTTCCTTTAAACGCGGCGTGGTATAGCGCTCCGCGTTCACCAGGGTCTGCTTGCGCATGTAATCCGCCGGAACCAGATCCTTATAGGAATTGGTCACTTCCAGATAGTAGCCGAACACCTTGTTGTATTTGACTTTCAGGTTTTTGATTCCGGTGCGCTCCCTCTCCTGCTCCTCCAGCTGGGCCAGCCAGGTCTTGCCTTCCGTTTTGGCGCTGCGGAGCTGATCGATGGTCTCGTCGAAGCCCTCCCGGATCATGCCCCCTTCCCGGATGGAAATGGGGGGCTCTTCTACGATGGCGCGCCGGATGAGATCGTAAAGATCGCCCAGATCGTCCAGATCCGCCTCGATCTCCGCCAGCCGCTGGGAGGAAAAACCCTTCAGCACGGTCTTGATGTGGGGCAGCATTTCCATGGAGCTGGCGAAGGCCAGAAGGTCCCTGGGATTTGCGGTCCGGTAGCTGACCTTCCCCAGCAGCCGCTCCAGGTCGTAGACCGGGTTCAGATATTCCCGGAGTTCCTCCCGGGACATGGGGTCCTTGCAGAGCTCGTCCACCGCGTCCAGACGCTTTTGCATCTCCCCGCGGTCGATCAGGGGCTGCTCCAGGTCGCTGCGCAGCATCCGGCCGCCCATGGCCGTCTTCGTCTTGTCCAGAACCCAGAGAAGGGAGCCGCGCTTCTGTTTTTCCCGCAGCGTTTCCGTCAGCTCCAGATTCCGTCTCGTGGCGGAATCCAGCAGCATGTATTTGCCGGTGAGGTAGGGCTGCAGGCGGGTGAAGTGATCCAGCGAGGTTTTCTGGGTGTCGTAAAGATACTGCAGCAGGCTGCCGGCGGCGATGAGGCCGCTGGAAAAGGACTCCACGCCCAGCCCGATGAGGGAAGAAATTTTGAAGTGCCGCATCAGGCACTTTCTGCACAGATCCTCGTCGAAATAGTGGGGCTCCAGGGAGTAGACCGCGATGTCCAGCCGGGATTTCAGATCCTCCAGATCCGCGCCGCTCATCAGAAAGGCGTCGTTGCAGATCAGCTCGGAGGGCTGATATTTGTTGATCTCGTCCAGCAGGCGGCGCAGGTCTTCCACCTCGGTCACATAATAGTCCCCGGTGGTCACGTCGGCCACGGAAATCCCGGTCTTTCCGGCAAAATAGGCCACGCACATCAGGTAGTTGTTCTTCGTCTCATCCAGGGACTGGACGATCAGGTTGGTCCCCGGGGTGACGATGCGCACCACGTCCCGCTTCACCAGCCCCTTCGCCAGCTTCGGATCCTCCAGCTGTTCGCAGATGGCCACCTTATACCCTTTGGAAACCAGCTTGCTCAGATACCCTTCCACCGCATGATAAGGGACTCCGCACATGGGAGCCCGCTCTTCCTGCCCGCAGTTCTTTCCGGTGAGGGTGATCTCCAGCTCCTTCGACGCGGTCAGCGCATCCTCGAAAAACATCTCGTAAAAATCGCCCAGCCGGTAAAAGAGGATGCAGTCCGGGTATTGCTTTTTCGTCTCCATATATTGCTGCATCATCGGTGTCAGTTCAGCCATCTGTTTTCTCCTTCGTCTCATCTTAAAAACACAATCGGCGGATATGCCGCCAAAGGAGCATATCCGCCAACACTATACCACAAAATGTTGTGGCTGTAAATTCTCGAAACCCTATTTCTTCCAGAGGCCGTGCAGGTTGCAGAACTCGTAGACCGCTTCCACGCCGTCCCCTTCATTGAGCAAAAATTCGGCTTTGGGTTCGTCTCCGGGCTTTAAATCCTTCCGGTAGACGCAGCCGTTCTTCGTCTCCAGAGCGATGAACTGGATATAGTGCTCCTCCAGCATGGGATGTACGGTGCTGCCCACCACGACGCTCACCTTCTGTCCCTCCGCCTTCACATCGGGGACGTGTTTTTCCATGGCGCCGTCCGTGGTATTGGGAACCAGTTCCAGCATCTTCTCGCCGCAGCACATCACCGGAACCCCTTTGTCCACCACTTTTTCCACCACATTTCTGCAGTGCGCGCAGAGCAGATATTTCACAGCCATAATCGTTCCTCCTTCTGTTTGAATGGGATTTTCCCTATATACCCTGATTTTACCACATCGGAAACGATCTGAAAAGGAGAAAAACCGTCAGTCCGCCAGGCTGCCCGTATAGTAAAACCCGCGGCATTCCTCCAGGCGCACGTTCACGATGGAGCCCACCAGGGAGGGATCTCCGGGGAAGTGGACGATGGTGTTGTTGGACAGCCGCCCCGTGATCAGGGAGGGATCCTGTTCGTTGACCTCTTCCGCCAGCGCGTCCAGGGTCTGCCCTTTGAGACGGGCCACCTGTGCCCGGGCTGTCTCCTGCACGGCCTTCAAAACCCGGTCGAACCCTTCCTTCACCGTCTCGCCGTCCACCTGATTTTCCATGGCCGCGGCGGGCGTTCCGGTGCGGGGCGAATAGACGAAGGTGAAAGCGTTGTCGAAGCCCACCCGGCGGATCACTTCCACGGTATCGTCCACATCCTGCGCCGTCTCCCCCGGGAAGCCCACGATGATGTCCGTGGTCAGGGAAATGTCGGGGATTTCCCGTTTGATCTTCTCCGCCAGCGCCACGTACTGCTCCTTCGTATACCTGCGGTTCATGGCCTTTAAGATCCGGGTGGAACCGGATTGCAGGGGCAGGTGCAGATGGCGACATATTTTTTTCGAACGCTTCATGGTCTCGATCAGGTCGTCGGACAGATCCTTGGGGTGGGAGGTCATGAAACGGATCCGCTGAATGCCGTCGATTTTTTCCACTTCCTCAAGCAGCCGGGAGAAGCTCATGGGAGTTTCCAGATTTTTCCCGTAGGAATTGACGTTCTGGCCCAGCAGCATGACTTCCACCACGCCGTCGTTCGCCAGCGCGCGGATTTCGTCCAGGATTTCCTCCGGGCGGCGGCTGCGCTCCCGGCCCCGTACATAGGGGACGATGCAGTAGCTGCAGAAATTGTTGCAGCCGAACATGATGTTGATGCCGGATTTGAAGGGGTATTTGCGATCCACGGGAAGGTCCTCCACGATCTGATCCGTTCCCTCCCAGATGTCCACCACCATATCGCCGCTTTCATACATGCGGCACAGAAGCTCCGGAAAGCGGAACAGATTGTGGGTGCCGAAAATCAGATCCACGAAGCGATAGCTCTTCCGGATTTTTTCGATGACGGAAGGCTCCTGCATCATGCAGCCGCAGAGGGCGATGCGCTTTTTGGGATTTTTCTTTTTCATGCTGTTCAAAAAGCCCAGACGGCCGTACACGCGCTGGTTGGCGTTATCCCGGACCGTACAGGTGTTGTAGACGACGAAATCCGCTTCCTCGTCCTCCGTCAGCAAAAATCCCGCGCTCTCCAGGATGCCCGAAAGCTTTTCGGAATCCCGGGCGTTCATCTGGCAGCCGAAGGTGGTCACGCAGGCGGTGAGCCGCCTGCCTTCCTCCTTCGACAGCCGTTCCGCAAGCTGCCGCGCTCTTTTGATGAAGTAATACTGCCGTTCGGGCTCCCTGGCAGGAGCGGGCAGATTCAGGTCGATCCCTTCCAGGATCCGTTCCATTTCCGTATTGTTGATCATGCTTTCTCCGTTTTTGCGTATATTCCTGCGATATTTTTTAAGATTTCCACGCAGGTCTCCATGGACTCCGCGCAGGCGTACTCGAAACGCCCGTGAAAATTCGCGCCGCCCGTGCACAGGTTCGGGCAGGGCAGCCCCAGAAAGGACAGGCGTGCGCCGTCCGTCCCGCCCCGGATGGGGGAAATTTTCGGCGCCACCCCGGCCATCTCCATGGCGGAAACGGCATTTTCGATGAGGTGCGCGTTTTCGGGCAGGATCTTTTCCTTCATATTATAATAGCTGTCCTCGATCCGGACGTCGAAGACGGGTTTTCTGTATTTTTCGTTGAGGAAGGCGGCGCACGTTTCGAACCAGGCTTTCTTCTGCTCAAATTTTTCCCGGTCGTGATCCCGGATGATATAGTCCACCACCACCTGCTCCACGGAGCCGGAGATGCTGTCCGGATGGTAGAAGCCTTCATACCCTTCCGTGGCTTCCGGCGATTCGCAGGCCGGCAGCAGGCTCTGGAACTCCTGTGCCAGCAAAATGGCGTTGCGCATTTTGTTTTTGGCGCTGCCGGGATGGACGCTGTAGCCGTTGACCGTCAGGCGGGCGGAGGCCGCGTTGAAATTTTCATATTCCAGCTCGCCCAGAGGTCCTCCGTCCACGGTGTAGGCGAAGTCCGCTCCGAAGCCTTCCACATCGAAGTGGTCCACTCCCTGCCCCACTTCCTCATCCGGCGTAAAGCCGATGCGGATTTCCCCGTGCTCCTCGTCTGGATGGGTCAGAAAGTATTCCGCCATGGCCATGATCTCGGCCACCCCCGCCTTATCGTCCGCGCCCAGCAGCGTGGTGCCGTCCGTAACGATGAGATGCTTTCCCACATAGTCGGAGAGCTCCGGATTTTCCGCCGCGCTCAAAACGATCCCTTCCCGGTCGTTGAGCGGGATATCCCCTCCCTCATATTTTACGATCCGGGGGGAGACGCCTTTCCCGCTGACCGCGGGGGAGGTGTCCATATGGGCGATAAAGCCCAGGACAGGGGCCGTTTTCCCTTCCGGCAGGCTGGAAGGGATCGTGGCGTACACATAGCAGGACTCCCGGTCGAAGCGGACGTCCCGGGCGCCCATCCGCGAGAGCTCGTCCGCCAGCAGGGCCGCCAGATCCTTCTGCTTTTCGGTGCTGGGACAGCGGTCCTGCCCGTCCATGGACTGGGTGTCGATCTTTACATATCTCAAAAACCGTTGGATGACGTTGGATGATTCAAATTCCATTTCCGCATTTCTCCTCATATATTCTATTATATTCCATCTGTTTCGTTCGCTCAGGTCCGGATCTGCCCGTCGCCGAAGATCTGGTATTGATACGCGGTCAGCTCCTTAAGCCCCATGGGCCCTCTGGCGTGGAGCTTCTGCGTGCTGATGCCGATTTCCGCGCCGAAGCCGAATTCGAAGCCGTCGGTGAAACGGGTGGAGGCGTTGACATAGACGCAGGCGGAATCCACGCCGTTTAAAAAGGCGTCCGCATGGGCCTGATTTTCCGTGACGATGGCCTCGGAATGCCCCGTGCTGTAGCGGTTGATATGCTCGATGGCCTCCCGGACGGAGCCTACCGTTTTGACGGACAGGATATAGTCCAGATATTCGGCGCCGAAGTCTTCCTCCGAAGCGGGAAGTGCCCCGGGGAGCAGCTTTTGGGAGGGGCCGTCGGCCCGGATCTCCACGTTCTTTTCCCGCAGGGCCGCGGACAGCATGGGGAGAAAGCGCTCCGCGACTTTTTCGTGCACCACCAGGGATTCGCAGGCGTTGCAGACGCTGACCCGCTGGGTCTTGGCGTTTTTTACGATATTGATCGCCATGGTCAAATCCGCGTCTTCATCCACATAGACGTGGCAGTTCCCGGTCCCGGTTTCGATGACGGGAACCGTGCTGTTTTCCACCACCGCGCGGATGAGCCCCGCCCCTCCCCTGGGAATGAGGACGTCCACGCAGCGGTTGAAGCGCATCAGGGCGTTGGTGACGGCCCGGTCGCTGCTTTTGATGAGCTGTACGGCGTCCCTGGTCACGCCGGCCATGTCCAGCGCTTCCCGGATGGCGGCTTCGATGGCGGCGTTGGAGCGCAGCGCTTCTTTCCCACCCTTTAAGAGCGCGGCGTTGCCGGCCTTAAAGCAGAGGCCGAAGGCGTCCGCCGTCACGTTGGGGCGGGATTCGTAAATGATGCCGATGACTCCCAGCGGCACCCGGCGCTTGCGGATCACCAGGCCGTTTGGCCGGGTGAAGGCATCCAGAATCTCCCCCACGGGATCGGGCAGGTCCGCGATCTGGGAAAGCCCTTCGGCCATGGCGCGGATCCGGCTTTCGTTCAGGGCCAGTCGGTCCAGCAGGCCGTCGGGCATTCCGGCGGCCCGCCCCGCTTCCAGGTCCTCCCGGTTTGCGGACAGGATTTCTTCCTGCTGTTTCAGGAGCATATCGGCTGACAGCCGAAGCGCCCGGTTTTTCTCCTCCTCCGTCAGAGCGGCCAGCGCATATTTGGCCTTTACGGCCTGTTCTCCCATCCGTTCCAGTTCCGTCATCTTCGTCCTTTCCTCCTTCTTTGAATTTTGAAATGTTCTTTCCGGCTCTCCGGGGCCGATGGCCCCGCCCGTTCAGGCGAACAGCACCCGTCCCACGGGCACGTCGCAGGGGCGCGCGGGAACGCGCTCCGCCAGCTGGCAGGCGAAGCAGATGCCCACGGTCGCCGGGGGAGTTTCGCCCTCCCAGGGGCCCGCCAGAAACCGGTCGTAATAACCGCCGCCGTATCCGATTCGTTGACCATATCGGTCAAAGACCGTGCCCGGTACGACGATCAGCGTATCCGGCGCTTCCCGATAGACCTGACTCCTTCCGTCCGGTTCCAAAACGGAGCGAAATCCCGGGCTGAGGTCATCCCGGGAAAAGATGCGGTAAAACCGCATCCGCTCTCCCTCCACCCTGGGGCAGAAGACCCGCTTTTTTAAGGATAAGCTGCGGTCGATCAGCTCCCGGGTGGAAACCTCATGGCCGAAGGAAACATAGCACAGCACCGACTGCGCCCGCCGATATTCCGGCAGTCGGCAGAGCTGCTCCAGAATGCGCGCGCTCTTCTCCTTTCGTTCGGCGTCGGAAAGGGCTCTACGCCCCTCCAGCGCCCTTTTTCGCAGAAGCGCCTGATCGCCGTCCGCCGGCGCGGTTTTGGCGGGTACGGGTTCAATGGGTGCGGTTTCCATACTTTTCACCCAGGTTTTCCACGGAACCGTCCCCGTTCTGAATGTTCACCTGATCCAGCTGGGCTTTCAGGTTCGCCCGCACGGATGCGATATACTCCTTCCGGAGCAGAGCCTGCTCCGCCCGTTCCGCTTCCGTCAGCCCCTCCGGCGTTTTGGACTTATGGTAGAGTTCGTTGATCCTTCCGATCTTTTCTTCCATGGAGCTCATGCGTGCTGCTCCTCCTTTCCGTCGCCGCCTTCATGGAGGCGCTTTAAAAATACGGGCAGATCGAAGGCATCGTCCGGCCGGGCCACGAACAGCGTCCCCAGATTTCTGCCGTCCATCAGCCGGTGGATGATGCGGATATCCGCGCTGTTGGCGATGATCATGTCCGCCCCGCAGCTGGTGGCGATCCTGGCCGCCGTCAGCTTGGTGCTCATGCCTCCCGTCCCCACCCCGCTTCCGGTGGAGGATTTTCCCATCCGCAAAAAGGAGTCGTCCAGCTGTTCCACCAGCTCCACGAAGGAAGCCTCAGGATTGGAGCGGGGATCGTCCGTATAAAGGCCGTCGATGTCCGAGAGCAGGATGAGCAGATCCGCCCCGATCATGGACGCCACCACGGCGGAGAGGGTGTCGTTGTCCCCGAATTCGATCTCGTGGGTGGCCACCGTATCGTTTTCGTTGACGATGGAGATGACGCCCATGGAAAACAGCTCCTGAAAGGTATTCTGGGCGTTGACGCGGTTGGTCTCATCCTCCACGGTGAACCGCGTCATCAGGATCTGCGCAGCCACCTGATTGTATTCGGAAAAAATCTTCTGATAGGTCATCATCAGCCGCGCCTGGCCGATGGCGGCGCAGGCCTGCTTCACGGCCATGGGATTTTGGAACGGAGCGTTCTGATCCAGCCGCACCGCCTTTTTGCCCGCGGCGATGGCGCCGGAAGTCACCAGCACCACATCCCGCCCCTGATTGCGCAGGTTGCACAGCTCCCGCACCAGCACGTCCATGCGGATATAATCCAGCTCCCCGGTGGCTTCGTGCTGCAGGGAAGAGGACCCGATTTTGACCACGATTCTCTTTTTGTCTCTGATTTCCTGTCTGTAATCTCTCATAATCACCTCATGAGAAGGGGGCGTACTGCGCGGCGATGGCCTCCGCCACCCGCATTCCGTCCATGGCCGCGGACATGATCCCCCCCGCGTATCCGGCTCCCTCCCCGCAGGGATAGAGCCCTCTGATGTTGGATTGCAGCGCCTGATCCCGCAGGATTCTCACCGGCGAAGAGGTCCGGCTCTCCACTCCGCTGACGCAGGCGTTTTCGTCGTCGAATCCGGGAAGGATTTTCCCGAACTGCAGCATGCCGTCCTCGAAGGCGGCGCGCACCGGCCCGGGGAGAATGGAGGCCACGTCCGCGAACTTCCATTTTCCCCGGATACAGGGCGAAAAATCCTCCGGGATGCGGCCCGATGTGGCGCTCTTCGAAAAGGAGCCGTAGCGCTGGACCGGAACCGCCCCGCCCCCCGCCCGAAAGGCCATTTCCTCCAGCCTTCTCTGAAATTCGATCCCGGCCAGCGCCCCGGCCTGCCCGAAGTCCTCTGGCGTGACGGAAACGATGATGGCGCTGTTGGCATTTTTGCCGTCCCGGCCGCTGTAGCTCATGCCGTTGACCGCCAGCCGCCCCGGCTCGCTGCTGGCGTCCACCACATAGCCGCCGGGGCACATGCAGAAGGAATAGACGCCCCGGCCGTCCCGGGCCCGGGCCGTCACCTTATAGGGGGACGGAGGCAGGGTTTTGGGGCGGGGCGACATACTGTACTGCAGGGCGTCGATCATTTCCTGCGGATGTTCCACGCGCAGGCCCACCGCGAAGGATTTCGCTTCCATGTCCACGCCGGCCTGCTGCAGCCAGGAAAACGTATCCCTGGCGCTGTGGCCGATGGCCAGCACCGCGGTCTGCGCCCGCAGAAGGCTTCCGTCCGACAGGCGGACGCCCCGGATGCGCCCCTCTTCGATCAAAAAACCGTCCGCCCGGGTGCCGAAGCGGACTTCCCCGCCCCAGGCTTCGATCTGCCGACGGATGTTGAGGATCACCCCGGTGAGCACATCCGTGCCGATGTGGGGTTTGGCCTGGTAGAGGATCTCCGGCTGGGCGCCGTGTTCGGCGAAGACGGAAAGGGCATAGCGGTTGCGCCCTTCCGGATCTTTGACCAGGGTGTTGAGCTTGCCGTCGGAAAAGGTCCCGGCGCCGCCTTCCCCGAAGG
>OEQQ01000306.1_pt1 | contig 10687 bp, 10 predicted proteins | sample 1539741 | NCBI WGS metagenome assembly OEQQ01 (sample SAMEA3891876, study PRJEB23780) | metagenome | biome: terrestrial biome; feature: animal house; material: Caecal content | place: Italy | collected 2015-05-05
TCGGCCTACTATCTCTACGATGCCCCCAAGGATCCGTCTCTGTTCTCCTTCCGGCCCATCCCCCTCAGCTTTGAGCCGGTGGAGCCGGGCCGGTGCTCGCCGGTCCTGTATCCCCTCCACATTTCGGACATGATCGACTACTCCCTGCGCAGCTGTGTGGAGCGTGGGATCACCGTCCGGCGGTGCAAGAACTGCGGACGGTGGTTCCCCCAGACCGGCCGGGTCAGCGCGGAGTACTGTGAGCGCCCGGTGGCCTCCGGCCAGCAGACCTGCCGGGAGGCCGGGGCCTTCCAGCAGTGGACCAAGAAGCAGTCTGACGATCCGGTATTCAAGGCCTACCGCAAGGAGTATAAGAAGCGGTTTGCCTGGATCAAAGCCGGGCGTATCTCCGATACGGATTTCTACGCCTGGAGTGAGCGTGCCAGAGAGATGAAAAAGAAATGTGATCGCGATGTCATTACCCTGGAGGAATATGTGGAGTGGCTGAAAAACTCCTGAACCACGAACAAGAAAAAGAATACGGGACCGGCTTTCGTCAAGCCGGTCCCGTATTCTTTGTATATGCGATGTAGATTTTGTGCTGCTTACGGGTTTCCGTTGCACTTATGGCTCTGTCTCATAGGGCCAGGTGTTAATGCCGCCGAATTCGTAGATGTTAGTATAGCCCAGGTCTGCCAGCGTAGAGGACGCGGTCTTGCTGCGGTTTCCACTGCGGCAGTAGACCAGCACCGTGGAGTCCTTCTCCGGAATCACCTCGGCGGCAGTATTCTCGTCAATCGTACCTACCGGCAGCAGGACAGCGCCGGGGATGTGACCGCTGTCGTATTCATCCTGCTCCCGCACATCCAGAATGATGACCTCCTGGGTGTCCATCATCTCTTTGGCTGCTTCCTGGGAGATCTGCTCATAGGAGCCGTCTGCGGCATTTCCGCCGCATCCAGTCAGCAGCAGTAGGCAAAGCAGCAGAGGTAAAATTCGTTTCATTTGAGTTCCTCCAGAAGTCCGGCAGCAAAGGCTTTGTGCCCCTGCTCCGTAAAGTGTACGCCGTCGTAGGCCAGGGAGATGTCCCACCTTCCGGCATCGGCAAAGCAGATGCCAAGCTGCTCTGCCAGGGCCTGACAGAGCCGGGCAAAAGTGTGGGAATCGTCAATGAGCTGCTGGCTGGATACCCACTCCCCCAAGGTCATTGGCGGAGGTGCAATGAGGAGTATCTTGCTTTGCTCCAGACGGATGCCGGAGAGAAACCTCTCCAGCTTCTTGGCGGCCTGCTCCGGGCTGTTCCCCTGGAGTAGGTCATTGGTCCCCAGCATGATAATTAGCAGGTCGGTATCATCCGGGAAAGCAGGAGCGGCAAAAAGGATCACCCTGCCGTTCTGCCCCATATTGCAGACAGTCCAGCCGGTTTCCGCAGCCAGGATGTCCACCCACCGGCTGTCCACTTCATAGCGCCCGCCGAAATAACCCCGTGGGTCGTAGCCGTAGGTGTTGGAGTCGCCGAAGCAGATGATATTCATATTGTGCTGATCCTTTCCCCTGGTAGCAAATGCACTTGCATTACCTGGCTGTTTTTAGTCTCTCCAGAATCTCCACATCCGCAGGGCAAAATGCATACTGATCAATTTCATCCACCGTAATCCAACGGATGTCATTGTGCTCCAGCTTCTGTGGCACTCCTTCCTGAATAGTGGCATGGAACAAAGTCAGATGGACCGTCAAATCGGGGTACTCGTGAACCACGTCCATGAACACTTCACCCACATCCAGAGTGATAGCCAACTCCTCCTGGCATTCACGAATGAGTGCCTGTTCCTTAGTTTCGCCTGGCTCTACCTTGCCACCAACGAATTCCCACAATAACCCTCTGGCCTTATGGGCTGGGCGCTGGCAGATCATAAACTTGTCCTTGTTCCAAATCAGGGTTGCAACTACTTCGGTCATTTATTTTCACCTATATAGTATCCGATCACCGCCTAACCATGGCTGGTTACTTGTTGGAACAATACCATGAATGGCTCCAAGCCAACGTCCAGAGCAGCCATCCTGGATAAAGGGAGTTTCAAATACGTCTGTGCAGTCGGTTCGTTCAGTTCGTTGTCCGCAACCCCTGGAATTAACTCCACAGCTACTATGGCGTTTACAATGGATTTTTTCTCCATTCTACCTTCGCCTCTCGTAATTTTACATGCTTTGATATTTAGTAGTTTCGCGACCTCTGTAGCACATTGTTATACTACAGAAGTCAGCGGAAAACTACTGAAAAATTGGCCTTGGGAAGGGTTCTAACTCGTTGTCTTTCATCTCGTTGATACATTCTTCTCAATGTCACGATATCCCCCTAATTTCTCTGCAAAGTGCATAGAGACGCTCATCGCGCACAGTTTTTTTGAGCTCGCATTCCCAAACGACAATCACGTTCCATCCCTGACTACGGAGCTGGTCTGCATTTTTCTTATCTCTTTCCACATTGCCAAGTATTTTGGGCCGCCAATAGTCTTGATTTGAAGATGGCCAAACAAAACGCTGGCAGTCATGTTTGTGCCAAAAACAACCATTCACAAAAATAACTGTTCTATACTTAGGGAGTACGATATCCGGCTTCCCCGGCAATTTCTTATCATTTTTTCGATAACGAAAGCCTTGCGCAAAAAGAAATTTTCTGACGATTTCTTCTGGTTTGTTATCTGTACTCCGAATGCGAGACATATTTCTGCTTCGAACTTCTTTGGAATGATTATCAGCCATAAACAGGATCACCCATAAGTAAAGTAGTTTCCTTCTAATCTCAATCCATCACCGTCATACAATTCAAGCGGTATAGTTGCAGTAAGAACAAGTCCCTTTCGTCTTAGATACCCTGAAAAAGCGTCTTTGGCTATGGATGTAATTCCATCTGCCTTCATTTGGGCAATCACAAAATCTTCATAGCTTTGGCAAGTATTGTCTATGGATACGATAATACCCTTTTTATATCTTCGATCCTTCACCTTTGGTTCAAGCAATTTAAATCCCATATCATAGTTCTCAATTATCGATTGAAGAAGGTACTCATTCCACTCATAGTCAATTGCAGGGAAACCTTCATAATTGAAGATTGTAAAAATACCATAGTATCCGCTATCTCGCACCAAGTCCTGCAATTGAAGCTTAGTCGCTTCGATTGCATCGGGAGCGACAGTAAATAAGGACCTGTGAATATAACGATTAAGGTCAACTTTTATATAATCTTCCTCAATCGCATTCAGAATGATTGTAAACGTTCCGTTGGACCATCCCGCTCTTTGAGAAATTTGGACAAACTCCTGATAATATAGCTCAGGCCTATCAGCAACGAAGAAGCGAGCAACATTGATGTTTGTAAGCTCCATATCTGGGAATGCTTGCGACGCAATATGCGGTCTGGAAAAACGATAGTCTTTTCTGAACAGACAGGCGGCGATATAGAACAGATTGAGGCTGGATTCAATTCTGTTCTTTTCTAAAAATTCTGGATACTTCTTTTTCGTAGCATCATAAAAATTGTTTTCGCTGCTGTATCCGCCTTGAGTGCCCAACAGCTCATCAAGAATTATACGGAGATGCTCTACGTCCGAATCCGTATAATGGACATTGTCAATATGGTTAAACTCGTTATAGTCCCACTGTATCAATTTCGGGTCAGCAGCAATTGCATTCACAATTCGTATATCTGTTACACCCGGGAATTGTCTAATCAGTTCCTTTTTCGTTATGGGACCACCATTGTTTTTTATAGAATCAGCAAGTCTTTCGCCAAAAGTAACACGCGACATACCGTGTTTTACAAGCAAATCACGTTCATATCCAAAGTCATCCGGGTATAAGTACTTCAATGCACCATGGAGATAATTCGCATTATCAACACTGGTTTCCGCAAGCAACCTGCCAGAAAAAACCGCAAATATCTCAGAATAGTACAAAGATGTCTCTTCACTGTCATTGATATATTCAACAATCTGCGCAAATAGGGGTTCATCCAAAATCGTATTTTCCGGAGCGCAGTATCGTCCTCTGCCGCACAGGATTAAATCCGGTGAAACGCGTGCAGTAATTGCACGATTGTTATCCGGCAGTGTGTATCCCGCATATTCTTTGAAAATAATCTCCTTCATGCGCAGCATGTCTTGGTTTTCATCATCACTGTCCAGTTTAATGCCGGCCTTAAAGTGACGCTTAATTACATCATAGCATATTCGCTTGTACGCACCTCTCCGTTTCATTATATAGTCACCCATGGCAATATAACGCTTTTCGAAGAGGTATCCCATAAAGTCACTGGCATCCAAAAAGCTCATTTCATGCTTGTCTAACTCGGCTTCCACTTCCTCGAGGATGTCATAGTAGTTTACAGCATCTCCTACGAGCTCTTGCATCATGGTATGAAGCTGTATCTCACAGTTATCGGGGATAAGCTCAGGATCTACAAATTTATCCGCAAATTCAAAATAGTGAACCGTTTCAGTGTTTTCAAGAACATACACAAAACAATCCAGATGCTCAGGGACCGAAAACATTTTTTTAATGTCACTTTTATAAAAATAACTCCGTCCCTGCATCAGTTTTTCAAGAATAGGTCCACTCACAGAATTCAGCTTTCTCACTGTTTTTGCAATAATTTGGCGGACTCGTTCGCGGGTAATTCCAATACTCTCACCAATTTCTTGCAGGGTCTGACCTTGGGCCTTTAACAGCAGACAGTTCCGCGCACTATCTTTAAGCGTGTCATATGTTTCCACAAATTGCTTGATCGGATCAACTTCTTCCTCGGGCTCTTCTGGTGCTGGATTTATAGTGTGTTTAACCGCCAGCTTGTAAGCATTCTTGCATGCTTCTGCCGTATCAGATCCCAACCCCTTGATCTTCTTATGCGAAAAATCAAAATCTCTCAGGTCCCACAAGGTAGCGAATCCATTCTCATTGCAGTAGCGAATCATAGCGCTCCCGCGTTTAACTTCAGCAAATACAGTTTCTATATTTACTGTCCTGAGCAAGTTTTCTTCCTCTGCTGAAAATGCAGCAAGTTCTGACACTCCAGTAGTTTCCCTTTGAAAATGTTCTTCCAGACTGTCACAGAGACAAACCAAAACAGATTTATCAATGCCTTCTGTGGTTTCCATATCTACAATAAAGGCTCTAAGAGCCGCGATTTGATTTAAACTATTAACTCCTTGGAAAATTGAGCACAGCGAATCTGTACACTGCAAAAATAAATTCTGCAGCTCGACTTCTTTGCTAAAATCTACGGATAAAGTTATAGCGTCAATTGTTTCTGTCACCAGAGCGGAGGGGCCTTCTTCAGTTACCGCCTCACAGGCAGGCTCTTGTTCCCGAACGTTTTGGCTATCAAGGTAGAGTCGTTTCGCTTCTTCAATAATATCCTCAGAGACTCCTGGGACAAAGAGCAGCTCGTCGAAATCAAACGCCTTGAGATCCTCTAAAAAAGAGAAGCCGCATTCACTCAAGAAATACACGACATTGTTAAATCTATCATCGTAATATAGCTCTTGAATGGTCATACGGCTTCCCTCCATGTTAGATTTCTATTGCTTTTTTATATATCTTATCATAGATGACCGAGGACGGCAAACAATCCAGGATATAAGTTCCGCCCAAAAGATTCAAATACTTTGAAAGCTCTCCTATGTCATTGGTATCTATCTGTTTCCCGGTACTTTTTGCATCAATGATAGCAGAAATAAATACCTTCACAATGTCAGGATTATTGGACGTGTTGCGCTCAAGAATATGCATAATGTTGTCGGCGTTTTCGCAGACAAATTTAGTCAATTCATATTCACGCTCATTGTCGTATGTAAGCCGTCCAATCCACCAAAGTCTGGACAAAGCATTACGAGTAAGCGATCTGCGTGCACCATATCCAAAGAAGAAATGCTGTTCTATTGTTGTAGCAGAGCTGGTTTCGTCAATCTTCCACCGATATTTAACATAATCATAAAACGGCCCCATGCATAGCCCTGCCCAAACACGTTCATCTGACGCTTGGGAGTCTGGCAAAAACTTCAAGCGTGTATATACTCTTCGGACATTTTCATATTCGGTTAAAAATGGGTCCTTTTGTGACATATCAAGCTGGAAATCCTCGATCTCATATTTTGTGTCCTTAAAAGGAGATTTTCCATCGAAGAAATCGGAAAGCCACTCATTTCCGCCCCCGAACTTGGTGCGCAGCTCGTTTAGATTAGCTTTGATGGCAGTAATGCTGTCACCGCTTAAGAACTGAAGCTTCATTCGTCATCATCTCCTTCGTCTGAGATTGGGCAACCCAACGCTAAGTACTCCAATGCTGCAGACAACGGACTCTTTATCAGCCGCTGAGCATACAGAACAACTTCGTTGGGCAAAAGATCGTCGGTTTCGATATCTTTTTGAAAGCGCTTTTTCATAGCCTTTTTGATAGACTTATACCAACTATAAGTGCTGTAGCTGGTATATCTCTCATCCGCGGTCTTACTGTTCACTTCGCTTAATGCATAAATCAGCGCCGGGATAATTATCAGTGCATTCAAGTTTTGCTGAACCTCGGGAACTTTGCTCATGCTCTTAAAATGAGCATGGTCTTTTTCCGGTAGCTTAATTGTAATCTTATTCTGCCCGATATCAACTTCCATATCTGTCGCCGTTGTGTCAGCGTTTTTCGTAACTACAAATATAGATTTCGCACTAACCAAGTCATTGCGTTCTTTATCGATATCGCAATTGACCTGTTTTCCCACAGCCATCACGCATCCGGCTTCAATTTGGAACTTGTATCCTCTATAATCCTCATTGAAACAGCTGTTGACATAGTCAGGGATATCCGCGCACGCTACTATAAATGGACAAATCTGAAGTCTTCCGCACACTTTATCTTCTGAAATTAAAACGAGTTTATCTGCACTCGCAGTGCTAATTGCAGTTCTATATCCGGTTTGTGCACATTCTAAATGGTATACAAATGCAGCTTTACCTTCTTTAATTAACACTTCTAATTCAGGATTTGTAAGCTCAGAAACAAAGGATATCTTGATGTTGTATCCTTCACGCTTAACTTCAACAGCACTTTCAAAGATGCTATCGATATAATCATCAGAATTGCTCGACAAAACAGGATATGGGTAAAGCTTATATCTTATTTCCATATGCTTTTACCTCCATAGAACAATAGTCGTGATAGGCTATTGTTACCTTCAACCTGACAGGCTTCTTCTCTGTGAATACAACATTTTTAATTTTGTTGTTTTCGATCTCAATCCCAGACTGTCCTATTCCAACTGCCTGAACAATAGGAGCCGAATAATTCTGCGTTTCTGCAGACATAAACAGCTCTATATGCCCATTATCAGCAGATACCGACGGAACAAATGTTACGGAATACTCTCCGCGATCTTTATTAAGGCATACTACGCGCGCTTTCAGCGGCACTATACCAACAAGCGTTTTCTTCTTGCTTTCCTTGTGAGGCCCCTTTCCAACTCCTCGCCCATCTCCATCGCCGGAATAGTTTCCTCCTCCGCTACCGCCATTGTGACCAGAGCCGGTTCCTTCATCGGACTCGGTTTCTTCTCCTGCGTCATCATCTGCTTCAGCATCCTTTCCTTCCGCAGCGCGTGTACCTGAAGGAGCTTTTGGCTTGGAAATAGTTACCTCGACACTTTTTACAGTATTAGAGATGGTTTCTTCCTCCTGCTTGCCTCCATTTTCTTCTACATCAGATTCATCAGGAAGATACTCACCTACAGAAGGATCAACCTCGTCGCCGTCATCCTCTGGTTTTAGTTTTTCAAGCTCATCTTTGATGACGCTAATGAGATCACGGATTATGTTCTGAGCATATTGCCGGCCTTTAGCACATCTATCAGGTTCCCATTTCGTGTGCTGCGGATTTTCCAAACTTCTAAGAAAATCATTTATTTTTTCGCCTTCAATCAACATTACTCCCGCAAAAGGAATGTTGCCGGAAATACCGCCTTTGTCCATGATTTTCATTCCAGTTTTACGAATCATGGCAACTTTTCTGTGCATATCAGGGCGATCAGGCCGAATTGCAATCCAAAGCCGAACCAAGCCCATGTTCTTGAAGTCAATATCAACGCTCTGTGTGGTGGTGAGTATCTCATAATAGTTGTTGGCATTTTCAGTGAGATACTCTTTATAATCATCACAGAGATCGGTCAAATGTTCTTTGCTGATCGTAATATCATCGACATGGACAACCAGTTTGCTCGTATAAATTGCATACAAGAAACCATCAAGAATAGATGCCACAATATCGCTCTTCCAATCAGCACTTTTGCGGAAACCCGCGATGTACACATCTGTACCAGTTTTTCCTTCCGGGCGGCTGTACGCCGGATCCAGTACAAGTTGCTGATTAAATACAGGAGAATTATTATCTCCACCACAATAACCAACGCCAGAAGTTATTTCGTTATTATCATTTCTAAAGCTTGTGATTCGTGAAATTCCTTGGTAGGCGCTCTTTCCATCTTTATCCAAAGTGCTGTAAAAAACCGTTCTGAAACTCGAACATGCAAACGGCGCATATTTGCCGATACCAAAAGAACCTCCCGAGGTTCCTGCTTTATCCGATGCACCAGATGATTTGGTAAGATTACACCAGGGAGTGTTGTATTCTCCATCAGAGCCGCACAATCCGGTAGTGTTGTAGTCACTGATCCTCAGAAAGGGGATCTTTTCAGCATTCATAACTTCCAGCGCCGCCTTAAAGAAATCCTGTGCTTTTTTCGGCTCCCAGAATTCTAAAGACCGATTAAAAGCATCACAAAGATCCTCCGCACCAGGAATCTCTTCCTTACTTAGCTCAAAAGAGATGAAATCTACCGTTACTGTATTCTCGTCGAGGGCAGCATCCAGAGAGTTCTGACAAATCTCTCTGGCGAGAGACTTTAGAGGCGTTCCCTGAAATGTTTCTACGCCAGAATTGCTTATTCCATTAACATCGCCATTGTTATTAGACGGAAACGACCATCTCATAAATATCCCTCCTTATCTAAGTGTAAACTTCACAGATTTGGGCACGTCACTTTTTGCGAATTTTTTTCTGGCTTCTTTAACGCTGCTTTCAATTGCAGAGAAGATTTTTTCGACATCCGCATCACTATACTCATAGATAGATGTATTGGCGCAATTTCCCAACAATTGCACCATGTTGATAATCTTGTTCGTGCGGTTTTCCGCTAAGCGTACAAATCGGTCTCTTTTGGTCTCGTTTTCCTTTGGCATAAAGAGCACCACCTTTCGACACCATTATACAAACGAGTATAGCATTTGTCAACTTTAAACGCCGTATAATTTTAATATTTTTCATATATTAGAATTATATGAACTATGTTTTCTTTTATTTATCATAAAATATAGGCAGCACACAATGTGCTGCCTATATTTACTCTCCTATTATTTTATATACATGCTCTGCAATTGCTTTTGCCAGCAAAGGGGGAACTGCATTCCCCACTTGCTGATATTGGGAGTCTTTTGAGCCTTTGAATTCAAATCTATCCGGGAATGATTGAAGGCGAGCCGCCTCTCTAAGTGAAATTGCCCTACTCTTTTCAGGGTGTATCCACATGGATTTTCTTACATTAACAACCGTTCCGCTGGGTTTCTGGGGATCAAGCCGGAGATAAATTGTTTTTTGGGTTCGTTCAGGCTTGGAATATGTAGTTTTCAGCTCATCCGGCAAACTCTGAAAGTTTTTTCCTTTTCCTATTGCGTCAAAGCGTTTTTGGGCTCTTTCTGTTGTTGCTGTTGCGAAATGATTTTTCACTGATGTGCTTCCTACTCTCATCGCAGCTGCATATTCTCCGATTTTCTGACCTTCTGCATACGGTATCTCCGCGCACTCAGCTTCAAGTGACACATCATATTCCATGAGGTCAGAAATTGCCTCTTCTACGGTTACTGTATCGTATTTCTTAGGCTCCTGTAGCATATCAAAACTTTCGTTTTCAAGGCAATCTCTTCTCACTCCAATAACGATATGTCTTTTTCGTTCCTGGGGCACTCCGAAGCACACAGCATTTAATGTTGCACCACGCTGGATATACTCGTTGCCCAATATTGCATTCACATAGTCAATCACAGCGTATGATTTAACCGTAAATATAAGTTCACCTTTTTCAACAGAATATTTCCCTATGAGTTGATTATCGTGTGCCTCATTGATTGTATGAAATGTTTTCTGCAGTTCGATTATATCTTGCAGTTCTGGAGTTTCCTTTATGTCGCCGTTCTCCAGCAATACATTTTTGACAACCTGAAGCCACCTGTGAATCGTTTCCTTCTCTGCAGTATCTGCATCGTTTGCGCAGTAATCATCAATTTCTCGGCACATTTCTCTTGTGTGCTTTTGAAGGTACGTAGGGAGTCGTTTTTCATTATTCTTATTCTTATTTAGCACATTCAAAAGTTGGAAGAGTGCATACGGAATAAGCAGAGCATCAAGCTGCTCCTGATTTTCTGCTATTGCTTTCAAATCGAACCCATCATAGTTCCGAGAAGACATAACGATTTTGTCCTCTCTCATCGGAATTAATGGTTTAGCAGGATCAGCAGAGGTTTCATTAAGTTTCTCAATCAGATCATGGTCAATGAGGGAGTCATAGAAACGATGTATACTGGACTTCAACATACTTACATTTTCCATAACAAA
>OEQQ01000308.1_pt1 | contig 10631 bp, 9 predicted proteins | sample 1539741 | NCBI WGS metagenome assembly OEQQ01 (sample SAMEA3891876, study PRJEB23780) | metagenome | biome: terrestrial biome; feature: animal house; material: Caecal content | place: Italy | collected 2015-05-05
CGCCAGCAGCACGGGAGACTGCCGCAGCAGGCTGCGGGCGATGGAAATGCGCTGCCGCTCGCCGCCGGAAAGATTGTTTCCGTTCTCCCCGCAGCGATAGTCCTTTCCCTTTTCTTCCACCAGTTCCTGCAATCCGGACAGGCGCACGGCCCGGTCCACCTTCTCTTCCTCAAAAGCGCGGAACATAGTGATGTTGTCCCGCACGGAGCTGTCGAACACGAAAACGTTCTGCTCCACGAGCGACACCAGATCGTAGAGCGAATCCGGGCTGATTTCCCGCAGCTCGACCCCGTCATAGCGGATTTCTCCCCCATATCCGGCGCCGCACGCCATCAAAAGCCGAAGCAGCGTGGATTTTCCGGAGCCGGAGGCCCCCACGATCGCGTAGCTCTTCCCCGCCTGGAAGCTGGCGGAAATCCCGCGCAGCGCTTCCTTCCCCGCTTCATAGGAAAAGGAAAGATCCCGTACGACGATCCCATCCTCCAGCTTTGCGGGAACGGCCCTGCCCTGCTTTTGTACGTTGACGGCCAAAGCGTCGGCCAGCTTATCGATCAGCGCGTTGGAAGCCGCCCGGTTGGCCAGGAAATCCGGAAGCGCGGAGAGAAACAGGTTGAAGTAGCCCATCAGGTTGACGAAAACCACCATCTCGCCCGGCGTGACGCCCCAGCCGGAGGTCGCCATCCAGCAGCCCGCCAGAAAAACGCCCAGCTGCGCCGCAGCGGCCGCCGTGGATCCGACGGAAGTCAGAATCGACCCGCGGCGCAGACGGCGGCATTTCGCAGCCTGAACCCGGCGATTGCGATCGGCAAACAGGGCGAACGCCTCTCCCTCCGCCTGAAAGCTCTTGACCACCGAAAATCCGTTCAGCCCCTCTTTCAGAAACGCCACGAACCCCTCGTTTTCCCTTGAAACGTCTTCTTCAGCCGCAGCCAGACCCGGACCGGCCAGCACGGACGCCGCAAGGGGCAGGGCGGAAAGCGCCAGCGCCACGGCGGTCAGCGGCGGGCTGTACCAGAACATCAGAGCCAGGGAGCCCGCGAACAGGAGAGCGTTTCCCAGAAAGGAAAACAGCTTTTGCAGATAATTGCTCTCGATGCTGTTGGCGTCATTGGACAGCGCCGACAGATAGGCGGCCGTGTTTTCCCCCGTGAAAGCGGCCAGATTTTTCTTCAGCAGCTCTCCATAGACATACTCCCTGTATTGTCCCATCGCCCGCGATAAAAAGCGCGGAAGGGCGAAGGCCTCCGACGCGTCCATGATTGCGCAGACTGCCACCAGGGCCGCCGCCAGCCCGGCCAGCTGCGCCAGCGTCAGACATCCTTCGGCTCCGGTTGCCAGGTCGATGGTCTGCTGCAGCAGCCAGGATATTGCCAGATTCAGCGCGGCCGCCAATACCGTATTCACCAGCGTCAGCGCCAGATTCAGGCGGTTATTCCTGTAAAACTGCCCGGAAAATTGCCTGCGCCGGGCGCGTGCGGATTTATCTTTCTTCATCGCGATATCCCTCCCAGATCTTCATCAGCCGGGGATACTCTCCGGCGTTCTCCCGCAGCATTTTTTCTGCTCCTTCCCGGGCGCTCTGTCCGAAATCATCGTAGGAGGATGCCGATTTCAGCGCCTCCGACCGCAACACCCTGATATTTCCCATCCCCCACTCAGGAGACGCATCATACCGGCAGGCCAGAGCATACGCGCTGCGCAGATCGCCCTTCGCCTCTTCGGAAAGCCCCTGCTTTTCCGCCAGGATCGCGCTGCCGATCAAAAGCGCCGCCTGAAATTTGTCCAGCGCGCTGACCGTACCGGACAGCCTGAGCTCGTCGAAAAGGCGGCAGACCGACAGCGTCAACCCCCTGATCGCCGGAAGATCCGCCCCAGCCTCTCCTTCCGCATAGTTCAAATAGCCGCTGCACAGCTTCACGAGGGATGCCAGAATGTCCAGCAGCCCTTTTCCCAGATAGGAATCGGCCTCTTTGCGCCGCTCCGGAATCTGGGCCAGCGTCTGCCCGATGCTGATGTTATTCAACCCTTCTATGTTGTTCTGCTTCAGCAGTTCGACCCCCCGCTCCATTTCGCCCAGCACGATGGCGATGGTCGCGATCCGGTTTCGAATGGATACCCGGCTGATATCGGGATCCGCGTTTTGATCGAACAGCTCCAGGGCGCGGTTGTACAGTTCTTCCGCCCGTCGGGAAGCCGCAGGATCGTCCTGCTCCAGCCCCGCCACCTGCAGCAGCGACGCGCTCTTGAACACCGCGTCGAAGCTGTTCGGAAACCGCTTAACGGCCTTTTCCGCCTCCCTTTTTCCCTCTTCGTATTCCTTTGCGCCGAGCAGCCTGCTCAGGCTGTCCAGCGTATCCGCCAGGCTGCCGCTCTGCTGCCGGTACCCCAGCAGCACGTCCACCGACGTGCAGAAAAAATCCGCCAGCTCCATAATCATGGAGACGTCCGGTGTGGACGCGGCGCTCTCCCACTTCGAGACCGCTCCCACGGTCACTCCCATCGCCTCGGCCAGCTGTTCCTGAGTCAGATTTTTCTCCCGGCGAAATTTCCGGATCATTTCGGCAAGTCGTACCTGCATCGCTTCGCGCTCCTTTCGTTTGTGCCTTCAGTATATCATCGGCTCCGAAGCGGAAACAGACCTTTTCTTTCCGAATTGGAATAAAAATATTTTCCTGTCAGGAAAATCGTTTTGAGCGCTTTTCTATCGTATAAAAAAAGACCTCTTCCCGACACGCGCATGACGCAGTCGCAGAAGAAGTCTTATAATTGATAAAGCACCGGTTCGGAAACAGCAAAATTTAAAATCCGTTTGAATCCTTCATTCCCACAAATCTCCCCCAGCTGCTCCGCCGGGCCTTTATCCTCTCCGTTCACAATTTGGGATTATAGCATAAAAATGGACAGGTTCGCGAAAAATTCCTCAACGACCGGAAATCCATCCTGAACGCAGAGAAGGATTATTTCCTGTCCGCCAGCTTTTTCACCGCTTCGGGCATCTGGGGCTCATAAAACATGATAATCAGCTTTTTGCCTACAGCTTTATTGGCGGATTTCTCTGCAAATCCCTTGATTACCTTTGCTATCTTTTCTTTTTTCATATGGATTCTCCTTTCTCATTGTACATGGAATGATACTGATTGTTTCTATGAAAATGGGCAAGAATAAGCCCCATCTCCACCACGAATGATTGATGATTAAGATTAAAAATAATTCGCCCGTCATCCACAGGACAGCTCCAAGTTTCTTTTTTCTCCGTTCTTCTGGAGACAAGAATCCGCCCTTCCCTGTCTCTCCAGGGGCAAAAATAATCATGCATAAATAGCAAAATACTATAAGGATCCAGAACAGCCCCTCCGAGCTCTCTTCCAGCCACGAAGCGCCATATACACTGATAAAACAAATTCCAAGCATGGCGATCAGGCAACGAAAGCTTGTCTTACAATGAATACCCCCTGCCCAATATCGAAGGCTACATAAAAAGACTAATACTGCCGCAAACGCCACAGCTTTTCCTGTGAGTATCCCTGTTGATAAAATTATCAGCGCTTTACTCAGGGTATCTAACAAGACTTCAAGGCCATACTGTACAATTTGTCTCTCGTCTTCTGAACTGCCAAGGGATTGACTGCACCACTTTGAAATTTTTACCGCGCAAGTATGTATCATATTCTCTCTCCGGATTTGTATTATACCATTTTTCTACCATTTTCATCAGTCTTTTCCCAAGCGATCAAAAAATCTTCCTAAACGCGCGCTATTTCTTACTATTTTCCTTGAATTTCTTTTCTATTCCCTTCTTTATCTTCTAAAAACCTCATGGTAATATAAAGCAGAGGAAGGTGAGATAATTGAGTTCCATTGAGTTATTCTTACAAGGCACTGGCACAGTCGTTTTCATTATTATGCTGGAATTTTTGCTGATTCCCCCGCTCTCGCGCATTCAACGATGTTTTTTATATCTTTATGTCACTTTTTGCGGCATGTTTTTATCTTTTTCTGCTGGCTATCTGGGTACCCCGGCCCTGCTCGCAGGGTGTTTCCTCATTCTGCTTTTTGCTCCTGCCCAGTTCCGTCTCTGGAATATCATGATCTTTCAGCTGGTCTGGTTCTGGAGCGTTCTCACGGACTACGCCATAACCATTCCGCTTCGATTTCTGGGCTATGATTTCGACCGGATCCGGTCCTCGCTCCCGATGGCATCTGCCTTTTTGCTGATCCATGCCGCTCTCGCGATTCCGCCGTGCGCATTTTTCAGGAAGCGCATCCATCGCGCGCTTCGCACTTACGGGGACAGCTTCGCTCCGGTCATGCAGTGGCTCCTTCTGGGCGAGATGAGCATCTGCTCCGGCATTTACCTGTTCAACATCATCGCCGGAAGTTTTACCAACTATCCCACCCAGATCCTTCTGTTCAACGGCATCCTCATCTTCGCCTTCACCTTCGTCAATTTCCTGATCCTCTTCCTCGTCTACCGCACCCTGTCCGAAAACAAACGGCTGGCCCTGCAGGCGCAGGAACGGGAAAAGCTGGTGGAATACACGAAACAGCTGGAGAGCCACTATCAGGAAATCCGCCGGTTCAAGCACGATTACATGAATATCCTGGCCACCATCAACGGCTATCTTCAGGAAAACGATCTGGAACAGCTGAAATCCTACTTCAACAGCAGGCTTCTTCCCACTGGCCGGGACCTTCTGGACAAAGATGCCGTCATCGCCCGGCTTTCCAACATCAAAGTCCTGGAAATCAAGGGGCTGTTCTATACCAAACTGGTTCAGGCCATGAACCTGAGACTGAACGTCACGCTGGAGCTGACGGAGGAGATTTCGGAAATCCGCATGAACCTTCTGGTCCTCTCCCGGATTCTGGGAATCTATCTGGACAACGCCATGGAAGCCGCCGCGGACACCCCGGAAAAGCTCTTCCACGTCGCCCTGGTCCGCCGGGGAGAAGACCTCATTTTCCATATCGAAAACAGCGCGGACGCCCTGCCCTGTTCGCTGGACGAACTGGCGGCTCCCGGTTTTACCACAAAAGAAAATCACAGCGGCCTCGGCCTTTCCACCGTCGCCGAACTGCTGGCGGACTGCCCTCGCGTCAGCGTCTGCACGGCCTGCGAATCCGGCCGTTTCAAACAAATATTGACCATTCACGGCAATCAGGAGAGATTGAGATGATTCCCATTTACCTTTGTGAGGATGATCCCTTTCAGCTGAACCAGCTCAAAACCATCATCGAGAAATTTATCTTCATTGAAAATCTGGATATGGAGGTCGCCTGCGCTTCCCGCAGGCCAGAGGAACTGCTGGACGCGCTTCCCCAGTCCCCGCAGGCTGCGGTCTACTTTCTGGACATCCAGCTGGAATCCGACATGAACGGCATCGAACTGGCCGCCAGGATCCGGGAACGGGATCCCCGCGCCTTCGTGGTGTTCACCACAACCCATTCCGAAATGGCCGTCACCACCTTCCGCTATAAGGTGGAACCCCTGGACTTCCTGTTGAAGGACGATCCCGACTATTCCCTCCATATTCTCCAGTGTCTGGAAAATATTCTGAAAAAGAGCAGGATTCCCGCGGTTTCCTCCACCGGGAGACTGCATTTTCGCCTGCCGGAGCAGGAGCTCTTTCTGCCGGTGGAAGACATCCTCTGCATCCGCGCTTCCGCCGCGCACCGGATCACGATTTACACCGCCGGCAGCGCCTATCAGTGTCCCGGCGCCCTGAAGGAAACTCAGGAAAAACTGGGCGACCTCTTCTTCCTCTGCCACAAGTCCTGTCTGGTCAACGTGCTCCACGTCCGCAAGCTCATGCGCGACCCATGCCGGATCGAGCTGGATAACCGGACCGTCTGCCCCTGCGCTCAGCGGCGTTTCCGGAAGCTGCAGCAGATCATGGAATCCCTTTCAGACAGGAAAGCCCTTCCTTAAACAGCACGACATACAGCGGCCCCAGGAAAATTCCCGTCAGACCGAACAGGCGGATCCCCGCATAGACCGAAAAGAGCATTACCACCGGATACATCCCGGTCTGTTTTCCCAGCAGCCTGGGCTCCAGCAGCTCCCGCACCGCGATACACAACACGTAGGAGAACGCCGCCATCCCGGCTCCCCAGAAATTTCCGGACAAAAGCTGCCAGAGGGCGGTGGGAAGAAGCACGATTCCGGTTCCGATAAACGGCAGGGCGTCCAGCAGCCCCGCCAGGACGCCCAGAATCGCGCCCCCCTCGATCCGGCCGATGATCAGCCCCGCCGCCGCGATCAGCGAGATGGCGCAAAGGATCACGGCCTGCGCCTTCACGTATCCGCCGATCATGGAAACGGCTTTTTCCACAAACGAAAGCCCCATGGAAAGGAGATCGTTTCCTTCCAGCTGCCTCATCATGCTCTCATAATCCCGGCACAAAAGCAGGGCGGCGATGAAGCCCACCCCCAGAAAGGCGGCGGCGGACGCCAGCCCTTTCAGGGATTCCAGGGACTGCTGCGCCGCCCTGGGAAGGGCGTTTTTCCCCAGCCCGTCCAGAAATTCCCCCGTCTTTTCCACAATCAGCACCTGCGTATCCCCGGCGTCCATGCCGAATTTTTTCTCCAGGAACATACAGCAGTCATGCAGCAGCACGTCCATTTTTTCCTGCACCGCCCTCACCCCGTCCCCGAGATCCGCCGCGTGCACGGTCCCCCAGGAAATCAGCCCCCACAGAGCGCACAAAATCAGGGCGGCTGTCAGGAGCAACAGGCCGCCCAGGAGGATTTCCCTGCGAATATGCGTCTTATTCTGTATTTTTTTCAGCCACGGATTGCACAGGTAGACGATCAGAAAGGAAACGAGAAAGGGCGCCAGCAGCGGGAACAGGTATTTGAAGACGAAATACAGCGCCAGCGCGAAGGCCGCCGCGAACAATGCCTTTTTTCCGTTTTTTCCCCATAAAATTCCCATATCTACCTCCTGTCACGAAGTAGTATGGTTGAATCCTCCCGTTCTATGTGCCCCATCGCCGGAGATTTTCCTGACGTTTTCTGCCAGTCCAAGGAGCAAAAACAGATAGGGCGCGCAGCAGATCTGCTGGTAACAGAAAAAATTGTGGGCGGCGTAGACGAGGACGCCCGCGGCGGCCGCCAGGCCCAGCCAGGACGCGCTTCCGGCCGCGAAAAAGCGCCGGAAGGAAACGGCGAAGATCGCCAGATAAGCCGCCAGCCCCAGGATCCCGAGACAGAACAGGGAGTTCAGCCATTCGTTGTGGGCGTTGGTCAGCATCTGATCCGCGCCGAAAAAGTGATCCAGCTCCCCCGCGAGCCGCAGATCCCCATAACACCATGCCGAAAAGCAGTCGGGCCCCACCCCGGTCAGCTTCCGCCCAAAAGGCAGCTCCCCGAAGGCTTCCAGGGTGAATTTCCAGGTAAAGCCCCGGGAGTTTCCCCAAAACCGGTCGAACAGTAAATACTGATTTTCGCTGCGGATCCCCAGCAGCTTTTCCAAAATGCCGGAGGTGTTGAGCCATACCGCCAGCGCGTAACACAGCAGCGCGCCCGCCGACAGGATCCAGGCCCCGGCCCGAAGCCGCCTTTTGCATTCAAATTCCAGTATTTGGGGATGCTTTTGCCGCCAGAAAAGAAATCCCATATAGAGCAGGCAGACCGCCAGAAACGCGATCCAGGTCGCCGTGCTTTGGGAAAGGAACTCCGACACGCCTTCCAGCCGCACGGCCTGTTTCGGGAAGATCTCCTGCAGGATCCCCACCGCCTTAAAGCTCCCCAGCATCAGCAGCACGGTTTCGAAAAAGCGCTCCATCCGGTCCGGGCCGTCGCAGGCAGCCAGAAAGAGGACGAAAAGGAGCGCCGCCATGGCCGCGAAGGCGCTGTCGCTGTTCTGGGTCACCACCGTTGCGAAGCCCAGGGCGCAGTACGCCCCGGCCGCCAGCCTCACCCGGGGCCGCCCGGAGGAGAAAAAGAGCGCCGCCCCCGGCGCCAGGGCTACGCAGACATAGGCGGAATACCAAGAAGCCTGCCCGATGGTGGACAAAAAGAGGAGCTGCCAGGATTCGTCCAGCCCGCGGTACATGTCCAGGGGATCCAGGCCGAAACGGTGCAGCACGCCCAGCAGAAAGACCGCTCCGGATCCCCAAAAATGCCCGGTCAGCAGGGCCCGCTTCCAGAAAGCGCCCAGGGAGAGGCCCCGGGAAGCCAGAAAATAGATCAGCACGAAAAGCAGCTGCGTACGAAGCCCCATGAACCAGCCGGAAACGCCGGTCCAGCCCTCCCGGCGATCCACTCCTAACGCCCAGGACAGGCAGCAGGCCGCCAGATAACAGAGCATGGCCAGGTCCAGCCCGCTCAAAAGCGCGCGCCGCGGCGCATGGATGCGCCCGCGCGCGGTCGCGCAGGCCACATCTTCCTTGCCGCCGCAATGCGATCCGGCGGAGGTTTTTATACTGCAGGAAAGGAACTTTCCTATTGTATAACAAAGCGCCGCCGGAAGGAGGCAGGCGACGCTGATTGCCAGAAAGAACTCAAATTTGTGGACGCCCATCCGGGCGTACCGTTCCTTTGCATAAAGCGGAAAGGCGGTCAGCATCAGAAAGGCCCACAGGCCGGTCAGACAGGACGCCGCCCTTCTAAAGCTCCAGTTTTTGATCCAGTTCATAACAAACCCTTTTCTTCGTCACGGGATGGGTGAAGCACAGCTTCGCCGCCTGCAGCCCGATGGTTCTGATCCCTTCTTCCGCGTCCGCCCGGCGCTGGCATTCCCCCGCGTATTTGGCGTCGCCCGCGATGGGCATCCCCGCGTTGGACAGCTGCAGCCGGATCTGATGGAACCGCCCCGTTTCCAGCTCCACCTCCAGCAGCGCGCGGCCGCCCTCCTGCTTCAGGCAGCGATACCGCAGCGAGGCTTTTTTCGCTTCCGGGTCTTTGGGCCCGGCGATTCTGGCGACTCCGTCCCTGTCCTTCTTCATATAATCCGTCAGCTCATGCCAGTCCCCGTCCAGCGCTTCCTCCGTCCGAACCACGGCGCGGTAGACCTTCTCCATGGAGCGATCCGCCGCCTGCCGGCTCAGCTCCGCCGCTGCCCGCCGGTTCTTGGAAAAAACCAGAATGCCGGAAACGGGCTGGTCCAGGCGATGGATGATCCCCAGATAGACCGGCTCCCTCCCCGAAGGAAGGCCGCAGCGGACGCACGCCATGGATCCCGGCGCCTCCACAGCCGCCGTCCCCTTCGCGGCCAGATATCCCTTCAGCTCGCTGACCACGTCCGGCTCCGTCGCCCTGGCGCTCTGCACCGCGATTCCCGCAGGCTTGCAGCAGACCAGAATATCTTTATCTTCGTATAAAATGCGCGTTTTCACTTCTCGACCGTCTTCCTTTGCCCGTTTCGCTCAGATTTTGAACCGGTAGCCCACGCCCCAGATCGTCTCAATATACTGCGGGTTGGCCGTATCGGTCTCGATTTTTTCCCGGATCTTTTTGATATGCACCGTAACGGTAGCGATATCCCCGATGGATTCCATATCCCAGATCTCCCGGAACAGCTCTTCCTTGGTGAAAACATGGTTCGGGTTCTCCGCCAGGAAGGTGAGCAGGTCGAATTCCTTTGTGGTAAACGTCTTCTCCGTCCCGTCGATCCAGACGCGGCGCGCCGTCTTATCGATCTTCAGTCCCCGGATCTCGACGATATCGTTGGTCTTCTGATGCGTGCTGGTGAGCCGCTCGTATCTGGCCATGTGCGCCTTGACCCGGGCCACAAGTTCGCTGGGGCTGAACGGTTTTGTCATGTAGTCGTCCGCTCCCAGCCCCAGGCCGCGGATCTTGTCGATATCGTCCTTTTTGGCGCTGACCATCAGAATCGGCACGTTCTTTTCCTCCCGGATCCTGCGGCAGACCTCAAAGCCGTCGATTCCCGGAAGCATCAGATCCAGCACCACCAGATCGAAGGGCTCCTTCAGCGCCCTGCTCAGGCCGGAATCCCCGGCGTTCTCGATTTCCACCTCGAATCCGCTCAGCTCCAGATAATCCTTTTCCAGATCCGCTATCGCCACTTCGTCCTCAATGATCAATATCCTGCTCATTTTCTTCTGCCTCCCTGTACTTTCTGATCACGAAATGCAGGCACGTCCCTTCGCCTTCTCTGCTGGTAGCCCAGATATATCCTCCGTGATCCTCTATGATTTTTTTAACGATGGAAAGCCCGATGCCGCTGCCGCCCTTCATGGAATTGCGGGAAGCGTCGGTGCGGTAAAACCGTTCGAAGATGTTGGTCAGATCCTTGGCCGCGATCCCCTTGCCGTTGTCCTCGATCTCCACCCGGATGGAATCCACCTCATCCAGCAGGCGGATATCGATGATCCCCTTTTCCTTATCCATATATTTAATGCTGTTGCCGATGATGTTGTTGATGACCTTTTTCAGCTGCTCGGGATCCGCGATGATCCTCGTGTCCGGATCCACCAGATTGGAGTAGTTGAGCTGAATGTCCTTCGACTCCAGATCCAGCCCCACGTCCTCCACGCAGTCCCCAAAAAATTCCGCCACGTTGATGAGGTGGAAATTGTAGGGGATCCGGTTGTTGTCGATGCTGGAATAATAGGTCAGCTCGTTGATCAGGCGGTCCATATCGTTGGCCTTCGTGTAGATCGTGCGC
>OEQQ01000315.1_pt1 | contig 10461 bp, 8 predicted proteins | sample 1539741 | NCBI WGS metagenome assembly OEQQ01 (sample SAMEA3891876, study PRJEB23780) | metagenome | biome: terrestrial biome; feature: animal house; material: Caecal content | place: Italy | collected 2015-05-05
CCGCCTCCCGGATTCCTCCGATCTCGTCGATCAGCCCTTCCTCCACAGCCTGCCGGCCCACGAGGATTGTCCCCAGATCCTTCGCCATCATCCCGGTATTCATCATCATCTCCTCCAGACGCTCCACTGTCGCTTTGCAATGGCTGGCCACAAAGCCGAGAATCCGGTTCTGCATCTGGGCGAAATAATCGTAGGTCTGGGGCGCGCCGATGACGGTGCCGCTCATCCGCACGGGATGGATCACCATGGTTCCCGTGGGGACGATGAAGGAATAGTCCGTGCTCACCGCGATGGGGACGCCGATGGAATGGCTTCCGCCCAATACCAGGGAGACCGTGGGCTTGCTCAGGGACGCGATCATTTCCGCGATGGCGAGCCCCGCCTCCACGTCCCCGCCCATGGTGTTGAGCAGCACCAGAAGGCCGTCGATGCGGCTGCTGTCCTCGATGGCTGCCAGCTGGGGGAGGATGTGTTCGTACTTCGTCGTTTTGGATGAGCTGCCCAGATTGTCGTGCCCTTCGATTTCCCCGATGATGGTCAGCAGATGGATGGAACCGTTTTCGTCCGTCCCTTCCAGGGTCATCTGCCCGGTCTCCTGCACCCGCTCATCCCGATGTTTTTCCTGTTCTTCTTTCTTTCCCATAAAAAATCACTCCTGCCTGTCCTTTCTTTCGATGTCAAAGGAAGTATGTGCAGGAGTGCGCAATTTATGTAACGCCGGGGAAGCGTTCTTCATTCTTTCAGGTCGAAATCGTCGCTGTCCGCCACCGGAATTTCGTAGTACATCTGATCCTGTCGGGGTTCGAATCCGTAACTCATTTCCCGCCTTTTGTGGCGTTTGGGGACCGGGAGAGGATTTTCCAGATATTCTCCGGGAGCCGGTCCGGAAGGGGCCGGCCCGGGAACCGTTTCTTCCGTTTCTTCCGCCTTTTCGCGCTGTTTGCGCCCGGACTTTCCGGCATCCGTCTCCGGACAGGGCGGCGTCTGCAGCATGTTCCGGATTCCCATGCCGGAAAAGATGCCGAGGCAGGCGAAACGAAGCCCCTGTTCCTGAAAGGGCGCTTTGGACAGCGTTTCCCAGGCCGCTACCGCGCCCAGCAGAACCGTCCAGGCGGGGAAAAAGTCCCTCCCCCGCCGGTTGTCCGGCGCCGGGGAAAAGAGCGCGAACAGGGCCGGGACAAAAACGGCCAGCGCAGTCCAGTAGTCCGTCAGGGAAGGGCTGTGCAGGATCGCGTCCGTTTCCCGGGACGCGAACAAAGCCAGCCAGGACTCCAGCAGGGACGTCACCCGTCCGGACAGCGATCCTGCCTGTCCGCCCCAGAGCGCGCCGGCCAGAATCAGGGCGCAGAATCCGCAAAGCCCTCCGCCCAGCGCCGCTCCGACGGCCAGCCCCCTCGTCCTGACGGAGCGGAAACGAACGGCCAGAAGGGCCAGCCAGAAGAAAAAGATCGAGGACAGCAGGGGGGCCGTCAGGATTCCCATTCCGCACAAAAGGCTGACCAGAACGAGAAGGAAGCCGCGAAGCACACGCCTTGTTCCCTTTTGGGAGACGAACAGGCCTCCCAGCCAGATCAGGAGGGAGGCGAAGAAAAACAGAAGGCTCTGCGGTTCCGCCGCCATGGCGCTGTCAGAAAAGGGCGGCAGAAAAATCGCCGCCAGCGCCGCCGTGATCCCGCAGAAAGCGCCCTCCAGCCTGCGGATCCCCCCGTAAAAGAACACAAGCCCCGCCGCCTGCAGCGCCACATTGACGCCAAAAACGACCGCGTCTTCCGACAGGACGGACATGGCAGCCCGAAGCAAAAGAGCGTACAGATCTCCCAGGAAAGGGGAAAAAACCACGTCTTCGGAGACAGCCTGCCGCCAGACCTGCCCCTCCATGGCTCCGGTATCGGGCGCGAAAAACAGCCGGGCGCAGACCAGAAGAGCCGTCAGGGCGACGGGAATCAAAAGGGAGGAAAATCCCCCCTTCTTTCCTTCGAACATCCAGTCCGTCCCGGGCCGCCATTTCGCCGCCATCAGCCGCGCGGGCAGATAGATCGCCAGCAGGGCGACCGCTGCCGCGGCGGCCGTCAGCAGAAAGTAAAACTGTACGGGCAGCCCCATCAGCCGGGTCAGCGACGCCGTGACGACGGAAAAACAGAGACAGAGGATGCAGGCATATAAAAACCAGATAAAATGATTTCGCTTCTCCATATCCCCTCCTGCGGTTTGACCCCTGCGCTCTCCCTTCCCTTACAGCGCCTGTTCCAGATCCGCCAGAATATCCTCCGCATTTTCGATGCCGACGGAAAGGCGGATCAGGTCGGGGGCCACGCCGGCCTCCCGAAGCTGCTGATCGTTCATCTGGCGGTGGGTATGGCTGGCCGGATGCAGAACGCAGGTCCGGGCGTCCGCCACATGGGTCACGATGGCCGCCAGCTTCAGCCGGTCCATCATCTCTTCCGCGGCCTTCCGTCCGCCCTTTAAGCCGAAGGAAATAACGCCACAGGTGCCGTTTGGCATGTATTTCTGCGCCAGCGCGTAGTATTTGCTGCTCTCTAAGCCGGGATAGTTCACCCAGGCCACCTTTTCATGCCCTTCCAGATACCGCGCGACCTTCAGCGCGTTCTCGCAGTGGCGGGGCACCCGAAGATGCAGGGTCTCCAGTCCGACGTTGAGCAAAAAGGCGTTCATGGGAGCCTGGATGGAACCCAGGTCCCGCATCAGCTGAGAGGTGGCTTTCGTGATGTAGGCGGCCTTTCCGAACTTTTCCGTATAGACGATGCCGTGATAGGATTCGTCCGGCGTGCACAGCCCGGGGAATTTGTCCGGATGCGCCGCCCAGTCGAAATTGCCGGAATCCACGATGGCGCCGCCCACGCTCATCCCGTGGCCGTCCATGTATTTGGTGGTGGAATGGGTCACGATGTCGGCGCCCCAGCGAAACGGATTGCAGTTGATGGGCGTGGGGAAGGTGTTGTCCACGATCAGCGGCACGCCGTGCTCATGGGCCGCCCTGGCGAACTTCTCGATGTCCAGCACGACCAGAGCGGGGTTGGCGATGGACTCCGCCAGAACGCATTTTGTATTGGGCAAAAAGGCGCCGCAGAGGACGTCATAATCCGCGTCGGGATCCACCACGGTGCAGGAAATGCCCATCTTTTTCATGGTGACGGTGAGCAGGTTAAAGGTTCCGCCGTAAACGGTGGAGGAAAGGACCACATGGTCCCCCGCCTCGCAGATGTTGAAGACGGCGTAGTAATTGGCAGCCTGGCCGGAAGAAGTGAGCATGGCGGCTACGCCGCCCTCCAGCTCGCAGATCTTTTGCGCCACGCAGTCGTTGGTGGGGTTGGCCAGCCGGGTATAAAAGTACCCGGACTCCTCCAGATCGAACAGACGCCCCATCTGTTCGGACGTTTCGTACTTGTATGTAGTGCTCTGATAGATGGGAAGCACCCGGGGCTCCCCGTTTTTCGGCTTCCAGCCGGACTGGATGCAGATCGTCTCTTTCGCGTAAGGCTGCTTCATCGTATTCCTTCTTTCTTATTCTTCGTCCCAGTTGTGATATACCGCCTGAACATCGTCGTCGTCCTCCAGCAGATCCAGGGTCCGCTGCAGGCCCTTCAGCGCGGTCTCATCGGAGAGCTGCACATAGTTCTGCGGGATCATGGTCACTTCCGCCTGCGCCATGGGGATGCCGGCGTCTTCCAGGGCCCGGCGCACCGGCTCGAAGGAATCCGGGTCCGTCAGGATCTCGTAGCTGTCCTCTTCCTCGGAGAAGTCCTCCGCTCCCGCGTCCAGAGCCATCATCATCAGATCGTCGGCCTCAGCTTCGCACTCTTCCCTGTCGATGATGATCTGCCCCTTTTTGTCGAACATGAAGGAAACGCATCCCGGGGTGCCGATGTTGCCGTTGCCCTTGGTGAAGGCGCTTCTGACGTTGGCCGCCGTGCGGTTCTTGTTGTCCGTCAGGGCGTCCACGATGATGGCGATTCCGCCAGGGCCGTACCCTTCATAGGTGACGTATTCGTAGTTGACGTTGCCGACGTCGCCCGCCGCCTTCTTGATGCCGCGGTCGATGGTGTCGTTGGGCATGTTGTTGGATTTGGCCTTCGCGATCACCTGAGCCAGCTTGAAATTGTTGGCCGGATCCGGACCGCCCTCCTTCACCGCCACCGCGATCTCGCGGCCGATGATGGTAAAAATCTTTCCCTTGGCGGCGTCGTTCTTCTCTTTTTTGTGTTTAATATTGGCAAATTTTGAATGTCCTGACATATTATCTCCTCATTTCTTTTGTAATTTCCTTTGGATTGCCTGATCCGCTGCGGATATCATATCATTTTGAAAAAAAAACGTCAAGACGACCGTCCTTTTGGGGCCTTATGTATCCAGCTCCAGGCTGACCTTCAGGGCGGTGTTGACCCGATGCATGATGCCCGCATCCAGATGGCACACCTTGTCTTTCAGACGCTTTTTATCGATGGTGCGCAGCTGTTCCAGCAAAATGACGGAATCCTTTTCGATCCCGTACTGATCGGAATAGATTTCGATGTGGGTCGGCAGCTTCGTCTTGTTCATCCGCGACGTAATGGCCGCGCAGATCACAGTGGGGCTGTGCCGGTTTCCGATATCGTTCTGTATGATCAGCACGGGACGGATTCCGCCCTGTTCGGAACCCACCACCGGCCGAAGGTCCGCATAATAAATGTCTCCCCGTTTCACCTGATTCATTGCCTTCCTTCCCCTCTTCTTCTTTTCATGGAGGATAACAGGAGTATTGCCCGTTTTATCGGAAGGTATACCGCAGCAGCCCGCAAAATTGTCTCCGGATCATCCGGGATCGTCGAAATAGTCCTTCTCCGCCACCGTTTTTTTGCCGCTCCGGTAAACTCTGGGGATCCGCTTGCTCAGGCAGCAGGCCAGCTCGTAGTTGAAACGGCCCGACTTTTCGCCCAGCTCCTCCATGGTGATCCGTTCTGCCCCGTCCTGTCCGATGAGCGTCACCGGGCTTCCCTGCGCCGCTTCGGGGATGTGGGTGATGTCCACCATGAACTGATCCATGCAGATCCTGCCCAGAATCCGGGCCCGCTTTCCGCAGATGAGCACCTCCCCCTTGTTGGAGAGCCCTCTGGGATAGCCGTCCGCATACCCCACCGGAACGGTGGCCACCCGGGTCGGGGATTCGGTGCGAAAGGTCCCGCCGTAGCTGATCTCCCGTCCCGCGTCCAGCGTTTTGACGAAGGAGATCCGGCTGTAGAGGGAAAGGATGGGCTGCAGCTGTACGGCGGAGCGGTTCACGTCATCCGACGGCCAGAGGCCGTAGAGGATGATTCCGGCCCGCACCGCGTCCAGGCCGGCCTCCGGCAGATCCAGGACGGCGGCGCTGTTGGACGCGTGGCGCAGGGGAACCGTAACGCCATAGCGCTTTTTTGCCAGTTCCAGCAGCCCGACGAAACGGGAAAACTGGCAGTTCGTCCGCTCCTTGTCCTTTTCGTCCGCCGTGGCGAAGTGGGTGAAGGCCCCCTCCAGGCAGATCCCCGGCGTATGGGCCGCCCGGTTCAAAAAGGCCGCCCCGGATTCGTCCGGCTCCACGCCGATGCGGGACATGCCGGTGTCCACCGCCACGTGCACGCCCATTTCCCCGTGCAGGGAAAGGGCCGCCCGGCTCATCTGCTCCAGCATTTCGTCCGTAAAAGCCGCGGCGCTGATCTGATGGCGCACCATTTCTTCATATTCTTCCGGGAACGAATATCCCAGCACCAGAATCGGCTTCGCGATGCCCGCCCGCCTTAAGCTCAGCCCTTCCTGCGCCGTGGCGACGGCGAATCCGGACACGAAGCCGCATTCCTGCATCCGTCTGGCCAGAGGGACCGCCCCGTGGCCATATCCGTCCGCCTTGACGACGCCGATGACGGAGGTATGATCCGGAAGGGCTTTCCAGATGGCGAGAAGATTCTGATCGAACCGGTCCAGGTCGATTTCGGCCCGGACCCTGCTGTAATGTTTCATCTGACCGTTTTCCTTCTTTCCCCGGCGTGCGAAAGGCAGCCGGCGATTTGATCCGCCAGATCCCCGGCGGTCATGGACCGTTCCCCCTTTTCATGGGCCGCCCGGTCCCCTGCCAGCCCGTGCAGATAAACCCCGACGCAGGCCGCGCGGAAGGGATCCGTCTCCTGCGCGGCCAGGGTTCCCAGGATCCCCGCCAGGACGTCGCCGCTGCCTGCGGTGGCCATGCCGCTGTTTCCGCTGCCGTTGGCATACAGCCCGTTTTCCGGGGAGGCCACCACGGTCCGCGCGGTTTTACACAGGACGGCGGCGAAGAGCTTTTCGGCCCACAGGAGGGCGAATCTCGCCGGATCCCGCAGCACGTCGGCCGTGCTGCAGCCCGACAGCCGCGCCATTTCCCCCGGATGGGGCGTCAGGATCAGAGGCCGCCTGGTATCGGGATTTCCCTGAAGCTCTTCCAGGAGCGACATCCGTTGGGGATCCTGCGCCAGAACGTTGAGGGCGTCCGCGTCCAGCACCAGGGGCTGCTTCGTTTCCCGCAGCAAAAAGGTTATCAGCTCCCTGGCCTCTTCGCCGGCGCCCAGGCCGGGGCCTGCCACGATGGCGTCGGCCCAGCCCGCCGCTTCTTCCGGGCGGGAGGCCACCATGGCTTCCGGCAGCGCCTGCTGCAGCGGGATCCGGTTGGACGGGTGGGAAACCAGCTTCACCATGCCGCAGGCCGCCCCGAAAGCGCCCCTGGCCGCCAGAAGGCAGGCACCGGCCATGCCCTCCTGTCCGGCGAAGACAGCCACCTTTCCGAATGTCCCCTTATTGCCGTCCGGACGCCGCCGGGGCAGGAGCTCTTCTGCGGATTCCGTGAAGGTAAAGCATTGGGGGATGCGCCCCAGAAAGCCGTCCGGCGTGATCCCGCAGGGAAAACAGAGGACCTTTCCCGCGTACCGGGCACCGGGATAAAAGAAAGCGCCCCGCTTGCGAAAGCCGAAGGACACCGTTACGTCCGCTTCCACCGCGGCGCCCAGAACCGCCCCCGTATCGGCGCAGATGCCGGAGGGCAGATCCGCCGCCAGCACCCAGGCGGGCATCCGGTTGATGGCTTCCACCGCTTCCAGAAATTCGCCCGTCAGGGGGCGGCTCAGCCCCACGCCGAACAGGGCGTCTATAATGATATCATATTCTCCTTCCGGCAGGCTGCGCCTGACCGACGCCCCATAGGCCTCCAGGGAAGCCAGCTGCTGCCGCGTCAGTTCGCTCCGCTTTTCCGGCGGGCCGATCAGGGAAACGTCCACCCGGTATCCTGCCTGGAGCAGGAGCCTGGCCAGCGCCAGCCCGTCGCCGCCGTTGTTTCCGAAGCCGGCCGCCACCCAGACGCGGTTCCCGGCCCGTGCGCCCAGGGGGGAACAGGCGTCCCGAAGCCGCCTCTGCCTTTCCTCAATGACCGAAAAGCAGGCCAGTGCGGCCCGCTCCATCAAAACGGCGGGCGGGATATGAAACCGCCCGCTGGTATTGCGGTCGCAGAAGCGCATCTCCTGCGACGTGACCAGATACTCCATCAAATCCTCCGTTCCGGAGCGCAGGCGACGTGGCGACGGGAAATATCGCGAAGGCGATTTTTCGTCTGCCATCAAAGCAATTTGTGGCGCTCCGGCGCAAATTGCCTGTGTGAAAAATCCGTTATCGAGCGGATTTTTCACACGATCCCTCCTTTTCGTCTCCGCTCTCCGTCCCCCTGCTGTTGAGCAGGTAGGAAAGCCGGATCAGGCTGTCGGAAAGATGCACGTTTTCCACCTGGACCTCTCCGGGAACGTCCAGATCCACATGGGCGAAGTTCCAGATGGCCGAGATGCCCACCTTCACCAGCTGTCCGGCCACGCCCACAGCCGCCGCCTTCGGAACGGTGAGCACCGCGATATCCACGTTGTGCTCGCGCACGAACCGGGCCATTTCCTCCATGGGGCGCACCTCGACGCCCCGGATCCGCCTGCCGTAGAGGGCGGGATTGACGTCGAAAATCCCGGTGACCAGAAAGCCCTTCCTCCCGAAATCCACGTAATTCGCCAGCGCCTGACCCAGATTGCCCGCGCCGATGATGATCAGATGGTGGGTTCTGTCCAGCCCCAGAATCTTCGCGATTTCCGTATACAGATATTCCACATTATAACCGTAACCCTGCTGCCCGAACCCGCCGAAGTTGTTGAAATCCTGCCGGATCTGGGACGCGGTGATGTTCATGAGCCTGGACAGTTCCCGGGAGGAAATCCGCTCCACCCCGTCGTCCTTCAGTTCGCCCAGATACCGGAAATACCTGGGAAGCCTCGCGATTACTGCCTGAGAAATCTCCTTGTCTGCCACGTTCGCCTGCCTCCTTTTCCTTTGCCCTATTATAATTCCCTGTTAAAAACATGTCAATCCGCAACATCCGATTGACACCGTCCGGGACGGCGGGTAAACTATAGGCGTTGATATGACGGAAATACGGAAAAAGGGAGAAAACGGACATGATACTTTCCTGTCAGAACATCGAAAAGGCATTTCTGGAAAAGCAGGTGCTCAAAAACTGTTCCTTTCATATAGAAGAACACGAAAAAGCCGCCATCGTGGGCATCAACGGGGCGGGCAAGACCACGCTCCTCCGAATCATCGTGGGGGAGCTGGAGGCGGACGCCGGAAGCGTCACCTTCGCCAAAGATATCACCTTCGGCTATCTTTCCCAGAACGCCGCGGTCAACAGCGGGCATACGATTTATGAGGAGCTCCTTTCCGTCAAAAAGCATCTTCTGGAGCTGGAGGAGCAGATGCGCGCCGTGGAGCGGCAGATGGACCGGGCGCAGGGGACCGAACTGGAGGCGCTGATGGAAAAATATGCGGACCTCACCCACGCCTTCGAATCGGAAAACGGCTACGCCTACAAAAGCGAACTCACCGGGGTGCTCAAGGGACTGGGCTTTCTTCCGGAAGACTTCCACCGGCCCGTGGACACCCTTTCCGGAGGGCAGAAAACCCGGGTGGCGCTGGGCCGCCTGCTTCTGCAGGGCCCGGATCTGATCATCCTGGACGAGCCCACCAACCATCTGGACATGTCCTCCATCGCCTGGCTGGAAACCTATCTGCTCAACTACAGGGGCGCGGTGCTGATCGTTTCCCACGACCGCTATTTTCTGGACAAAATCGCTTCCCGGATCATCGAAATCGACCACACGAAGGTCTCCGTCTTTTCCGGCAACTACACCGCCTATGCGTCCAAAAAGGAGCTTCTGCGGCAGGCGGAGTGGAAGGCCTACGCCAATCAGCAGGAGGAGATCCGGCATCAGCAGGAAGTGATCGCGAAGCTGAAGTCCTTCAACCGGGAAAAATCCATCCGCCGGGCCGAGAGCCGGGAAAAAATGCTCTCCAAAATTGAAGTGCTGGAGCGCCCCGAAGAGGTCCGCTCCGAAATGAAGATGGAGCTTCACCCGAGGATTTTGAGCGGGAACGACGTGCTGACCGTGGAGCACCTGGCGAAATCCTTCGGCAGGGAGCCTCTATTTGAGGACCTGTCCTTCGCCATCAAACGGGGGGAGCACGTGGCCATCATCGGGGACAACGGCACCGGAAAGACCACCCTGCTCAAAATCATCAACGGCCTTTTGCCCGCCGACTCCGGTTCCGTGCGCCCGGGCAGCCGGGTCCAGGAAGGTTACTACGATCAGGAGCATCATGTGCTCCACCCGGAAAAAACGCTGTTTCAGGAGCTCTCGGACGCTTATCCATCCCTGAACAACACGGAGATCCGGAATACGCTGGCCGCCTTCCTCTTCACGGGAGAAGACGTGTTCAAACGGGTGGGCGATCTGTCCGGCGGGGAACGGGGAAGGCTTTCCCTGGCAAAGCTGATGCTTTCGGAATCCAACTTCCTCATCCTGGACGAGCCCACCAACCATCTGGACATCGCATCGAAGGAGATTCTGGAGGACGCGCTCAACAGCTATACCGGCACGGTGCTCTACGTGTCTCACGACCGTTATTTCATCAACCGGACGGCTCACCGGATCCTGGAACTGACCGGGCAGACCCTGGTGGAATATCTGGGCAATTACGACTATTACCTGCAGAAAAAGGCGGAGCTATCCGCCTGCGCCGAAGGAAGTGCGGCCGATCCCGGGAAGGCGCAGTCAGCCGGGGCGCCGTCCGCTTCCCGCCTCTCCTGGCAGGAACAGAAGGAAAAAGAAGCAGCGCGCCGCAAGGTGCAAAACGCGCTGAAAAAATGCGAGGATGAAATCGCCTCCCTGGAAGCCCGGGACAGGGAAATCGACGGCGCCATGGGGGATCCCGCCGTGGCCACGGACGTGGCCGCCCTCCAGTCCCTTTCCGCCGAAAAGGAGGAAATCGCCGAACGGCTCCTTGCCCTGATGGAGGAATGGGAGCGGCTCAGCGAGGAAGGAACGGTCTGACCGTTTCAGGATTTCCTCCTTTTCATGGCGATGGCCGAGATGAGGACGG
>OEQQ01000316.1_pt1 | contig 10425 bp, 8 predicted proteins | sample 1539741 | NCBI WGS metagenome assembly OEQQ01 (sample SAMEA3891876, study PRJEB23780) | metagenome | biome: terrestrial biome; feature: animal house; material: Caecal content | place: Italy | collected 2015-05-05
GCCTTGGGGGCTGCCGCGGGCTGTGCGGCGGGCGCGGCCTGGGGAGCCGGCTGCGCAGGCTGGGCCTGCTGGGCGGGCTTCGGCTGCACCGGGCGCACCTCGATCATCAGCAGCATCTTGACGGTGTCCTCGCGGATGGAGTCCACCATCTGGTCGAACATATCAAAGCCCTCGATGCGGTATTCGACCACGGGGTCCTTCTGGCCGTAGCTGCGCAGGGAGATGCCTTTGCGCAGCTGGTCCATGTTGTCGATGTGGTCCATCCAGTAGCGGTCGACGCAGCGCAGCAGGCAGATACGCTCCAGCTCCCGCATGAGGGGCGCGCCGTAGCGGGCCTCCTTGTCGGTAAAGACCTTGATGCCGCGGTCGTAGAGGGTGTCGGCCACCTTCTGGGGGGTCAGGCCGGACAGCTCGCTGTCGGTGTAGTGGAAATCGTTGTCGGTGGTCAGCCAGCCGTTGTAGTGGCGGCGGAGGGCGGCAAAGTCCCAGGTGGACTTGTCCTCGCCGGCCAGGAACAGCGCGCAGCTGCTGTCCACGTTGTCCCGCAGCATCTTGTGGATGTCGGCGCTGACGTCCTCGCCGTCCAGGACCTTGCGGCGCTGGCCGTAGATGATCTCGCGCTGCTGGTTCATGACGTCGTCGTAGCGCAGCACGTTTTTGCGGATCTCGAAGTTGCGGCCTTCCAGCTTCTTCTGGGCGCTCTCGATGGTGGAGGTGATCATCCGGGTCTCGATGGGGGTGTCCTCGTCCAGGCCCATCGAGTTCATCAGGTTCTGCACCCGCTCGCCGCCGAACAGGCGCATCAGGTCGTCCTCCAGGCTCAGGTAGAACCGGGAGGCGCCGGGGTCGCCCTGACGGCCGGCACGGCCGCGCAGCTGGTTGTCGATGCGGCGGCTCTCGTGCCGCTCGGTGCCGATGATGAACAGGCCGCCCGCGGCGCGGACTTCCTCCGCTTCCTCGGCGATCTCGTCCTTGTACTGGCGGTACAGCTCGTCGAAGCGGGCGCGGGCCGCCAGGATGTTGGCGTCGGTGGTGTCGCCGTGGCCGTCGGCCTCGATCAGCAGGGCTTCCACCTGCTCGGGCAGGGCGTCCTGGGGGGCTTCGGGGTTCAGCAGCTTTTCGCAGAACTGCTCCTTGCGCATCTGGGCCTTGGCCATGAACTCGGCGTTGCCGCCCAGCATGATGTCGGTGCCGCGGCCGGCCATATTGGTGGCGATGGTGATGGCGCCCTTCTTGCCGGCCTGGGCCACGATCTCGGCTTCGCGCTCGTGGTTCTTGGCGTTCAGGACGTTGAAATCTTTGGTCCGCTTCTGGAGCATCTTGGCCAGGATCTCGCTCTTTTCCACGCTGACGGTGCCCACCAGGACCGGCTGGCCCTTGGCGTGGCACTCCATCACCTGGTCGATGACGGCGCGGTACTTGCCGGCCACGGTGGAGTAGACCACGTCGGGGTAGTCCTTGCGGATGTTGGGCTTGTTGGTGGGGACGGTGACGATGTTCAGGCCGTAGATCTCGGTGAACTCGGTGGCCTCGGTGCGGGCTGTACCGGTCATGCCGGCCAGCTTTTTGTACATGCGGAAATAGTTCTGGAAGGTGATGGTGGCCAGGGTCTTGCTCTCGGAGGCGATGTGCACCCCTTCCTTGGCCTCGATGGCCTGGTGCAGGCCCTCATTGTAGCGGCGGCCGATCATCAGGCGGCCGGTGAACTCGTCCACGATGATGACTTCGCCGTCCTTGACCACATAGTCGATGTCCTTTTTCATGACGCCGTGGGCCTTGATGGCCTGCTCAATGTGGTGCACCAGGGTCATGTTCTCGGCGGCGGCCAGGTTCTCTACCTTGAAGTATTCCTCAGCCTTCTTGATGCCGCTGGCGGTCAGGGTGGCGGTCTTGTGCTTTTCGTCCACCACGTAATCGCCGTCGGCCTGGTCGTCGGCCTCCTCTTTGCTTTCCAGCTCGACCACCACGCTCTTGCGCAGGGTGCGGACGAACTGGTCCACCTGGGTGTACAGGGAGGAGGAGTCCTCGCCGCGGCCCGAGATGATCAGGGGGGTGCGGGCCTCGTCGATCAGGATGGAGTCCACCTCGTCCACGATGGCGTAAGCGTGGCCGCGCTGGACCATGTTGGCCTTGTAGGTCACCATGTTGTCGCGCAGGTAGTCGAAGCCGAACTCGTTGTTGGTGCCGTAGGTGATGTCGGCGGCGTAGGCGTCCTTCTTGGCCTGTCCCATCACCCCGTGGATGACCAGGCCCACGGTGAGGCCCATGAAGCGGTAGACCTTGCCCATCCACTCGCTGTCGCGCTTGGCAAGGTAATCGTTGACGGTGACGACGTGCACCCCTTCGCCGGACAGGGCGTTGAGGTAGGCGGGCAGGGTGGCCACCAGGGTCTTGCCTTCACCGGTCTGCATCTCGGCGATGTTGGCCCGGTGGAGGGCGATGCCGCCCACCACCTGCACCGGGAAGTGCTTCATGCCCAGCACGCGCCAGGCCGCCTCGCGGCAGGTGGCGAACGCCTCGGGCAGGATATCGTCCAGAGTCTCGCCTTTGGCAAGGCGCTCCTTCAGGGCGGGGGTCTGGGCCTGCAGCTCGCTGTCGGACATGGCGGCGTAGGCGGGCTCCAGGTCGAGGACCTTTTTGGCGATGGGGTTGATCTTTTTCAGCTCCCGGTCCGAGAAGGAACCGAAGATCTTTTCTACCAGGGACATAGTTTCACCTCAAAATTGTGTGTCTATCGGAAAACGGGCGGCAAAGCAGCCCGCTGTGTCTGCTTTCACGCACCCCTTATAATACACCAAAGCGGGAAGGGGTGTCAAACATTTGGGGCGCTTTCCGGTAAATTTTCTGTGAACAGGAAAGAAAAAGCCGCTCTGCGCTCAGCACAGGGCGGCAAAAAGCGTTTTTACAGCAGGCTGGGCAGGTCGGCCAGGCGGTCGATGACGGTGCAGCCGGTGGCTTCCAGCCGGGGGCGGGCCTGGTGGCCGCCGGCGTAGAGGATGCAGCGCACCCCCATGGCGCGGGCGGTCTCGGCGTCGTGGTCGGTGTCGCCCACCATCAGGCAGCGGGCCGGGTCGGCCACGCTGGCGGCGATGTAGTCCTGCCCCAGCTGCACCTTGCTGACGCCGTAAATGTCCGACAGGCCCAGCATGGCCCGGAACGCGCCGCCCAGGCCCCGGCGGGCCGCCTGCTCGGCCAGGTAGTCCCGGCGGGAGACGGACAGCAGGGCCTGCTCGATGCCGCGGCCGGCCAGCGCCTGGATGACGCCGGCGGCGCCTTCGGTCAGGGGGCAGGCGTCCACCCCGGCGTTATAGCGCTGCATATAGCTCTCGGCCAGGACGGGGAAGGGGTCGCGCGCAAAGTCGAACCCCACCCGGCGGTAATATTCCTCGATGGGGAAGCCGAACACCGACCGGTACGTGTCCAGATCGTACCGCTGGGGGTAGCCGTATTCGTCCAGCAGGCCGTTCAGGCAGCCGCAGGAATAAGAGGTGTCGTCCATCAGGGTGCCGTTCCAGTCCCAGAAAACAAGCGAAGGTGCAGCCATGACAGCCTCCTCAGAAGATCAGGCGGTGCGGACGCCTTCGTCGGTAAAGACCTGCCGCAGCCGCGGGTCAAGTTCGATCAGGCGGACAAGCGCCACGCCCAGCACCCCGCAGCTGATGATCTCGCCTGCGCCCACCGAGAGGGCATTGGCCAGGATGAGGGCCGGGGTGGCCGGCGTGTCCGAGAAAAAGACCGCGATCTCGGTGCCGACGATGACGGCGTTCCAGAGGACCGGGGGCACAGCCGCCGGGACGGCGAAGCCGCCCACCCGCCAGCGCCGCACCGCGTAGGTGCACAGGCAGGCCAGGAAGGTGGCCAGGGTGCCAAAGACCACGTCGATCATGGTGGAGCCCAGCAGGTTTGCCAGCGCACAGCCCAGGGTGACGCCCAGGATGTACTCGGGCCCAAAGATGGGCAGCAGGCAGAGGGCTTCCGCCACCCGCACCTGAACGGCCCCATACGAGAAGGGGGCCAGGCCCAGGCAGAGGGCGACGTAGATGGCCGCCACGACAGCGCAGCGGACCATCTTGCGGACGGTGAAGGTTTCCTTGTTCATAGGTACAATACTCCCAGCGGAAAGATTTTGACCTTCCGGGGCCGCCAGCCCCCGGAGGTTTGGCCCGGCGGGATGCGCCGGGGAGCCTAAAATCCTAAGTTGCTCTTTGATACGCTATTCGGATTTGAGGTGGCGCACAGCGCCATGAGACAGTATAGCATAAACGGCCGCTTTGAGCAAGAAAAACGTTCAGCCCGGCGGCAAAGGAAAACCCCGGCGCGTGGGCCGGGGGAAAGGGTGTGCTTCTTCAGCGCTTTTTGCCGGTGTAGGCTATGGCGATGGTGTCAGGGCCGGTGTTGGCCGAGACGACGCCGCCCAGCTCGAAGATGGTCAGCGGCTCCTGGCCGAACGCCTTTTTGCAGGCGCGGCGCAGATCTTCGCCCTGCTTGATGCCGGTGTGGCCGATCATATACTCAAAGTCCTCGAGGCCGGCGGTGCGCTTTTTGCACAGTTCCAGCATGGCGGGCACCACCTTGTCGTCGCCGCGGACTTTGCTCTCCACCACCGTCTTGCCGTCGATCAGGGTGATGATGGGGCGCAGGCCCAGCAGCTCGCCGGCAAAGGCTGCGGCGGCCGAGATGCGGCCGCTCTTTTTCATCTGGCGCAGGCTGTAGGGTCCCAGGATGATCTCCATCCGGCTCATCTTGTCGTTGAATTCGCCGATCACATGGCGCAGCTCGGCCCCGTTGCGCAGCTTGCGGGCCAGCTCGCAGACATACCAGCCGAACACCATCGAATAGGTGTGGCTGTCCAGCAGGTGGATCTTCATTTTGTGCTCAGGGCGCTCCTCCCGCAGCATCCCCTGGGCGATGACCGCGTTGTCGTAGGTGGAGGAGCCGGAGCGGTTGATGGTGATGTGGACCACGTCGGTGTAGCCGGCGTCCACATATTCGCAGTATTTTTCGCAGAACTGGATGGGAGTGATGGCCGCCGTGGAAGGCACGCCCTTGGCCTGGCGCATCAGGCCGTAAAATTCCTCATTGGTGCAGCTGATCCGCTCGAGGTAATCGACACCGTCCAGCATGATGTGGAAACTCATGATGTCGATGCCGTACTTGTCGGCCAGATCCTGGGGGATGTCGCAGGAGGAGTCGGTCAGGATGGCGATTTTGTTCATAGTAGTCCTCATTTCCATTCGTAGTCACGCAGATGGCCGTGGTCGAGCAGTTCGGGAAAATCCCATTGACGCAGCACTTCGTATACGCCCACCGCCACGCTGTTGGACAGGTTCAGGCTACGCGCGCCTTCCCGCATGGGCATGCGGATGCACCAGTCCTGGTTGGCGGCCAGCAGGGCTTCGGGCAGGCCTGCGTCTTCCCTGCCGAACACCAGATACGCCCCGTCCGGGTAGGCCACGTCGGTGTAGCGGCGGGGCGCCTTGGTGGAAAAATAGTAGTAGGGGCCCTCGTTCCGCGCAAAGAAATCGTCGAGGCCCTGATAATATGTTATATCAAGCATGGGCCAATAGTCAAGCCCCGCGTGCTTTAATTTTTTGTCGTCGATGGCAAAGCCCATGGGGCCCACCAGGTGCAGCCGGCAGGCGGTGCAGGCGCAGGTGCGGGCCACATTGCCGGTGTTCTGGGGGATACGCGGCTCCACCAGGACGATGTTCAAAGTGGGTTTGTGTTCCATGTTTCCCTCTCTTTCCCTGTATGGGTCAAACTTCCGGCACGGGGGACAGCCGGGGCAGCAGCGGCTCGAACCAGACCCCGAAGCGGGTGTCGGCGGTGCGGGGGGTGTGCTGGATGGCCTGGGCCACAAAGCCGGCGGCCGCGTCGGCGGCGGCGCTGAGGACGTTGCCCCGCAGCAGCGACCCGGTCACGATGGCCCCGAACAAATCGCCGGTACCGGGGAAACTGCGGTCGATGTGCAGGTGGCGGACCACGAAGGGCTCGTCGCCGGCCCCGGCGCAGCCCACGAACTTGCCCATGGGCAGCCCGGTGACCACCGCCCGTCCCGCAAGGGAGGTCAGGCGGCCGGCCAGGTCCAGGGCTTCCTCATCCGAGATGGTGCTGGGCAGGGCGGGATCAAGGCCCAGCAACAGCTTGGCCTCGGTCAGGTTGGGCAGGATGAGGTCGGCGGCGCGGCACAGGCTGCGCACCTTCTCGATGACGTCGGGGGTAAAGCCGCTGTAGGGCTTGCCGCCGTCGGCCATGACGGGGTCCGCCACTTTGAAAGCGCCGGGCCAGAGGCGGAAGGCTTCGGCCGCCAGGTCCACCAGGTCGCCGCTGCCCAGGTAGCCGGTGTAGATGCAGTCGAAGGCGAGGCCCAGTTCCCGGTAGTGGGCCAGGGCGGCATGGCCGTAGGCCTGGCAGTCCAGGCGGGCTGGTTCGCCCAGGCCCCCGGTGTGGGTGGACAGCAGCATGGTGGGCAGGGCCACCGGCTGCACCCCCATGACGGCCAGCACCGGCAGGATCACCGCCAGGCTGCACCGTCCCGCACCGGACAGATCGTGGATGCAGAGCACTTTTTTGGGTTCGGTTGGCAAGGGACAAGCCTCCTTTTATAAAATGGGACCCGCCCGGGCATACTATGGATGGCCGGGGCACCGGCACAAACCAACGGGAGGGCACTGTCTATGAAAGAACATCAGGTACGTTCGGCTGCCGGGATGCTGCTGGGCATGGCGGCAGGCGCGGCCGTGGGGGCCGCCGGCGTGATGGCCGCGGTCCACACCGACCCCCGGGGCGTCCGCAAGGCGGCCCGCAAAATGGCCAAAGGGGCCGAGCACGCGGTAGACCGCCTGGATAAAATGGCCGGGGACATCATGGAAAAGTTTTGACCTCTGCCCGCGCCCGGGCAAAAAAAGACTGCGGCAGGCGCTGCGCCCCGCAGTCTTTTTGTGTGCCGCGACGCTTTACAGGACGGCGATGCACATCCGGGCGGTCTTGGTGGTCTCGCCCAGCAGGTCCACGTCCATCTCGATGGCGCAGGTAACGATCAGCGAGCGGCTGACGTTGCTGCCGGTGAGCACCGACGAGGGCAGGTTGCGGATGGTGAGGACGGCGGAACCGTCGTCCAGGCTGCCCGAAACTTCGCCGTCGTAGGAGATGTCCCCGATGGTCAGGCCGGACAGGTGCCCGGTGAACACCACCGTGGAAACGGTCTGGATGGGCAGGTGCAGGGTATAGGTGCCGTTGGACTGGCGGACCAGGGTGGCTTCGCGCCCGGCGTCGACGCCGTCGTTGACCACCGAGTAGCCCTCGCTGTCCTCGTCCCAGAAGGTGACGGAGACAGGCAGGTTCGCGGTGACGCCGCCGGCTGCCGGACCCAGCGCTCCGGCGCGCAGGCCGGCGGCTGCCAGCAGCACCAGCGCCAGCAGCGCGGCGCACAGCCGTTTATAACAAAGGGTATGGGTCATGGTAAACATCCTTTCCTGTGGGGCAGCCCAGCCGGAAAGCTGTGCAAACTACCCCACTATCAAAATAGCACCATTTGAAGGGAATGTCAAGGGCAGGTCAAATTTTAGGGTAGAAGAAAGGAAAAGAAAACCTCCCTCCCCGGCGGGGGAGAGAGGTCAGGGCGCTGTTTCAGCGTTTATTCAAAGTCGGGGTCGTCCTTCAGCAGGTGGATGTTGGTGATGAAGGCGCTCTCCTCGGGGTCCTTGAAGGGTGCCGCGGCAACGTACTTGTTCAGCTGGACCGCGGTGCGCACGGGGTCGGCGATGGTGCCGGCGCCGCCGATGCAGCCGCCCGGGCAGCCCATGCCTTCCAGCAGGTAGCCGTTGTACTTGCCGGCCTTGGCCATCATCAGCATCTTCTTGCAGTTGGCCAGGCCCTCGGCCGAGGCGATCTTGACCTCCTTGTCGGGGTACCACTCGTGGATCTTGTCCGCCACAGCTTTGGCCACGCCGCCCGACTGGGCAAAGCCGCGGCCTGCGGCGGAGCCGTAGTGCAGCTCCTCTTCCTCGGGGGCGATGGACAGATCGACGCCGCGGGCTTCCATGATGCCGGCCAGCTCCTCAAAGGTGAGGACGAAGTCCACGTCGCTGCGGACGTGCCGGCGGGAAGCCTCCAGCTTCTTGGCGGCGCAGGGGCCGATGAAGCACATGCGGGCCTCGGGGTCGGCGGCCTTGATCATACGGGCGGTAAAGACCATGGGGGTCATGGTCATCGAGATGTTCTTGGCCATGTCGGGGAACAGGGTCTTGGCCATCATGCTCCAGGCCGGGCAGCAGGAAGTGGCCATGAAGTTGAGCTTCTCGGGCACTTCCTTCAGGAAGTCGTGGGCCTCGTCCACGGTGCACAGGTCGGCGCCGATGGCCACCTCCACCGTCTCGCAGAAGCCCACCTGCGCCAGGGCGGCGCGCAGCTTCTGGGTGGTGTTCAGGGCGGGGAACTGGTTGACGAAGGCAGGGGCCACCAGGGCGTAGACCCGGTCGCCGCGGTTGAAGCTCTGGATCAGCTGGTAGATCTGGCCCTTGTCGGCGATGGCGCCGAAGGGGCAGTTGACCAGGCACTGGCCGCAGGAGACGCACTTGGAATAGTCGATCTCAGCGCGGCCCAGAGCGTCCGAGTGGATGGCGCCCATGCCGCAGGCAGTGGCGCAGGGACGCTCGGTCTTGACGATGGCGTGGTAGGGGCACACGTCCACGCAGCGGCCGCACTTGATGCACTTCTCCTGGTCGATGGTGGAACGGCCGGACTCCCAGACGATGGCGTTCTTGGGGCACACCTCCATGCAGGGGTGGGCCAGGCAGCCCTGGCACAGGTCCGAGACCTTGACCATCTTTTCGGGGCAACGGTTGCAGGCGAACTTGATGACGTTGACCAGCGGGGGGTCGTAGTACTTGTCGGCGATGTTGGCGTCCTCCAGGCCCGAGACCACGCTGTTGTGCTCGTCCATGCGGCGGGTGGGCAGGCCGATGGCCAGGCGGACGCGCTCCTCAACGATGGCCCGCTCCAGGAAGATGTCCTTGCGCAGTTTGCCCTCCTCGCCGGGGATGATCTTATAGGGGATGCTGCGCATCATGTGGTTTGCCTGCTCGCCCTTGACGTTGGCGTAAGCCATCCGGGCGACTTCGGTGAATACCGCCCGCCGGATCTGGATGACGGTGGTATTGATGCCTCTGAAGCTCATTCCAATTTCTCCTTTACTCTGGTTGCTCTGCTGGTTGCCCGGCCCGCGGCCTGCAGGGCCGTGCCATGGCTCCGGCGGCGCACAGGGATGCAAAAGACCGGTTTGCGTGCGCCGTCCATACACTGCTATTCTATCACATTTTACCCGCCTTGAAAAGGGAGAACGTGAAAAAAACGTCAAAGATCCCGTATCACTTCCGCCCGGACGCGGGTGCCGTCGTACCGGCCCAGCCGCACCCGGACAAGGCCGCCGGCGGCGCAGCCGGGCGCGGACACGGCCACCGGCACATACAGCCGGGTGTAGCCGGTGAAAACGGTGCCCGAAAGGGGCGTTTCCAGCAGCACCTCGTCCTCCATGCCTTCCAGCCCGGCCAGGACGCGGGCCCGCACGGCCTCGGCGCGCTGGTGCATCCGGCGGCTGCGGGCCTGCTTTTCCTCCTCAATGATCTGGCCGGGGAAGCTGTAGGCCGGCGTGCCCTCCCGCCGGGAGTAGGGGAACACATGGACCCGCAGGAAGCCCACCTGCTCCAAAAAGGCGCAGCTGGCCTCAAAGTCCTCCTCCGTTTCGCCGGGGAAACCGCAGATGCAGTCGGTGGTAAAACTGACCGGCCGTCCGCCGTAGGCTTCGCGCAGCTGCTGCACCACCTGCAGGTATTGGGCGGTGGTGTAGGGCCGGCGCATCCGGCGCAATGTGGCGTCGCAGCCGCTCTGCAGGCTGAGGTGGAACTGGGGGCAGAGCTTGTCCACCGCGGCCATCCGGCGGATGCCCTCGGGGGTGAGCATATCGGGGTCCAGGCTGCCCAGCCGGATGCGCTCGATGCCCTCCACCGCGGCGCAGTGCTCGATCAGCTCGTACAGGTCGGTGCCGGTGTCGGAGCCGTAGCTGGGCAGGGAGATGGCGCTGAGCACCGCCTCCCGGTAGCCGGCGGCGGCCAGCTGGCGCAGCTCGGCCAGGATGCTCTCCTCGGCGCGGCTGCGCACCGGGCCCCGCGCCCGCGGGATGACGCAGTAGGCGCAGCGGCGGTTGCAGCCGTCCTCCACCTTGATGAAGGCCCGGGTGTGGGTCTCGAAGCGGTCCACCGGCAGCTCCTCGAAGGCCTCGCCCCGCTCGTGGGGCTGGATGGCCACGATCCGCTCGTGCCCTTCCAGCATCTGGTTGACATAGCCCAGAATGGCCCGGCGGTTGGTGGTGCCGCAGACCACGTCGGCCTCGGTCATGCCGGCGGCCGCCTCGGGGCTGGCCTGGGG
>OEQQ01000318.1_pt1 | contig 10326 bp, 7 predicted proteins | sample 1539741 | NCBI WGS metagenome assembly OEQQ01 (sample SAMEA3891876, study PRJEB23780) | metagenome | biome: terrestrial biome; feature: animal house; material: Caecal content | place: Italy | collected 2015-05-05
ATGTATTATATCATGCCTGTCCGTCTTTGTCAAGCCTTTTTTTGAATTTTTTTGTCTGTCCCGAGAGGGATTTGTGATTTTCCGCTCCCCGTGGTATAATAGAAAAAGATTTTCTCCATTCGATCCCAAAACACAGCCAAGGGAGGTGAGTCAAATGGCCATCAGTCTGGACACCAGCATCCAATATCTGACCGGCGTGGGGCCAAAGCGTGCCGCGCTGTACCAGAAACTGGACATCCACCCCGTGCGGGATCTGCTGTACTATTTTCCCCGCTCCTACATCGACCTGACCGCTCCCTGTGACATCGCCGCGATGCCGCTGTTTGAGCAGTGCGCGGTGCGGGCGCGGGTGGTGGCAAAGTCCGCCCCACAGTACATCCGCCGCGGCATGACCCTGTTCCGCGTCAAGGTGGCCGACGACAGCGGCAGCATGGTCATCACCTTTTTTAACGCCAAATACGCGGTGGAGGCGCTCAAGTACGACACCGAGTACATCTTCTACGGCCGTTCGGGCGGCACCCTGACCCGCCGGGAGATGGCCTCCCCCTCCATCTATCCCGCCGACCTGCCCAACGCCCTGATTCCGGTCTACCCGCTGACCCAGGGGCTTTCCTCCAAGATGGTCGGCGCCAACATCTCCCAGGCGCTGCAGCTGCTGGGCGAGGAGCTGGACGACCCCATCCCCGCCTTTATCCGGCAGGAGTATCACCTCTGCCACCTGCAGTTTGCCCTGCGCAACATCCACCTGCCCACCGACCGGGAGAGCGCCGAGATTGCCCGCCGGAGGCTGATCTTCGAGGAGCTTTTGATGCTGGCGCTGTCGCTGCGCTCGGTGCGGGACGACACCTACACCCAGACCTCCTATGTCTGCGGAAAAGCCGATCTGCAGCCCTTTTTTGACCAGCTGCCCTTCACCCTCACCGGGGCGCAGCAGCGTGCCATCGACCAGGTGCGGCAGGACCTTGCCAAAAACACACCGATGAACCGCCTGGTGCAGGGCGACGTGGGCAGCGGAAAAACCATTTTGGCTTTCCTGGCCCTGCTCATGTGCGCGGCCAACGGGCGGCAGGGCTGTCTGATGGCGCCCACGGAAGTGCTGGCCAGTCAGCACTATGAAGCGCTGCAGGAGCTGACGGAGCGCTACGGCCTCTGCATAAGGCCGGCCCTGCTCACCGGTTCCCTGACCGCGGCCCAGAAGAGGAAGGTCCGGGAGCAGATCGCTTCCGGAAGCGTCAACGTGGCCATCGGAACGCACGCGCTGATCCAGGAAAAGGTGATCTGGCAGGATCTGGCTCTGGTGGTGACGGACGAACAGCACCGCTTTGGCGTGCGCCAGAGGGAGGACCTGGCCGGAAAGGGGGAAAGCGCTCATGTGCTGGTCATGAGCGCCACGCCCATTCCCCGCACCCTGGCCATCGTGCTCTACGGCGACCTTCGCGTCTCTCTGCTGGACGAGATGCCCAAAAACCGCCTCCCCATCAAAAACTGCGTGGTGGATCCCGGCTTTCGCAAAAAGGCCTACGCGTTCTTGCAGGCCCGGGTGGAGGCGGGAGAGCAGGCCTACGTGATCTGCCCCATGGTGGAAGAGGGGGAGATGGAAGGGGGGGAAAACGTCCTGGACTATTCGGAGAAACTGAAGGCCGCCCTGCCCGGGGTGCGGATTTCCCCGCTTCACGGGAAGATGAAGGCAGCGGAAAAGCAGAGGATCATGGACGACTTCGCCGCCCGCCGCCTGGACGTGCTGGTGTCTACCACGGTCATCGAGGTGGGGATCAACGTGCCCAACGCCACGGTGATGCTGGTGGAAAACGCGGAGCGCTTCGGGCTGGCCCAGCTGCATCAGCTGCGGGGCCGGGTGGGACGCGGGAAGAAGCAGAGCTACTGCATTTTCATAACAGGGGACGGAAGCGGGAAAAATAACCGGAGGCTGGATGTGCTCAACCGCTCCAACGACGGGTTTTTCATCGCGGCCGAGGACCTGAAGCTGCGGGGGCCGGGGGATCTGTTCGGCATCCGCCAGAGCGGCGCCCTGGAATTTTCCCTGGGGGATATCTATCAGGATTCGGACGTGCTGCTGGAAGCGGGGGAGCTGGCGGACCGGATTTTAAACGGGGAGACGGCCCCGGGGCTGGAGGAGGCCGTGACGAAGAGCGGGAGGAGAATCGACTACCGCACCATCTGAGAATTCTCTTTTGCTTTTCAAAATCGAACGTATGTGTTATACTACTGGGAAATGACTCAAAAATTTCGGAAGGGAAGAACGAGAATGGCGATCAATGGAACATATGATGCTTCCAGCATTACCGTGCTGGAAGGGCTGGAAGCCGTGCGCATGCGGCCGGGAATGTATATCGGCAGCGTTTCCACCAGGGGGCTGAACCATCTGATTTACGAGATCGTGGACAACTCCGTGGACGAGCATCTGGCAGGCTTTTGCAGCAGGATCGAGGTGATCCTGGAAGCGGACGGTTCCGCAACGGTGACGGACGACGGCCGGGGGATCCCGGTCGGGATGCACGAGAAGGGGGTGAGCGCGGAGAGGCTCGTGTTCACCACCCTGCACGCGGGCGGGAAGTTCGATCATTCCGCGTACAAGACCAGCGGCGGCCTGCACGGCGTGGGTTCCTCCGTGGTCAACGCCCTTTCCACCAGATTGACCGTTCGGGTCAAGGACGGGAAGCGCATTTACGAGGACTCTTATTCCAGAGGGGTTCCCGTGACGGAGCTGGAGGACGGCCTGCCGCCCGTGGTGGGGAAGACGAAGGAGACCGGAACCTCCATCAACTTCCTGCCGGACGATACCATATTCGAGAAGACCCGTTTTAAGGAAGACGACATCAAGAGCCGCCTGCACGAGACGGCTTATTTGAATCCAGCCCTCACCATCCGCTTCGAGGACCGGAGGAAGGAGCCGGCGGAGGAGGTCGAGTACCATGAGCCGGAAGGGCTGGCCGGCTTTATCCGGGATATGAACAAGTCCAGCGAACCGGTGACGGACGTCATTACCTTTTCCGGAGAGAGCGAGGGGATCTCCGTGGAAGGGGCGCTGCAGTACACCGACGATTTCCACGAAAACGTCCTGGGCTTTTGCAACAACATTTATAACGCCGAGGGAGGCACCCACCTGACCGGCTTTAAGACCCAGTTCACCACGATCATCAACAACTACGCCCGCGAGCTGAACATCCTGAAGGAAAAGGACCAGAATTTTACCGGGGAGGACGTGCGCAACGGGATGACGGCCGTGATTTCCGTCAAGCACCCGGAACCCCGTTTTGAGGGCCAGACGAAGACGAAGCTGGACAACCAGGACGCGGCCCGGGTGGTGAGCAAGGTGGCGGGCGAACAGCTGATCCACTATTTCGACCGCAATCTGGAAACGCTGAAAAACGTCATCGGCTGCGCGGAGAAGGCGGCGAAGATCCGCAGGACCGAGGAGAGGGCGCGGACGAACCTGCTGACGAAGCAGAAGTTTTCCTTCGATTCCAACGGCAAGCTGGCCAACTGCGAGTCGAAGGATCCTTCCAAATGCGAGATCTTCATCGTGGAGGGGGATTCCGCGGGAGGCTCCGCCAAAATGGCGAGAAACCGGATGTATCAGGCGATCCTTCCCATCCGCGGCAAGATCCTGAACGTGGAAAAGGCCAGCATCGACAAGGTTCTGGCCAACGCGGAGATCAAGACCATGATCAACGCCTTCGGCTGCGGGTTCTCCGAGGGCTACGGGAACGATTTCGATATCGAAAAGCTGCGCTACGACAAAATCATCATCATGGCCGATGCGGACGTGGACGGGGCGCATATTTCCAACCTCCTGCTGACGCTGTTTTACCGCTTCATGCCGGAACTGATCTTCGAGGGGCATGTCTATATCGCCATGCCCCCGCTGTACAAGGCCATGCCCGCCAAAGGGAAAGAGGAGTACCTCTACGACGACAAAGCGCTGGAGCGCTACCGGAAGCGGCATAAGGGGCCCTTTACCCTGCAGCGCTACAAGGGGCTGGGGGAGATGGACGCCCAGCAGCTCTGGGAGACTACCCTGGACCCGGAGACCAGGATGCTCAGGCTGGTGGAGATCGAAGACGCCAGGATGGCGTCCGAAGTGACGGAAATGCTCATGGGTACGGACGTGCCGCCCAGAAGGGCTTTTATCTACCGGAACGCGACGGACGCGCAGCTGGATATCTGATGAATAAAGCGAGGGCCAAAGACAGATGAACGACAGAATCATCAAAACGGAATATTCAGAAGTGATGCAGAAGTCCTTTATCGATTACGCCATGAGCGTGATCGTATCCAGGGCCCTGCCCGACGTCCGGGACGGATTGAAGCCGGTGCAGAGAAGGGTGCTCTACGACATGTACGAGCTGGGCATCCGATACGACCGCCCTTACAGAAAGAGCGCCCGCATCGTGGGCGATACCATGGGTAAATACCATCCCCACGGGGACAGCTCCATCTACGAAGCGCTGGTGGTGATGGCCCAGGAATTCAAAAAGGGACAGCCCCTGATCGACGGCCACGGCAACTTCGGCAACATCGAAGGGGACGGGGCCGCGGCCATGCGCTATACGGAAGCCCGACTTGAGAAGATCGCCCAGGAGGCGTTCCTGGAGGATCTTGACAAAAACGTGGTGGACTTCGTCCCCAACTTCGACGAGACGGAAAAGGAACCTTCGGTGCTCCCCTGCAGGATCCCCAACCTCCTGGTCAACGGCTCGGAGGGCATCGCGGTGGGGATGGCCACCAGCATCCCGCCCCACAACCTGGCGGAAGTGATCGACGCCATGAAAGCCTACATGCAGGACGAGACCATCTCCACAAAGGAGCTGATGCGCTACTTAAAGGGGCCGGATTTTCCCACCGGAGGGATCGTGACGAACCGGGACGATCTGGAGAGCATCTATGAAACCGGCACGGGCAAGATCAGGATGCGGGGCCGGGTGGAGAAGGAAAAGGGGAAGGGCGGCAGGACCAACGTGGTCATCACCGAGATCCCCTACACCATGATCGGCGCAAACATCGGGAAGTTCCTGGCGGACGTGGCCGCCCTGGCGGAGAGCAAAAAGACCTCGGACATCGTGGACATCTCCAACCAGTCCTCCAAAGAGGGGATCCGCATCGTCATCGAACTCAAAAAGGATGCGGACGTGGACAATTTCATCGGCCTTCTCTACAAGAAGACCAGGCTGGAGGATTCCTTCGGCGTCAACATGCTGGCCATTTCCGACGGCCGCCCGGAGACCATGGGCTTAAAGCAGATTATCCGGGCCAACGTGGATTTCCAGTTCGAGATCAACCGCCGCAAGTTCGAGACCCTTCTGGCCAAAGAGCAGAACCGCAGGGAGATTCAGGAAGGGCTGATCAAGGCCTGCAACGTCATCGACCTGATCATCGAGATCCTCCGGGGCTCCCGGGACCGGGCCATGGCGAAGGCCTGTCTGGTGGAGGGAAGCACGGAGGGGATTTCCTTCAAGTCCAAAGAATCGGCGGTCATGGCGGGCTATCTGCGCTTTACGGACCGTCAGGCGGACGCCATTCTGGATATGCGGCTGTATAAACTCATCGGCCTGGAGATCGAGGCGCTGGTGAAGGAACACGAGGATACGCTGGCCAATATTTACCGCTACGAGGATATCCTGGAGCGCAAAAGCTCCATGGCGCAGGTGATTTTGAACGATCTGGAAGCCATGAAAAAGGAATATTCCAGGGAGCGCAGGACGTCCATCGAAAACTGCGGGGAAGTGGCCTACGAGGAGAAGAAGCCCGAGGAGGTGGAGGTTTACTGCCTCATCGACCGTTTCGGCTATACCAGGGTCATCGATACGGCGACCTTCGAGCGCAACCGGGACGCCGTGCTTTCGGAAAACAGGTTTGCCTTCCCCTGCAAAAATACGGGCCGGATCTGCCTGTTCACGGACACGGGGCAGCTGTATACGGTCAGGGTGTCGGACCTCCCGCTGGGCAGGCTGCGGGAGAAAGGGGTCCCTCTGGACAACGTGAGCAATTTCGACTCCGCGAAAGAGCAGCTCCTGATGGCCGCCAGCCAGAGCGACCTGAATCTGTACAGGGTTCTGTTCGTCACCGCGCAGGCCATGGCCAAAACGGTGGACGGAGGGGAATTCGACGTGACCAAGAAGACCGTATCCGCCACCCGCCTGTCCCCGGGGGACAGGGTGGTGGACGTGACGATTTTGAAGGATCAGAAAAACATCGTACTGCAGTCCGTTGACGGATATTTCCTCCGCTTTTGCGTGGAAGAGATTCCGGAAAAGAAGAAGACCGCCATCGGCGTGCGGGCCATGAGGCTGGCGCCGGAGGACGCGGTGGAAGCCGTGTACTACGATTCCCCCGGGCAGGAGACTTCCGTCTCCTATAAGAGCAGAACGCTGACGCTGGGCCAGATCCGCGCCGGAAAGCGGGATCAGAAGGGCGTCAGGATCAGAGGATAAAGGAGGATTTTCTCATGAGAGTCATCGCAGGAGAGGCCAGGAGCCTCCCGCTGAAAGCCCCTCAGGGCCAGGATACCAGGCCCACCACGGACCGGATCAAGGAAACGCTGTTCAATATCCTGCAGACCCGGATCCCGTGCAACGTGTTCATCGATCTGTGCAGCGGCAGCGGCTCCATCGGCATCGAGGCAATCAGCCGGGGAGCCAGACGGGCCTATTTCGTGGAAAACGGGAGGGAAGCCGCCAGATGTATCGCGGACAATCTGCATTTCACCAGATTTGAGGACCGCGCGGTTCTCTTAAAGCAGGACGTGCTGGGCGCCATCCCGTCCATCCACGAAAAGGAGGCCGATGTGATCTTCATGGATCCGCCCTATGAGGCCGGCCTGGAAGAACCGGTGCTGGCGGCCCTGTCCTGCGCGCGCTACGTGACGGAGCACACCCTGATCATCATCGAGGCGCAGCTGCAGAAGGATTTTGGATTCGCCGGGGAATACGGCTTTTCCGTGGTGCGGGAAAAATGCTATAAGACGAACAAACACGTGTTTCTGAAGAGGAAAGAGGAAAATGAAAGCAGCGATTTACCCGGGAAGCTTTGACCCGGTCACCTATGGCCATCTGGATGTGATCCGCCGCGCGGCGTCTATTTTTGACGAATTGACCGTGAGCGTGCTGAACAATAAAGTAAAGACTCCATTGTTTTCTGTGGAGGAACGTGTTAAAATACTGGAAGAAGCGACAAAGGACCTTCCGAACGTGAAAGTGGAATCCTTCAGCGGCCTGCTGATCGATTATGCCCGCAGCAAGGACATCCATGTAGCGATCCGGGGGCTTCGGGCCATTACGGACTTCGAATACGAGCTGCAGAACGCCCAGACGAACAAGATGCTTTCCGGCGGCGCTCTGGACACCGTATTTTTGACCACCAGCCTGGAATACGCCTATCTGAGTTCTTCCAGCGTGAAGGAAATCGCCAGCTTCGCCGGGGATATTTCTCAGTGCGTCCCTCCTTTTGTCGCCGATCTCGTTTATGAAAAATACGGCCACCCCAAAAAGTGAGGATATGATGAGCAGCAGAATTGAACAGTTGATTGACGAAATCGAAGAATACATCGATAACTGCAAATACCAGCCCCTTTCCAATACGAAGATCATCGTGAACAAGGAAGAGATCGATGAACTCCTGCGGGAGCTGAGGATGAAGACGCCGGAGGAGATCAAGCGGTATCAGAAGATCATCAGCAACAAGGAAGCGATCTTAAACGATGCCCGGGAAAAGGCGCAGTCTCTGATCAACGAGGCGACGGAGCAGACTTCCGAACTGATCAACGAGCACGAGATCATGCAGCAGGCTTACGCCCAGGCCAACGAAGTGGTCCAGCTGGCTACCAGGCAGGCGCAGGATATCGTGGATAACGCCACCATGGAGGCAAACGCCATCCGGGAGTCCGTCATGCAGTACACGGACGATATGATGGCGAACATCGAGAACATCATCACCCATGCCATCGAGGCGGCCAATACCCACTACGGCAATCTGGTGAGCGATTTGACCAGCTTAAACGACGTCGTGCAGAGCAACCGCGCGGAGTTCCACGCCCAGAACGAGGGCGGATACGACGATTCCGCGGATTCGGACGAATAACGGCGCGGGATCTTCTTCTGACAGGAGCTTTCTGAGAATATTTATACGCTTTGAAACGGATCAGGGCGTATAAATATTCTTATTTTGCGTGGAAGGATCGCGGGGAGGAAAAATGGGAAACTTCAAAATTAAGAAAGAATCCTGCTTTGCAGGATTCTCCGCCTGCGGCGGGTCGCGTAAGCGACATCTTCTTTTTCGCCGCAGTGCGATCCACCGGAGGTTTTTGTACGACAGGGAAGGAACTTTCCTGTCGTACAAAAAAGTGGCTCTGGCCGCCGTCTGCGCGGCCCTTCTGTTCTGGGAGGGCCTGGGTTGCCCGGCGACGGAAACCGTACAGGCCGCGCAGAAGGACTCCGTCGTGGTGGTGATCGATCCCGGGCACGGAGGGACCGGCGGGCGCAACGAAGGCGGAATTTTCGGGACCAACGTGGAAAAGCATCTGACGATGCTCACCGCTCAGGCCATGAAGCAGACGCTGGAGCAGTTCGAGGGAGTGCGGGTCTTTCTGACCCGGGAGGACGACAGGGAAGTCTCCCTGACGGACCGGGCGAAGATCGCAAAACAGTACGGAGCGGACCTGATGGTTTCCCTGCACTACAATATGTCTTCCGATCACAGCCTGTACGGGGCGGAAGCCTGGACGTCCGCTTTCGGGGACGAATACGCGAAGGGCCAGAGCTTCGCGCGGCTCTGGCTGTCCGATGTGCAGGCGGCCTACGGCCTGTACGGGCGCGGGGCGAAGGTGCGCCTGGGCAGCTCCGGAAAGGACTATTACGGGGTGATCCGGGCCGCCCGGGAACGGGGGATCCCCTGCGTGATCCTGGAGCACTGCCATCTGGACAACGCCAACGACAACGGGCTGGTATCCGCGCCGGAGCAGATCGCAGCCTTCGGCGTTACGGACGCCCTCAGCGTGGCGAAATACTTTCAGCTGAAATCCACGGCCCTGGGGCTGGATTACTCCGGGTTTTCTTCTCCGGCGGTGACGGCTCCCGGACGGGGGGCGCAGCCGGATTCCACCGCGCCGCAGATCCTTTCCGCCACGGCGAAGAGGGCGGGAGAGGGAACGATATCCGTGACGGTGGAGGCGGCGGATCCGGAGTCCGGCCTTCTGTATTACAGCTGGTCGGCGGACGGCGGGCTTTCCTGGTCCGCCCTGCAGCGCTGGCCGGGAGGGGAAACGGCGACGTTTTCGTGCCCGGTTCCCGCGTCCGGAAGCCTGCTGGTGCGGGCGCACAACGCCTATGACCTGACCGCTCAGGCCGCGGTGACAAATCCGTAAAAGGCGGCGGTGAGCAGGGTCTGCACGGTTTTGTGAAAGGCGTATTCCTTCAGGGAGAGGTCCGTGCCGTGCAGGCAGCTGTAGGTCTGGGCGAGGCAGGACAGCCCGCCCAGGGGAAGGAAGATGAAAGCCAGCGATCCGTCCCCGGGCTCAAGGCGGGAGAGGCCGCTGGTGATTTCCAGAAGGGGGCCCATCAGGCGCACGGCGTTCGGGAAATCGCGCAAAAGCAGCCGGGGAAGCAGATTGAGCAGGTTGCAGAAGATCATATAGCCGCCCAGAGCGGTGATGGCGTTGAGCGCGGACAGGATGGAAGCGTTCAGTTCGGAAAAGAACCGGTTCAGGGTCAGGCCCTCCTTCGGGTCCGATGCCGGGGAGCAAGCTCCGCCGGAAGCCACGTCCGAAAAGAGGGTATGGCGCAGGATGAGGCCATAAAGGAAGGGGATCCCGTACATTCCCAAAAGGGCGACGGCGGGCCGTTTGGCCGGAAAGAGCCGGAGCGCGTAGCCGGTGAAATAGACGGGGCCGATGTTGTTGCAGAAGGCCAGCATCAGGGTGGCTTCCCGGCGGGACAGCCTGCCCTTTTCATAGCTCTGCGCGCAGACTCTGGCGCCCATGGGAAATCCGCACAAAAAGCCGATGACCAGGCAGTACAGGCAGGAATCGGACAGCCGGAAGAGCGGACGCAGAACCGGGGCGAAGAGGGAGGCGAAGCTGTCCGACAGCCCCAGCCCGATGAGCAGCCCGGACAGGATCATGAAGGGGAAAAGGGCCGGGATCATTTTCTGAAACCAGAGGTTGAGCCCTTCCAGGGAAAGGGACAGGGCGGGTTCGGGATACAGGAGGATGGTCAGCCAGAGGGCTGAAAACAGGAGCAAAAATCCTGCTTTGGCGAATCTTTTTGACATCATATTTATGTACCGGACGGCGGAAAGGATGGTATACTGAAT
>OEQQ01000322.1_pt1 | contig 10241 bp, 8 predicted proteins | sample 1539741 | NCBI WGS metagenome assembly OEQQ01 (sample SAMEA3891876, study PRJEB23780) | metagenome | biome: terrestrial biome; feature: animal house; material: Caecal content | place: Italy | collected 2015-05-05
TGGACCCGGACCCAGGCGGAAGAGGTACAGCGTCAGCTGGCGGCCATTGGGATCCCGGGCGTGGTGCACAAAGTACAGATTCTGGAGTAATACACGGGCCGGGATCCCTTCGGGGATGCCCGCCTTTTTGGAAGCAAAAGATCATGTATAAGCGCCTGCGGTAGTTTACGGTTAGTGACAGGTTAGTGACAAAAAGGCCCACAAACGGCTTAAATACGTTGTTTCCGGCTAAAAATGTGTTAAAGTTTCCTCTGTGAAATCTTAAATGAAAATAAAAAAGAATCCCCCTCGTTGCCTTTTGACGGCCCGGATGGTAAAATAAAACAGACTACCCTCATCGGGTAAATTTTTATGCGTTCGAACGCTGAGAGAAGGGAATGTTTCATCGATGAACAGGCGAAATAATCTGAAGTGGAAACTCCAAAGATATGCGATACCGAATCTGACGCTGTATCTGATCATCTGCTACGGGATCGGTTACGTGCTGCAGCTGGTGGCGCCCTCCGTCTTTTCCTGGCTTCTGCTGGATCCGTTTCTGGTCCTGAAGGGGCAGATCTGGCGGCTGGTGACCTGGGTGCTGATCCCACCTGAGAGCTCCAACCTCTTTTTTGTGCTGATCATGCTATATCTGTACTATTCGCTGGGGAACCTGCTGGAGCGCATCTGGGGGACCTGGAAATACAACGTCTATCTGTTTTCCGGGATGCTCTTTACGATTCTGGGAGCCTTCGTCCTGTGCATATACTGCGCGGTTATGGGAGCGGAGCCGGTGAACGTGTCCGGCTATACGATTCAGGGGCTGTACTGGCTGCGGAATGGATCCGTGGTCTCTTTCGGCATGTTTTCCACCTATTATGTGAATATGTCGATCTTCCTTGCGTGCGCGGCCAGCATTCCGGACGTGCAGGTGCTTCTGATGTTCGTCTTCCCCATCAAGGTGAAATGGCTTGGAATTTTATACGGCGTGATGCTGGTGGTGAGCTGCATCCAGGGCGGGCTGGTCACGTGGATCGTGGTGGGCTTCTCCCTGCTCAATTTCCTGGTTTACTTCATCCGTTCCAAAGGGAAGATGCACCTGAACCCGGGACAGGTGAAGATGAGACATGAGTTCCGGCATAAGATGAGATCCGCGGAGCACGAATCCCGGGGCATCACCCGGCATAAGTGCGCGGTCTGCGGGCGGACGGAGCTGGACGGAGACGATCTGGAATTCCGGTTTTGTTCCAAATGCAACGGCAACTATGAATATTGCCAGTATCATCTGTTCACCCATGAACATGTGAAATAGAGCGGAAGGGATTATGGAATGAACGAAGAACTCAAATTTGCAAAAACGCTGGAGGAGATCTGCGCCCTGGCCGGGCAGCAGGGCGGCGTGATCCGGGAAGAGCAGGTGAAGGAGCGGATGGAAGGGGCGGGGATCGACCTGGGGGAATCCCAGCTTTCTCTGGTCTATGAGTACCTGAAATCCAGAAAGATCGGGATCGGGGAGCCGGCGGATCCCTTCGACTATCTGACCCGGGACGAGATCGATTATCTGGAAGCGTATCTGAAGGAAACGGAGGCGCTGGCGGATGTTTCCGACGGGGAAAAGGAGGCGGTGGCCCTGTCCGCGATGGCCGGGGATCCGGACGCGAGGCGGAGGCTGATTGAAATTTTCCTGCCCCAGGTGGCGCAGATCGCCAGGCTCTACGCCGGGCAGGGCGTTTATCTGGAGGACCTCATCGGGGAAGGAAACGTGGCCCTGACCATGGCGGCGGAAATGCTGGACTGCGCGGAGAATGCGCAGGATGCCTTCGGGAGCATCGCCAGCGCCATCATGGAAGCCATGGAAACTTATATTGCGGAAAACGTCTCCCAGAAGAAGACGGGAGATCGGCTGGCGCAAAAGGCCAACGACGTTCTGGATCAGGCGCGGGAGCTGGCGGAAGAGCTGGGGCGGAAGGTGACGGTGCAGGAGCTGGCGGAGGAGAGCGGCATGACGGCCGATCAGATCCGGGAGGCGGTCCGGATCACAGCGGATCACATCGATTATCTGGATACGAAAGGGTGAAGGGAAATGGCGCAGGATCGCGATTTCAAATACGTTTTGCAGGATTTCAGCAACCTCTATATCGGCGCCCGGTTCACTTACGGGGAAATGCTGGAAAACGGCGATATCCCCTTTAAATGGCGGGCGATCGTCAGACACTATCTGCTGAAGGAGGTAAATCCCGAAACCACCATGGAAAATCACATATTTTTCATGACGGAACGGGATTTTTCCTACGAGACCCTCCGGGAGCTGAAGGCGAAATTCAAAATGAGCGTCTGGGTTCCGCCGGACGGGAAGCGGCACAGGACCGGCCATTATGAGAGCCGGGAGTATAAAATAGAAGAGATCGTAACCAGCGAAGAGCTGCACCGGCAGATGGACAGCATCATCGTGGAGGAGCTTCATCTGACGAAGCTCGCCCTGATGACCTTCGCGGTCTGAAAAGAGGAGAAAACAGTGAGAGTGGAAGAATTGACGGCATATGAGCTGATCGAAAAAAAGGAGATCGGGGACTTAAGTTCCACGGGCTATTTGCTGCGGCACAAAAAGAGCGGGGCGAGGATCGCCCTTTTGTCCAACGCGGATGAGAACAAAGTGTTCTGTATCGGCTTCCGCACCCCGCCGGAAAACAGCACCGGCGTGGCCCATATCCTGGAGCACTCCGTTCTGGAGGGATCCAGGGATTTCCCGGTCAAGGATCCCTTCATCGAACTCGTAAAGGGGTCTTTGAACACCTTCTTAAACGCCATGACCTATCCGGATAAGACGCTGTACCCGGTGGCCAGCTGCAACCACAAGGACTTCGCCAACCTGATGCACGTATATCTGGACGCGGTGTTCTATCCGGCGATCTATCGGGAACCCCGGATTTTCGCCCAGGAGGGCTGGCATTATGAAATGCAGGATGTGCGCGACGAACTGACCATCAACGGCGTCGTATATAATGAGATGAAAGGAGCCTTCTCATCTCCGGACGACGTGCTGGAGCGGGAAATTTCCACCTCTCTCTATCCGGACACCCCCTATGGGGTGGAGTCCGGCGGCGACCCCGACGTCATTCCGCAGCTGACCTATGAGGAATTTCTGGATTTTCACCGGAAGTACTACCATCCGTCCAACAGCTATATCTATCTGTACGGCGACATGGACATGGCGGAGCGGCTGGCCTGGCTGGATGAAGCGTATCTCTCCCATTTCGATGAAATCGAAGTGGATTCTTCGGTCCGGCTGCAGCGGCCTTTTGAGAAGCCGGTGGAAGTGTGCAGGCAGTATTCCGTGACGGACAGCGAACCGCTGGATCACAACGCGTATCTGTCCTGCAACATCGCGGCCGGAGACGTCCTGGACCGGGAGGAATATATCGCCTTTTCCATCCTGGATTACGCCCTCTGCTCGGCCCAGGGCGCGCCGCTCAAGCAGGCCCTTCTGGACGCCGGAATCGGGGAGGACGTGTACAGCTATTACGAGAACGGCATTCGGCAGCCCTATTTTTCCATCGTGGCCAAAAATGCGCAAAAGGAGCAGAAGGACGATTTTTTGCGCATCGTTCAGGAGACGCTCCAAAAGCAGTGCAGGGACGGGCTGGACAAAAAGGCGCTCACCGCGGGGTTAAATTACTGCGAGTTTAAGTATCGGGAAGCGGATTACGGTTCTTTCCCCGCCGGGCTGATGTACGGCCTGCAGATGATGGACAGCTGGCTCTACGATGAAAAAGCGCCGTTTCTCCACATCGAGGCCGGCGACACCTATCGGATCCTGAGGGACAGGGTGCAGGGCCGCTACTTCGAAGAGCTGATCGAGAAAAAGCTGCTGTTGAACCCTCACAGGAGCCTGCTGATTCTGGAACCGGTGCGGGGGCTTGCGGAGCGGAAGGAACAGGAACTTTCCGAACGTCTGGCCGCCTATAAGGCGTCCCTGACGGAAGAGGAGATCGAAAAGATCGTGGCGGCAACCCGGGATCTGCGGGAGTTCCAGGAGCAGGAGGACAGGCCGGAAGACCTGGCCAAAATCCCGCTTTTGAAGCGGGAGGATATCCGCAGGGAGGTTGAGCCCATCGTGTTGGAGGAGCGCAGCGTGGACGGGATTTTGGCGCTGTACCATGCCATCCCCACCAACGGGATCAGCTATTTCCGGCTGTTGTTCGACTGCGGAGCCGTTTCGGAAGAACTGTTTCCCTACATCGGCATCCTGAAAGCGGTGATCGGCCTGGTGGATACCGGGCATTACAGCTATCGGGAGCTGTATACGGAGACGGATCTGCTGACGGGAGGGCTGACCCCCGTGACCAACCAGTATACCGATGCCCGGGATTTTTCCAGGCGGAAAATCACCTTTGAGCTGAAGGGGAAGGCGTTCCATCAGAATCTGGAGGACGCCTTGCGGCTGGCACAGGAGATGCTCCTGAAATCCGATTTTTCGGATACGAAGCGGCTGGCGGAAATCCTGGCGGAGCTCAAATCCCGGATGCAGTCTTCCATGATCGGCGCCGGACATACCGTGGCCAGCGGGAGAGCGCTGTCCTATCTTTCGGAGACGGCGGCCCTGCAGGAAGTTTTGAGCGGAATGGATTTCTACCGGCTGGTGGAACGGCTGACGGGGAACTGGGAAGAGGAAAAGGAGCTTCTTCCCGGCAGGCTGCAGGCCCTGGCGCGGGAGATCTTCTGCCGGGAAAACCTGATGCTCGACTTCATCGCGCAGGAAGAAGAGCAGTATGAGCGGTTCGCGAAAGGGGCGGCGGCTTTCGCGCGGGAGCTGTATCCCGCTCCGGAGGCGTCAGAGCCTTTCCGGGTACGTCCTGAGAAGAAAAACGAAGGCTATCTGTCCGCTTCCCAGGTGCAGTACGTGTGCCGGGCGGGCAATTTCGTCCAAAAGGGGCTGGCCTATACGGGAGCCCTGCGGATTTTGAAGGGAATTTTTAACAACGACTATCTCTGGAACAACGTCCGGGTCAAGGGAGGGGCTTACGGCGGCATGAGCAATTTCAACAGGATCGGCGAGGCGTATCTCGTTTCCTACCAGGATCACACCCTGTCCAGAACCATCGGCGTGTACGAACAGGCGCCGGACTTCGTGGAGCGTTTTGCGGGGGACGAACGGGCCATGACCCAGGCGGTCATCGGCACCATCAGCGAAATGGATACCCCCTTAAATCCGGCGGCGAGGGGACTGAGGGCCCTGAGCCTGTATCTGACCTGCCAGAGCGAAGAGGATCTTCAGCGGGAACGGGATCAGGTGCTGGATGCCACGGCGGAGGATATCCGCGCCCTGGCCGGCCATATCCGGGCGATTCTGGAAGCGGACTGCCTGTGCGTGGTGGGCGGCGAAAAGAAGATCCGGGAGGAAAAAGAGCTCTTTTTAACCCTGGAGCAGCTGTATCAGGGATAGGGGATTTTGGCGGCGAAACCGCCGCAGAAAAGAGGGGCTATATGAAGGAAAACAGACGGCACAGGCTGACGGCAGCCGTTTTCGCAGCGATTTTCATGCTGCTGGCGGCGGGCTGCGGGGGATCGTCCTCGCAGACCCAGACGGAGGGCGCGGCGGCGGAAGAGGCCGTCGCCATGGACGCGGGATCCGGAGGGACGATTTATGAAAACGCGTCGGGGGCCTTAGAAGAAAGAGAAGGAGCGGAGGCCGAAGGCGATGCGGCAAAGGACGGAGAAGCCGCGTCGGAAACGGCCAGAAAGCTGATTAAGACCGTGGATCTGACCGTGGAAACGGACGAATTCGACGCCCTTCTTACAAATGTGGAAGAGCGGACGAAGGAGCTGGGCGGTTATATCGAGAGAAGCGACGTCTATAATGGAAGCCAGGCTTCGGGCTACCGCTCCAGAAGCGCCAGCCTCAAGGTCAGGGTTCCCTCAGACCGGCTGGACGAATTCGTGGAGGAAGTGGCGGAACGGACCAACGTGACGAACAGGAGCGAGTACGTGGAGGACGTGACGCTGCAGTATGTGGATCTGGAGAGCCATAAAAAGGCGTTGTATGCGGAACAGGAAAGCCTTCTTTCCATGCTGGAACAGGCGGAGTCCATCGAGGATATCCTGGCCATCAACGCCCAGCTGACGGACGTCCGCTATCAGATCGAGAGCATGGAGTCCCAGCTGCGTACATATGACAATCAGATCGATTACAGCACGGTGTATTTGAATGTGGATGAAATCGAGCAATACGCTCCTGCGGAGCAGACCGGCGCCGGGGACAGGATCCGGACCGGATTCGTAAAGAATCTGCGCCGCGTCGGGAACGGGATTTCGAATTTCTTTATCGAACTGATCATCGCCATCCCGCTTCTGGCGACGGCGGCCGTCGCCCTGGGAATCTGCATCGGAATCGTCTTTCTGGCGATCCGGGCGGGGGAGAAGAGCGCCGCGGCCAGAAAGAGCAGAGCGGAGAAAAAGCGGGCGGCGGACCGGGAAAAGGAACAGCAGGGAAATGGAAAAACGAATGGATAACAGACAGACGAAAGCGGGGTTCGTGGCGCTGGTGGGAAGGCCCAACGTGGGGAAATCCACGCTGATGAACCATCTGATCGGGCAGAAAATCGCCATCACCTCCAACAAGCCCCAGACCACGAGAAACCGGATTCAGACCGTGTATACGGACGGCAGGGGACAGGTGGTTTTTCTGGATACGCCGGGCATCCACAAGGCGAAGAACCGGCTGGGCAGCTATATGGTGCGCGTGGCCGAAAGCACGTTAAAGGACGTGGACGCGGTGCTGTGGCTGGTGGAGCCCACCACCTTTATCGGAGCCGGGGAACGGCACATTCTGGAGCAGTTAAAGGGCTGCCGGCTGCCCGTGATCCTGGTCATCAACAAGATCGATACGGTGCAAAAGGACGCGGTGGCAAAGGCCATCGACGCCTACAGCCGGGAGATGGAGTTCGCCGAAATCGTTCCGGTTTCCGCACTGCGCAGCAACAACACGGACGCGCTTTTGACCTGCATTTTCCGGTATCTGCCCTACGGGGAACCCTTCTACGATGAAGATACCGTCACCGATCAGCCGCAGCGCCAGATCGTGGCGGAGATGATCCGGGAGAAGGCGCTGCGCTGCCTGGAGGAGGAAATCCCCCACGGCATCGCGGTGGCGGTGGAGCGGATGCAGTGGAAGGACAGGATCGTGGAAATCGACGCCACGATTATCTGCGAACGGGATTCCCATAAGGGGATCATCATCGGCAGGCAGGGCAGCATGCTCAAAAAGATCGGTTCCCAGGCGCGCCGGGATATCGAGAACATGGTGGAGAGCCAGGTCAATTTAAAGCTTTGGGTGAAGGTGAAGAAGGACTGGCGGGACAGCGATTTCCTTCTGAAAAATTTCGGCTATCACCCTTCGGACGCGAAGGAATAGAAAGGGCCCAAAAGGAAAATCCTAAGAGAAAAAGCGGGGGTTCGTCCGCGCTTTGGGAGGCTTAGGATGAAGGAAACGAATTACTGGAAGCAGTTTTTGACCACAGGAAAAATAGAAGATTATCTGGAGTACCGGGCCCGCGAATGCGGACCCGATTCTTCCCCGGACGGTTCGGACCGCGGGGAAAGGACGGCATATGCAGGATTGCGTGGAAGTGATGGGGCTCGTGCTGAAGGCAGAGCCGATGGGGGAATACGATAAAAGGGTGGTCATTCTGACCAGGGAGCGGGGAAAAATTTCCGCCTTTGCCAGGGGAGCCAGAAGGCCCAACAGCAAGTTTCTGGCGGCGGCCTGCCCCTTCGTCTTCGGGACCTTCCGGCTGCTGGAGGGCAGGAATTCCTGGTATGTGGGGGAAATTTCCGCCTCCAATTATTTTGAACAGCTCCGCCAGGATTTCGAAGGCGCCTGCTACGGGATGTATTTTCTGGAACTGTGCGATTCCTGCACCCGGGAAAACAACGACGAAAAGGAGGTTTTAAAGCTCCTGTACCAGTCCCTGCGAGCGCTGACCCATGGATCCCTGGACAGAAGGCTGGTGCGGGCGGTGTTTGAGATCAGGCTGGTGGTAGCCAACGGGGAATTTCCGGGGCTTCCGACGGGCGATTACGAAAGCGATACCCTCTATGCCATCGGATTCATCGAATCGACCCCGGTGGAGCGCCTCTATACCTTTACGGTCAGCGATTCCGTGCTCTCGCAGCTGGAAAGGGCTGCCGCAGCTTACCGTCGGGAAGCGCTGCCGGGCCGGTTTAAGTCCCTGGAGGTATTGGAAACTTTGTGAAGTTAAGGTTGAAAAAGGGAGTGGGGTCCGATATAATAAGTAAGATTGCAGCGGCAAAACGGAAAGCCGCAAAGTTCAAGTCAGGAGGGGAGCAGTCTGAATGCGCAAGACATTGACGCTGATCCTCGCGATCGTCTGCCTGACGGCGGCACTGACAGGGTGCGGAGACGATGGCGGGGTGACGGAAACCACCATAGAGGTGAAGAAGAACGGCAGCGTGGTCCATACGATCGTGGAGGAGTTTTCGGAAGAATATTATGATCTGGAAGAACTGATGGACGTGATGCAGGAATCCTGCGAAGCGTACAACGGCGGAGCCGGGAAGAAAGCCGTGACCGTCGGGAACGTGGAAGTGACGGACGGGGTGCTCACTGCCGTGATGAATTACGCCAGCGTTTCCGATTACGCTTCCTTCAACGGGCAGGCGCTGTTTGCCGGAAGCATCAAAGACGCGTATAACGCGGGATACAGCCTGGATGTGACGCTTCAGTCCGCACGGGAAGGCGGGGATTCCATCGCCAAAGAGGATCTGCTCAACATGGGAGAGCAGAACCTGGTGATCATCCGGGAGGACGTGGCCGTTAAGATGTGGGGGAAGGCCCTCTACTACACGCAGGATGTGGAGCCCGCGCAGGACGCCAGGACGGTCCGGGTGACGGATCCGGATACGCTCAGCTACATCGTATTTGACTAAAAAGCCGTTTTCAGGCGATCTGATAACGCGGAAAAAGGAGAAAAAAGCATGGAAAAGTCTATGGAGAAAATCGTTGCTCTGGCCAAAGCCAGAGGGTTTGTCTATCCCGGTTCCGAGATTTACGGAGGCCTCGCCAACACGTGGGATTACGGGAATCTGGGCGTGGAGCTCAAGAATAACGTCAAGCGCGCCTGGTGGCAGAAGTTCATCCAGGAGAACCCTTACAATGTGGGCGTGGACTGCGCGATTCTGATGAATCCCCAGACCTGGGTGGCTTCCGGCCATCTGGGCGGTTTTTCAGATCCCCTGATGGACTGCAGGGAATGCCACGAGAGATTCCGGGCGGATAAGGTCATCGAGGATTTTGCGGCGGAGAACGGCATCGATCTGGGCGGCTCCGTGGACGGATGGAGCCAGGAGGAGATGATGAACTTCATCCGGGAGCATCAGGTTCCCTGCCCCACCTGCGGGAAGCACAACTTCACGGAGATCCGCCAGTTCAACCTGATGTTCAAGACGTTCCAGGGAGTGACGGAGGACGCCAAGAACACCGTCTATCTCCGTCCGGAGACGGCCCAGGGCATATTCGTGAATTTTAAGAACGTGCAGCGCACTTCCAGAAAGAAGATCCCGTTCGGCATTGGGCAGATCGGAAAATCCTTCCGGAACGAGATCACGCCCGGCAATTTCACCTTCCGGACGAGGGAGTTCGAGCAGATGGAGCTGGAATTTTTCTGCGAGCCGGATACGGATCTGGAATGGTTCGCGTACTGGAAGCAGTTCTGCATCGACTGGCTGCAGAAGCTGGGCATCAGCCCGGATGAGATGCGCGTCAGGGACCATGAGCCCGAAGAGCTTTCCTTCTACTCCAAGGCCACCACGGACATCGAGTTTCTCTTCCCCTTCGGCTGGGGAGAGCTGTGGGGGATCGCTGACCGGACCAACTACGATCTGAGCCGCCACGCGGAGGTGTCCGGCCAGGATCTGTCCTACTTCGACGATACGAAGAACGAGAAATATATTCCTTACGTGATCGAGCCTTCCCTGGGCGCGGACCGGGTGGTTCTGGCCTTCCTGTGCGACGCCTACGACGAGGAGGTTGTGGACGCAGAGAAGAACGACACCCGCGTGGTGCTGCATCTGCATCCGGCTCTGGCGCCGTTTAAAGCCTGTGTCCTGCCGCTCTCCAAGAAGCTGTCGGAGGAGGCCACCGCGCTCTACCAGGAGCTGAGCGACCACTTCATGGTCGACTACGACGACGCCGGCTCCATCGGCAAGCGTTACCGCCGTCAGGACGAGATCGGCACCCCGTTCTGCAT
>OEQQ01000323.1_pt1 | contig 10235 bp, 12 predicted proteins | sample 1539741 | NCBI WGS metagenome assembly OEQQ01 (sample SAMEA3891876, study PRJEB23780) | metagenome | biome: terrestrial biome; feature: animal house; material: Caecal content | place: Italy | collected 2015-05-05
TTGAACATATCGAGTTTGGCAATACCCAGGAGGTCAAGCTGGGCAAGGCCATTGGAGACGTGGACGAGAACATCGTCAAGAAGGCGCAAATCCGGCGCACCATCGAAACCCACCTTGACAAAGAGCTGCGGTATCTGGACAAGGGGATCAAGGTACTGTCCCTGTTCTTCATCGATAAGGTGGACAAGTACCGCCACGAGGACGGCACACCCGGCATCTACGCCACTATGTTTGAGGAGTGCTATCAGGAGCTGATCGCAAAGCCCAAGTATGCGCTCCTCCGAGAGCGATTCACCACAGATGTGAGCAAGGTACATAACGGCTACTTCTCTCAGGACAAGAAAGGACGCCTGAAGGACACCAAGGGCGACACCCAGGCCGACGATGACACCTACAACACCATCATGCGGGACAAGGAGTGGCTTCTCAGCTTTGAGTGTCCGCTGCGGTTTATTTTCTCCCACTCGGCGCTGCGGGAAGGCTGGGACAACCCCAACGTGTTTCAGGTCTGCACCCTGATCGAGCAGAAGTCCACCTTTACCTGCCGCCAGAAGGTGGGCCGTGGCCTGCGCCTGTGCGTGAACCAGGACGGTGAACGCATCGAGGACAAGAATATCAATGTCCTTCACGTCATGGCCAACGAGAGCTTTTCCGAGTTTGCTTCCACCCTCCAGAAAGAGATCGAGGACGAAACTGGCGTCAAGTTTGGTGTGCTTCAGCTTAGTCTGTTTTCCGGCATGGTCTATGAGGCCCATCGGGACGTGGAGAAGCAGGTAACGACCGAACAGGCCCAGGCGGTAGTGGAGGCCCTGAAAACCGCTGGTGTGATTGATGAGGCTGGTCAGGTGGCCGCTGCAATCAAGCCCAGGGAAATCGAGCTGCCCAAGGCGCTGGAGCCTGTCAAAGAAGTGGTACAGGAAATCGTGGAAAAAGCCCAGCCGGTGGCGGTGGAATCTCTGGCCGGAACCACCTATACGGAAACCGTGGTGGAGGAACACACTGTCACTCACGAGGAAGCAACCGAGCTGCTGCAACATTTTGAGCAAAAGGGGTATATCACCAGCACCGGCAAGGTCAAGGACACCATGAAAAACGCTCTGAAAAACGGAACCCTTGACCTGCCGAAAAAATATGAAGCTGCCAGAGAGCGGTTTGAGCAGATTATCGCCAATGCCGACCGGAAGCCCCCGGTGCGGGATGCTTCCCGTGATGTGGTGGTGCGGCTCAACAAACAAGTCATGCTCTCCCCGGAGTTCCTGGAGCTATGGAACAAGATCAAGCAGAAAACCGCTTATCGGGTGAGCATTGACACCGAGCAGCTTGTGGAGAACTGCGTCAAAGCTATCCGGGAAATGCCCCATATCCCCAAAACCCGACTGGTGTCCCAGACCGCCGGCATCCATATTGAACAGGCTGGAATCAGTCACATAGAACGGGAAATGCGGACAATGGATATTGCCAACGACTATCAGGCCCTGCCGGACATTATTACCGCCATCAGCGATGAAACGTTGCTGACCCCGGCCACCGTCAACCGGATTCTGGTGGAGAGCGGACGGTGCGGGGATTTCCTCAACAACCCGGAGGCATTTCTGGAGCAAGTCGTAGAGCTGATCCGCAGCCACCGCCACGCCCTGGCTATCGACGGTATCCGCTATGTGAAGCTGGACGGCCAGGAATATTATGTGCAGGAAATCTTCGACACCACTGAGTTGCTTGCTAACCTGGATCGGAACGCCGTAAAGGTGGAACACAGCGTCTATGACTATGTGGTTTACGACAGCTCCACGGTAGAGAAGCCGGTGGCGGTGGCCCTGGACAACGACCCGGATGTGAAGATGTTCTTCAAGATTCCCAGCCGCTTCAAAATTGAAACCCCCATTGGCACGTACAACCCCGACTGGGCTGTGTATCTGAATAAGAACGGTGAGGAAAAGCTGTACTTCGTCCTGGAAACCAAGGGTGACACCAGCTTTATGCACCTGAAAACCAGTGAGCAGCTAAAAATCCACTGCGGCAAGGAGCATTTCAAAGCGCTTAACGCCGGTGTGGAGCTGGAGACTGCCACCAGCTGGGCCGAAGTGCGTGAGCGGCTGTAAATAGATTTATGACACAATTCAAAAAGGGAAACCTGGACTGAATCCGGGTTTCCCTTTTTGCGTTTTATTCGGGTTTTTCTGCAACTCCATAGTCGATCAAGATATTTTCATCCCCATGAGCAGGATAGACAATACCCATCATCTCGTAGTCGTAGCGTTTGACCTTACGGAACGACTTTAACGGTTCGGGAGCATAGGCAGCAGTCTGGCATCCTTCGTATTCTGGCATTCCTGCCAGGTCTTGGGCCGCTGCTTTAATCAGCGCTTCCGTGACTTCGTAGATGTCCGTGCCAAATTCCACGGCCACCAGCTCGTGTTTTGTCACATCCTTCTCTATGCTTCCAGGGGATCGGTACAGAAGATATTTCATGTCGCTCAAACCTCCTCCTGTTGTTCTGTCTGCCATCATTTTAGCGTGAGAGCGTAGGAAACGCAATATGAATTAAACCTAATTTCAGTAAAAATACCATTTTCTTTCCATTTGTCAGCAAATTTCGACCTTCCGACTGTGTTATCATTCTTTCGACCGCAACTATATGATATAATAAAAGTTTACAGAAAGAGTGATGCCAGTGCGCTGTTCTTGTTGAAGCAAAACAACTGCATAACCAGCGGTATGGTAAAGAGGATTTTCTAAGCCGTCTCCCAAAACGGAATAGAAAATCCTCTTTTCTTTTTTTATTTGACAGACCAGGCTCTCAGGAACTTGTCTGTGTCAGGCATATCGAATTTTGTCGTAAAAACGATGAGATTCGATATGCCTTTTTTTATTTGCAATTTGATTGGTTCATATCGCACTGGCATCCCTCCATAGCCGCTTACCCGTAGCGGCTCCTTTGAATTTTCCAAAACATTTCAAAGGAGTTGCTACTATGAAATTTATTGATTTGAGAAAAGAATATCCTCATCTGGATTCTACATATTCCGAATATCCTGTTTCCTATAAGATTGACGCTGTATTTGAGGAGTACCGACTGGCAGAGCAGGCGCTGGAAAAGCGCAGAACTCGCAATGGGGACGTAGTGTCCTTGGATTCTGACCCTGGTATCGAAGCGCATATCGCAGATCATCAGCCTGGGCCGGAGGATGAAACGATAAAGCACATTCAGAATGAGGCGCTTTATAAGGCCCTGCGCTCTATCCCCAGAAAGCAGGCAGAGCGGATTTACGCTTACTACTTCATGGATATGACTTTGGACGAGATTGCCGAGGCAGAAGGGGTTTATAAATCGGCGGTTCGCAAAAGCATCATGCTTGGAAAACAAAAGCTGAAAGAAATCCTGTTGCAGGATTAACACTCACTCAACGAGATTACTTCATTACGGTCAAACAGAATGCCGAATGTGCGTAATTTGTCGAAAATTTTATTGAGAAATTTTTTGTTTTGGGTGTACTTTTGGCCTCCAGATGTCCTTGTTAGTAGAGGGGTTTTTACTTCTCGGTGAACCTTGATAATGGAATATCGGCAGCATGAGCAGGTACGTCACTGTGCCAATGCTATTTCTCGTTTACCGCCATGACCATCGGATATGCCGATAAGAGCGATTTGTAAGCGATACGCCTGGATGCCTATGGCACATCCAGGAGGAGTGCAGCACAGATATAATGGTACTTCCAAACGGTGGCCTCCCACGTAAGAGGGGGAACCCTGCGGCGCACGGCCCGACCGACGCTGTGGAGTTATGAATCGTCCTCGCCACGGACAACCTGCCATGTTCCCACTTCGCCAGGGGTTCGATAAATGTGGCGAGGAGTATGACCATCATATTCAAAGCTAGATACCACGCACTGGCAGCGCAAGTTGCCAGTGCGTTCATGTGGCTTTGAAACCAATAAAGCAATTACATCATAGCATCTGCCCGGATTGCATAAGGTAACGAGAGGAGGTTTGGCCATGAATGAGATTGACCGTGAGATTGGGCTGATTCTTTTGAAACGATTGTGGCAGCGGAATATGATCTCAGAGGATCTCTATCTCTCTGCCAGCTGCTCTCGGTTTTTTGACAGAAAGCATTTTACCCATTATGCTGAGGATAAACCTTTACAAAACCAAAAGGAGGATCAGCGGCATGATGACTATTAGAAAGCTGCGAGAGCAAATGCGAATGGGCAGGTCAATCTATGACCTGCCCCTGCGGGTTACATATTACGCCCGTGTATCCACGGAAAAGGTGGAACAGCAAGGAAGCCTGGAAAACCAGGTTCAGTATTATACTGAATTCATTCAGAAAAACCCAAACTGGACGTTCGTGCAAGGCTATGTGGATGAAGGCATTTCCGGCACCTCCCTTCAGCATCGGGATTCTTTTTTACGAATGATCTCAGACTGCCGGGATGGAAAACTGGACCTGATTGTCACCAAAAGCGTCTCGCGCTTTGCCAGAAATGTGGTGGACTGCATCCGCCATGTCCGCGAGCTGAAATCCCTGCGGCCTCCTGTCGGCGTGCTCTTTGAAGCGGAAAGTATTTATACCCTGGATTCCAACAGCGAAATGAGCCTGTCCTTTCTTTCCACCCTGGCCCAGGAGGAAAGCCATAATAAGAGCGAAATCATGAACGCTTCCATAGAGATGCGGTTTCAACGGGGAATCTTTCTGACGCCGCCCCTTCTCGGGTACGACCTGATGAAAATGGTTCCCTAGTCATCAATGAGGACGAGGCTAAAACCGTCCGCCTTGCTTTTTTCCTGTATCTTTATGGCTACAGTTCTCAAAAAATTGCCGAACTTTTTACTGCGCTGGGCCGCAAAACCAAGCGTGGAAACCGCGTCTGGTCCTCTGGCTCCATTTTGCAAATTTTACAAAACGAACGACACTGCGGTGATGTCCTGGCCCGGAAAACCTGGACTCCCAACTACCTGGACCATAAGGCAAAAAAGAACCGTTTTGACCGCAATCAGTATCGGCAGAAAAATCACCACGAAGCCATCATCTCCCGGGATGACTTCATCGCAGTCCAGCAGATGATTTGTAACGCGAAATACGGAAACCGCTGTTTTTTACCGGAAGTCACCGTTATTTTTTCCGATCTCTTCAGGGGGTATGTTTCCATCAATCCCCGGTGGGCCGGGTTTTCCGCCGATGATTACCGGCGTGCCAGCGCTATCGCAGCTCCCGAAAGCTGCAATCCTTCCGCATTTTCCCTGATACAGGCACAGAAAGGAGCCTTTGACTTAAGGGGTTTTGAAATCGCCCGCGCCGAGTTTTTTAAGACCCCTGATAAGCCCTCCGTCACGTTTGCCCGGGATTTTATCCGGTTCAATACCGTCTGCCTGAAAAATCTGCAAAATATAGCCGAGGTCGAGCTGCTGGTGCATCCTTTCAAAATGCTTCTGGCAGTGCGCCCCTGTTCTTCTGATTGCCGGAATGCGATCCGCTGGGTCAGCTCAGGCGGCCATCCTTCTTCCATCTGGTGCACGGCTTATATTTCCACCCTCTTCGCCCTGTTTGGCTGGAACATAAAATACCGATACCAGATTGTGGGGCAGTTTTTTGAAAAAGGGGAAGACCTGTTTCTTTTCTTTGACATGCGCGATGCCAAAGTCCACTTTCCATCCAGCCTACAAAAAGAAACGGTCGGTTATCCAGACGGCTGGGCCAGCGGGTTCGGGGATGACTATTATTTGCAGGAAAAAGAGCGGAGTGACCGGGGCCTGTCCGCAGAAAAATGGCTAAGCTCCCTCCCCGCAGTTCCTGTGAAAAACGAAGAACGAAACGTCACGAATGCTACACAGGTAGCTCAGATCATCGCTACCCTGATAGAAGAAATGAAAGAAGAGGTCTCCGATGAATTCCCATTCTCCCTTAATCCTGTCAAATGACAATAATGCCGATCCGAAACTGTCTCAGGAAACATTTGACTGCTATCAGGTGGTACGGGGAGCTTTTTTTGCCCACTCCCACGAACCGACCTTCACTTTCAGCCGGAATCAGGTCTATCTGAACATGGCCTGCCTCCGTCAGCTTCCCCAGGCGGAATACGTTCAGATCTTGGTCCATCCCGAAGAAAAAAAGCTGGCTGTACGTCCCTGCCGCCAGGAAGAAAAAGATTCCTTTCGCTGGTGCACTCAAAATGCGCAGCGGCGATATCCCCGCAAAATCCCCTGCCCGATCTTTTTCGCCAAAATCTGTTCCCTGATGGGATGGGATCCCACCTTTCGCTACAAACTGCTGGGGAAACTGATCCATAGCAAAGATGACGTTCTTTTCCTGTTCGATCTCAGGACTCCGGAAATCTTTCCCCGCAATTTCATAAGCAATGAGAGCTCCCCCAGTTCCCGCCTTCCCAATTATCCGGAAAGCTGGAAAGATCAGTTTGGCATTTCCATGGAAGAACATGGCGGGTCGTTACAGGTCAATATGTTCGATGGGTATACCGTTTTTGAACTGGCCGATCAGCCACCGTCCATCCCTGATGGGATAGGAAAAAATGATGTCTGTGACGCCTGATTGCCAACGGGCATCTTTATCAATCATCAAAAGGAGGTGCTCTGTGAATCCTTTCCACGAGCTTCTAATTGACAGGGAATTTAAGAATCTTTCCCCGGGCCTTTTGCAGGGAAGAGGAGAATCCCTTGAAAACGATATCATTCTCCATGGCTGCCAACAGCCTATCCTGGTATGGGGGAATATCCTGATCGATGGCCATGTCCGCCATGAAATCTGTCAAAAATGGAACGTGCCCTTTGCCACATCCGACATACGCTTTGAATCCCGTGAAGATGCTATTATCTGGATCTGCCGGAATCATTTGTCCAAAGATAACCTCCCGGAAACCATACGGCGGTATCTGATGGGGAAATGCTCAATTGCCGAGAATTCCGTCCTGATCCGGGAAGGCAGACGCAACCGAAAAAGAATCAAAAATCCCCGCTACTATTTTTTCCCTGTACCCGATTCAAAAGAACCAGCCCGCTTCTCCTGCCACACCATTTATCGCCACGCCCGGACAGCCGGAGCGTTGGATTGTATTTTTCAGAAAGAGCCGGAGTTGTTTGGAAGGATTTTGTCCGGTCATGTAAAAATTTCTCTGGAAAATATTCTCCTGCTGGCCCAACTCCCACGTGAGAAAATCCGCAGCATAAACCGCAACCTGTCCGACAATTGTCAAAACTGTATCTTCTATTCCCGGATCCAGGAAGAACTCCGGACAAAAAATATACCCTATCGTCGTTTTTCTGAGGAACATCGTTCAAAGTCTCCGCGAAGACCCGCCGGTCATACAGCCGGTAATCTCGCTTTATCTCCATCTTCCCAGGCAAAACCGGCAATCAAGGAGATGCCCGCTCATGATCCGGACGGTGAAATCTGCAGTCTGACATTGACCATCCCTTCCTGGATCAGTACCATGGAACGCGCCCGTAGAAATACGGACCTTTGCGTAGTTTCCCGGGATGCCAGAACGCAACTTCATCAACAGCTGGATTACTTAACATGCGCATGCCAAACTCTCATAAACGCACTGGAGGAGTACAAATGATCTTTTCCGATTTTTCTCAATTCGTTCCAAACGTTCATTTCGAGCAGATTCCTATCCGAAATCTGGTTTCCAATCAGGAATATCAGCGAAATCTGTCCGTCAAACATGTACAGCGGGCGGCAGCCAATTTCGACCTCTATCAGGTTAATCCCGTGAAAGTAAGTCGCCGCAATGGGATCAACTATGTCTTTAACGGTCAACACACCATCGAAATCATTGCCCTCGTCTCACAGTCCAGGGAAACTCCGGTCTGGTGTATGATTTATGATGATCTGGAATATGAACACGAAGCGGACATTTTTGCCAACCAGCAAAAATATGTCAAACCTCTTCTTCCTTACGAGATTTTCATGGCAAACATTGAGGCAGGAAGCGATAAACAGCTCATCATACGGGATCTGGTGGAGTCCTATCGCCTGCACGTCGCTCCCCGTGCCGCCCCCTGCCACATCTGTGCCGTTTCCACTCTGGAGCAAATCCATGACCGGTACGGATATCATACTCTGGACCGGGTTCTACGCCTGGCAGTAGGAACCTGGGAAGGCGTTCCCCAATCCTTAAGCGCCAACATGCTCAACGGAATCGCGCGCCTTCTCCATGCCTTTGGCGATTCCCTGAAAGAAGAAATCTTTCAGGAAAAACTCAGTCGGATTTCCATTCGCGAGCTGGTTCGGACTGCCAACGAACGCAGGGCCGGATCCCTGGGATTCGCCGAAGCCATGCTGATCTACTATAACAAAAAGACGCACAGCAACGCGCTCAACTGGGAAAAACTTTACTCAGGAAAACCATCCGCGCTATCTTAAGGCACAACAAAAAATCCGGCAGTTCCCACGTTTTCTACGCGGGCTGTCGGATTTTTATCCTGTGTGCTGTCCGTCTTTTCAGAATTTATTACAGACCGGAGATTACCTCTTCTACAGTCTTGCCAGATCCCTTGATCGCTTCGTACAAAAGCTTCAAGTCTTCCTCTTCTTTCTTCTGTCCCAGCTCTTTCTTGCGGGCTTTCAGCTTCTTTAAGTGTTCCTCATTTTTAGAGATCTCGTTCTCCACAAACTGCAGTTCCTCTTCATAGGTCATGTTCTTTTTTCTTCTCGCCATTGATCCAGTCTCCTCACTTTCTGCCTGTTTTCTTTACAGTAACACAAAGCTTTCAGAATGTCTATGGTTTTCCCCTTTATCATCACAAAAATTTTGCAACTTTTGATTTTTAACAGCAATAAAGTCGCAATCTTTTCATCTATCTTTACCTCCAATGGAGCAAAATTCCCCCTCTTTCTGCACTCTAAGATTACTTTCCCAGTTGTAACGCAGTCGCAATTCCGGTTGTAATTTCCCCAGCTTTATTTTACTATTTGTCTTCTTTCCAATCCCATTCCTGTATAATTTCATCCATGAAAATTCCCAATATCACACACATATATGCAGTATAGAAGGCAACAGCATCCGAAACAATCTTGACGACCTATATCTTTAAAAACAGGGGAGCAGAATGACTTTCGATTCCACTCCCCGTTTGATCGCCTTTTCTATCTACATTTTTCTCCACTCCACTGCCGGCACTCTAATTCCTTCAATATATCCATCGGAGATTATGAACTCGTATCCATCTTCGTACATGGCCAAGATTTCTTCCATCCTCAGCTCATTTGCCCGATCCCAATGAACTGTTTTCCTATACTCTGTTCCTGCTCCCATTATCTTTCCATCTCCTTCTTTATCATTTGCAAACAACACTCCATCTGATTACAAACTTCTTCTATATTCCGTCCCACTAACCTTAAATACGCAGCCATGTCTTCATCATCATTCATTTCTGATCCGTCTGCTGCTAAATTAGCAGAGACCCTGAGCCCTGCCATTTTTTCCAACATACGATTCAAAACATCAATTGTCTTTAACTCCATCATTTCCTGTTCACGTTGTTCTTCAGCTTCCATTCTCTGTTTCCTTTCTCTGTTTTTTTGGTCAACAAGGGCGCTCAACTCCTCATCGGAATCTGAGCGCCTTTCCACTTTGATATCTTTTGTTTTTCCTGTATATCTTTGCTGTACTTCTCCTCTCCTTTCCCGGACAGAAATGTCGGTATTTGTCTACCATTCCCTCCGCCAAAACAAAAGGCGCAAAAATCCTTCACAAATCTTTTGGGCCATTGGTCAAGTATCAATTCTTCTCTTTCGGTTCCCACCGAAATAAAATAATGCTGCTTCAAAAAAAGAAGCAAAAAATATATACAATTTTATCTTAATAGATGCATTGGAGACTGTCAATTTCATGGTAGTCGCAATGAAGTTGTGTTACAATAAAAAGTCAGAATCCGCCGGAAAAATTTATGCTCTAAATGACTTCTCCATCGTAGCCTAATCCAAAATCCTATTAAGAAGCCATTTAGAGCATCTTCATTACCCGAAAGGACTTTCAATTCCTACTTACACCATTTAGTCCTCAATCGAGTTTCAACAGTTAAAAAGATTACTGCAACCTGTGTAAAAAAAAGACAAGTAGTCAACGGAGATGTAACTTCCTGTCACCTTTCAAAATTTCTGAATACATTTCAAAAAAACCAGTGACAGTTCCTGAAACAGATCCTCATCGAATTTTCCAGACGAGCAGGCCCGTTTCCACAAAAGAGCACGGTACATTAGAAAAAGTTCCTTC
>OEQQ01000324.1_pt1 | contig 10226 bp, 8 predicted proteins | sample 1539741 | NCBI WGS metagenome assembly OEQQ01 (sample SAMEA3891876, study PRJEB23780) | metagenome | biome: terrestrial biome; feature: animal house; material: Caecal content | place: Italy | collected 2015-05-05
GCAGACGGTTGATATCCTGGAACTCATCCACCAGAATATAGGGAAACCGGCGTCTCCACTCCTTCAAAACGCCCGGCTTCGTTTGAAACAGCCGCTTTACGGCCGGTGCAAAATCGTCCAGGTCCAGCCGGCCGGCCGATTGGATCTGCCGGCAGAACCCTTCGAAAATCCTCCGGAATTCCTTTGCCTCCACGCAATCGCTCTGAAAACCGGAAAGCCCCTGCCCGGCATTTTTTACCCGGCCGATTTCCGAAAGGAGCCCTTCTTCCCAGGCCGGATCGAAGGAATCCTCCGCGCGCTGTTGGTGCAGCACGATGCGAAGAAATTCTCTCTTCTCTTTTTCCGTTAAAATACTGTTGGAATCATAATGACAGGATGTCTTTAAGATTTGAAAAAAGACGGCATGAAATGTGCCGAATACGACGGGATGGAAGGTCTCTCCCATCCTGGTCAGAAAGCGGTCCCTCATCTGCCGGGCCGCCGCCCTCGTAAACGTGATGACGAGGATGCCCGCCGGGTCCACCCCATGGACTTCGATCAGATACCGCACCCTCTCCACCGTGGTAAAGGTCTTGCCGGAACCGGGCCCGGCCAGAATCATGGCCGGCCCCCGGTTCCAGACGATCGCCTCGTTCTGTTCTTTATTTCCCTGCAATACGGGATTCCTTTCCGCTCGCCGCTCAGGCGTTCTGCAAAATCCCGATCCCCCTGCGGATCCGTTTTAACGATTCTTCCTTCCCCAGGATCTCCATGATCTCCGTCGCGCCGGCAGGAGTCATCTGCTTTCCGGATACGGCGGTGCGCACGGGCCAGAGAACGTAACCGTTTTTACATCCCTTCTTCTCCACATAATCCAGAAGCAGCTGATAAAGGGCATCGTTGCTGTAATCCTCCTGCTCTTCCAGAAGCGGCAGAAGCTCCGTGAGCACTTCCAGGGCGGTCTGGGGCGTGGTTTTCATCTTCTTGTGGGCGTACATGGAAGGATCGTATTCCGGCAGCTCCTCAAAAAAGTCCACCATCTCCGCGATATCCGCGAACACCTCGATCCTGGTCTTGACCATCGCGGCGATCTTCTTCAGATCCTGCCCCTTCGTCAGAGCCCGCTTCAGATAGGGCTCCGCCATCCCGTAAAAGCGGTCGAAATCCATGGCCTTCAGATATTCGCCGTTCATCCATTTCAGCTTGGTGTAATCGAAGACCGCCGGGGATTTGGACATCCTGCGGTAATCGAACGCCTTCACCAGCTCCTCCAGGGAGAAGATCTCGTTCTCCCCTTCCGGACTCCATCCCAGCAGGGCCACGAAATTGACGATGGCCTCCGTCAGAAATCCCTGCTCCACCAGATCCTCGTAGGACGAGTGACCGCAGCGTTTGGACAGCTTATGATGCTCTTCGTCCGTGATCAGCGGGCAGTGGATGTAGACCGGAACCTCCCAGCCAAAGGCGTCATAGAGCCTGTTGTACTTCGGGGAAGAGGACAGGTATTCATTCCCTCTCACCACATGGGTGATGCCCATGAGATGGTCGTCCACCACGTTGGCGAAGTTGTAGGTGGGGTAGCCGTCGGACTTGATCAGAATCATGTCGTCCAGCTCGGCGTTGTCCACCGTGATGTCCCCGTAAATCTCGTCGTGGAATGAAGTCGTCCCTTCCGTGGGATTGTTCTGCCGGATGACATAGGGAACTCCAGCTTCCAGCTTTTCCCGGATTTCCTCCTGGGAAAGATGGAGGCAGTGCTTGTCGTAAACGTTGATCTCCTTGCCGGCCACTTCCCGGGTCAGGGTCGCCAGCCGCTCCTTATCGCAGAAGCAGTAATAAGCCTCTCCCTTCTCGATCAGCTTTTTGGCGTACTCCAGATAAATCCCCTTCGCCTGCCGTTCGCTCTGCACGTAGGGGCCTGCGCCCCCGTCCTTATCCGGGCCTTCGTCGTGCACGAGGCCGGTCTTTTGCAGCGTCCGGTAAATGATGTCCACAGCGCCTTCCACGTAGCGCTCCTGATCGGTATCTTCAATTCTCAAAATGAAATCGCCGCCTGCGTGCTTCGCCACCAGATAGGCGTACAGCGCCGTGCGCAGGTTTCCCACGTGCATGCGCCCGGTGGGGCTCGGCGCGAAACGGGTTCTGATCTTTGTCACTTTCCCTTTCCTCCATCCGTTTTCTGTCAGAATATCGGCTACTTCCTGTCAGCCGCTATCCTATTTTTACACAATCCGAAGCGGAAATCAAGCCCTTTCTCCCCTCCGTCCGCTACAGCAGCGCCGTTCCCAGCTGGAAGACGACAGCGCTGCAGGCCCAGGCAAAAATCAGCCAGAACGCCATCAGCCCCAGGGTGAACCGAAGGGATCCGCTCTCCTTTTTCACGGTTCCGATGGTCGCCGCACAGGGGATATAGAACAGGACGAAGAGCATCAGGCAAAATGCGTTGAGCGCTCCGAAGCCGGGATCTACCGCATGGAGATTGTCCAGAATGGTCTGCATTCCCGCTGCGGAATTGGCATTGGACACTCCGAAGAGGACGGAAAAGCTGGAAACCACCACTTCTTTGGCGGAGAGCCCGGAAATCAGGGCGACCGCGATCTGCCACATCCCCAGCCCCGCGGGCGCCAGCACGGGCACCAGAAGCCGGCCGATCATGGCTCCGTAGCTGTCCGCAGCCTGAGCGACCATTCCCTGCGGCCCGAAATTCAGCACGAACCAGATGATGATGGACGCCACGAAAATAGTGGTTCCCGCCTTCGTCAGATAGTCCTTCAGCTTATTCCAGACGTATACCCGGATCGTCCGGGGGTTCGGGCGCTTGTACTCCGGCAGCTCGATGAGCAGCGAATCGTTGACTTTCCCTTTTTCCAGCCCGTTCATGACCAGGGCCACCAGGATCGCCGTCACCAGACCGATCACATACATGGAAAAAGCTGGGAGCATGGGGTGGTCGGGGAAGAACATGTCCGAAAAGAGGACGTATACCGGAAGCCGGGCAGAACAGGACATAAAGGGGGTGATCACCATCACTTTCCTCCTGTCGCGCTCCGTCTCCAGCGCCCTGGTCGCCATAATGGCGGGCACCGTGCACCCGAAGCCCAGAATCATGGGCAGAAACGCCCTGCCGGACAGCCCCACCTTCCCCATGATGCCGTCCATCACATAGGCGACGCGGGACATATATCCGGAGTCCTCCAGAATGCCCAGGGCCAGAAAGAGGATGAAGATGTTGGGCAGAAAGGTCAGGATTCCTCCCACGCCGGCGATGACCCCGTCCACCGCCAGGGAAATCACCCAGTCCGAAGCCGAAGCCGCGGTCAGCAACGCCCTGGCCCCGTCGGAAATCCAGGCCAGCGCCGCCTCAAAGCCGCCCTTCAGGAAATCCCCCACCGCAAAGGTGAGGAAAAAGACCAGGGCCATAATGCACAAAAACAGGGGGACGCCCCAGACCGGATGCGTCAGCAGGCGGTCCACCCGGTCCGTGGTCGCCGCCCGTTTTTCCTTATGGAAGAGCGTCTCCGCCACCACTTCTTCTATGTACTGATACTTCTTATGGATGATCTCCTTTTCGAAGCTTTTGTCCACGATGCCGGCGATTTCCATGGGGTGCTCTCCCGTCACCTGCTCATCGTTTTCCAGGAGCTTGATGGCGTGCCAGCGGGTCATGGCGTGGCTGGGATATTTGTCCTTCATCATGGATTCCAGCCGGGAAATCCTCTGTTCCAGATCCGGCCCATAATTCATGACGTCCTCTTTTGGCCCTTCTTCATAATGATGCACCACCGCGTGGAGCAGGATGTCCAGGCCCGTCCGCTTCGCGGCGGATACCGGGACCACGGGAATCCCGCCCAGCATCTCCGGCAGGCGGTGCAAATCGATTTCCATGCCCCGCTCCTTGACGATATCCATCATGTTCAGGGCCAGGATCACGGGCTTTCCCAGCTCCAGAAGCTGAAGGGTCAGATACAGATTTCTCTCCAGGCTGGACGCGTCCACCACGTTCACGATGGCCTCGATATCGTCGTCCTGCACGCACTTTCTGGTCACCTGCTCCTCGATGGTGTAGCAGCTCAGGGAATAGATTCCGGGCGTGTCCACCAGCTTGAGCTGATACCCTTCATATTCGATGTTTCCCTCAAATTTTTCCACCGTGACGCCGGGCCAGTTGGCCACCTTCAGCTTCGCCCCGGTCACCGCGTTAAACAGCGTGGTCTTTCCGCAGTTGGGATTTCCCACAAAGGCCACGTGGATATGTCTGTCCTGCTTCATCTTTCGTCTTCCTCCGGATCCACTTCGATATGCGCGCTGATGTGTTTTCCCACCGCAAGCCGGGTGCCCCGCACATACAGGATCAGGGCCCCTTTCCGCTTCCGGTTGAGCACCCGGACGCCGGTTCCCTCGTTGAGCCCCAGCGCCTGCAGGCGCCGCATCAGCCCCTCTTCCATCGACAGCTCGCGCACTTTGTAAGCGCATCCCGTTTTTCCTTCGTATAAAGTCATCTTCTCGCCTCTGATCGAAAATTTTTCTCATTTCGATTATACCATCCGGTTCGGGGCTGTCAACTTTTTTTGCCTGTGACTAACCGAAGCAAAACCGGCGCGCCGCTTCCGCCCGATGCGGCGGATTTTACTTTCTGGCCTCCGGCAGCCTGGTGCGGAACAGCTGATGGGCCAGCTGCTTTCCGTTGAAGGGGAACAGGGGATACAGATAGCTCTGGCTGCTCACCGTCCGGTTTGTGGCGATGCTCAGAATCAGGATGAGGATTCCCGCGATATAGCCCCAGACGCCGAATATCGCCGTCAGGATCAGGTTGATGATGCGCATGAATTTCAGAGCATATCCCAGCTCATAGCTGTTCTGGGTATAGTTCGCCACGGCTACGAAAGCCATGTACAGCATGACTTCGCTGTTGAACCACCCGCTCTTAACCGAGAATTCCCCCAGCACCAGCGCGGCCATCACCGACAGGGGGGTGCTGAGCATGTTCGGCGTATTCACCGCCGCCAGCTTGAGCCCGTCTATGGCCAGTTCCAGGATCAGAAGCTGCCAGATCAGAGGGATGTTCACCGCATCCCGCAGAAGGATGAATTCGAAGGATTCCGGGATCCACTGGGGATTTTGCATCAGCAGCAGGAAGGTCGGCGTCAGAAAATAGGTGAGGATGGCGATCAGCATCCTGGACAGCCGCAGATAGGTTCCCGTAATCGGCGGGAAATAATAATCGTCCGCTTCCTCGATCACGTCGAAAAAGGTGGTGGGCGTGATCATGGCAGAAGGGGAATTGTCCACCAGAAGGATGATATTCCCCTCCAGCACCTGAGCGGCCGCCGTATCCGGTCGTTCCGTATATTTGAACTTCGGGAAGGGGTTGTACCACCGTCTCCGGTAAAGGCATTCCGCCAGGCTCTCCTGATTGAGCGTCAGGGCGTCCACCTGAAGCTGACCGATCCGGTCCTTAATCTTCCGGAGGAATTCCCGGTCCACCCGGTCCTGCATATAGCATATCACGATGTCCGTCTGGGATGTGGTTCCCGCCTTCAGCATTTCCATCCGCAGCTGCGGGCTCCGGATCCTCCTGCGGATCAGGGCGGTATTGAAGACCACCGTTTCCACGAAGCCGTCCTTCGAGCCCCGCAGCACCTTGTCCTTTTCCGGCTCCGCCACGCCACGGGCCGGATAGGTTCTCGCGTCGATCAGAATGCACCTGTCGTAGCCGTCGATGAACAGCGCCACCACCCCGGACATGACGGAATATTCGATTTCCGGCCAGCTGTCCTTTAAATCCACCTCCCCGTAGGGCACCAGCTGCTTGCTCATCCCGTGGGCGTCCTGCGGCATTTTGTCCGGCGTGATCCCGATGAAATGCTGCATCAGCTTCTGCATCACCTCGTCCTTGCAGAAGCCGTCTATCATATAGAAACACGCCTGCCTTCCGCCGATTTCCATTACGCGGTACAGCACGTCGAAGTTGGTTCCCACTCCCAGCTGCCCGTCGAGATAGTTCATGTTTTCCGCCAGCGCCCGGCTCACTTTTTCCATGGTCAAAAACTCCCTTCCGGCCCTTTTTCTCCCATTGTGTCCTCCTTTTGAGAAAATCATGCAGGAATCGCACGGAGGTTTTTTGACAAAAAAAGGAAGCCCGGTCTGAAATCCGAACCGGGAATAATCCGCCCAAATCGGGCGCATACTGTTGTCGAAAAAAGACTTTTTTGAAAGAAGGAACGCGTTTATGAATATGAAAGACGAGGATTACAATATCACGGAGGAACAGGACCAGATCTGCGCCGCTTCCTTTACGGACTGCACCGGGCTGATCCCTTCCGGGCCCATAGAGGAAGACGACCTGGAGGTCTACCGGGATCTCTATCCCTTCGGCCAGCCGAAGGAAGATACAACAGTTCAGCCATGCCATTCATCATTTGACGGATTCCACTGAATTGGCTGCTCAAAAGGGCCCGGCCATCGAAAGCAGATGGCCGGGCCCTTTGATATCAAATTCGTTTTCTGCGGGGAAACCGTTTTTTACATCATCCCCATGCCGCCTGCGCCGCCGGCAGGAGCGGGAGTCTCTTCCTTGATGTTGGCGACGACGGATTCCGTGGTCAGCAGGGTGCTGGCAACGCTGGTGGCGTTCTGCAGAGCGCTTCTGGTCACCTTCGCGGGATCCAGGATGCCGTCCTTGATCATGTCCACATATTCCTCTTTCAGCGCATCGAATCCCACGCCCGTTTCAGCCTCTTTCACCTTATTGATGATGACGCTGCCTTCCAGGCCCGCGTTCGCCGCGATATAGTACAGAGGAGCTTCCAGAGCCTTCAGCACGATCTTCGCGCCGGTCTTCTCATCGCCTTCCAGCGCGTTCGCCAGCTCTTCCACGTCTCTGGCCGCATGGATATAAGCGGAACCGCCGCCCGCGATGATGCCTTCTTCCACCGCCGCACGGGTCGCTGCCAGCGCGTCTTCCATGCGCAGCTTCGCTTCCTTCATTTCGGTCTCGGTGGCCGCGCCCACGCGGATCACCGCTACGCCGCCGGCCAGCTTCGCCAGGCGCTCCTGAAGCTTCTCCTTATCGAAATCGGAAGTGGTCTCTTCGATCTGCTTTTTGATCTGGGAAATTCTCGCCTGGATGGCCTGGCTGTCGCCTTCGCCGTCCACGATGATGGTGTTTTCCTTCTGGACTTTCACGGATTTCGCGCGGCCCAGCATATCCATGGTGGTCTCTTTCAGTTCCAGACCCAGCTCGGAGCTGATGACCTGACCGCCGGTGAGGATGGCGATATCCTCCAGCATGGCTTTTCTTCTGTCGCCGTATCCGGGAGCCTTCACGGCCACTACGTTAAAGGTGCCGCGCAGCTTGTTGACGATCAGGGTGGTCAGCGCTTCGCCTTCCACGTCCTCGGCGATGATCAGAAGCTTCGCGCCGGACTGAACGATCTGCTCCAGCAGGGGAAGGATCTCCTGAATGTTGGAAATCTTCTTATCCGTGATCAGGATATAGGGATTATCCAGAACCGCTTCCATCTTATCCATGTCCGTAGCCATGTAAGCGGAAATATAACCTCTGTCGAACTGCATGCCTTCCACCAGGTCCAGTTCGGTCTTCATGGTCTTGCTCTCTTCGATGGTGATAACGCCGTCGTTGGAAACCTTCTCCATGGCGTCCGCCACCATCTGTCCCACTTCGTCGCTGCCGGCGGAAATCGCCGCAACTCTCGCGATATGGTTCTTGCCGTCCACCTTCTGGCTCATCTTCGCGATGGCTTCCACCGCGCACTCGGTGGCCTTCTGCATGCCCTTTCTTAAGATGATCGGGTTCGCGCCCGCAGCCAGGTTGCTCATGCCCGCATTGATCATCGCCTGCGCCAGAACGGTAGCTGTGGTGGTGCCGTCGCCGGCCACGTCGTTGGTCTTGGTCGCAACTTCCTTCACCAGCTGAGCGCCCATGTTCTCAAACGCATCTTCCAGCTCGATTTCTTTTGCGATGGTCACGCCGTCGTTGGTGATCAGCGGAGCGCCGAAGGATTTGTCCAGAGCCACGTTGCGGCCTTTGGGCCCCAGGGTAACTCTCACCGTATTCGCCAGCTTATTGACGCCTGTCTCCAGCGCCGCACGCGCTTCCGCGCCGTATTTGATTTCCTTTGCCATGATAAAATTGCCTCCTTTTGCCGATTTCCTTAAGCTTCAATGATCGCCAGAATATCTGACTGCTTCACTACGATGTAATCCTCTTCATCCAGCTTCACTTCCGTGCCAGCGTACTTGGAGTAGATCACCTGATCGCCGACCTTGACTTCCATCTTCACTTCCTTGCCGTCGATGACTCCGCCGGGGCCAACCGCCACGACTTCCGCCTGCTGGGGCTTCTCCTTGCTCTGGCCGGGAAGAACGATTCCGGATTTGGTCGTCTCCTCTGCAACCAACTGCTTTAACACAACTCTGTCGCCCAAGGGTACTAACTTCATGATAACTGCCTCCTTATTATGAAAGATTCACTTTCTTTGGTGAAGTTGTTAGCACTCATTTATGTCGAGTGCTAAACACTATATGTATATTATGTTCCTTTCCACAAATATGCAACACGATTTACGGAGTATTATCTACTGTTTTCTAATAATATCTTCTGTTTTTAAATATTTTCTTCGTTTTTCTTATTTTGTCCCTCAAAAACGGATTTCATACTTTTTTTACATTTCCCGTTTCCTGGCCCTCGCGGCAGTCGCCAAATGGACAGGCAAACGCATCCGCCCGGCCCGCTGCCCGCAAAAAAAAACGCCGTGCCAAAACCGCATTCTGCGCGCTCTGGCATGGCGTCTTCTCTTTCGTTCTTTCCGGTCAGACTCTGGACAGATATTCGCCGGTCCTGGTGTCGATCTTGATCACGTCGCCCTCGTTGACGAACAGCGGAACGTTCACCTGCGCGCCGGTCTCCACCGTAGCGGGCTTGCTGGCGCCGGTGGCGGTATCTCCCTTGAATCCGGGCTCGGTCTCGGTGATGGCCAGCTCCACGAACAGGGGGGGCTCCACCGCAAATACGCTGCCGTTGTGAGAACAGATCTTGCAGATCTCGTTCTCCTTCACGAACTTCAGCGCATCGCCGATGGCGTCCTGATTGAGGGAAATCTGGTCGTAGGTCTCGGTATCCATGAAGGTGTACAGATCCCCGTCATTGTACAGGTACTGCATATCCCTTCTGTCGATCCGGGCCTGAGGACATTTTTCAGTGGGGCGGAAAGTCTTCTCGACCACACCGCCGCTCTTGATGTTCTTTAACTTCGTTCTAACAAAAGCAGCTCCCTTACCGGGTTTTACGTGCTGGAATTCGATGATCTGATAAACGTTTCCTTCAAATTCGATGGTAATGCCATTTCTGAAATCACCTGCAGAAATCATACTGTCTCTTCCTCCTGATCCTCTTTCACGGTTTAAATCCTTTACAAGTGTATCTTAAAAATCAGCTTTTTTCAACTGTTTTTTTCAAAATTTGCCCGGCAGAGGCATCCTGTCGTTGCCGTTTACGGGCTGAGCCGTTCCGCCGCGATCTCCCACCTGTTCCAGCTCGAACCAGAAGGCTACCCCGTTTTCGTAGTTGATCACCCCGTATTGCTGATTCATGGACTCCATGATGGCCTTGACGATGGAGAGGCCGACCCCGCTCCCGCCGTATTCCCTGGTCCGCGCCTTGTCCACCTTATAGAACTTCTCCCACAGATGGGGCAGGGAGTCCTCCGGGATCGGAGCGCCCGTGTTGAAAACGGATACCCTGGCATGGCCGTTCCGGGTCTCGATCTTCACCTCGATCACCTTTTCCCCTTCGCAGTGATTCACCGCGTTGGAAAAATAGTTCATCAGCACTTCTTCCGTCTTGAATTCATCTCCCCAGACATAAACCGGCTCCTTCCGCTCCATCCGCACGTCGATCCCGTTCTGATCCGCCAGGATTCTGGCGGACTGCAGATAGTTGTCCACCATGGCCGTAATGTCGAAACGCTCCATGGAGACCGGATCGTTTCCGAATTCCAGCTGGTTTAAGGTGAGCAGCTTTTTGACCATATTGTTCATTTTGGAAGCCTCGTCCACGATCACGCTGCAGTAAAAGCTCCTGCTCTCCGGATCGTCGCTGATCCCCTCCTGAAGGCCTTCGGCGTACCCCTGTATCAGGGCGATGGGGGTTTTGAGCTCGTGGGAAACGTTGGAGAGAAACTCCCGGCGCATTTCATCCACCCGGTTCTTTTTCTCGATATCCTTCT
>OEQQ01000325.1_pt1 | contig 10209 bp, 6 predicted proteins | sample 1539741 | NCBI WGS metagenome assembly OEQQ01 (sample SAMEA3891876, study PRJEB23780) | metagenome | biome: terrestrial biome; feature: animal house; material: Caecal content | place: Italy | collected 2015-05-05
GGATTTGAGCGGGGAAACGTAGATGAGATAAAGTTTTTCTTCCAGTTCTCCCCTTTTTGCCATGGTCTGAAACCGGTCCAGAAAAACCAGAAAGGCCGAAAGGGTCTTCCCGGTTCCCGTGGGCGCGGAAACCAGCACGGGGCCGCCGGCCGCGATGGCCGGCCACGCCTCCTTCTGCACCGCCGTGGGTTCGCCGAAGGTTTCGGCAAACCATTCCGCGGTCCGTGGGGAAAAAATATGCAACGCGTCGTCCGACATGGGGCACCTCCGCTGGAAAACTGTGTTTCAAAAGGAAAAACGGTTTCGGGAATAGCTTTAGTATAGGGCGCGGTCGGAAGAATGGCAAGGGGGACAGAACCAGCATTTCTATTTTTTATATTTGAGGAACGGAATATTCCGAGGAACGGGACATTCCTTTTTGCCGCAGTTCGATTCACCGGCTTTTTTTGTTCGATATAAAAAACTTTCCTGTCCTACAAAAAAGGGGACCGGAAATCCGGTCCCCTTCCAATCATCAATATAAAATCACGTTCCCATGCGGCTGTTGCGCCGCTGGCCTCATCTTCGCCCTGCGGGCTTGATTCGCTTAGTTTCCAGCCATCTGGGCCGCAACTTCCGCCGCGAAATCCTCGTTCTTCTTCTCCAGGCCTTCGCCGGTCTCGAAACGAACGAACTTCTTCACGGACAGGTTCGCGCCGTTTTCCTTTGCAACGGAAGCCACGTACTGGCCGACGGTCTGCTTGCCGTCTTCCGCCTTCACGTACACCTGCTCCAGCAGGCAGACTTCCTTGAGTTCCTTGTTCAGGCGGCCCATCACGGCGCCCTCGATCACCTTCTCGGGCTTGCCCGCCATCTTGGGATCGTTCTGGATCTGTGCCAGAAGGATTTCCTTCTCATGAGCCTTGTATTCTTCGGAAACGTCCGCGGTGGAAACGTACTTCGGATAAAGAGCGGCGATCTGCATCGCAACGTTTACCAGCGCTTCCTTGATCGCATCGTTCACCACATCGGTATCCGCTTCTACCAGGACGCCGATCCGGCCGCCGCCGTGGGTGTAGGAAACTACGCAGCCGTGCTCCGCCGCGATCTTCTCGAATCTTCTGATCTTTAAGTTCTCACCGATCACGGCGATCTTCTCCACCAGGGCATCCTTCACGGACTTGGAAGGATCTTCGTGCCAGGGCTCCGCCATGAACGCGTCCATATCCGCAGCGTCGGACTCGACAGCCTGCACCGCAACGGCTTCCACGAAGCTCTGGAACTTCTCGTTCTTCGCCACGAAGTCGGTCTCGGAATTCACTTCCACAACGGCCGCCGTAGCGTCGTCCTTCACAGCGATGCGGCAGATGCCTTCCGCAGCGATTCTGCTGGCCTTCTTCTCCGCCTTCGCCTGGCCGTTCTTTCTCAGGAACTCGACGGCCGCATCCATATCGCCGTTGGTCTCGGTCAGCGCCTTTTTGCAGTCCATCATGCCTGCACCGGTCATTTCTCTTAACTCTTTTACCATTGCTGCTGTAATAGCCATTTTATTTCCCTCCATGTGAAATCGGATCTTTACGCTTCCTCTGCCGGTTGCAGCGGCAGAAGGGGAAGCTTCTGACGCTGCAACCGCTTCTTCCGTATAAACCTCTTCACCCTGGTTCGCTTCGATCACCGCGTCAGCCATCTTGGAAGTGATCAGCTTGACCGCTCTGATCGCGTCGTCGTTGCCGGGGATGATGTAATCCAGCTCTTCAGGATCGCAGTTGGTGTCGCCGATACCGATCAGCGTGATGCCCAGCGCGTGCGCTTCCTGTACGCAGATTCTTTCCTTCTTGGGATCCACTACGAAGATCGCATCGGGAATCCTGGTCATCTCCTTGATGCCGCCCAGGTTCTTCTCCAGCTTTTCCCACTCTTTCCTGAGCTTGATAACTTCCTTCTTGGGCAGAACGTCGAAAGTGCCGTCTTCCGCCATGGTTTCGATGGCTTTGAGCCTCTCGATTCTGCTTCTGATGGTCTTAAAGTTGGTGAGCATACCGCCCAGCCATCTCTCGTTGACATAGAACATACCGCAGCGCTCCGCCTCGGTCTTCACGGCGTCCTGAGCCTGCTTCTTCGTGCCCACGAACAGGATGGTTCCGCCCTGCTCCGCGATCTCGAATACCGCCTTATACGCCTCGTCCACCTTGCCTACGGATTTCTGCAGGTCGATGATGTGGATCCCGTTTCTCTCCGTAAAGATATAGGGAGCCATCTTGGGGTTCCATCTTCTGGTCTGATGTCCGAAGTGAACGCCCGCTTCGAGTAACTGTTTCATGGAAATAACGCTCATTTTTTTAACCTCCGTCTGGTTCTTCTTCCGCATGCTTTCCGATCCGCTGCCATCCAAAGCGTTAAAGGACACCTGCAGGGCGCCGCATGCGTGTTTATTCACAACATTGGGATTATAGCATAGAAAAAACCCCTGTGCAAGGGGTTTTTCGCGCCTGAACGGCTCTTTTCTCCGCCTTTTCTCCGGCCCGAAACGCTCTCCGCCTCCGCTCATCCATGGGAACGGCCGCCGGATCCCGCGGTCATTTTCCGGACCTCCTCGCAGGCGAATTCGTTCTGAATGCGGATATAGGTTCCCTTCATGCCCGAGGAGCGGGATTCGATGATGCCGGCGCTCTCGAACTTGCGCAGGGCGTTGACGATCACCGAACGGGTGATCCCGGCCTGATCCGCGATCTTGCTGGCCACCAGGATCCCTTCGGACCCTTTCAGCTCCTGAAAGATCAGGCGGATCGCCTCCAGTTCCGAATAGGACAGGGTCCCAAGGGCCGAACGGACCACCGAGATCTTCCGGTCCTCCTCCGCGCTCTCTTCGCTGACCGCGCGGAGCATTTCCAGCCCCACCACCGTGGTCCCGTATTCGCACAGGATGATGTCGTCGATCCCGTATGTGCTTCCGTGCCGGTACAAAAACAGAGTGCCCAGCCGTTCGGCGGCGATTTCGATGGGGGACACGATGGCGGAAAATTCCTTTTCTTCGGACAGGTCGAATCCCAGCGTGGTGAGGTTCACGTTTTCCTTTGTGGAGAGCACGGCCAGAAGGCGTTCGTTGAGGAGCGGATCGATAAAGCTTCCCACGTCGCTTCCCAGGAGCTCTTCGATCACGATTCCTTCTCTGCGCGAAGCGCCGAGGATCTTTCCCTTTCGGCTGATCACCAGCACGTTGGACTGCAGCGTATCCTGCATCACTTTACAGATGTCGTTGAACACGACTTTGCTGGAATTGTTGTTATGCAATAATTTCCCGATTTTTCTTGTCTTATCCAGCAGCTGCACACCACTCATGAAATCAAACCCTCCAGGACGCAATACCACACAAACTGATTAAATTATTGTAACACACGCATCTGCCGGCCGCAACGCATTCCGCCCGTTTTTCTCAGTTTTCTGTAACAGTTCAGCCATGCGAAACCGTTTCCCCGTTGTTCCTGGCCATCACATGGCCGCACCCCTCTTTGGAACAGACCAGGCGGTTCCCCTTTTCCAGCATGATGGAGCCGCAGACGGGGCATTTCTCGTTCGAAGGCTTCTGCCATACCATGAAGTCGCAGTCCGGGTTGTCGATACAGCCGTAATACCGCCTGCCCTTCTGGGTCTTCTTCATCACGATATCCTTCCCGCATTTCGGGCAGGCGACGCCGATCTTTTCATAATACGGCTTCGTGTTGCGGCACTCCGGGAAGCCGGGGCAGGCCAGGAATCTGCCGTGCGGGCCGTACTTGATCACCATCCGGCGGCCGCACAGCTCGCAGACCTCGTCCGACTCTTCGTCCCCGATGCGCACCTCCGCGAGCTCTTTCTCCGCCCGCTTCACCGCTTCGTCCAGATCCGGATAAAAATTGGCGACGATGGTTTTCCAGTTCACGTTTCCTTCGGAAACGCCGTCCAGCAGCGTCTCCATGTTGGCCGTGAAGTTCACGTCCACGATGCTGGGGAACGCTTCCTTCATCATCTTGTTGACCACTTCTCCCAGCTCCGTCACGTAAAGGTTCTTATTTTCCTTCACCACATAGCGGCGGGCCAGGATCGTGGTGATGGTGGGCGCATAGGTGCTGGGCCGGCCGATCCCCAGCTCCTCCAGCGTGCGCACCAGGGACGCTTCCGTATAGTGGGCGGGCGGCTGGGTGAAATGCTGAACCCCGTCGAAGCTCTCCGCCGAGATCTTCGTGTCCCGGTCGATCCTCCCGGCCAGCGTATTGTTCTCCGCCTTCTCTTCGTCGTCCATCGCATAGACGCACAGAAAGCCGTCGAACAAAATCTTGCTGGCCGCCACGGTAAACCGGTGGCCTCCTCCGTCGATCCTCACGGACGTGGTCTCGTATCTTGCCGCCGCCATCCGGCTGGCCATAAACCGCTTCCAGATGAGCTGATACAGGCGGAACTGGTCCCTGGAAAGGGACTCCTTCAATTCCAGCGGGGTTCTGGCCACATCCGTGGGGCGGATGGCTTCATGGGCGTCCTGGATCTTCTGGCCGCCCTTTTTCACCGTGCCCTCTCCCGCGTACTCCGCCCCGTACTGGCGTTCGATATAATCCCGCGCCATGCTTTCCGCTTCTTCGGAAACCCGGGTGGAATCCGTACGCAGGTAGGTGATGATACCCACGGTCCCATTCCCCTTGATGTCGATTCCTTCGTATAACTGCTGCGCCAGCCTCATGGTCTTCTGGGTGGAGAAGTTCAGCACCCGGCTGGCCTCCTGCTGCAGGGTGGATGTGGTAAAGGGCAGGGGCGCTTTCTTCACCCGCTCCCCCCGCTTCACGTCCGCCACCGCGAAATCGGCGCCCTGGCAGTCTTTTTTGACGGCCTCCACCTCTTCCCGGCTCTTTAAAACCCTCTTCGCATCCCCTTCTCCGTAATACTTCGCCTTTAAGGGCTTTTTCTCCCCGGCGACGGCGAACGACCCTTCCAGGGTCCAGTATTCCTCCGGGATAAAGGCGTTAATTTCCTCCTCCCGGTCGCAGATGATCCGCAGCGCCACGGACTGCACCCGGCCGGCGGAAAGGCCCCGCTTGACCTTCGCCCAGAGCAGCGGCGAGATCCGGTATCCCACCATGCGGTCCAGCATCCGCCTGGTCTGCTGGGCGTCCACCAGGTTCATGTCGATCTCCCTGGCGTGCTTTAGGGATTCCTTCACCGCGTTTTTCGTAATTTCGTTAAACGTGATCCGGTAAACTTTCTTGCCGGAAAGCTTCAGCGCTTCCATCAAATGCCAGGAAATCGCTTCCCCCTCCCGGTCCGGGTCCGTTGCCAGATATATCTTTTCCGCTTTCTTCACTTCCTTGCGCAAATTCGCCAGGACGTCCCCTTTTCCGCGGATCGTAATGTACTTCGGTTCGTAGTCATGCTCCACATCGATGCCCAGCTGACTCTTCGGCAGGTCGCGCACGTGGCCGTTGCTGGCCGCCACCTCGTAGTTGGCTCCCAGAAACTTTTTAATCGTCTTCACTTTTGCCGGCGACTCCACGATCACAAGATATTTTGCCATAGTCTGTTATCCCCAATCCCTTTTGCTGCTATTTCGAACACTTATGTGTCTACCGTGAATCGTGAATCACTATACACCATATCCCGTTGTAATGCAAGGAAAAATTTTTACCGCTCCTCCACGCTGCATTCCCGCAAAAAGTAACCTCCGGCGCCGTTTTGAACAATTCCTTCCATACATAAGAGCACCAGCTCCTGCATCAGATCCTGCAGGGATACGTTCGCGCCGCCCTCCTGGCGGACGAGGCGCCCGTACAGTTCGTCCAGGGTTTTGGGATCGAGGTCCAGCGCTTTCAGCACGGCCGCCCGAAGGCCGCCTCTTTCCTCCTGCCCTCCGCCTTTCCCCTCCGGCCTGGGCGCGCCGGCCCCGGAACGAAAGCCGGCGCGCCCCAGCGCCTCCAGAACGGCTTCCACGTTCGCCGCGACCCCCGCTCCGCCGGCGATCAGACGGTTGCATCCGCGGCTGCAGCCGTCCGTGATCCGGCCCGGCACCGCGAACACATCCCTCCCCTGCTCCAGAGCCCGGTCCACGGTGATCAGCGTTCCGCTCCGTTCCCTGGCTTCCGTCACCAGAACCAGATCCGACAGCCCGCTGATGATGCGGTTCCTGGGCGGAAAAAGCCGGCTTTCCGGCCGGGTGCCCGGAGGATATTCGGACAGCAGGCAGCCCTCCCTTTCCAGACGTTCATACAGCCCCCTGTTTTCCGGCGGATAGCAGACGTCCACCCCGCAGCCCAGCACGGCCGCGCTCATGCCGCCGCTCTCCAGCGCGGCAGCTCCCGCGATTCCGTCCACGCCCCGGGCCATGCCGCTGATCACCGCCACGCCGGCCTCCGCCAGGCCCCGGGCGAAATAGCGGGCCGCCTTTTTTCCGTATTCCGAACAGTCCCTGGCGCCGATGACCGCCACGGAAGGGGCGCACGGGTCCGGCAGCCGCCCTTTTTTGTACAGCGCGACGGGAGCGTCCTCCAGGGGTTTCAGTTTTTCGGGATATTCTTCGTCCCAGCACGGAAGGAAGGAGATCCCTCTCTTTCCGTAGCGCTCCAGCGTCCGCGCGGCCGCATCCCTTCGTCCTGCTGCCCGCGCCCGCACGAGGCATTCCGCCCGCTTTTCCCCCAACAGCGACCGGAGCATCCCTTCCGGCAGCTTCATGGCGTCCGAGGCGCTTCCCGCTTCCCCCATCAGTTTCCGGACGCTGACCGGCCCGATCCCCGGCGCGCTGCACAGCCAGAAGCTGTCAATCCGTTCTTCTTCCCTCATCCGTCCCTCCCGCATCGAAATCCAGAATTCCCTGTTTCGGCCGGTAGCAAAAAGCCTGGCTCAGATGGCCGCAGCCGATTTCCTCCTTTCCCTCCAGGTCCGCCAGGGTCCTGGCCACGCGCAGGATCCTGTGGCAGGCCCTGGCCGAACAGCCCTGCAGCCGCAAAAGCCGTTCCAGAAACTCCTGCTCCTTCATGCCCAGCCGGCAGTACCGCAGGGTTTCTCCCGGACCCAGACGGCCGTTTTGCCCGATATCCGTGCCCGCGTAGCGAAAGCTCTGCCTCTGCCTGGCTTCCTGCACCATATCCCGCAAAAAAGCGCTGTCCCAGCCGTCCCCGCGCCCGTCCCGCCCTTCCATCAGGCTGGAAAATCCGGCCGGGCTGACGAACCCGGACAGGTCGATCCGGTCCAGCAGGGGTCCGGAAATCCGCGACAAATACCGGTGAACTTCCCGGACGGTGCACCTGCACCGGTTCCGGTCCGGATAATAGCCGCAGGGGCAGGGATTCGTGGCCGCAACCAGCAAGAAGCTGGCCGGATAGAGGAAGGTCCCGGCGCTCTTGGCCAGAAAAATCCGGCCCTCTTCCATGGGCTGGCGGAGGATATCCAGCGCGGAGCGCTTAAACTCCGCCATCTCGTCCAAAAAGAGCACGCCCCTGTGGGCCAGCGTCACCATACCGGGCCTCGGCACACTGCCGCTGCCCGCCAGCGCGTGGGGCGTGGCGGTGTGGTGAGGGCTGACAAAGGGCCTTTTCGTCATCAGCCTGCCCTGCTCCAGCATCCCGGCCACGCTGTAAATAGCCGACACTTCCCGCTGTTCCTCCTTTGTCAGGGGAGGCAGAATGGAGGGAATGCACCGGGCCAGCATGGTCTTTCCCGCCCCGGGCGGCCCGGTGAACAGCAGGTTGTGAAATCCCGCGGCGGCGGCCGCCGCCGCGTACTTCGCCTCCCGCATCCCCTGCACCATCCCGAAATCCGGCTCCTCTCCGCTCTCCGCCGCTTCCTTTCCCGCGGCCTGCAGGGCCTCTTTCGCCCGCCGGCGCTGCCGCTGCCGTCCCGCTTCGTCCAGCTCCAGATACGACAGCGCTTCCGACAGGGTTTCCACGCCCATCACGGGGATCCGTCCCGCCCAAAGCCCTTCCTCCAGGTTCGCGAAGGGCAGGATGCACTCCCGCATTCCCGCCGCTTCTGCGGCCATGACCATGGGAAGGGCTCCCCGGACGGGCTTTACTTTGGCGTTCAGCCCCAGCTCGCCCGCGATCCAGACCCCTTCCAGGCGTTCCTGCGGGATCCGGCCCAGAGCGGTCAGGATTCCCACCGCCACCGGCAGGTCGTAGGCGGTTCCCCCTTTATGGATCCCCGCAGGGGATATGTTCACCGTGATCTTTCCGGCGGGGACGTCCGCCCCCGCGTTCTTGAGCGCCACCCGGATGCGCTCCCGGGCCTCCTTCACCTCTCCCGCCAGAAGGCCCACCATTTCAAAACAGGGAAGGCCCCGGGACACGTCCACTTCCACCAGAGCGGCATAGCTCTCCAGCCCCCGCAGCCCTCCTGCGTTGATATGACAATACATAGACTCCTTTCCGTCTTACCGGATCCGTCCTTTTTGGAAAATATGGGCGAACGCCCTGAAATGTTTCAAAGAAACGTCAAAATAGAAAAGCTATGATCCTTCCTCCAAGATACCCCACCCGTCCGGAACTGTCAAGCCCCGGACGGACCCGTCACGCTCTGTTCCGGGGCTGGGACGCTTCCATTTTCAGGAACCCCGCCCGCATCTTTCCCAGCGCCTTCTTCTCAATCCTGCTGACGTAGCTTCTGGAAATCCCCAGTTTTTCCCCGATCTCCTTCTGGGTCACTTCCCGTCCCCCCGCCAGCCCGTAGCGCAGGGTCAGCACTTCCCGCTCCCGGGCGGACAGCTCGGTGTCCATCAGCCCGTAGAGCTGCGACAGGCACCGGGCTTTCTCCATCTCCTCCACGATATCGGGCTGCTCCTGCTCCATCACGTCCAGAAGGCTGATCTCGTTGCCCTCCCGGTCGGTCCCGATGGGCTCGAACAAAGACACCTCCCGGGAGGTTTTTTTCTTGCCGCGCAGCATCATCAGGAGCTCATTGTCGATGCACCGGGCCGCATAGGAAGCCAGGCGGCTGTTCTTATGCAGGTCGAAGGAATCCACCGCCTTGATCAGGCCGATGGTGCCGATGGAAATCAGGTCCTCCATATCCTCGTCCACGTTCGTATACTTTCTGGCGATATGGGCCACCAGCCGCAGATTTCGTTCGATCAGGAGCCGTTTGGCCTCGCTTCTCCTTCCGGCATCTCCGTCCTGCAATGCCCGTATGCAAAGGCTCTCCTCCTCTTTGGACAGGGGTTTCTGAAAAGTTTTCAAACATAGCTCCCCGGCCGGAACCAGTTCTCCGGCAACAGCAGTTTACTATATTCTATGTCTCCCGCAAAATCCGGGTGCCTTTCCAGCTGTCCCTATTTGCCCCGTCGGTCAGAAGACGATATCCGGCTCCTGCACCAGGGGATGATTTTCCATCAGATTTCGGACGCAGGCGCGGTACTCCGACAGGGTAGCTGCCTTCCGGATCCGCTTCTGATCCCTGTCCGCCCCTTCGAAACTCCGGATCAGCCAGGACATCAGTTCCTTCATTTTAAACAGCACATCCCTTTCTCCCGACAGCTCCCGCGCATAGCCCTCCAGCAGCGCTTCGTGAAACTCCAGGAGCGTCCCCTTCTCCGGATCCTTACCGGTCTTCCTCTTTTCCACCAGCCCGGGATTGGCCAGAAGCCCTCTCCCCAGCATCAGCCTGTCCGCTGCAGGGAAGCGGGCGCACAGATCGTCCATCCGCTTTTGGGAAAACAGATCCCCGTTGTAGCACAGCGGATTTCTGCTCTCCTCTGCCGCAAGGGCGAATGCCTCCAGGTTCGGGCTGTTGCGGTAATAATCCGCCTGCAGCCTGGGATGGACGATCAGTTCCCGGATGGGGTATTTGTTAAAAATTTCCAACAGCCGCGGGAACTCGTCCGGATCCTCCATCCCGATCCTCGTTTTGACGGAAATCGCCGGCCCCGTTTCCCGGAAAATCCGGTCCAGAAAGGCGTCCAGTTCCTCCGGGTACGCCAAAAATCCCGCCCCTTTCCGCTTTGTGACCACGGTTTTGGAAGGGCATCCCAGGTTCAGATTGACTTCCTCATACCCCAGGGATTCCAGCCATCCGGCCGCCCTGCAAAATCCTTCCGCGCTGTTGGTCAGCACCTGCGGCACGACCCGGATCCCCTCGTTGTGCTCCGGCGCCACGTCCCTGGATTCCCGCACGGTGAACCCCTTTCCCTGCTTCGGCGTCAGAAAGGGCGTGTAATACCGGTCCATGGGTTGGTCAGTTCGATCATCTCCCCGTCGGTTTTGTGCACCCGGTAGACCACGC
>OEQQ01000326.1_pt1 | contig 10172 bp, 7 predicted proteins | sample 1539741 | NCBI WGS metagenome assembly OEQQ01 (sample SAMEA3891876, study PRJEB23780) | metagenome | biome: terrestrial biome; feature: animal house; material: Caecal content | place: Italy | collected 2015-05-05
GGCCCCGCCATTCCCGCCCTGCGGCGTTTCTCCAAAAAAGCCGTCGGAAGGGAATTCCGGCAAAAAAAAGGCGCAGTTTTCCCCCGTAACCGCGCTCTTTTCGTTTTTCCCGCAATTCAGTTTATGATAGATGCTTCGACGATAGACGTTTCCCGTCACATTTCCCGATTTCATAGTGCTTTTGTATTCCCGTATTCCGTTTCTCCCCGGTTCTTAAACCCGCCCGGACGCCTCAGTTGCCCGCCGCGGCGTCCTGAGCCGCCTGCTGGGCCGCTGCCTGGGCTGCCGCGATGGCCGCCAGCTCCTCAGGCGTCAAAGCTGCCGCCGCCTCCTGCGCCGCCTTGATATTGGCCAGCGTGTTCTGCACTTCCGAGATGCTGCTGGTGGCGATGGCCGCCTGCAGCATGTTGCTGACGTTGGGGTCTTCTGTAGCGGTTCCCACCGTAGCCGTCTTGGGGCTCATCTGATAGGTGCTGCTGTTGACCTTTTCGCGGCTGACCTCCCGGCCGTCCTCCTTGACCACCTTCCACAGCTGCGCCTTATAGCCGATATGGGCGCTGCTCACCTGGATGAATCCCACGGGCTGGGACGCGTCCTGCACGATCTGATCGTTCTCCGGAACCGTCTTTTCCAGCACCTCGCTCTCGTAGACCACGGTGCGCCCGGAATCCCGGGTCTCCACGCCATAGATCGTGAAGGTGATCTTCTTGTTCTCCGTCCGTCCTTCGATATAAATGGGATAGTCCGTATTGTTGACGAACTGAAAATCCTTTCCTGCCGATTCCGCGATGGCCGCGTCCGCAGAGGGATCCACGTAGGTGACGATCATGGAATGGTTGTGCCGTTCCGTCACCTCCAGTTCCGCCCTGAGCACCGCGTTGTACAGCGTGGTGGAAACCTGGCAGATGCCGCCGCCGATGCTGTCTACCACCTTGCCGTTTAAGTAGGAACCCGCCATATAGTACCCGTTCTCCGCTGAAAAGGGCTTCACCGCATCGTAGGTGGAAAACGTCTCTCCGGGATACAGGGTGGTGCCGTCGATGAGGTCGCAGCCGTTGGCCACGTTTTTGCTCCTGGCGTTCCCGGAAGAGGAATAGCTGGTGGTAAAGGTCCCCAGCACGTCTTTCACCTTCAGAAGGTCTTCCGCCTTTCCCTGGGGCTCATCCACGGTCATCGCCAGCAAAACGCTGCCGTCCTCATGGTTCCACTCGCCCGTCATGTAATCGTAAATGGCGGAAACGCTGGCCGCTTCGTCCACGATATAGCCGGTCTGCCCTTCCTCCACCTCAAAGGAACCGTTCACCCGGGTCAGATGGGCGTCCACCGCTTCCCGGTTGAACTGGCCGCACTGCCCTTCCACGACGCCGGCGATAGCGTCCCGGTCGAACTCCAGCTCGATTTCATAGTCCCTGCCCTTATGTTCCAGATCTTCCTTCGCCTTGTACCGGGCCACGATGTTGCCCCTGCGCCCCAGGTTCACCGCTTCCTCCACGATCCCCCGGTTTTTCCAGGACAGCCCCAGCGCCCCGGCCGTTACGGATACGCTTCCGCCGTCCTCCGACATCAGCTGCACTTTCTTTTCTCCCAGCGCGGAAACGTAGGAACTGATGGCGGCCGTCGCCTCATCCCGGGTCATTCCGGAAAGATCCATGCCCGCAGCGGTCACGCCCTGGGGAATGGTGTCGTCCGGCGCCGCCTGGACCGTCCCTTTGGGGGCCAGGGCGAAGAGCGCCATCATAAGCGCCATACCTGCAAGTTTAAATCCCAATTTCTTCATCGATGGATCCTTTCTTCTCAAACGCCCTTTACATAAAGGAAAGGAGCGTGGGAATGACCATCGCCAGCACGAGGATGATGATGATCACGGACGACACGATCTTTTTCGTCTTCTGATTATGAAAATTGAACATATTTCCTCACATTCTGCCGTCTTCCGGCCGCTTCGGTTTCGAGTCTTCTGACCATTATAATTCACTTCCATTACTTTTGCAAGATTCCATATGCCGCAAGAATCCGATCGATCAGACGGCTTGCTTCATTTTTCGTCAGCAGGTCCGGATCGAAATCCGGCCGGATCCCGTATCGATCGCACAGCTTTTTCAGCCTCTCCTTCTGCGCCCTGGTGGCGGGCCCTTCCTTTTTGACCCTGCAGACCAGGGGGAAGGGCGCGAAATCCTCTTCCCGGTAAAACTCCTCGCACAGCCTGCGGTAGAGGAAGTGGGCGGCGCAGGCGTCCGGGAGGGCCCGGTGATTGCGCAGCGGGATTTCGTAGTGGGCGCAGAGATCGGCCAGCCGTCTGCCCGGCAGCTGGGGGAGGAATTTCCGGGCCAGCTTCAGCGTATCGATGGCGCTGCGTTCCAGTTCGAAACCGGCGTTTGCCGCCGCCCGCTTTAAAAAGGCGAAATCGAAGGACACGTTATGCCCCAGAAACGGAAGGCCCTGGGAAAACGCCAGAAAATCCGGAAGCGCTTCCCCGATGGCGGGCGCGCCCTCCAGATCCGCCTCCGAGATTCCCGTCAGCTCTGCGATCCGCTCCGGCAGCGCGATCCCCGGCCGGACAAAGGTTTCGAACGTCTCCTGGATTTCCCCTCCGCGCACCCGCGCCGCGCCGATCTCGATGATCTTGTCGAACTTCGGACGCAGCCCCGTGGTCTCCAGATCCAGGCAGACGTAATCCTGTACCGCCTCACCCATCCGCTCTTCTCCTCTTTTTGCCCGCCGCCTCCTTTTTGAGCCCGCCGTTTTTCAGCCGCTGCTGAAAATCCGCGCAGTGTTCCGTCAGGAAGCACTCGCCGCAGCGGGGCGTGGGCGCCTTGCAGATCTGCCTGCCCAGCGTGATGATCTGGATGTTGTATAAAATCCAGTGATCCTTCGGCAACACCTTCATCAGCTCCATCTCCACCTTCACCGGGTCGTCCTCCCGGGTCAGCCCCAGCTTTCTGGAAATCCGCTTCACGTGGGTGTCCACCACCACGCTGGGCTCGTGGAAGATATTCCCCCGGATGACGTTGGCCGTCTTCCTTCCCACTCCGGCCAGGGAGGTCAGGTCCTCCAGGGAGGACGGTACCTGTCCCCCGAATTTTTCCACCAGATCCCTGCAGCAGGCGATGATGTTTTTCGCTTTGTTATGGTAAAATCCCGTGGGGCGGATATCCTGCTCCAGCTCCTTTAAATCCGCGTTGGCAAACGCCTCCACGGAGGGGTATTTTACGAACAGGTCCTTTGTCACGATGTTCACCCTGGCGTCCGTGCACTGGGCGCTCAGAATGGTGGCGATCAAAAGCTGCCAGGCGTTTTCGTGATTCAGATAGCAGATGTATTCCGTCCCGTAGCGTTCGTCCAAAAGATCCAGGATCGCTTTCGTATGCGCGTTCATTCCGTGTCCTCCGGTAATCCGTTTCCATTCTGCAGCTTTTGCAGTTCCCCAGGCTCCAGCCTGAGAAAAAGGGCGTTGTGGTCCAGCGGGTTCCTCCGCTCATAATCGAACAGAAGCGCGGTTTTTTCTCCCGGTTTTTCGCCCTGCTCCGACAACCGGTCGAACAGCTCCGCCAGCTCCCATGCCTGCCGATCCACCGGCCAGGCGAAAAGCTCCAGGTGCGTCCGTCCCCTGAGCTGCTTTTTCTCCCGGTAAAACCGCGCCTGCAGCTCCCGCTGTTCGGCCGTTTCCGGCGCGAAAGCCGGACGGCTCTTCGCGTTCTCCCGCAGATACAGGTCGCAGGTCAGCAGCTCCCGATAGAGCTCTTCCCGCTTCGGATCCGCCTCCTTCGCGAAGTCCAATAGCGCCTGATAGCGGTATTCCCGGGAAGGGCTGTTCTTCCGGAAGCCGCGCTTTTCGTAGAATCGCGCCAGGGCCGAGAAGAGGGCGAAGGGGCTCTGAAAGCGCAGCTCCAGCAGAGGGAGCGTGCGGGTGAACTGGCCGCTGTTATAGTAGAGCTCCACCATTTCTTCCACCCGTTTCAGGCGGATGACGTCCGCAAAGGACAGCCACTTCGTGTAGAGCACCTCGTAGGGAGGTTCGCTTTGGGCCACGATCCCCGAGTCCTTCGCCGTCTCCTCCATCCAGGAGCCCTTGAGCACCTTCAGAAAGCCCAGCTGCAGCTGCTGGGGCCGCATCGTGTATACCGCGTCGAAGGACCGGGCGAAGCTCGTCAGGTCCTCCTCGGGCAGACCGGCGATGAGATCCAGGTGGACGTGGATGTTGTGCTCCGCATGGATGCGCACCACCGTGTGCCGGAGCCGTTCCAGGTTGGTATAGCGCCGAACGGCCCTCAGGGTCCTGGGGTTGAGGGACTGGACTCCGATTTCCAGCTGGATCAGCCCGGGGCGCATTTTCGACAGCAGCGACAGCTCCGCCCCGTCCAGCAGATCCGCCGCGATTTCAAAATGGAAATTGGTGACGCCGTTGTCGTGTTCCAGAATATATTTCCAGATCTCCTGCGCGTGGCGGTGGTTGCAGTTGAACGTCCGGTCGATGAACTTCACCTGGGCTACCTTATGATCCAGGAAAAACTGCAGTTCTTCCCTGACCAGCCCCAGATCCCTGAGGCGGACCTGTCTGTCCAGGGAAGAAAGGCAGTAGCTGCAGTTAAAGGGACAGCCCCGGCTGGATTCGTAATAGACGATCCGGTTTTCGAATTCCTTCAGATCCCGGTAAAAAAAGGGGATCGCGTTCAGATCCGTCATCGGGCGGGCCGCCGTGCGCACGATTTCCCCGGACACGCCGTCCTGAAAAACCAGGCCCGCAATGGAGTACAGCCCGGCCTTCTGCGCTGCGCCGGGCCAGAACGCCGCGATCTGCATCTGCATCTTCCTGCCGTTTCCGTTCTCCCGCTCCCGATAGTATTCCAGCAGCTGCGAAAAGGTTTCTTCCCCTTCCCCCACCATAATGCCGGTCACGGCCTCCTCCTCCCGGACGATTTTTTCCGCATCATAGGACACCTCCGGGCCGCCCAGCCAGACGGGGAGCTCCGGGAGCACCTTATGCAGTTCCCGGACCAGCTCCCGGATCTGCCGCCAGTTCCAGATATAGCACGAAAACCCGACGACATCCGGCCTTCTCTCATAGAGATCCGCCAGGATATCCTCAGGTTTTTGATTGATCGTATATTCAGCAAGTTCCACTTCCCGCCGCGCCTCCGGGGCCTGCGCCGCCGCGTAGGCCCTAAGGCTGTAGATCGCCGGATTGGAGTGGATATATTTCGCGTTTAACGCCGCCAGCAAAAATTTCATTCTCTCTGATCTTCGTCCTTCCTTCGCATTCCCGTCTATTTTAACACAGAGAACGGTTTTATGCATCGGGCTATTTTCCAGAAAGGGGATGGGGAAAATGCCGACGGGTTCGGTGAAATGCCATAAAAAGAGGCGGGCGGGGATCCGTTTTCGCGCTCCGTCTGCGTTCGCTTCGAGCCCGACATCCCGAATATGTTCCCGACAAGTCAGATGGCATCAAAGGCATTCTGAAGATCTTCCAGCAGATTCTCCTCTCCTTCCAACCCGCAGTGGAGACGGATCAGACCGCGATGACTGCCTGTCAGCCCGATACGACTCAGAACTTCATCCGGAGTTTCGTACAGCGGACAAAGAGCCAGGCTTTCGTAACCGCCCCAGGAACATCCTTTTTGGAATAATGCCAGACGATTCACAAATTTCAATGCCCGTTCTTTATCTCCTTTCAGCAAAAAGCTGAGGAGACCGCTGTGTCCTTTCATCTGTTTTTGAATCAGGTTGCGTTGCGGGTGGGAATCCAGTCCTGTATAATAAACCCGTTCAACCTCCGGCCGGCTTTCGAGAAAAGCCGCTACTTTCATTGCGGTCTCCTGGTGTTTCTTCAGGCGAATATCCAGCGTGCGTAAACCACGGATCGCCAGCCATGCCTCCGTCGGCCCAAGAGTGCCTCCGAAAAGCTCTCCCGTTCCGCTTCTGATTTCTTCTATCAGCCCGGCATCTCTCGAAATCAGAATTCCTCCCATCATATCGCTGTGACCACCTACATATTTCGTAAGGGTATGCATAACGATATCGATTCCAAATTCCAGCGGTTTCTGTAACAGCGGCGTACACCATGTATTATCGATACATGTCCTGATTCCCCGTTTTCGGCAGATCCCGGAAACGCCTTCCAGATCCGCTACCGTCATTACGAAAGTCGCGGGAGATTCCAGAAGGACCAGTCTGGTTTCAGGACGCAGTTTTTGTTCCAGTTCCTGCAAATCCGTGCCGCTCCAGCCGTCCGCCGACATTCCCAACCGTTGGACACAGAAATTTTCCAGAAGTCGCCTGACAGGGCCGTAGAGATTTTTCATGTAAATGATATGGCTTCCCGCGCTGCACACGGCAAAAATAGCCGCTGCAGTCGCCGCCATCCCGCTGGCAAAAGCGCATGCTTTTTCCCCGCATTCCAACGCAGCCATCTTCTGTTCCAGCAAAGCCGTTGTCGGATTGCCACTTCTCCTGTAAGTAAAAGTTCCTTCCGATTGTCCTGCTTCCAGATATGCCTCCATCGTCGGAAAAACGTGAAGCGAATTGAGAAAAACTGGCGGATTGACCGCTCCCAGAAACTTTTCCGGCTCTTCCCCTCCATGTGTTAAAATCAGCTGCTCCTCTTTTTCTCTCATTCCTGTTCTCCTCCTTTCTGTAAAGCATTTGCGCCGTTCAGGCACACTCAACGCATCACTCCTTTAAACTTCCCTGAACGATCCCCTTAACAAAATGCTTCTGCAAAAATGGGTATACACACATCACCGGCAGGAGTGTCAGAAAAATTTTGGCCCCATTGGTCGCGTCCCTCGTGAGATTCGCCATAATGGAGTCGATATCGGAATTTTCCATCAGCGAAGTATCTACCAGCAAAATCGTCCTTAAATAAGATTGCAGAGGTTTCAGGGCCATGTTCCGGATATAGATCACTCCGTCAAACCAGGCATTCCAATGCTGCAGGATAACGAAAAGAGAAACCGTCGCCAGAGAGGCTTTCGACAGCGGAAGCACAATCCTGAGCAGTGTTGTCAGATGCCCTGCTCCGTCGATATAGGCAGCCTCCTTCAGACTGTCCGGAATGCTTTTCATAAAATTTACCATCAAAATCAGGTTATAGACCGGGACTGCGTCCACCAGAACCAGGGACCAGATGGTATCCAGCAATCCCAGTTTGCTGACCACCAGATAGGTGGGAATCATCCCGCCGTTAAACAGAATAATTCCCATAAAATACCAGACAAAAAAAGTTCTTGCCGGAAAACGGTGTTTGCTCAAAGACAGGGGATAAGCGGCCAGGATGAGCAATGTCATACTGATGGCCCATCCCAGAACCGTGCGCTCGATGGTGGCCAGATATGAGACGAAAAACTGCCCGTCCTGCATCATATAGCGATAGGCATCCAGCGTGAATTCCACGGGCCAAAATGCCACATGCCCGGAAAATACCGCATTCTGCGAACTAAGAGACACGGCCAGAAGATGGACCACAGGAAGGATGCAGACCACCGCCACCGCAATGCAGAAAGCATAATTTCCCACCACGAAAATCCGCCGTCCGGGACTCATTTTATATTTCATTTTCTCACCTCCCATCTCGTCAAAATACCCGATAGCCGCTGGTTTTCCAGGCGATCTTATATGAGGCCACCACCATTGCGCAGGAAATCAGGGATTTAAACAGACTGGCCGCTGTAGAAATTCCGAATTCTCCGCTGTCGAATCCCATCCTGTAGACGAGAGTATCCAGAATATCCCCGCTTTCATAGACCACAGGACTGTACAGGTTAAAAATCTGATCAAAACCGGCGTTGAGCACATTTCCCATGCTCAGAGCGCTCATAAGCAAAATGATCGGAACGATCCCCGGCAGTGTGACATGCCACATCTGCTGCCAGTGCCCGGCTCCGTCGATCTGTGCTGCTTCGTACAGGTCTTCGTTTACGCCGGAAATCGCAGCCAAATATACGATTGTGCCATATCCGAATTCCTTCCAGATATTCGTAATAATCAAAGTGGGCTGAAACCACTGGTTATCTCCCAGGAAAATAATCGGTCCCGTTCCGAAAAATTCCAGAAGCTGATTCACGATCCCGGTCCCAGATAGCAGTTTTCCAAAAATCCCTGCCAGAAGCACCCAGGAGACAAAATGGGGCAAATATATCAGCGTCTGTACAGATCGCTTTACCCAGTTTTTCGAGATCTCATTCAACAATATCGTAAATACTACCGGGACGATAACGCCCAGAACAATTTTCCACAGCGAAATAACTACCGTATTTCGAAGCGCCTGGAAAAAACCCGGCATATGAAAAAGCACTTCAAAATTTTCCAACCCACACCATTTGGAACCGAAAATCCCTTTCGCCGGAAGATAATCTTTGAACGAAATTACAATCCCAAACATGGGAATATATTTAAAAATGAATACAAATAGCACCGGAAGGGCCAGCATGAGATACAGAGGGAAATCCGCTTTCCACCGCTGCTTCCCGTTGTTTTCCGCTCCTGTCCGCCCCCGCGCGGCCGCTGTCTTTCTTACTTTCACGCATTTCCCTCTTTTCCGTTCAATCAACTGTCCATCGTTTTGCTCAGCTTAAAGAATGATAATATTCATTCACTTCCTCCGTAATCTGCTGCCCGCCTGACTGATACCAGGTTTCGATAGCTTTTTCATAGATGGAAATATCCTCTCCCATGATCACCTTTAACGCCGCGCTCTCCAACGCCTCATCAATAGTTGTCTGATAAAGCGACATGGTATCCGTAATCGGTCCGTTGTACCCGTAACGCACCATATCCAGATCCAGTTTCTTTTCCTTAAAAATCGGGAAAGCATACAGCCAGCTGTCGACCGCTCCCTTATACTCCTGATCGCCTTCCAGCCCTTTTACAACCTGTTCGTAATTGCTCTTGATCACTTCCTGCGTATCTTCTACCGGCGTATCGTTGGCGATTTCTTCCACGATAAGCTCCGCCTTATAATAATTCTGATCCGCTCTCTGCATCTGTTTGAATACCCGATATTCCCACAGATTTACCCCATCCCCGGAAATAAAATATTTCGCTGCTTCCTCCGGTGTGGGCTCATAATACAGATGAAATTCCAGCTCCAGCATTTTCAAAACCGCTTCCGGATGTTCGCAGTCTTTATTCACGACGATGAAATCTTCTATAGATCCATCTCCCCATTGAAGGACATTCTCCCCATCCAGCGTAGGGATCACCGTAACGGTCCACTCTGCATCTTCATCATTCATGTAGCTGGAACGTATTCCGGACACTCCATACCAGGGGGCATGATAAATCATTCCAGTCACGCCGTTTGCCACATCTTCTCCGAATGTATCGCTTACCGCAAAGTCGCTTGCCAGAAGTCCTTCTTCATACAGACCTGCCAGCGCCACCAACGCATCCTTCATCTCTTCCGTCGTGTTTGCATAAACATAACTGCCGTCCTCCTGCTGCATCCAGGTATCCACAACTGCCCCATATGCTGCAATGAAACCATCGATTCCGGAAAATCCGCCGACCGTGCTGTCTATTCCGATTCCGATGGTATTTTTTCCTCCCAGTCCGGCCTTTTTGAATGCCCGGGCAACCTCTGTCATTTCATCGATGGTTTCCGGCACTTCCATGCCAACCTCATCCAGCCAATCCTGGCGTACCCAGAGCATCATGCTGTCCCCTGCTTTCGTACGCGTTCTGGGAATCCCGTACATGGCGTCGTCAAATGTGACTGTTGTGAGCGCATCGCTGTCGGTTGCGATTACTTCCGATAACTGTCTGCCGTAAGTGGAAGTATATGTCTCATATGCCCCGGAAATGTCGGCCAGCACTTCATTTTCCATCAGGCTGTAAAACATTTCCTTTCCCACTACCATAACGTCCGGCAGAGTACCGTTTGCCATGGCCGTATTGACCAGGGCGTTCAAAGAGTCTTCGTCTTCCGCCGCAGTCAGATCCACTTCGATGTTCAGATAATCCCGATAAGCATCGATCCAGATATTCTCCGCTGCCGACTTTCTCGCCGGGTCGCTGGGATCATACTGCAGCCCGGGTTCCGCCAGTTTTATCACGGAAAGCTGAATAGGACTGGCATATTTCCCATATTCATCGTCCGCAACCGTTCCGGTCTCCGATTCTCCTCCTGCCCGCGCCCCGGCTTCCGACTCCGGCTGATCGGAAGGCGCCTGCGC
>OEQQ01000327.1_pt1 | contig 10168 bp, 8 predicted proteins | sample 1539741 | NCBI WGS metagenome assembly OEQQ01 (sample SAMEA3891876, study PRJEB23780) | metagenome | biome: terrestrial biome; feature: animal house; material: Caecal content | place: Italy | collected 2015-05-05
TTACCTCACAGATGAAAAATTGCCGGCGCGCGGCATCCTTTTTATGCGATGGGCCATCGTATGAAAGGATGCTCCGCTGTGAAGAGGGATCCTCTGTCCCGGATGCCGCAGGTCGGCCGCGTTGTCCTCATTATAGAAGCAATCCGAATGCTTGTCCAGACGGAAACTAACGCTCAGGTTAATTTTGGCCCCTTCCGTTCTCCGATTCCGCCCGCATCAGGCGCTCCAGATCCTGAACGGACAGATTGGACACATCCGACAGGCACTGGGCGGGCGGATGCGCGGAACCGTCCGCCTCGCCGCAATGTCCGCATTCTGCCTTCCCGGGGCCCAGCCAGTACGGAAGGAGATGGGACAGATCGGCGTCGGCGGGGATGGGACTTTCTTTTTTCACAGGGACCTTCCTTCCCGCTCCGCTAAGAGAAGGCGGTCCAGCAGCTGTTCCGTCAGGGAAAGATCCTGTTCGGACAGGCTGGAGAGCTTGCGGCAGAGCCGCCGGAGCCGGGCGTTTTCCGGAGCGGTTGCGAAGAACTCTTCCGGAGTCAGCCCGAAGTAATCGCACAGGTCGAAAAACGCGTCGAAGGACGGCAGGGATTTGCCGGATGTGATGGCCTGTATGTAGGTCTTGCATTTGCCCAGATCCAGAGAAAGCTGATATTCTGAAATATTTTTCTCCATTCGCAGGCTGGTGATCCGGTTTCTCAGAATTTCTTCATAGTTCATGATAAAAACCTCCTATTAGAAAAATTATAGTCGATTTCATCATACGAAATTCTGGATTAAAATCGTTAAAAGTATTCAAATTTTAAAGAATTAACGAATTACAGACGTTTGGAACGAAAGAAATTCGTTGCGGACAGATACAGGGAGTACAGGAGATCCCTGTGGAGGTTTATGCAAAGGCAAGTTTTTCCATTGACGCATTCGGACAAAAGGGATTTCCACAAAAGGGATTTTCTGTACTTGTAGCGAAAAACCCTCTGTATTATAATGGAAGAACAATACGCGCCCGCCGGGCGGGGATTTTAGAAAGGACGGGAAGCAAATTGCGCGAACTGGAATACCCTTTTGACAGCGAATGGATTTTGAAAAAGTCCAAAAGCATCCGGAAAACCCTTCTTTCGGACGGGACGGCCCGCCTGAAAAAGCGGATCGCGGTGCTGGGCGGCTCCACCACCCACGACATCGTGCGCATTCTGGATCTTTTTTTGCTCCATCATGGAATCGAAGCGAGTTTTTATGAATCGGAATACGGGATGTACTGGGAGGACGCCATGTTCGGCAATGAAGAGCTCAACCGCTTTTCCCCGGATCTGATCTTCGTGCATACGAGCCTGCGCAACATCCGGGAGTTCCCCGGGATAGAGGAGACGAAGGAGGAGGTGCAGGCCCGGCTGGACGCGGAGTACGGCCGGTTTGAGTCGATGTGGGAAAAGCTGGCTGCCACCTGGCGCTGCCCCATCGTGCAGAACAATTTCGAGTATCCCTATTTCCGGCTTTTGGGCAATCAGGACGGGGCGGACTGCCACGGGCGGACCTGGTATGTGAACCGGCTCAACGCCCGGTTTGCGGATTACGCCGCGGAGCACGAGAATTTTTTCCTCAACGATCTGAACTATCAGTCCGCGGTCTACGGCCTGGACGAGTGGTCGGATCCCTTTTTCTGGCACATGTACAAATACGCCATGTGTCTGAAGGCGATCCCCTGGATGGCGCACAATGCGGCCAACATCATCAAATCCATTTTCGGGAAAAATAAAAAGTCCCTGGTGCTGGATCTGGACAACACCCTCTGGGGCGGAGTCGTAGGGGACGACGGGCCGGAGAATCTGGAAATCGGCCAGGAAACCAGCCTGGGACAGGTGTTTTCCGAATTTCAGTCCTATGTGAAGCTGCTCAAGGACTGCGGCGTCATGCTCAACGTGGCTTCCAAAAACGAGGAGGAGAACGCCCTGGCGGGCTTAAACCATCCGGAAGGGGTGCTGCGGCCTTCGGATTTCATCCTGATTCAGGCGAACTGGGAGCCAAAGAGCCGGAACCTTCTGGAGATCGCGTCGGAGCTGAACATTTTGCCGGACAGCCTGGTTTTTGCGGACGACAATCCCGCGGAGCGGGAGATCGTGCGGCAGCAGGCTCCGGAGGTGACCGTGCCGGAGATCGGCAGGCCGGAGGAGTACATCCGCATGCTGGACCGGGGCGGTTATTTCGAGGTAACCGCGCTGTCCGAGGACGACCGCAGGCGCAGCCGGATGTATCAGGCGAACCTGCAGAGGGCGCAGCAGCAGGCGTTTTTTGCGGATTACGGGGAATACCTGCGCTCCCTTGAGATGAAAGCCGTGATCCGGCCCTTCGAATCCATGTATATGGCGCGGATCGCGCAGCTGACCAACAAGAGCAACCAGTTCAACCTGACCACGAAGCGGTTCACCCAGGCGCAGATCGAAGAGGCGGCCGCGGACCCTTCCCTGATCACCCTGTACGGGAAGCTGGAGGACCGGTTCGGGGACAACGGGGTGGTTTCCGTGGTCATCGCCCGAAAGGACGGGCGGAGCGCCCATATCGGGCTGTGGCTGATGAGCTGCCGCGTGCTCAAGCGGGGGATGGAGGACGCCATGATGGACGAACTGATCGGCCGCTGCCGGAAGGCGGGGATCGACACGGTGGTCGGCTACTACTATCCCACGGCGAAAAACGGCATGGTGCGGGAATTTTACGCCCAGTTCGGCTTTTCGAAGGTTTCGGAGGATGAGGAGGGCAACGCGGTCTGGAAGTATGAAATTCCGGCCTGCCCCGGGAAGAGAAATCGCGCCATCGAAGTGGAGAACTGAACATGCTCTTTCAATCTTATTCGTTTATCCTGCTGTTTTTTCCGCTTTGCCTGGCAGGGCTTTTCTGGCTGGAGAAACGGGGAGGGGGGCGGGCCGCCAGGCTGTGGCTGACCCTGTGCTCCTTCTGGTTTTACGGATCGGCCAACCCTTACTATCTGATTCTGCTGTCGGGAAGCATCGCGGTCAATTACTGCGCGTTTCGCGTTCTTTTGCAAAACCGGGGCAGGGGGACGGCCAAAGCGGCGCTGGCGCTGGGGATCCTTCTGAACCTGGGGCTGCTGTTTTATTTCAAATATTTCGACTTCTTTGTGGAGAATCTCAACCGGCTGCCCGGCCTGAGCCTGGCGGCGCCGCAGATCCTGCTGCCTCTGGGGATCAGCTATTTTACGTTCCAGCAGATCGGTTTCCTGGTGGACGCTTACCGGGGGGAGACGGGGCCGTGCGGCCTGTTGGATTACGCGCTGTTCGTCTCCTTTTTCCCGCGGCTGGTGGCAGGCCCCATCGTCACCTTCGAAGAGATGATGCCCCAGTTTCAGAAGATCGGACGCCGGGCGTTTTCCTGGGACCGGCTGGCCGGGGGGCTGTACCTGTTCGTCCTGGGGCTGGCAAAAAAGGTGCTGATCGCGGATACCTTCGGCGCAGCGGTGGATTTCGGCTACGGCAGCATCGCGTCTTTGAGCGGCACGGATGCGGTGCTGGTCATGCTCTTTTATACGCTCCAGCTGTATTTCGATTTCAGCGGTTACAGCGACATGGCCCGGGGGACGGCGCATATGATGGGAATCGAAATTCCGGTGAACTTCAATTCCCCCTATCGGGCCTCCAACCCGATCGAATTCTGGAAGCGTTGGCACATCACGCTGAACCGCTTTCTGCTGAAATACGTCTATATCCCGCTGGGCGGGAACCGGAAGGGCAGGGCGAGGATGTACTGCAATCTGTTGCTGGTCTTCCTCGTAAGCGGGCTGTGGCACGGGGCCGGATGGACGTTTCTGGCCTGGGGGGCCCTGCACGGGATCGTCTACGCGTGCGTCCGCTTCTGGCAGCTGCGGCGAAAGGACCGGGGCGCGCCGGACGGCCGGGCTGCGGAAAAGGGGCCGGGTGCGTTGGGCGGCCGGATCGGGCGCGCGCTGGGCACGGGACTGACCTTTTTGTTCGTCAACGCCGCCTGGGTCTTTTTCAGGTCCGAATCCGTTTCCCAGGCGCTGGCGCTCTTCGGGCGGATGTTTTCCGGCGGGCTGGCCCTGCCGTCCCAGGGCATCTATGACGTCTTCAATCTGGGCGAGTTCTGGTATCCCATGAAGGTGCTGGGGCTGGACGCCATGCCGGGCAGCGGGATGTATCTGTGCGTCGCCTTCGCGCTGGTTTCCCTGGGGATCGTGTTTTTTGGCAGGAATGCCGGGGAGATGGAGGAGCGGTTTTCCCCCAATGTCCGGAACCTCGTGCTGACGGCCGGCCTGTTTTTGTGGTGCGTCCTGTCGCTGTCCGGAGTCAGCAGCTTTTTGTATTTTGAATTCTAAAGGAGGAGACGGGATGAAGAGCTGCCGAAAATGGCTGGCCGGATTTCTGGCGCTGACGCTGGCCGGGCTCGTGGCCGCGGGCGCGCTGGTGATCTGGGTGGATCCGTTTTTTCAGTATCACAAACCGCTGTCCTGGTTCCCCTACCTGGTGGACAATCAGGTCAACCAGAATCCGGGGCTGGCGAAGCATATGGACTACGAAGGGGTGCTGCTGGGCTCGTCCATGACGGCCAGCTTCAATACGGACTGGTTCGGGGAGACGCTGGGGATCAAAACCCAGAAGCTGTCTTACAACGGATCCTATCCGAAGGATCTGTCCAACATCATGGAGCTGGTGTTCTCGGCCAAAGGGGACGGCGTGAAGGCCGTTTTCATGGCCGTGGATCAGGGGACGCTGTCAGGCGGGGTGGAGGAGACGAAGTTCCCCATCACGGAATATCTCTACGACGACAACCCGCTCAACGACATACCGTATCTGCTCAACAAGGAAGTGCTGCTGGACTATATCCTGCGCCCGCTGGCGGATCCAAAAGACCGGTCGGACTGGTCGAAGCTGTACCAGCCCTGGTGGACGGACGAATATTACAACAAGACCAACGTGCTCATGTATTACGAGCCCGCGCCGGAAAAGGACGAGTCCATGGCGGAGGACTATTTTCTGGACGCGGTGGAAAAAAATCTGGATCAGAACATCTGCCCCTGGATCGAAGCCCATCCGGAGACGGAGTTTTATCTGTTTTACCCGCCCTACAGCATCCTGTACTGGAACGATGTGATCCGCCAGAAGGAGCTGGATGCGGTGATCGAAGAGCTGCTCTACACCACGCGGCGGCTGCTGGCTTACGATAACGTGCGGGTATTCAGCTTTCTGGGAGCGGAGGAAATCATCTGCAACCTGAACAATTACGCGGATTATATCCATTATCATGAGGACACCTGCCGCTATATCGCGGACTGCTTTGCCAGCGGCGAGATGGAGTTGACGGAAGAAAACTGCGAGGCGGCTTTCGGCGCTATGCGAAAGCTCGTTTCCGATTATGACTACGGGGCCATCTGGGAGGACTGGCAGGATCCCAGGCCGCGCTTTTATCAGGGACAGGGAGGATGACGGAGGATGATACAGAAAATAGCGGGATTTTTATTCCTGTTTGTGCTGTCGCCCCTTTGCACGGGGCTCTTGTGGAGGGGAAAGCTGGGAAAACAAAAGGAGCAGCCGTGGGATTATTATCTGCCGGGATTTCTGACCCAGCTGGCGGCTTTTCAGGTTATTGCGGTCCCGGTGATGATCCTGGACGCCCGGGGGATGGATCTGCTGGTGATCCTGTCCTGCGCGTCGTTTCTGCTGCTGTCCGCGGCGGGAGCGGCCCGGGCGCTTTCGATGAGGAAGAAAAGCGCGGCGCCTCTTGCCGGTTTCGCGGATTGGCGGGCCTGCTTTCGGAAGATGACCTGGGAATGCCGGGCGTTCTGGCTGCTGGCCCTACTGGCCGTGGCGTTCCAGATGTATATGGCCTATACCCGGGCTTCCTTCGACGGGGACGACGCCTACTATGTGGTGCAGTCGGTGCTGGCGGACCAGACCGGGGTGCTCAACCGGATCCGGCCCTACACCGGGCTTTCCACGGATCTGGATATCCGCCATGCCCTGGCGGCCCTGCCGCTGTGGGAAGCGCTGGCGGCCCGGCTGACGGGCATTCACGCTGCCATCGTGGCCCATACCCTGCTGCCCCTTTTGCTGATCCCGCTCACCTACTTCGTCTACGGGAAAATCGGGGTGAAGCTGTTCGGGGCCGACGGATGGCGGCTGCCCGCCTTTCTGATCCTGGTGAATATCCTGCAGATTTTCGGCAACACGTCCATCTACACCAACGCCACCTTTTTCCTCATGCGCACCTGGCAGGGCAAATCCATCCTGGCCAATCTGATCCTTCTGGTGCTCATCTGGCTGCTTCTGGAGATTCTGGATGAAAAAACGGAAGGAAGGAAGACGGGCTTCTGGATCCTGATGGCGCTGACCAACGTGGCGGCGGCGATGATGACCAGCATGGGGGCTTTTCTGGCGGGGCTGTTTCTGGGGATCGTCTCCCTGGTGGCCGCGATCCGGCAAAAGAAGCCTTCCCTTCTGGGGAAAACCGTTTTGTGCTGCGCGCCCAACGCCGTATATTTAGCCATGCTGCTGATCATGGGTTAGGAGGAAATCATGCGGGAAATCTGGACTGTTTTTCGAAATTACTGCGGGACGGGCATCTATCCCTTCCTGTTTCTGGCCGCTTTGATCTATCTGCTTTTGACGGAAAAGGACAGAAAGATCCGGCTGGTGCTGGCGGAATCCTCGCTGGTGACGGCGGCGCTCTTCTTCCTGCCGCTCTTTAAAACGGTGATGAACGCGCTGGGAGAGGGGGAAACCTATTACCGGATCCTGTGGCTTTTGCCCATGACGGCAGTCATCGCCTACGCCGGGATCCGGATCATCGGCAGGCACAGCCGGGTCGGCCTGATCGGGCTGGCTGCCGTCCTGATCCTTTCCGGACAGTATGTATATCAAAACCAGTTCATCACGAAGGCGCAGAACCGGTTCCATATCCCCGACGCCGTCGTCGCCATCTGCAACGAGATCATGCCGGCACAGGACGAGGAGCGGGTATGGGCCGTGTTCCCCGAAGAGCTGATTTACTATGTGCGGCAGTACACCTCGGAGGTTCAGATGCCCTACGGGAGGGAGATGCTGGAGCCCTCCTGGGAGTGGAACTGGGACACCCATCCCATCTATGAAGTGATGCGGGAAAACCCCATCGATCTGGACGCCCTCAGCCCCCTGCTGACGGAGTATCACTGCCAGTATCTGATCCTGAACCGCAGCATCCCCGTGGAGGGGGATCCGGAGGAGAACGGCCTCGCGCTCATGGCGCAGATCGAAGCCTACGATCTGTACCGCAATACGGCGGTGGAGCTCTATAAGAAAACGGACTGAAGAAGAGGCGAAGCAGGAGGGAGGACGAAAGAAAATGAAGAAAATGAAGGAAAAAATCACGGCGGGCAGGAGCCGCCTGCTGCTGTTTTTGGGCGCCATGTGCTCGGCGCGGGCGCTGACGGTCACCATGGCGGTGGGAGAAGTGGAAGACGAGGGGATCGCGGACGCGGCCAGAAAGGGGATCTATACCTTTCTGGAGCAGGCGGGACAGGGGCTGACAGAGCAGGGGCTTTTGCTCACCGTCCTGACTCTGTGCCTGTATGTCTGTTATCGGAAATTCTGGATCGACGGGCGGGGAAAGGCGATCCGTTTCAGCCGCGTCCTGGCCCTGATCCTGGCGGCGCTGTATACGGGCGGAATCGGTTTTTTGTGGGCCAACAGCCCGGATATCCTCTTTTCGCCCCGGCTGAACCTGGTGCGGACCGCGGTGACGCTGATCGGGTCCTGGACGTTTTACCTGTGGGCGGAAAACGCCCTTTACGCCTTTTTTCACAGCGGCTGGGATGTCCGGATCGGATCCGGTTTCGCGGGGCCGCTGCAAAGGGCGTACCGGAAGCATCCCTGGCTGACGGTCTGGATCGGGATCCTGTTCTTCTGGAGCGGGCATCTGATCCTGCGCTATCCGGCGGCCATGAGCTATGACAACTGGGCCCAGCTGGGCTATTATTTCGGGGTTCACACCTGGACCACGGCCCAGCCGGTTTTCCATACCTGGCTGTTCGGCGGTTTCATCCGCGCGGGGCTGGCCCTGGGCAGCGCCAACGCCGGCCTGTTCGCCTTCGTCCTGTTTCAGTCGGCCGTCATGGCGGCGGTGCTCTCCTGGTCCCTGTTTTTGATGCGCGGCTGGAGGGCTCCGGTCTGGATCCGGCTCCTGACGTTCGCCGTGTCCTGTTTCGCCCCGTATTACGCGGGATATGCGGCCTTTCCCATCAAGGATTTTCTGTATACCGCCTGCTTCCTTCTGCTGGCGCTCTGCTGCATGGAGCTGGCGCAGGATCCCGTCCGGTTCTTTCAAAGCGGGCTGCGGCGGGCGCTCTGGGTGCTGGGAGTCTGTTTCATGATCCTGTTCCGGAAAAACGGGATCTACGTGTATTTGCCCGTGGCCCTTCTGATGGCCGTAAGCTGGGGGCTGGGATGCCTGCGCGGGAAAAAGGCGGCGTTTTGGGGAAGGGCTCTGCTGGCTCCGGCCCTCTGCCTGATCCTTCCGCTGCTTCTGTCCTGGGGCGCGGAAACGGCCATCACCCTTCGCTATGACGTGCAGAAGGATACGCCCAAAGAGATGCTGTCCCTGCCCTTCCAGCAGACCGCCCGGTTTGTGCGGGACTACGGGCAGGAGATCCCCGCGCAGGAGCAGGAAGTGATCCGGAAGGTGCTGGACTACGACAACCTCCCCTCGCTGTACAATCCCATGACGGCGGATCCGGTGAAAACCACCTACCGGGCGGGGAGCACGGCGGATCTGGCGGCTTATTTCAGACTGTGGATTCTGCAGTTTTTCCGCCATCCCCTCTGCTATGCGGAGGCCACCTGGAACCAGAACTACTATCTGTTCGCTCCCTATGTGGACAACATCGTCTATAACAAAAACTGCTTCGTGGGGGCGGAGACGCTCTGGGACGAGCCCATCTATGAAACGCTGGGAATCCACATCCCGGAGAGCCTGGAGGGGCTGGACGCCGTGGCGGTGAGCCTGTACTCCCTGCTGACAAAAATGCCGGTGATCGGGACGCTCAACAACGTGGCCTTTTATACGATCCTGCTGTGCATGGTGGCGTTCTTCATGCTGGCGGATGGATGGAAAAAGGAGCAGCTGTTCGTCCTGCTGCCCCTGATCCTTTCCTTTTTCATCATTCTGATGGCTCCGCAGATTCAGGATCAGCCCCGGTACGCGTTCCCCATCATCTATGCCATGCCGTCGGTAACGGCCTTTTACCTGGCCCGTTCGAGGAAATCCTGAGAGGGCGCTTCCGGCGTTTCTCCGGCTGCCCCGGTCATTTCTTCGAAGGCTGCAGGATCTTCGCGAAGCGGTCCGCCACCCGTTCCCGCCCCTTCTGATTCAGGTGGAAGCCGTCGGAGAGGCAGTCCGTATCGCCCACGGTGACGGCGCCGTAATAATTGTCGATGAAGGAGACCCCGTTGCGCCGGCTGACCTCCAGCTGCCAGTTGAGGTAGTCCGCCAGGGTGCCGTTGCCCAGATCGTCCCGGCTGGGATCGATCTGCGTGCCGTCCCCCTGCTCGTAGGTCCCGTAGGTGGGGGAGAGGACGAAGATCCGGATGTGCGGCCAGGTCTCCTGAATCAGCTGGATGGAAGCGTTCATGGCGCCGTAGCAGGTATTGAGATTCTGCAGGTTGTTCTCGTCGTAGACGATCCGCCCTCCCATGTAGTCCTGAAGGTCATAGAAGAGGAGCAGGGCGTCCACCTCGTCCATGTTCACGGATTTGAGCTCGTTTAAGGCTTCCTGCGCGGAATCGGAATCCAGATCGGAAACCACGACGTCCATCAGATCGAAATTTTCGTTTGCCAGGGAAGCCACCGTCCAGTACAGGCTCAGGCCGTCCAGGGGATAGCTGCTGTCGTATTCCGGATGTTTCATGGCGATGGTGCTGCCCGGGAAAGCGCCGTTTCGCACTACGGCGCCGGTCTTTTGGGCGATCAGGCCGGCCAGCCCGGAGTCGCTGCGGTCGTCGGAAAGCGGGTCGTTGCCCAGGGCCAGGATCGTGGTGACGCCGTCGTCCTCACGCCCCTCCAGAAGGGCGGGATCCAGGGGCTGAATGTAGTCCAGCACTTCCACGTCGAATTCGGTGGTGATTTCGTCGGGATCGTAGCCGGAATCCTTTCCCCTGTTCCAGAC
>OEQQ01000330.1_pt1 | contig 10125 bp, 9 predicted proteins | sample 1539741 | NCBI WGS metagenome assembly OEQQ01 (sample SAMEA3891876, study PRJEB23780) | metagenome | biome: terrestrial biome; feature: animal house; material: Caecal content | place: Italy | collected 2015-05-05
GCGGGCGGGAGCGGACAGTTTGAAGTCCATCACGGACGGCTGCGTTTCCCATGGTACGGCGTCTCCAATCTGCCGGGACTGGGATTTCTGGAGGATTCCCTGGAGGAGCTGGGGGATGCGATCGAAGACGGAGCGGAAGGCGGCTGGCTGGACCTGCCTTTTTGGAGCAGCGCTTCCACATGGATCGGGGAAGAGGCTGAGGACGGCGAAAAAATTTTCGAAGGCGATTTCGGCGATACCGTGATCTGGGACGGGGCGCTTCCCTGCGACCTGGAGGTGGAGATGGGCATTCACGCCCTGGAGATCGTGGAGGGGGAAGGCGATACCATTTCTCTGGAGGGGCACAACGTGAACCGGATCCAGTGCTATGTGAGGGACGGCGCGCTTCGCCTTCGGGATGTGGGCAGGAAAAAGGAGGTATTTAAGAACGGCGAAAGAAAGCTGGTGCTGACGGTCCCGGAGGGAGCGATCTGGGAGACGGCGGAGCTGTCCGCGGGATTGAGCTTCATTTCAGCGGACCGGCTGGAGGCAGAAGAGGTCTCTCTGGAATCCGATCTGGGTTCCATCGAAATCGGGGAGCTGAACGCGGGCTGGCTGGAGGCCGACACGGATCTGGGGAGCATTCTGGTGGAAGAGTTTGACGGAAAAGACGTCTGCGCGACGTCGGACCTGGGGAGCGTGGAGCTGTCGGGAAGCGTATCCGGAAACGTGACGGCATCCACGGATATGGGAAGCATCCTCATGACCCTGGCGGAAGAGGAAGACGATTTCAACTACGAGATCAAAACGGATATGGGAAATATTACCGTGGGAGATCGGGATTATTCCGGACTCGACCGGGAAAAAACAGTGGAAAACGGTTCGGACAGGAAAATGAAGCTGGAATCCTCCATGGGCAGTATTGAAATTTTGTGGAAATCGCGTTAAGATAGAGCGGGCGGTTTCAAACCGTCCCGCAGAAAGTGAGGCAAAGAAGATGAGTCAGAAGAAACTGTACCGTTCTACATCCAACCGGATGGTCTGCGGCGTTTGCGGCGGGCTCGGCACGTATACGGGGATCGACCCCACGGTGATCCGGGTGCTCTATGTGGTGATCAGCCTGATCGCGGGAGCGGGATTTTTGGGATTGATTTTATACTTCATCCTTTCGGTGATCATTCCGGAGGATGACGGAATTGTGGATTGACAGCAGGAGGGATGCGCGATGGCAAGGGAAATCAGACCGGAAGAGCTTCCGGATAACGTTTTTGACCTGATCGGGAACCAGTGGCTGCTGGCGGCGGCCGGCGACGGGGAGAAGAGCAACGCCATGACGGCCAGCTGGGGAGCCCTGGGCGTGATGTGGGGAAAGCCCTCCGCCTTCCTCGTAGTCCGTCCCCAGCGTTATACCAGGACGTTTCTGGACCGGGCGGACACCTTTTCCCTGGGAATTATGCCGGAGGATAAGCGGGAGATCATGAACCACATGGGGACGGTCTCCGGCAGGGACGAGGACAAAATCGCGGCATGCGGCCTGACGGAGCGGATCGTGGACGGAGCGCCGGTCTTTTCGGAGAGCCGGATGACGCTCATCTGCAGAAAGCAGTTCGCCGGCCCCATGGAAGAGAGTTCTTTCTGCGACCGGTCGGTGGTGGAGAAGTGGTATCCCCAGAAGGATTTCCACAGGCTCTACATCGGACGGATCGAACGGGTGATTATAAACGACTGAGGGAATGGGGCTGTAGCAGCGATGCGGCAGCCCTGTTTTGCGCGATAAGCCCGGAGGGCGACCGCCGTGCTCGCACGAGCGGGCATCCGACGGGCAACGGACAGCGAACGGCCTTGCCGTGAGCTGCCCGTAAAATCGCGTAAATCGGACAGGGGAAGGAAGTTCTCCTGTCCGATGTGCGGGCGATAAGCCCGGAGGGCGACCGCCGTGCTTGCATGGGCGGACATTTGCCGGGCAACGGACAGCGGGCGCGGATACGGCCGGGGGCGGGCGCCCCGGAAAGGATGAGGGCGATGATGGAAAAATTCCGCAACGGGAACTGGTGGCGGGAAAAGTGGGAGATCACCTGGAAGAATACGCTGGTGACGACGGCGATCCTGGCCGGGGTGACGGCGGTGGCCGGGCTGTATCACATGCTGTCGGAAGGGTCGGTGAACATCGTGATGTTTTACACGGTGGCGCTGATTTTTATCCCCCGGTTCACCCGGGGGTACGTGCCCGGGATCGTGGCCGCCATGGTCAGCGTGGGATGCGTCAACTACCTGTTTACCTATCCCTATTTCTGCTGGGATTTTTCCATGAAGGGGTATCCGGTGACCTTCTTTTGCATGCTCGTCATCGCGGTGGCCGTCAGCGCCGTGACCTCCTATACGAAGCAGCAGTCGGGCATTCTGGCCAGCCAGGAGAAGAAGCTGATGGAGGCGGAAAAGGAGAGGATGCGCGCGAACCTTTTGAGGGCCGTGTCCCACGACCTGCGCACGCCCCTGACCGGGATCATCGGCGCCAGCAGCTCCTATCTGGAAAACGAGGCCTTCCTTTCCGAGGACAAGAAGAGGGACATGGTCAGGCACATCGGGGAGGACGCCAACTGGCTTTTGAATATGGTGGAAAACCTTCTGACGGTGACGAGGATCCGGGACGATTCGGCCAGCGTGAACAAATCGCTGGAGCCGGTGGAAGAGGTGATGGCGGAAGCGGTGCGCCGGTTTAAAAAGAGGATCCCGGAGGCGAAGGTGAAGGTCAGCCTGCCGGATGAATTCATCATGGTTCCCATGGACGCCATGCTCATCGAACAGGTGCTCATCAACCTGATGGAGAACGCCTTCTATCACGCTCACAGCGAACGGGAGATGGAGCTGTATGCCGGAACGGAGGGGAGTTCCGCGGTCTTTTGCGTGAAGGACTACGGCACGGGGATCGAGCCGGACCGGCTGAAGACCATATTCGACGGCGAGGCTTCCACGGGAAGCGGGGAGGCGGACAGCTACCGGGGGATGGGCATCGGGCTGTCCATCTGCAAGACCATTATCACGGCTCACGGCGGGACCATCGAGGCGCGCAATCACGGCGGCGGGGCGGAAATCCGTTTCACGCTGCCGGGAGAATGAGAGGAATTCGGAGGAAACGATGCAGACAAAAGCGACGGTACTGATCATAGAAGATGAAGAAAATATCGCGGATTTCATCGCCACGAGCCTGAAGGCCCAGGAGTATAAGGCGGTGAGCACGCGTTTGGGAAAGGAAGGGCTGGCGCTGGCCGCCTCCCTTTGTCCGGATCTCATTTTGCTGGATCTGGGGCTTCCGGATCTGGACGGGATGGAAGTCATCCGGAAGGTGAGGGAATGGTCCGGGATGCCTATCATCGTGCTCTCGGCCAGAAATCAGGAGAAGGAGAAGGTGGAGGCCCTGGATCTGGGCGCGGACGACTACATCACCAAGCCGGTGGGCTCCCCGGAGCTGATGGCGCGGATCCGTACCGCCCTGCGCCACGGGGCCGCGTCCGGACAGACGAAGGCGGAGAACGTCTTCATCACCGGAGGGCTGCAGCTGGATTTCGGCAAAAGAGCGGTCCGGGTAAACGGAGAGGAAGTCCACCTGACGCAGGTGGAGTATAAGATCGTGGCCTTTCTGGCGGCCAACGCCGGAAGGGTGGTGACCTACGACGCCATCATCTCCCACGTGTGGGGCCCCTATATGGACGACAACAACCGGATTCTGCGCGTCAATATGGCCAATATCCGCCGCAAGCTGGAACAGAATCCGGCCGAACCCCGGTATATCCATACGGAGATCGGAGTGGGCTACCGGATGGCGGAGGAAGAGTGAGACGAGCCTGTTCCATGAGACACGCTCCCTCTGTGAGACGTGCTTCCTCCTTCAGGATTCGTCCCGGGGGATGAGGGCGTCCAGAAAATTCTCGAAGCAGATGCCGTCGGATTCCGGGATGCCCAGCTCGTCCGACGCGTGGATGCACAGGCTGATGAACGAAGCGGCCTTTTCCACGGACGCGACGAAATCTTCCCCTCTTACCGCGTCGCCCGCGACGATGGCTGCGAAAATATCCCCGGTGCCGTGCCTGGAGGGGCCGGCGGTGCGGGTGACGGTGCTGGTGGTCTCCAGGGAGCCGCTTTCGGGACGGCGCTGGGAGACGAAGTTGATGAAGCTGTCGTAATAGCCCTGGGGGGAACGGCGCTGCAGGCCCGTCACGGCTATCTTGTCGGGGCCGAAAGCGTGCAGCTTTTCGCAGATATCCACGAGCTCCTCCTGGCGCCATCCGTTGTCCTTGTAGCGGACGCCGGTGAGCAGGCACGCCTCGGTGATGTTGGGCGTGATGATATCGGCCAGCCGGACGAGCTCTTTGATCTCTTCGCAGTATTCGGGGCTCACGGGGCGATAGGTGTTCCCGTGATCTCCCATGATGGGATCGATGAGGACCAGAGGGCATCCGCGCTGCCTCTGCTGCCGGATGAAATCCGCCACCACGGGGATCTGCTCCTTCTGCCCCAGCAGGCCCACATAAATTCCGTCAAACGCGAGACCGAGCCGCTCCCACTGGCTCAGATAGTCTGGGAGCTGCCCGGTAAAATCATGACAATAATAGGAAGGGAATCCGGTGTGGTTGGAATAAACAGCGGTGGGGACAGGGCAGGCCTGCACCCTCATGGCGCTCAAAATGGGGACCGCTTCCGTGGTGGAGCAGCGCCCGTACCCTGCGAAGCTGTTGAACATGGCAACCCTGGGCGGAATCCGGTAATTCATGAGGGGAAATCTCCTTTCGAATGGATGGCGCAAACCGCGCTTTAGTCCATTTTACTCTTTTCTTTCCCGATAGTAAAGAACAGTCCGGCTTTTTTCAGCGAAGGCAGCAGGGCCATATAGACCACCACGGATACGACGGTGGAAATGACCGTGTTGATGCTGGTGGAGAGGATATTCCAGGTGAGGGCGATCTGCGCCGCCGGCTTTCCGAGGACGAGCAGCTTATACAGGTAGCCCACCAGGGGATCGAAGACGGTGTTGAACAAAAGCCCGCCCAGCGCTGCCAGAAGAACCCATTTGCCGATGGCCTTCCGGTCGGTCCGGTGCGTGATGCGGCCCAGCCGGTGGGCGATGAGCCCGGCGATGAGGCCGATGCACAGCTTGAGCAAAAAGGTTTTGGGCGCGTAGACGACGTAGACGGGGTCCAGAAGGTCTCCGATGGTCATCCCGATGGCGCCGGCCAGCCCTCCGTAGAAGCCGCCCAGGATCAGGGCCCCCAGCACGCAGACCGCGTTGCCCAGATGGATGGAAGTGGCGTCCCCTCCGGGAAGCGGGATCTTGAACTGAAGGAAGGTGAAGATCACGTAGGAAAGGGCGGCGAAAACGCCGGTCAGCACGAGTTTCTGTATCTTTTCATTTTTCATAACGGGTCACCTCATAATCATGTAGTTTTGGAAACGATTCGGCCTCAACTATTTTCCATACACACAGTATACACAAAACTGGCTTGAGAAAAAGTACCATTTTGTATTTTTTTGAGCAGGCCAGTTGATGCGGCAGAACCGTTGCCGGTTCGCGGCAGATCGTAACAATTCAGCCAAGCCATCCGTCAAATGATTCATGTCGGGCGTCCGCCCTATAGGCGCATGCGACAAAATGCAGCTTCGTGAGCAAGCTCCCACTTGACAAAAGAAGGTTGAGTCATTATAGTGGATATAGTTTGAGATTCAAAATATTTGAAAGTAGAAGAATATAGCGGGCGGAAAGGTGGATTTTACGATGAACATGCAGGAAGTCAACGAGCTGATCCAGACTTTTTCCAGGCACGGTCTCACCTGTCTGGAGCTGGAAGAAAACGGGAAGCGGATCGTGATCAAAAAGGAACGCGTTCTGCCGGAAAAAGAGGATGTGCGCCAGGAGACCGGCGCTCAGGTTCAAAGCGCGCCGCAGCCGGAACAGGAGAACCGGGGCGAAGAGCGGCAGCCGGAGGAGACGGCGAAAGCGCCGGCAGCGGGGGCAGCCCCGGATGAGGCATCCCTCATCAAGGCTCCGTTGGTGGGCATGTTTTATAACGCGCCCTCGCCGGAGGAGGATCCCTTTGTCAGGGTCGGGGATCCGGTGAAGAAGGGGCAGGTGATCGGCATCATCGAAGCCATGAAGCTGATGAACGAGGTGACCTGCGACAGAGACGGCGTGGTGAAGGAGATTCTCGTGGAAAACGGGCAGGTGGTGGAGTACGGCCAGCCGCTGTTTTCCATCGGTTGAGGGACGGAAAAATGTTTAAAAAGATTCTGATCGCCAACAGAGGGGAAATCGCAGTGCGCATCATCCGCGCCTGCCGCGAGATGGGGATTCAGACGGTGGCCGTCTATTCCGAAGCGGACCGGGAGGCGCTGCACACGATGCTGGCGGACGAGGCCATCTGCATCGGCCCCGCCCCTTCTTCGGAGAGCTATCTGGATATGGAGCGGATTTTGAGCGCGGCTGTGGCTACCGGGGCCCAGGCGATTCATCCCGGATTCGGATTTTTGTCTGAGAACGCGCGCTTCGCCGCGCTTTGCGGAAAATGCAACATCGCCTTCATCGGTCCGGACGCGGAGCTCATCGAGAAGATGGGAAACAAGTCGGAGGCCAGAAGGACCATGACGGAGGCAGGGGTGCCCGTGGTGCCCGGCAGCAAAACGCCCTTTTACGACGCGAAGGAGGCGCTGGAAGCGGCCAGGGAGATCGGCTTCCCCGTCATGATCAAGGCCAGCGCCGGCGGCGGCGGAAAGGGGATGCGCCTTTCCGAGGGCGAAGAGGACTTTTTGCAGAACTTTAAAAACGCCCAGCTGGAAGCGGAAAAAGGGTTTTCCGACAGCGCCATGTATCTGGAGCGCTACGTGAGAAACCCCAGGCACATCGAGTTCCAGATCCTGGCCGACAGCCACGGCAACGTGGTGCATCTGGGGGAGCGGGACTGCTCCATCCAGAGACGCCATCAGAAGCTGCTGGAGGAATCCCCCTGCAGCGCTATTTCGGAGGAACTCAGAGAGCGCATGGGGGAGACCGCGGTGCGCGCCGCGAAGGCGGTGGGCTATGTGAACGCGGGCACCATCGAATTTTTGCTGGATCAGGATCAAAACTTCTATTTCATGGAGATGAATACCCGCATCCAGGTGGAGCATCCCGTGACGGAGGCGGTGACGGATCTGGACCTGATCCGGGAGCAGATCCGGATCGCGGCGGGAGAAAGGCTTTCCTTTGCCCAGGAGGACGTGGTGATCCGCGGCCACGCCATCGAATGCAGGATCAACGCGGAGAACCCGGAAAGGAAGTTCATGCCCTGCCCGGGGAAGATCACCAACGTTCATCTGCCCGGAGGCCGCTGCGTGCGGGTGGATACTGCCGTCTACAGCGGATATACGGTTCCCGCCCACTACGATTCCATGCTGCTGAAGCTGATCGTGCGGGATAAGGACCGGCCCTCCGCCATCGCCAAGATGCGCTCCGCACTGGGCGAGCTGGTGATCGAGGGGATCGACACGAACATCGATTTTCAGTTTGAAATTCTGGGGTGCAGGGATTACGTGGAAGGCAACGTGAGCACGGATTTCATCCCGGCCCATTTTCCGCAGCTCGCAGAATAGGAGATAGAAGATGCTTCAGGGAATGTTCAAGAAAACCTATACGCTGATCGGAGAGGTGCATCAGGCGCAGCAGGCCAGAAAAGCGCCGGAAGGGGAAAAGCCCAACGTTCCGGAAGGCATGTGGAAGAAATGCAATCAGTGCGGGAGGCCGATTTATGCGGAGGACGTGCGGCAGCAGTTCTATATCTGCCCCAAATGCCACGCTTATTTCAGGGTCCCCGCCAGAAAGCGGCTGGAGCAGGTGCTGGACGAGGGCTCATTCGTAGAATTTGAAGAGACCATGCCCTTCGTCAACCCGCTGGATTTCCCGGGCTATGAAAAGAAGCTGGAATCCTCCAGGGAGAGGACGGGGCTGGACGAAGCCGTGGTCACCGGAAAGGGGACCATCGAAGGGCAGCCTGCGGTGATCGGCGTCTGCGACTCCCGGTTTCTGATGAGCAGCATGGGGCACAATGTGGGCGAGAAGATCGCGCTGGCGGTGGAGCGGGCTACCCGGGAGAAGCTGCCGGTGATCCTGTTCGCCTGCTCGGGAGGAGCCCGGATGCAGGAGGGGCTCGTTTCCCTGATGCAGATGGCCAAAACCGCGGCGGCCCTGAAAAGACACCACGAAGCGGGCCTTCTTTACGTCAGCGTGCTGACGGACCCCACCACCGGGGGCGTGACGGCCAGCTTCGCCATGCTGGGGGATATCATCCTGGCGGAACCCGGGGCGCTGATCGGCTTCGCCGGGCCCAGGGTCATCGAGCAGACCATCGGCCAGAAGCTGCCGGAAGGGTTCCAGCGGGCGGAATTTCTGCTGGAGCACGGTTTCGTGGACCGGATCGTGAAGCGCCCTCAGATGAGGGAAGAGCTGTCCAGGATCCTTTCGTTTCACGACAGGGCCGCGCAGAAGGCAGGATCCGTGCCGGCTGCCGCATCGAACGAGGTGCCGCCGTCCGCATCGCCCGTCGTGCCGCTGTCCGCAGCGGAGCAGCCCGGTTCCGGAGAAAAGCGGGGATTGCAGGGCGGTCCCGATGCTGCCCCGGACGCCGGGAAGGAGGCTGGGCCGGAGGAGAAGGGGCGCAGCGCCTGGGACATCGTGACCCTTTCCAGAAGCCCGAAGCGGCCCGTGGCCAGCGATTACATTCAGGCGCTGTTCCCGGATTTTTACGAGCTGCACGGCGACCGGTATTTTAAGGACGACGGAGCGGTGATCGCCGGGCTCGCCACCTTTTATCCGAAGGGGCAGCAGGACGGGACGCGCCAGGAGGGGATCCCGGTCACCGTCATCGGTCAGGAGAAGGGGCGCAGCGCGAAGGAAAACCAGGTGCGCAACTTCGGAATGCCCTCTCCGGACGGATACAGGAAGGCCCTTCGCCTGATGAAGCAGGCGGAGAAATTCGGCCGTCCCATCGTCTGCTTCGTGGATACCCCGGGCGCGTTCTGCGGCATGGAGGCCGAGGAACGGGGACAGGGGGAGGCCATCGCCCGCAACCTGTTCGAAATGGCTGACATGAAGGTTCCCGTGCTCTCCATCCTGATCGGGGAGGGGGGCAGCGGCGGCGCCCTGGCCCTGGCCGTGGCCAACGAAGTCTGGATGATGGAAAACGCGAGTTATTCCATCCTGTCGCCGGAAGGGTTCGCCAGCATCCTCTGGAAGGACAGCCGCCTGGCTCAGAAGGCGGCGGAGGTGATGAAGATCACGGCCGCGGACTTAAAGGAGATGGGGCTGATCGAGCGCGTCATCCCGGAAGAGGAGCCCGCGGAGAAAAAGCACGTGGAAAAGATCGCCGGCGACATGAAGGAGATGCTGGGGGAATTCCTGTCCCGCTATCTGCGGCTCTCCGGGGAGGAGCTGGCCCGGCAGCGCTACGAACGGTTCCGGAACATGTAAAACAGACGACAATCGATTTGCGCGGAGCGCTCCGACAAAAGGGCCCGCGGCACAGGCACAGGCTGACGGCAGCCCGGGCCCGCGCCGCGGGTTTTTTGTACGACGGGAAAGTTCCTTTCCGGTCATACTTGTTGTCGCGCCGGGGTTGCGCGGCAGCGCCGGCGTCATTATAATTGGGAGTGTAAATATGGCGTCGGAGCGCACGCCGGAAACGGAGCGATGGAGAAGATGAAAACACCTGCGGATTATGTAAACCCTTATATCGGAACGATTTCCCACATGCTGGCTTCCACCAGGCCGGAGGTCATGCTGCCCTACGGAATGGCCAGAAGCACGCCCGTGGTCAAAGACTGCGGGGACTATTACTGCAACGACAGGATCCTGGGCTATCCCCTGGGGCTGGTCTCTGTGATGCCGGGCAGGGGCGGCGATTTCGAAAACGCGCTGGATCACAGCCGGGAGGATTTTAAGTGCTACCGGATGGAGGCGGAGCTGGAGGAGCACGGGATTACGGCGGCCTCCACGGTGACGGCCCACGTGTACGCGCATCGTTTTGCCGGAGCGGACGGGCTGCGCCTGGATTTTGAAGGAGGGGAAGCGTCGGAGGACGGCGGCCTGATCCGGGTGCGGATGCCGGAAGGTGACCCGTCGGATCC
>OEQQ01000331.1_pt1 | contig 10118 bp, 6 predicted proteins | sample 1539741 | NCBI WGS metagenome assembly OEQQ01 (sample SAMEA3891876, study PRJEB23780) | metagenome | biome: terrestrial biome; feature: animal house; material: Caecal content | place: Italy | collected 2015-05-05
CCCGCCACGGAAGCCTCGAAGTGCAGGTCGCATCCCTGTCCGGCAGCGGCTTCGAACAGCTGCGCGCCGTGCTCCGCCAGCAGATCCTTGTTGGCCGTGATCACCTGCTTTCCGCGGCGCAGCGCTTCCTGAATGTACGTCAGCGCCGGCTCGATCCCTCCCATCAGCTCGATCACGATTTCAATTCCTTCGTCTTCCGCGATCTCCTCCCAGCGATCCGTCAGAATTTCCGCAGGAATCCCCTCTCTTTTCCTGTTTTTATCCCTCACCAGGATCCTGTCGATGACCAGCCTCGCGCCGGTCTTTTTGACGATGTCTTCCTGCAAAATCCCCGCCAGCTTATAGACGCCTTTCCCTACCGTCCCGGCCCCCAGAAGGGCGGCGCGGATCGTTCTTTCCTGTTCCATCTTCCCTTTCCTCCAGTCTTTCTTCTCATGTCTTTTTATAAGTATCTGCCCGTAAGGCTCTCTTTCTTTCGCGCGATCTGCTCCGGCGTTCCGGCGGCCACGATCCTGCCGCCGGACTCCCCGCCGCCGGGCCCCATGTCGATCACATAATCCGCGTTCCGGATCACGTCCAGATCGTGCTCGATCACCACCACCGTGGCACCGTTTTCTTTCAGCGTGCGAAATACCCCCAGAAGGGTCCGTACATCCAGCGGATGCAGGCCGATGGTCGGTTCGTCGAAAACGAACACCGTATCCGACTGGATCCGGCCCATTTCGCTGGCCAGCTTCAGCCGCTGGGCTTCTCCTCCGGAAAGGCCGGGCGTCGCTTCCCCCAGCGTCAGATATCCCAGCCCCAGGCTCTCCAGGACGGAAAGCCTCTGATACACGGTTTTCAGACCGCGGCACACCTCCATGGCCCCGCGGACGTCCATGGCCATCAATTCCGGCAGCGAGCAGGCGATCCCATCCTCATTTCGATAACGGATCTCCCCGGTTTCCTTTCCGTAGCGGGATCCCCTGCACTCCGAGCATGGGATCTCCACATCCGGCAAGAACTGCACGTCCAGGCTGATGGAGCCGGTGCCGTCGCAGGTGGGGCAGCGCAGCTTGCCGGTGTTGTAGGAGAAATCCCCGGCCTTGTAGCCCAGCTGTTTGGCGTCGGGGGTGCGGGCGTAGAGCTTGCGCAGTTCGTCGTGGACGTTGGCGTAGGTGGCGACGGTGGACCGGACGTTGATCCCGATGGGGGAGGCGTCGATCAGCTTGATCTGGGCGATGCCGGGGGCCTCCAAAGAGCGGACGTGGTCCGGCAGGGGCCTGCCGGCGGCCATCGCCTGCACCGCGGGGACCAGGCTTTCCAGCACCATGGTGGTCTTGCCCGAGCCCGACACCCCCGTCACCACCGTCAGCCGCCCCTTGGGAAAGCGCGCTTCCAGCGGGTGGACGGTGTGGATGGGCCCGGTGGAAAGGGCGATGGCGCCTTTTGCAAACAGGGCGTCCGGGGAAACAGCTGTCCGCCGCACGTCCGCCTGCCCGGCCAGGAAAGGCCCGATCTGGGACCGGGGGTTTTGCTGGATGTCTGCCACCGTCCCCTCGGCGATGACCTGCCCGCCGCCTGCGCCGGCCTCGGGGCCCATCTCCACCAGCCAGTCGGCCTGCCGTAAAATCTGGGTGTCGTGGTCCACCAGCAGCACCGAGTTGCCGTCCGCCACAAGGTCCTGCATGACGCCGATCAGCCCCACGATGTTGGCCGGGTGCAGCCCGATGGAAGGCTCGTCCAGCACATAGAGGACGCCGGTGGTCCGGTTGCGGACGGCGCGGGCCAGCTGCATCCGCTGGCGCTCCCCGGTGGAGAGGGTGGAGGCCGCCCGGTCCAGCGAGAGGTAGGACAGGCCCAGGTCCATCAGGCGGCGGGCCGGCGTGCGGAAGGACGCGCAGATGCTTTCCGCCATGGGGCGCATCTCGGCGGGCAGGGAGGCGGGCACGCCGTCCACCCATGCCAGCAGGTCTTTCAGGGTCATCTGGCAGGCCTCGTCCAGCCCGATGCCCCGCAGACGGGGCGCGCGGGCCGCCGCCGAGAGCCGGGTGCCGCCGCAGTCGGGGCACAGGTCCTCTTTGAGGAACTTTTCCACCCGCTTCATCCCTTTTTCGTCCTTGACCTTGTGCAGGGCGTTCAGGACGGTGTTGACGGCGCTGTAGTAGGTGAAGTCCAGTTCCCCGGCGCTGAGGGCGTCGCCGTTTTTGGGCCGGTAGAAGATGTGCTTTTTGACCATCGGCCCGTCGTAGACGATCTGCTTTTCCGCGTCGGTCAGGTCCTGGAAGGGGACGTCGGTGCGCACCCCCATGGCCCGGCAGACGTCGGTCATCAGGGACCACATCAGGCTGTTCCAGGGGGCCACCGCGCCCTGGTCGATGGTCAAGGTCTCATCGGGCACGAGGGTGGAGCGGTCCACCGTGCGCACCGTGCCGGTGCCGCCGCAGGCAGGGCAGGCCCCCTGGCTGTTGAAGGCCAGTTCCTCGGCCGAGGGCGCGAAGAAATGGGCCCCGCATTCGGGGCAGACAAGCTCCTGCCCGGCGGCCACCGCGATGGTCGGCGGCAGATAGTGCCCATTGGGGCACCGGTGGCTGGCCAGGCGGGAATACATCAGCCGCAGGCTGTTCAAAAGCTCGGTGCCGGTGCCGAAGGTGGAGCGGATGCCCCCCGCCCCCGGCCGCTGGTGCAGGGCCAGCGCCGCCGGCACATACAGCACCTCGTCCACGTCGGCCCGGGCGGCCTGGGTCATCCGCCGCCGGGTGTAGGTGGACAGGGCGTCCAGGTACCGCCGCGACCCCTCGGCGTACAGTACCCCCAGCGCCAGGCTGGACTTGCCCGAGCCCGACACCCCCGCGATGCCCACGATCCGGTTCAGCGGGATATCCACGTTCACGTTTTTCAGGTTGTGCACCCGCGCGCCCCGGACCAGAATTTTGCCGGGCGCGGCGTTGTCTGTGCTCATATGCGGCTGCCTCCATTTCGCTGTATCGTTCGCTGCCATTGTACCACGCTGCGCGGAGGGTGGCAAGAGAGACGGCGGCCGGCCAGCGAAACCAAAGCCCCCGGACAGCACGGCGGAGCCGGGGGCGAAATAGAAAACCGTATGCACCGCCCGCCCCAATTTGGCCGGTGCATACGGCTTCTCTTATGATGAAATGTGGATGGCGAATATCAGCTCAGGTCTGCGCCGTTGGAGGCGATGACCTTCTGGTACCAGTAGAAGCTGTCCTTGCGCTCGCGGGACAAATCGCCGGTGCCGTCGTCAAACTTGTTGACGTAGATGAAGCCGTAGCGCTTGGCCATCTCGCCGGTGGAGGCGGATACCAGGTCGATGCAGCCCCAGGGGGTGTAGCCCATCAGATCGACGCCGTCCTTGACGGCCTCGGCCATCTGCTCGATGTGGCTGCGCAGGTAGTCGATGCGGTAGCTGTCGTGGATCTTGCCGTCGGGGCCCTTCTCGTCGTAGGCGCCCAGGCCGTTCTCCACCACCATGACGGGGATGCGGTAGCGGTCGTAAATTTCCTTCAGGGTGTAACGCAGGCCGACCGGGTCGATCTGCCAGCCCCAGTCGCTGGCTTTCAGGTAGGGGTTCTTCATGCCGCCCAGCATATTGCCGCCGATGGCCTCGGCGTCGTCGTGGGTGGTGACACAGTTGGACATATAGTAGCTCAGGGTGTAGAAGTCCACTGTGCCCTTGCGCAGGATCTCCTCGTCGCCCGGCTCCATCTGCAGCTGGACGCCGTGCTCGGCAAAGTAGCGGCGCATATAGGCGGGGTATTCGCCGCGGGCCTGCACGTCGGAGCAGAACCAGTTGGCGATCTGCATCTGCTGCTGATTGGCCAGGATGTCGGCGGGGTCGCAGGTCAGGGGATAGCTGGTGATGAAGCAGATCATGTTGCCCATCTTGAACTGGGGGTAGTGCTCGTGGGCGTAAGCCACCGCCTTGGCGCTGGCCACGAACTGGTGGTGCAGCGCCTGGAAACGCACCTGATCGCTGATCCGGATATCCACACAGTTGCCCTCGTAGCCCTGGCAGGTGCCCAGCTCCAGGATGGCGCCCAGGTTCATGGTGCCGCAGTTGATCTCGTTGAAGGTCAGCCAGTATTTCACCTTGTCCTTGTACCGCTCGAAGATGGTCTTGCAGTAGTTCATGTACAGGTCCACCAGCTCGCGGCCGGCCCAGCCGTTGTATTTTTTGACCAGGGCATAGGGCAGCTCGTAGTGGCTGATGGTGACCAGCGGCTCGATGCCGTGCTTTTTGCAGCAGTCAAAGACGCGGTCGTAGAAGGCCAGACCCTTTTCGTTGGGCTCGGCCTCCTCGCCGGTGGGGAAGATGCGGGTCCAGTTGATGGAGGTGCGGAAGGTCTTGAACCCCATCTCGGCAAACAGGGCGATGTCCTCCTCGTAGTGGTGGTAGAAGTCGATGGCCTCGTGGCTGGGGTAGAGAGCCCCGGGCTCAAAGTCCACGGTGATGCGCTTGGGGCTGGTGTGGCTGCCGTTGGTGCAGTGGTCGGGCACGCTGTCGCCCTTGCCGTCCACGTCCCAGGCGCCCTCGAACTGGTTGGCGGCACAGGCGCCGCCCCACAGGAAATCGTCGCGGAAAACGCTCATACGGTTACAAGCTCCTTTTTGCTGTTGTTATGGCGGCAGATCAGCCCTTCTTCTTGACGGGCTCGTCGCTGTAGGTGAGGAAGGTCAGGATAAAGCCTGCCACAGTAGCCACCAGAGAAACAACGATGGCGATTACCATGCCGGAAGCGTCGTTGCTGACGGGGTCAACAAAGGTGGGCCAGCTGAACACGCCCATGGCGCCGATGGAGAACTGAGCGGTATGGAACGCGCCCATGATGCCGCCGGTGATGCAGGAGACCACACAGGTGATGATGAAGGGCAGCTTCTTGGGCAGAGTGATGCCGTAAATAGCAGGCTCGGTGACGCCGGCGATGGCCGAAACAAAGGCAGGGGCGCACAGGCTCTTCAGCTTCTTGTTCTTGGTCTTGATCCAGATGGCGGCCACAGCGCCGGTCTGGGCAAAGGTGGTGCCCAGCATGCCGATCAGCAGGGTGGTGCTGCCAGCGGTGGCGGCGTCCGTAATGGCCAGGGTGGCAACGGCCCAGTGCAGGCCGAACATGACCAGGACCTGCCAGAACGCGCCCACCACAGCGCCCATCAGGATGCTGCTGGTGTTGCTCAGGAAGGTGAACAGGACGCTCAGACCCTGGGCCAGCAGGGAGGCGATGGGTCCGATGACCCACAGGGTCAGGCAGAAGGTGACGGTGCAGGTGATGAGGGGGATCGCAAACAGTTTAATGGTGTCGGGGATATACTTGGAGTACAGCTTTTCAAACCAGGCCGCAAAGGCGATGGCGCAGATGATGGGGATGACGCTGGAGGTGTAGTCGCCCGAAGTCGGCATAATGACCGGGATCATGAACAGGCTGTCGTGCGCATAGGTCGAGCTGCCCAGCAGGTAGGGGTACAGCATGGCCGCGCCGATGACCATGCCTTCCATCTCGGGCAGGCCGAACTTTTTGGAGGCGGTGTAGGCCAGCAGGATGGGCATGAAGTAGAAGAAGCAGTCGCCCAGGGAGTACAGGATGTTGTAGGTGGGGCCTGCGCCGTCCAGGATGCCGACGGCCACGAACAGGGCCAGCAGGCCCTTGATCATGCCGCAGGCGGCCAGGCAGCCCAGCGCCGGGGTAAAGACGCTGGTGATGATGCTGATAAAGGCGTTGAAGGGGTTCATCTTCTCCTGGGGCGCGTCGCCGCCGCCCTCGATGGCGGTGCCGTCCTCGTTCACGGCGCCGCCCGGGGTGATGTGGCCCACGGCGCACACCGCGTCATAGACCTGGGGCACATGGTTGCCGATGACCACCATGTACTGCCCGCCCGACTGGATGACGGTGACGATGCCGTCGGTGTCCTTGAGGATGTCGGTCTGGGCTTTGCTCTCGTCCTTCAGCTTGAAGCGGAGGCGGGTGACGCAGTGGGTCAGGGAAAGGATGTTGGACTTGCCGCCGACGTTCTGGATGATGATCCGCGCAAGACCGTCGTATTTGCTTGCCATAAGCGTGTTCTCCTTTATTGCTTTTTCGTAGGTTTTGGCCTCCAGCTCCACCCGGACCCTGCCGCCGCGCAGGCTGCACGATGCCACGGTGGGCAGGGCGGCCAGGGCCGCTGTGTCCGCAAGGCTCTGGTCCTTGATGGAAAACAGGAGGCAGCTGCTCTGCCGGGATTCTTTGACCACGTTGGCTTTGCCCCCCAGCAGGGGGTAAAACTGCTGCATCAGCCCGTCCGGATCAGGCGTTTGCGCCATGGTGCATTCCTCCCTTGCAAAACAATTTTTATATCCGACGCCCCGTGCGCACCAGGGCGTACTGATACCATAAGATAAGACAGTGGGCCGGCGGGAAGGTCAGTCTTCCTCGTCCTGGCCCTGGGCCGACACGCGGACCCGGTGGATGTGCATGACCAGGTACAGCTGTTCCTCGCTGGTGCAGTGCCAGCCGCGGTTCGCGGCCAGCCACTCGGTGATGCGGCGGGTGCAGTCGTAGTCCTGGGGGTACTCGATCTTGACCGAGCGGAACAGTTCCTGGGTGGCGGGGTCCTCCGGCATGGGGCTGTCCGCGCTCATCCGCTGGACCAGATACCGCATATGCATGGCCAGCCGGGAATAGTTGAAGCTGTCCCGGTCGATCTGGATGTGGAAGTAGTCCTCCACCATGGCGGAAAGCTGGGCGATCAGCTGGACGTTGGCCATGGTGTCGTGCATATTTTCCGAGCGGCCCTCGGCGTTGATGAGGTGCAGCGCCACGCTGACCGTCTCGCTCTCGGGCAGGCGGACGTCCAGCTGTTCGCACAGCGCCCGCATCCCGCGGGCCGCGATCTGGTATTCTTTGGGGTAAAGGTGTTTGACGTCGTAGGAAAGCGGGGTCTGCAATGCGACGCCCTGCCGGACGCGCTGGATGGCGAAATGCAGGTGGTCCGCCAGGATGAAGGGGAGGTTGGGGTTCAGCTCGCAGTCCAGCTCGTCCTGGGCTTCCTCCACGATGTCGCCGGCCGCCAGCATCAGCGCCTCGGGCAGGTCGGGCAAGAGGTCCACATACCGCTTGCTGACGTTGTAGAAGGTGCGCTGGATGCGGCTCAGATCGTCCAGTTCATAGGGCATGGCAGGGAAGCCGATCCCTTTGCCGAACACCACCAGCTCGTTGCCTTTGCTGTCCTGCGCCAGCGCTACGTTATTGTTGATTTTCTTGACGATCTGCATGGCGCTCTCCGTTCTACCATTCCCCGCGCACAGGGCCTTCTCTCACCTGTGCTGCATTCCCAAACAATGTGCGATTCGTATCCAGAAGCGCCCGTCCGCCGCGGCCCAGCAGCCGCCTTTTTGGACGGAGCGCAATAAAAAAACTCCCGCAGAAGGTATCGATCCTGGAACCCCATACCAAAAGGACCTCCGGCTGTCCGAAGGCGGTTTTTCAGTACAGGGCCACAAGTAATGCCTCACGGGAGTAACAATCTTGCCGTAATTATATTAACAAAATGTTCATGTTTTGTCTATGATGAATTTGTACAAACATTGTACGGATTTTTGGACATTCCAACGAACGCCCCGCCCCGGGTGAGGGGCGGGGGCGAGGGTCATGGAGCGCTTTCCTCCGGGGGCTTTTCCGGCGCGCCCGGACGCATCCGATGGAACAGATGGGCCAGGTCCTGGGCGGGCTCGCCGCCCGGCAGGGTGGCCCCAAAGGAAGGCACGAACAAAAACTTGCGTATGACGAAGATCAGCCCGATGGCCACCACCCCCAGCAGGTTTTCGGCGGCGGTGCCGTGGCCCAGGATCATGTTGCGGGCGATGGCGTACAGAAGCACCTCCAGCGCGCTGCCGGGGCTGTGCTTGGCCAGCATCTTGATAAACTCGATGCCGATGACAAGGTTGAAGGCGTGGCCCAGAAAGGTCTGAAAGGCGTCTGTGCTGCCGCTCTGCCACAAAGACAGCATCTCCCTTGCCACCGGCACCGAGCTGATGACAAGGCCGGTGAGCACCAGCACCGAGATGATGACCTCCAAAAGGCTGGCAAATTCGGCCACCTGATCCCGCAGGATGTGTTTCAGACGTTCTTCCATGCGATGCAGCTGCGAGCGTTTGTGTGTCATGGTGGACACCTTCCTTTTCTGTTTTCTGCGTTTTTTGCGCGGCACAGCGGGAGATATGCCGCTTGTATCCAAGTGCTATTATACCAGAAAGAGACGCCGGAAAGCAAGACGTTGGATACAACAAAAACTGTTGCGCCTTGGAAACATTTGTGCTATACTGTGATGGGAATGAAGTTCTCCCCTGGCATAAGCCTTAACCGCTTTTTTAAGCTGATGACTTCTGCAAGCTGCCCCTTGTGCTTGTAAAGTTTTCAGCTTTTTCTTTTCAGGCCTCGGGGGCGCTTCATGTGTAAACAATAAGGAGGACGTTTCGTATGATCTATTCTGCCGAAGTAGAGCACATGTGTCCTGTCACCAAGGGCGCATACCACGGCCCCGCCCCCATCCCTGAGGAGGGCAAATGGGTCCAGGCCAAGGAGATCAAGGATATTTCCGGTCTCACCCACGGTGTGGGCTGGTGCGCACCTGAGCAGGGCGCCTGCAAGCTCACCCTGAACATCAAGGACGGCGTCATTGAGGAGGCCCTGGTCGAGACCCTGGGCTGCTCTGGCATGACCCACTCCGCCGCCATGGCTTCCGAGATCCTGCCCGGCAAGACCATCCTGGAGGCCCTGAACACCGACCTGGTCTGCGACGCCATCAACGTGGCCATGCGCGAGCTGTTCCTGCAGATCGTCTACGGCCGCAGCCAGACCGCTTTCTCGGAGGGCGGCCTGCCCATCGGCGCCAGCCTGGAAGACCTGGGCAAGGGCATGCGCAGCCAGGTGGGCACCATGTTCGGCACCAAGGCCAAGGGCGCCCGCTACCTGGAGATGGCCGAGGGCTATGTCACCAAGCTGGCCCTGAACGACAACAACGAGATCATCGGCTATCAGTTCCTGAATCTGGGCAAGGTCACCGACGCGCTGAAGAAGGGCGTCCCCGCCGCCGAGGCCGTCGAGAAGGCCATGGGTACCTACGGCCAGTACGCGGATGCCGCCAAGTACATTGACCCCAGAGAGGAATAATAGGGAGGGACGAGAAAAATGGCACTGTTTGAAAGTTATGAGCGCCGGATTGACCGCATCAATTCCGTCCTGCACGAGTACGGCATCGAGTCCATCGAGGACGCCAAGGCGATTTGTGATGCGGCCGGCATCGACCCCTACAAGACTGTGAAGGAGATCCAGCCCATCGCCTTTGAGAACGCCGGCTGGGCTTATGTCGTGGGCGCAGCCATCGCCATCAAGAAGGGCTGCACCACCGCTCCCGAGGCTGCCGAGGCCATCGGCATCGGCCTGCAGTCCTTCTGCATCCCCGGTTCCGTCGCCGACGACCGCAAGGTCGGCCTGGGCCACGGCAACCTGGCCGCCATGCTGCTGCGCGACGAGACCGAGTGCTTCGCCTTCCTGGCCGGCCACGAGTCCTTCGCCGCCGCCGAGGGCGCCATCGGTATCGCCCGCACCGCCAACAAGGCCCGCAAGACCCCCCTGCGCGTCATCCTGAACGGCCTGGGCAAGGACGCCGCCCAGATCATCTCCCGCATCAACGGCTTCACCTATGTGCAGACCAAGTACGATTACTATACCGGCGAACTGACCGTCGTGAAAGAGACCCCCTACTCCACCGGCGAGCGCGCGAAAGTCAAGTGCTACGGCGCGGACGACGTGCGTGAGGGCGTGGCCATCATGTGGCACGAGGGCGTGGATGTGTCCATCACCGGCAACTCCACCAACCCCACCCGTTTCCAGCATCCCGTGGCCGGCACCTACAAGAAGGAGTGCTGGGAAGCCGGGAAGCATTACTTCTCCGTGGCTTCCGGCGGCGGCACGGGCCGCACGCTGCATCCTGACAACATGGCTGCTGGCCCTGCCTCCTACGGCATGACCGACACCATGGGCCGTATGCACAGCGACGCCCAGTTTGCCGGCTCCTCCTCCGTGCCTGCGCACGTGGAGATGATGGGACTCATCGGCATGGGCAACAACCCCATGGTGGGTGCC
>OEQQ01000332.1_pt1 | contig 10116 bp, 10 predicted proteins | sample 1539741 | NCBI WGS metagenome assembly OEQQ01 (sample SAMEA3891876, study PRJEB23780) | metagenome | biome: terrestrial biome; feature: animal house; material: Caecal content | place: Italy | collected 2015-05-05
ACCTTCTTCCTCTTTGGCACCGGGGCGGTGGCCGAGATCCTGTTTTTCTTTGGGGCTATCGGGGTCATGCTGATCGGGGTCCATCGCTATGTCAGCGAGGCCAGCATCCAAAAACGCCGCTATGGAGCCATTGCCGCCGGCATCGCCTGCATCTTTTTGTTGCTGGCCGGCGGCAGCCTGCTGCGCAGCAGCCCTTTCACCTCCCGCTATGCCGCCCTGTTCATGGCATATTTCTTCCCCATCGTGCTGGCCTGCTGGCTGATGCTGCTGTTCCGCCGGGTGCGCGCGTGGCTGGGCGGGGAGGACCTCATCCTCTGGGGCGATTTTTTCAGCACCTCCGGGGAACTGGGAAGCGAGCTGGGCGCGAACCTCTCGCCCAAGGCACGCTCCCTCATCAATATCGCCTTTGCTCTTTTGCTCACGGTCGAGTGCGTGTTCTATACGGTGCAGTCCGTGGGCTACGCCGCCGAAACCCTGCGCACCCCGCCCGAGGAGACCGTCACCCGGCAGTACACTGCACTCTGCCTTGAGCGGGACTTCGGCGTGGCGGAAGAACAGCTCACCGGGACCGTTTTTACCCTGACGCCCCGAGACGAATGGGAAGGCTGGGACGACCTGTATTCCTACACCTTTACCTGGCAGAGTGGAGACGGTGCGGCAAGCCAGTGCTACAGCGTCGTTTTTTACGACGACTATTCCTGCGAGGCCCTCGGCCATGGGGCGGACTTTGACGCCAGCCTGGACGCCGCCAATCGCGAGCTGTACCGGCGGATGCACGGGCTGCCGGAAACATAGCGCAGGCGGCAAAGCATAAAAAAACGGCGCAGCCTTTTGAGAGCCGCGCCGTTTTTCTGTATCGTTATACGCCCGCTTCGATCAGGCCCAGCTTGACGAAGGCGTTGTACAGGCCGTCCTCGTCCACGCCGTCGGTGACAAGGTCGGCCATGGCCTTGATCTCCTCGCCGCCGCTGCCCATCGCCACGCCATAGGCGCAGTATTCCAGCATGGGGATATCCACCTTGGCGTCGCCGAAGGCGATGGTGTCCTTGACGTCCGCGCCTAGATAGGCCAGCAGGTGCTGGATGGCGTTGGCCTTGGTGATGTCCTTGACGCCGATGTCGCCAAAGAGGGCGGTCTCCCCTGCACCGCCCCAGGTGCCGTTCTGCATATCGGGGAACTGGGCTTTGGTGTCCAAAAAGTCCTGGTAGCTGCCCAGCAGGTAGCTGACCTTGTTCAGGTCGTCGCGGTAGAGCTGCTCGCCCGCGCACCCGAAGATCATGTCCGGGAACGCCTGCCGCACCGTCATCTGCTCCGCGCCGGGGCGGCCTTTACGGCGAGTATATTCCTGCATGGCGGCCTGGCCGGCCGTCTCAAAGTGCTCGCTGGCAAACAGGCCGTTGTTGCTCTCGAGGTAAAATTCCAGCTTGCGGCTGTGCAGCCAGTCCACAATCCGGCGGGCCTGCTCGGGGGTGATCAGCTGGTGCATGACCACCGTGCCGTGGTCCTCCACATAGCTGCCGTTGCCGCCGATCATCCCGTCCAGGCCGATGTCCCACAGAGGCGGATAGACCTCGGCCTTGCTGCGTCCGGTGCAGATGTACACCCGGTGGCCGGCGGCCCGTGCGGCACGGATGGCCCGCACCGCCGATTCGGGCAGGTGGTTTTCGTAGTCCACCAGGGTGCCGTCCACGTCGATGAAAAGGATCTTGCGCATGATGTGTTCTCCTTCCTGCTTGTTCTCCCCTTGTCCAGACAGGGGTTTTCCTGTTCTAAAGATACCGTATCCGCCGGTAAAAATCAATCCCGAATCCGCCGCAAAACTGCAAGGATCTTTCACAGGTTGCGTTTTGGCGCGGCAGCTTTATAATAGAGGCAGGGGTTCCCCCACATCCCACAACAGAAAGGAATGTTACCATGGAACATAACCCACAGGATATTCTTTTGCCCGCCGGCTTTGCGGAACTGGTCCGCCGGGTGGAGGCGATCCGCGCCCGCAAGGGCCGGGCCTTTGTGGCGCTGGACGGGCGGTGCGGCAGCGGCAAGACCACCCTGGCCGCCCTGCTGGCCGCCCGGTGGGACTGCACCCTGGTCCACGCCGACGACTTTTTTCTCCGGCCGAAGCAGCGCACCCCCGAGCGCCTGGCCCAGCCGGGGGGCAACTTTGACCGGGAGCGCTTTTTGGCCGAGGTGCTGTCCCCTCTGCGGGAGGGCCGGGACGCCCTCTACCGCCCCTACGACTGCCACGCCGGGACCCTGAAAGAGCCGGTGGCCGCTCCCCTGCGGCCGGTGGTCCTGGCGGAGGGTTCCTATACCTGCCACCCCGACCTGTGGCCCTGCTATGACCTGCACGTCTTTGTCACCGCGCCGCTGGAGGTGCGGCTGGCGAGGCTGGCCCGCCGTCCCGGCGTTGACCTGGAGGCTTTCCGCACCCGCTGGATCCCCCTGGAAGAAGCCTATTTTGCCGCCGGACAGCTCGAACAGCGGTGCGAAATGGTGCTGGAAACCTAAAACTATTTGTAATATTTTCAGGCCCAGGCGCGCCGCTCCCGGCACGCAAAAAAGGCGGCGCAGCCAAAAACTGCGCCGCCTTTGCGTTATGTAACGGGTTTTATTTATTATGCAAGGCCAGCCATCTGGGGCAGGATCATGCTGATGGCCGGGATATACGTCACCAGCATCAGGCCCACCAGAATGGCCGCGTAATAGGCCAGCATGTAAGGCATGGTCTTGGCCAGGGTGGTGCGGCCCACCTTGATGGCCACGAACAGGGTGTTGCCCACGGGCGGGGTGATGTTGCCGATGCACAGGTTATACACCAGCACCAGGCCGAAGTGGATGGGGTTCATCCCAAAGGTCTGGACGATGGGCAGGAACAGCGGGGTGAAGATCAGGATGGCGGGGGTGACGTCCATGAAGGTGCCCGCGATCAGCAGGATCACGTTCATGATGAGCAGGATGATCACGGGGTTATCGGTGATGCCCAGCAGTGCGGCGGACACGGCCTGCGGGATCTGCAGGAAGGCCATGACCCAGCCCAGAATGTTGGACACGCCGATCAGAAAGACCACCATGCCGCTCATCTTGGCGCTTTCCACCACGATGTTCCAGAATTTTTTCCAGGTGATGTTGCGGTAGCAGATGCCCAGGATCAGGGCGTAGACCACGGCGATGGCCGAACCCTCGGTGGCGCTGAAAACGCCGGCGATGATGCCGCCGATGACCACGATGATCAGGGACAGGGAGGGGATGGCCTGCAGGGTGGCCTTGCCCAGGTTGGACCAGCTGAATTTGCCGGGGGTTCCTTTATAGCCCTTTTTGCGGGCGATGATGATGGCCACCACCATACAGCACAGCGCCCAGATGATGCCGGGCAGGTAGCCGGCCATGAACAGCGCGGCCACCGAGGTGCCGCCCGCGGCCAGGGAGTAAGTAATCAGTGCGTTGGACGGGGGGATCAGCAGGCCGGAGGGGGCCGAAGCGCCGTTGGTGGCGGCGCACAGGGCTTCGTCATAGCCCTGCTCCTGCTCGCCTTCCAGCACCATCGAGCCGACGGCGGCAGCCGCGGCCGAAGCCGAACCGGAAATGGCGCCGAACAGCGCGTTGGCGCCCACGTTGGTCACCAGCAGGGCGCCGGGCAGTTTGCCCAGAATCGCCATGACGAAATTGACCAGACGCTTGGCGATGCCGCCCTGGTTCATCAGGTTGCCCGCCAGGATGAAGAACGGGATGGCCGTCAAGCTGAATTTGCTCATGCCCACGAAAATGCGCTGGGCGCCGGTGACGACCGAGATATCCAGGGGCACGGTCTGCAGAATGGTGAACAGAGAGGCAATGCCGATGGAATAGGAGATGGGCACACCCACCACCAGCAGCACCGCAAGGATGAGAATGATCATCCCGAGAGATTGCATAGCCATAACTTACGCTGCCTCCTTCTTACCTTTGCAGATGTCATAGATGTTCAGGATGGTATACAAAATGTTGATGACGCCGCAGATGGGCATGGTGACATAGAACACGCCCACGGCCACCCCCAGGGAGGAGGTCATCTGGCCCATGGCCAGCTGGGTGATGGCGTAGCCGCCGTACACCAGGATGATCCCCGAGAACAGCATGGCGATCACCTCGCCGAAAATGGCGAAGAACTTCTGGGCCGCGGCGGGCATCATCTCGACCACCACGGGGATATTCATGTGGCCGCGCTCGCCGGTGATGAGGGACGCGCCGAACAGGCTGGCCCAGGCAAACAGATAGCCCACCAGCTCTTCCGACCAGGTGGAGGGGTTGTTCAGGACGTAGCGGGTGAACACCTGCCAGCAGGTCAGGGCGGTCATAGCGATCAGGCTGGCCCCCGCCAGAACGTTCATGATATGATTGAGCACTTTACGGATCGACTGCATAACGTTGGACACTTCCTTTCTCTCACGCCTGGGCTTCAAACTCGGCGTTGTGCTCCTGGATCAGCTCGTAAATGGGGGCAAGGTCGGGGTAATCGGCCAGCATTTCCTCGTGCATGGGGGCCACCGCCTCCTGGAAGGGGGTAATGTCGGGGTAGATGAAGTTGACCCCCTGCTCGTTCTGGGCCTTTTCCTTGGCGGCTTCCACAGCATCGGTCCAGGCTTCCCGCTGGGTCTGGTTCAGGATCTCGAAGCCCTCGTCAAAAATGGCGCGCTCCTCCTCGCTCAGACCGTCCATAAAGCCCAGGTTGCCGATCAGGATATCGGGGATCATCTGGTGCATGGTGTAGGAGTAGTATTTGCACACGTCGCCGTGGCCGTTGTCGGTCAGGGCCAGCTCGTTGTTCTCTGCGCCGTCCAGCATCTGGGCCTGTAGGGCGGTATACACATCACCGAAGCCCATGGGGGTGGCCGAGCCGCCCAGCAGCTCCATCATCCGCACGTTGGTGGGCGACTGCTGGACGCGGATCTTCAGGCCGTGCAGGTCCGCGGGGGTGTTGATGGGGGTGTCGATGGTGTAGAAGTTGCGGGTGCCGGCGTCCAGCCAGGTGACGGCCTCGAAGCCGGCCTGCTTGGTGGACTCAAAGATGGGCCCCACGATGTCGGGGTCGTCCATTGAGGCGTGGTATGCCTCGGCGCTGGAGAACAGGTAGGGCAGGTTGAACAGGGTGTAGTTCTCCGAGAAAGTCTCCAACAGGGAGTTGGACGCCACGCAGAAGGTGATGGCGCCGGTCTGGGTCAGCTGGACCATCTCATTCTGGGAGCCCAGCAGCTCGCTGGGGAAGATCTGGATGTCGTACTTGTCCCCCAGCTTGCCGCTGATGAACTCCTGGAAGGCCAGCAGTCCGGTGTGGGTGGGGTGGTTGGTGGACTGGTTGTGTCCGATGCGGATGATCTCCAGCCCGTTGCTGCCGGAGCCCGCGCAGCCCGCCAGCCCGCCGGCTGCCAGAGCTGCCATCGCCGCCATGAATGAGCGGCGCGTGATTTTTTTCATATGCTTCTCTCCTCCTTGGTTGCCGCAGGCGGCCGCACTACCGCCATGCAAAAAGTACACCCCTATCATACCGCATTTGTATAGCAAGCGCCATGGTAATCATTCACCAATTTTGCGAACCCTTTTTGTGCAAAAAGACAACATTTTTCGTCTTGTATCCAATTTTGCGCTTTTTCTTACAAAAAATCATCGTATCTGCATGGTATATTACTCAAAAACGGTTTCTCAGCATTTTGCCCGGCGCAGACGAAAAAAACAGGGCCTCCCCCGCCAAAAAGGGAGGCCCCGTTTTCCAGTACGCTGAAAATAGACGTAATTCCTACAAATCGTACAAACCGGACGCGCCCGGGCTTTTCGGCCACGGGCATGATGCGCGGCCGGCAGGAGGCAAACGCGCCGGGACAAAAGAAAACCCCGAGCTCTTCCAGATGGAAAAGCTCGGGGTTTCTGGTGGGCGCGGGTGGATTCGAACCACCGAAGCATTAAGCAGCAGATTTACAGTCTGTCCCCATTGGCCACTCGGGAACACGCCCTTATTTTGTTTGGCCGACCGGCTTGCCTTGCCGGACGACTTGTTTATTTTACCACAGGCTTTGCGGTTTGTCAACAGCTTTTTTGAGATTTTTCAGGCCCGCCCGATGCGGTGTCCTGTCCTCTCTGGCTATCTTTGCCCCTGCGGTGCGGCCGGCTGCGCCGGACTGCTTGCTTATTTTAGCACCCGGCGCGAGATTTGTCAACAGCCAATTTTGCTTTTGCTGTGAGATTGGTATCTACTGACAAAATTTTTGAATCCTCTTGTCTTTTTTCAGGCGGTACTTTATAATAATGACAGCGGCACACGGCGCGGGGCGGCAGTCCTCGGTTTTTGTCTGCCGCGGTCCGGCCAAACCCGTGAAGGAGGTATTTTACAAACCATGGATATCATCGGACAATTTACAAGTCTGTTCTCGAACTTCGGGAACCTGACCTGGCAGATGCTGGTCATGTGGATCGTAGGCGGCCTGCTGATCTACCTGGCCATTGCCAAAAAGATGGAGCCCAGCCTGCTGCTGCCGATGGGCTTCGGCGCCATCCTCGTCAACCTGCCCCTGTCGGGCGCCATCACCCAGGGCGACACCGAAGGCCCCCTTTCGGTGCTGTTCCAGGCAGGTATGTCGAATGAGCTGTTCCCCCTGCTGCTGTTCATCGGCATCGGCGCCATGATCGACTTCGGCCCCCTGCTGGAAAAACCCTGGCTGATGCTGTTCGGCGCAGCCGCCCAGTTCGGCATTTTCTTCACCGTCTGCCTGGCGGGCATCTTCTTTGATCTGAACGACGCCGTTTCCATCGGCGTCATCGGCGCGGCCGACGGCCCCACCGCCATTTTCGTGGCCAACACCCTGGGCTCCCAGTACCTGGGCGCCATCATGGTGGCCGCCTACAGCTATATGGCTCTGGTGCCCATCGTCCAGCCGCCGGTCATCCGCGCCGTCACCACCAAAAAGGAGCGGCGCATCCGCATGGCCTACCAGAAGGGCAGCGTCACCCGCACCACCCGCATCCTGTTCCCCATCATGGTCACCTTCGTGGCCGGCCTGGTGGCTCCCGCCTCTGTCTCTCTGGTGGGCTTCCTGATGTTCGGCAACCTGATCCGTGAGTGCGGCGTGCTGAACTCCCTGAGCGAGACCGCCCAGAACGCCCTGGCCAACCTGATCACCATCCTGCTGGGCATGACCGTCGCCAGCCAGATGACGGCCGACAAATTCGTCCGCCCCGACACCCTCCTGATTCTGGCTCTGGGCCTGTTCGCCTTCGTGTTCGATACCGCGGGCGGCGTCCTGTTCGCCAAGCTGCTCAACCTCTTCCTGCCCGAGGGCAAGAAGATCAACCCCATGATCGGCGCGGCCGGCATCTCGGCCTTCCCCATGAGCGGCCGTGTGGTCAACCAGATGGGCCTGGCGGAGGACAACCAGAACTTCCTGCTGATGTACTCCATCAGCGTCAACGTTTCGGGTCAGATCGCCTCGGTCATCGCCGGCGGCCTGCTGCTGACCCTGATGGGCGCATAAAGGCGTACCAGCTTTATAAGAAGAAAGGGGCTTTGTTATGAACTTCGCTTCTCTGGCCCAGACCCTGCCGATCATGCTGATCGGTATGGTGGGCATTTTCCTGGTCATCGCGGTCATCATCCTGGTGGTCATGCTGCTGGGCAAACTGACCGGCAACCGCTGAAAAACCTGCAAAAAAGCCTGTGACTCTTACCAGAGCCACAGGCTTTTTCCGTGTGCGCAAAACGCCGCATTGTTTACACTTCCGCTTTGGCGCGGGAGAGGAAGCGTTCCAGCTCGTCCAGGTGCTTTTCCGCCACCGCGCGGCCGGTGTCGTAGACCCGCTGCAGCTGGCGGGGGTCGCGCTCCATTGCGCCGATCTCCAGAGCGATGGGCGGCCGGACGACGTAGGCCTCGCCGGCCTCCTCCAGCATCGAGATGTAGGCGAGCGTCTCATTGTACCGCTCGTGTCGGTCGGCCACTGCCGCCACAAAGGCGGGGTAGCGGGCATAGCGGGCCCGGATGGCGGGCAGGAGCTTGTTTTTCTTTTTCTCGTAGCCCTTGGGCTGGGTCAGGACGATGACGTTGCGCCTGTAGCCGATGGACTCGAAGAAGCGCACCGGGATCGAATCCGCGATGCCGCCGTCCAGCAGCCTGTGCTGCCCGATCTTGACGGTGCGGGCGGCCAGCGGCATGGAGGCCGAAGCCTGCATCCACTTCAGGTCCTCGGCGCCGCCGGTGCGGCACTTGTGGTAGACCGGGTCGCCGGTGCGCAGCTCGGTGCACACCACGAAGAACTCCATCGGGGAGGCGGCAAACGTCTCCACATCGAAGGGGTCCAGCTTTTCCGGGATCTCGTGGTAGCAGAACTGCTCGCTGTACAGGTCTCCGGTGTGCAGCAGGTTGTGGAAGCTGGCGTACCGCTTGTCGTTGCAGTAGGCCAAATTGTAGCGGATGGCCCGGCCCGGCTGGTGCGACTTGTAGTTGCAGCCGAACACCGCCCCCGCCGACACGCCGACCGCGCCGTCGAAGGTCACGCCGTGCTCCATCCAAACATCGGTGACGCCCGCGGTGAACATCCCCCGCATGGCGCCGCCTTCCAGGATCAATCCGGTTTTCATGATTCCCGCACTCCCCTCTTGTTGCAGCTTCCAGCCTGCGGCGCGCCCGTGCAGCCGCCGCGTCTGGCGCCATTGAACACAGTATAATCAAAAACTGCCAAAAGCACAAGAGGGCAGCGCTCAAAAACCGGCCGCCGCGCCCGCGCGTTTTTTGTAAAATTTTCGCCGGAAAGCTATTGCCACCCCTGCCGCAATCCGTTATACTGTTTGGTAACAAGAGAAGAAGTGTGAGCCGCCGCAAGGCGGAGGGAGGAGCCAAAGCATGAAACTTCTGGAAGAGCGCATCCGCAAAGACGGCATCGTCCGGGCGGGCGGGGTGCTGAAAGTCGACAGCTTTATCAACCACCAGATGGATATTCCCCTGTTCCGGGAGATGGCCCGGGAATGGAAGCGCCTTTTTGCGGGCAAGCCCATCAACAAGGTGCTGACCATCGAGGCCAGCGGCATCGGCATTGCGGCCATCGTGGCCAGCGAGCTGGACGTGCCGGTGGTCTTTGCCAAAAAGGCCATGAGCATCAACCTGGACTACGACAACTACGAGACCCAGATCCAGTCCTTTACCCATAAAAAGATCTACAACGTCATCGTCTCCAAAAAGTTCCTCGGCCCGGAGGACCACCTCCTGATCGTGGACGACTTTCTGGCCAACGGCTGCGCCCTGATGGGCCTGCTGGACCTGGCCGAGCGGGCCGGCGCCACCGTCGAGGGCATCGGCATCGCAGTGGAAAAGGGCTTCCAGCACGGCGGCGACCTGGTCCGCGCCCGCGGCATCCAGCTGGAATCCCTCGCCATCATCGAATCCATGGACGCCGACACCGGCGAGATTGTTTTCCGCCCCCAGCCCCCCCAGAGCTGAGGCTTTCCCACGCAAAACACCCCGGCAAGATGTGCACAGGCTGCACACCTTCGCCGGGGTTTTCCTGTTCCGCCCCGCCGGGGGCGTCCCGTTTTAATTTGCGTCGATCAGTTTGCCCAGGCTGAAGGAATAGATACCCTTGTACGTCACCTTTTTGGGGGCAAAGCGCTTTTCTACCGCGATGGCGTATAGGTTCAGCTGGGGCCGGTAGGCGGCCAGGAAGTCCGCCTCGGTCTTGCCGCGGTCGGTCTTGTAGTCCAGCAGCTCCAGGTGGTCGGGGAAAACCAGCAGGATGTCGGCGATGCCCTGCACCAGCACCTGGGCCCCGCCCGCAGCGGGGGGCATTTCCTCGGGGGGCTGGCCCTGGGCGGCCAGCACCGCGCCGGCGGGCAGGGCCGTGATGAAGGCGTACTCCCGCAGAACGCGCTGGGCGGCCTGCACGCGGGCAAAGGCGTCGCTTTCGAAAAAGGTGCGCAGGGCCTTCCAGGGCAGGCTGTGGTGCTGCTCGGCGGTGAGCAGTTTTGCCTCCAGCTGGCGGCGGCCCTCTCCTTCGGGATCTTTGGCCGCGGCGGCAAGGTCGGCGTGCTGGTCGAGGTCAACTGCGAGACGGACTTCGTCGCGCGCGGCGATCAGTTCAAGACGCTCGTGCACGACGTGGCGC
>OEQQ01000334.1_pt1 | contig 10081 bp, 7 predicted proteins | sample 1539741 | NCBI WGS metagenome assembly OEQQ01 (sample SAMEA3891876, study PRJEB23780) | metagenome | biome: terrestrial biome; feature: animal house; material: Caecal content | place: Italy | collected 2015-05-05
TCTCCCCGCTCATCGGCGGTGATCTTCTCCACCAGCTTGGCTACATCTGCCCGCTCCAGCCCCTCCCACCTCATGTGCCTTTCCAGCTGCGCCAAAATTTCCGCTGCATCGCTATGCTCTCCCGCCCATCCTCCCTGTAAAGTGTATTCCCTTGTCTGTATTTCTGCCAGCTCCTGTTGCAGCTGTTCCAGGGAGATAATTCCGTTGGCATAGAGCCGCTCATACCGCTTCTTTCGCTGTGCCAAGCGTTCCAGTTCGCTCTCCTCCCGGGGCACCCCTGAGATATGTTCCAACACTCCATCCACCACACGCTGCTTCCATCCCTCCAGGTTGGTGATATGCTCGTTGACATGGTCCCGGATGGCAGCCACCAGCTGCTCCTCCTCGATTTTGGTGCAGTTGGCACACTGCCCCTGGTCATTCCCCCAGCACTTCCAGTACACCCGGGTGTTGGCATAGGTATAGCTCTTGCGGCAAAAGCTTCTCCCGCACTCCGCGCAGACAATGAGGCCGCTGAAGGGATGCCGGGCACTATATCGGCCTGGGGGCTGGCCTGGCTCACGGGCCTGGGCCCGCTGTTGCCGCTGCTGCTGGGCCTGGGCAAACTGCTCCGGGGTGACAATGGCCCACTGGGGCCGAGAATGGTGAAATTGTTCCTGAGGGGGCAGCTTCTTCCGCTTCCCCGTGAGGTAGTTTTCCACCTCATACTTGTGATTGACATGGTGGCCGCAGTAGATGGGGTTTGTCAGGATGCGGTGGACGGCGGACGGGGTCCACGGACAGCCCTGTTTGGTCACATACCCCAGCCCGTTGAGCTGTTGGGCAATGGTGCGGCAGCCCAGCCCCTGGTCCACATACAGGAAGAATATCTTGCGCACCACCTGGGCCTCTTCTGGACAGATGGCTAGTTGGAAATTGTCCACCCGGTGGTAGCCGTAGAGCAGCCGAGGCACCCGCCCCTTCTGGGCGTTGAGGCGTTTACCAAACTTTACGCGGCGGCTGAGGTTGGCACTCTCCTCTTGAGCCAGGGCCCCAAATAGGGTGAGCACAAACTCGGACTCCCCCAGGCTGTCCATATTGGCGGTGAGAAAGCGGGTATTCACCCCCAGTTCTTTCAGCGCTCGCACGCTCTGGAGGAAATCCACCGTGTTACGGGCAAATCGGGAGATGTCTTTCACCACCACCAAGTCGAAGTGATGTCGGGCAGCATCTCGAAGTAACGCCTGAAACTGCTCTCGCTTCCGCATCTGGGTGCCGGAAATCCCCTCATCTGCATAGACCCGCACCAGCTCATATCCGTTGGTCCGGGCATAGGCCTCAAAAAACTCCTTCTGATTGGCCAAACTGTCCAGCTGCTCCTCTTTGGCGGTGGACACCCGGCAATAGGCTGCAATTCTCACACACTTCTTCCCTTCTTTCCAAAAAAGATAAAGAGGGGTCTCCCCCTCTCTATCTCCAGCAGCTGCACAGCTTTTCCGTCAAGATTCTGCCCCACAACTCTTGCAGAGCGTCTCCTCTGTGGTGGTCCACGATGACAAAGTGAATGTGCAAAGCAATCACCCCCACACCACTGTATGAGGGGCAGCCTCAGGTATGACAACGAGCTGGTGCAGAGAAATCTCTACACCAGCTCGTTTGATTCATATAGGGTCTGATTACAGGGCCCCGTGGACCAGCTCGCCCCGGAACAGGACGGCCTTCAGGTTCAGGTCCTTGTCCAGGACCACCACGTTGGCGTCCTTGCCCACGTCCAGGCTACCCACACGGTCGTAGATGCCGATGGACTTGGCGGAGTTGACGGCGGCGGCCATCACGGCATCCTCCAGGGGGATGCCGAAGGAGACGGCCGTCTTCATGCAGTTCATCAGGTCGGTGACAGAACCAGCCAGAGTGCCGTCGGCCAGCTCAGCCCGGTTGCCCTTGACGAACACGGCCTGACCGCCCAAGGTGTACTCACCGTCGGGCATACCAGCGGCACGCATGGTGTCGCTGACCAGCACCATCCGCTCACGGCCCATCATCCGGAAGGTGGCCCGGATGACTGCGGGGTGCACGTGCACGCCGTCACAGATGATTTCCACGTAGGCGTCCTTGCTGTCGGCAGCAGCGCCGATGACGCCGGGGTCACGGTGAGCAAAGGGAGGCATGGCGTTGTAGAGGTGGGTGACATGGTTGGCACCAGCCTCAAACGCAGCCATAGCAGTGTCATAGTCGGCGGTGGTGTGAGCCAGGCTCACGGACACCTCGTCCTTCACCTCACGGATAAAATCCATGGCGCCATCCAGCTCGGGAGCCAGAGAAACCAGCTTCACCAGGCCCTGGGAACACTCCTTCAGGTGGCGCAGCAGAGCCACGTCGGGATCGCGCAGCCAAGCGCCGTTCTGAGCGCCCTTCTTGGCAGCGGCCAGGAAGGGACCCTCCAGGTGGATACCCACCAGCTCAGCGCCGGGCACGTTGGCGGCACGGTGCTGGGCAGCGGTGGTGCACACCTTCTCCAGCTGCTCGGCAGCCAGAGTCATGCCAGCGGGGCAAATCTGGGTCACGCCACGGGACAGCTCGTAAGCTGCCATATCCGCCAGACCCTGAGCGTCTGCGTCGGAGACATCGGCCCCCACGCAGCCGTGGAAATGGACATCGGTGAGGCCGGGGATGACATAGCACCCGGACACGTCCACGCCGTTGTCCTGACAATTCTCTACGATCTTTCCGCCCTCCAGGCACACGTCTTTGACAACAAAGCCGGCCTGGGGATCAAAGACCTGTCCGCCCGCGAGTCTCACAGGCAACCCTCCTTACGCAGCACGGAGAAGGCGGCCTCGTCGCCCACCACAGTCACGTTGGGGTGCAGCTGCAGCAGAGAGGCGGGCACGTGGGGAGTGATGGGGCCAAAGAAAGCCTTGTGGACGATCTCAGCCTTGTCCTCACCGCTGACCACCACAACCACGCTGCGAGCCTGGAGAATGGCGGCCATGCCCATGGTCAGAGCCTGACGGGGCACGTCAGCCTCGGAGGCGAAGAAGCGCTTGTTGGCGTCGATGGTGCTCTGAGCCAGCTCCACCACGTGAGTGGGGCCCACAAACTCATCGGCGGGCTCGTTGAAGCCGATGTGGCCGTTGTGGCCCATGCCCAGCAGCTGCAGGTCGATGCCGCCCAGCTCACGGATGTGAGCATCGTAAGCAGCACACTCAGCGTCAGCATCCTCAGCCTTACCGTTGGGGACGCTGGTGTTTGCCACGTCGATATCCACATGGTTGAAGAGGTTGTTCTGCATGAAGTAGCGGTAGCTCTGGTCGTGATCGCCAGACAGGCCCTTGTACTCGTCCAGGTTGACGGAACGGACGTTGGCAAAGGACAGGTCGCCCTTGTTGTACCACTCGATCAGCTGCTTATAGGTGCCGATGGGGGTGGAACCGGTGGCCAGACCCAGCACGCAATTGGGCTTGACGATGACTTGCGCAGAGATGAGATTCGCGGCCTGACGGCTCATAGCCGTGTAGTCAGCGCAGGAAATAAATCTCATAATTGATAACCTCCTAAATTTACAGTCCGCATCCCGAACTAGCCAGGGTCTCCCCCGCCTATCCCGGAACGCCAAGTATTTCCCTTCCCTATGTATGGATTCTCACACTCAGAAGGGCTCTATATGTATCATAACTTTATCAAACCCAAATATCAATAGATTTTCCAAACTTTTTTTGAATTTGTTTCCTTGCAGGAAAATTTTCGCCATTTTTTACCTGCCCAGTTGATCGCAACCGTCTCCACTACCGCCACAGGCAGGTTGCTGTTCTCCAGCGCCTGGGTGTCCAAGCTGCCCATGGAGGCGTTGGAGGAGAACACTTTGGCCGAGCCCTCGCTTCCAAAGAGGATGGCCCGCTTGTCAAACACCGCCAGTCCGCACACAGACACCGGGCGGGATGCCCCCACGAAGGCGTCCGCCGTCACACGGTAAAAGTAGCGGACGTCCACGGTGTAGAATCCCCGGTGGAATCCCATGGGCTCCACGTCAATGTAGGCGTATAGCAGCTCAGCCTTTCCAGCCTTCAGGCTGATGGCCCGATCAATGACAGCCTGGGAACTGGCTGTGGGGTAAAGGCGCAGATCTTCCACGCAGTCCTTATCGCGACAGCTGTCGTAAATTTTTCTGGTGTGAATGCACACGGCCTCTCGAATACCAGCGGTATCGCAGATGGGGCCGGGCTCAATCAATTCAGCCATAGATCAATACCTCCCGATGGTTGATGGGAACAAGAACAGAGAGATTCTCCCTTCTTCCATTCCCATTGTATGACCACCGGGAAAAAGGGTGCAAAAGCCCCCTTGCCACTCAAGGTTGCGGCAAGGGGGCTCTGGGGTTTTATTGGGGCTGACGCAGGGCGATCTCGTGGCGCTTGGGGCCAGTGGAGACAATGGTGATGGGCACACCGATGTGGGATTCCAGGAACTTCACGTAGTTCTTGGCCTGCTCCGGCAGGGCCTCAAAGTCGGTGATACCACGCACATCGCTCTTCCAACCGGGCAGAGTCTCAAACACAGGCTTGGCCCGCATCAGGCTGGGCGTGGTGGGGAACCGGTCGGTGACCTGGCCGTCGATCTCATAGCCCACGCACACCTTGATCTCATCCAGATAGCCCAGCACGTCCAGGACGGTCAGCGCCACGTCCGTGGCTCCCTGCAGCCGGCAGCCGTAATGGGAGGCCACGCAGTCATACCAGCCCATTCTCCTGGGCCGCCCGGTGGTAGCGCCGTATTCGCCGCCGTCTCCGCCCCTGCGGCGCAGCTCGTCCGCCTCTTCCCCGAAGATCTCGGAGACGAACGCCCCCGCTCCCACCGCGGAGGAATAGGCTTTGGTCACGGCCACGATGCTTTTGATCTCATAGGGCGGAATGCCCGCTCCGATGGCGCCGTACGCCGCCAGGGTGGAGGAGGACGTCACCATGGGATAAATCCCGTGGTCCGGATCCTTCATCGTTCCCAGCTGACCTTCCAGAAGGATGTTCTTCCCCTCCCGCAGGGCCTGGTACAGAAACGCGGACACGTTGCCCACATAGGGCTCTACCATGTCGCGGTATTCGTGCAGCGTCGTCAAAAGCCCGTCGGGATCGATCCCTTCCCGGTGATAGAGATGCTCGAAGAGCACATTTTTCACCTCGCAGACCCGCTGCACCTTTTCCCGAAGCAGCTCTTCGTCGAACAGCTCGCTGACCTGAAAGCCGATCTTGGCGAACTTGTCCGAATAAAAGGGGGCGATTCCCGACTTCGTGGAGCCGAAGGATTTTCCCGCCAGGCGCGCTTCCTCGCAGCTGTCCTGCAGGATATGATAGGGCATCACGATCTGGGCGCGGTCCGAAATCAGGATATGAGGCATGGGCACATTGCGGTCCGTCAGCTCTTTGATCTCCTGAAACAGAATCGGGATATTGAGCGCCACGCCGTTGCCGATGATGTTGGTGACGTGGCTGTAAAACACGCCGGAAGGAAGGGTATGGAGCGCGAACTTTCCGTAATCATTCACGATCGTATGGCCCGCGTTGGCGCCTCCCTGAAAGCGGATGACGATATCCGCCTCCTGCGCCATCATGTCCGTGATCTTTCCCTTTCCTTCATCTCCCCAGTTTGCACCAACTACTGCTTTTACCATCGTTTCCTCCATTCCCCGGCGCTCTTTCGCCGCTTAAGGATCAATCCTGCCCTCTTTGAATCCATCCGTCCGTCTCTTACGCGAGGATCATCTTCGTCAGATCCATGGGATCCACGATCCTGCCGTCCTTATATACTCTCATGTTCCCGCTGGCAATTTCATCGATCAGGATCACTTCCCCGTCTTTGCTGTAGCCGAACTCAAACTTGATATCGTAAAGGTCCAGTCCCTTTTTCGCCAGATCATCCGCCACGATCTTCGTGATAGCCAGCGTCTGCTCCTTCATGCTGTCGTACATTTCGGGAGTCATGACGCCCAGAACCACCAGCGCGTCTTTGGTCACCAGGGGATCGCCCTTCGCGTCGTCCTTGAAGGTGGTCTCCACATATCCGCCCTCGATGCGGGTGCCGTCCTCCATATATTCCCCGTAGCGGCGAATGAAGCTGCCCGTAGCCACCAGGCGGCAGATCACTTCCAGGCCGTGTCCGAACACTTTCGCCGGAAGCACTTCCATGGTAGCCGCATCGATATCCGCGCCGACATAGTGGGTCTTCACGCCCGCCGCCTTCAGCAGCTCGAAGAAGTGAATGGATGTTTTCAGGTTTTCTCTGCCGATCCCCTCGATGGTCAGCCCCACGGAGTTTTCGCCGGGATCGAATTTCCCGTCCTTGCCGGTGCAGTCATCTTTGAATTTCAGAAGCACGTTGCCGTTTTCCAGCTGAAACACGTCTTTCGTCTTGCCAGTATAAATTTTTTCCATTTTGCTTCAAAGCTCCTTTTCGCGTTTGTCCTTCGCCTTCGATCCGCAGCGGATCCGATACAGTATCAGTATAGCAAAAATTCTTTATAAGTAAAATCAATAAATATTATACATAATATAATCTGCACTTATATCGAATGATCAGACGTTGATCTGGGCGGTCACGCCCAGCTCCTCCCTGTTTTCGGAGAGCAGGGGCCGGATCACCTGATCCAGATAGCGCTCTACCTGATGGACGCTGCATCCCACATAGCGGGACGGATCCAGGGCCGCTTCCAGCGCCTGCCCGTCCAGGCCGAACATTTCGTCTTCGGCGATGAGCTTCAGCATTTCGTTGTCCGCGCCCTCTTCCTTCACCCGCCTTCCGGCTTCCATGGAGAGACGGCGGATCCGTTCGTGCAGCTCCTGCCGGTCCCCGCCTGCGCGCACCGCATCCATCATGATATTTTCCGTCGCCATGAAGGGCAGCTCGCTGCGCAGGTGTTTTTCGATGACCTTCGGGTAAACCACCAGGCCGTCCACCACGTTCAGGCACAGATCCAGGATCCCGTCCGCCGCCAGGAAGCCCTCCGCGATGGAAATCCGCTTGTTGGCGGAGTCGTCCAACGTCCGCTCGAACCACTGGGCTGCGGAGGTGATGGCCGGGTTTAGGGCGTCCGCCATCACATAGCGGGCCAGGGAAGCGATCCGCTCGCTGCGCATGGGGTTGCGCTTATACGCCATGGCGGAGGAGCCGATCTGGTTCTTTTCGAACGGTTCTTCCACCTCCTTGAGATGCTGCAGCAGCCGGATGTCGTTGGACATCTTGTGGGCGCTGGCCGCGATCCCGGCCAGGACGTTCATCACCCGGGTATCCACCTTGCGGGAATAGGTCTGTCCGGATACCGGGTAGCAGCCCGGAAATCCCATTTTTTCCGCGATCATGGGATCCAGGCGGTCCACCTTCTCCTGATCCCCTTCAAACAGCTCCAGAAAGGACGCCTGGGTGCCCGTGGTGCCTTTGGATCCCAGAAGGCGCAGGCTGTCCTGCACGTATTCCAGATCCTGCAGATCCATATAGAATTCCTGCAGCCACAGCGAAGCCCTCTTCCCCACGGTGGTTGGCTGGGCCGGCTGAAAATGGGTAAAGGCCAGCGTGGGAAGCGCCTTGTAGCGGCCCGCGAAATCCGCCAGCTTCGCGATCACGTTCAGAAGTTTCTTCCTCACCAGCTTCAGCGCTTCCGCCATGATGATGATATCCGTATTGTCTCCTACGTAGCAGGAGGTGGCTCCCAGGTGAATGATCCCCTTCGCCTTCGGGCACTGCACCCCGTATGCGTACACGTGGCTCATCACATCGTGGCGCACTTCCTTTTCCCTCGCTTTTGCCACGTCGTAGTTGATATCGTCCTGATGGCTTTTGAGCTCGTCGATCTGTTCCTGCGTGATCTCCAGCCCCAGCTCCCTTTCCGTCTCCGCCAGGGCGATCCAGAGCTTTCTCCACGTCCTGAATTTCATGTCCTGGGAAAAAATGTACTGCATCTGTCTGCTGGCGTAACGCTCCGACAGCGGGCTAATGTATCTGTCTGTACTCATCGGCTTTTCATCCTCTCTTTCTGCGCATTCCGGTTTCCTTCGGCAAAAGTATAGCGAAAAAGGTGGGAGGGCGCAACCCCCTGGCGGGGAAAAACTCCTCAAACCGGTAATAGTTCAGCCATGCAGGCACATGTGCCTATAGGGCGGACGCCCGACAGGAATCATTTGACGGCCAGCGGCCTTTTGCGCAGCCAATTCAGTGGAATCCGTCAAATGATGAATGGCATGGCTGAACTGTTTTCATAACTGTAACGGTTCAGCCCCGCCCTTCGATGATCCCTCCGCCGAAGATATGGCCGTCCTCATAGAACACCGCGGACTGCCCGGCGGTAACGGCCCTAACCGGTTCTTCGAATTCGCACTCCCAAAGGCCCTCCCCGGCTTCCCGTACCCGGCACATGGTCCCTTTGTGTCCGTAGCGGATCCTGCCCAGAAGGCGGCGTTCCCCCTCCAGCCGTTCCTCCGCCATCAGGTTGATCCGCCCGCACAGCAGCTTCGTGGAGAAAAGATCTTCATTTTCCCCGATCACCACCTCCTGCGTATCCGGCCGGATTCCGGTGACGAAAACCGGATGGCCCATGGCCAGGTTCAGGCCCTTTCTCTGCCCTATGGTATAGTGGATGATCCCCTTATGCCGTCCCAGAACCGTCCCCTCCCGGTCCACAAAATTCCCCGGCAAAAGCGCGCTTCCCGCCTTTTCTTCCCCGGCGAAGCGGCGGATAAAGGCCGCGTAGTCGTGGTCCGGAATGAAACAGATCTCCTGGCTGTCCTTCTTTTGCGCCACGGAAAGCCCCGCCTGACGGGCCATCTGACGCACCTCTTCTTTTGAGTATTCCCCCAGGGGCATCTCCGTATGCTTCAGCTGCTCCTGCGTCAGCCGGTAAAGGGCGTATGTCTGATCCTTCGTGGCCGAGGAGGCGTTGGCTATGCTGAGCCTGCCGTTTGGCAGGCTGCAGATCCTGGCATAGTGCCCGGTGGCGATCCGGTCGGCGCCCCGCCCTGCGGCGTAACGCAAAAGCGCCTCCCACTTGATCTTCCGGTTGCAGATCACGCAGGGGTTGGGCGTCCTTCCCATCGCGTATTCCCGGGCGAATTCCTCCATCACCTGTTCGGAAAAAGCGTCCCTGACGTCCGCCGCTTCCCAGGAGATTCCCAGCTGCTCCGCCGCCAGGGCGGCCTCCCGTTCGATTTCATCCATCCCGGAAAAATGGCGCATGGTAACTCCCAGCACTTCGTACCCCTGCTGCTTTAAGAGCCATGCCGTCACGGAAGAGTCCACCCCTCCGGACATCCCCACTACGATTTTCTTCTTCTCCATACTGACCGTCCGTTTCCTCCTGTTCTGTCCTTCGCGTTTCGCCGCATATATATCCATATACCCTGTCGCCCCGGAGGCGGTTATGAAAAAAAATGCGCTGATCAAAGGAACTCTCATTCTGACCGCAGCCGGTTTCGCCAGCCGGCTCATCGGTTTTTTCTATCGGATTTTTCTGTCCCGGATGTTCGGCGAGGAGGGGATGGGGATCTACGAGCTGATGAATCCTGTCCTTTCCCTGACCTTCGCCCTGTGCACCTCCGGCATCCAGAGCGCCATTTCCAAATTCGTGGCCGCGGAATCCGGCCCTTCCTGCGTCGCCTCCCGGCTGCGCATCCTCCTGTCCGGCATGGTCTTTTCCGGCCTCCTGTCCGCCGGATGCGCGGCGCTGATCTATCGCGGCGCGGAATTCATTTCCGTCTCCCTCCTGATGGAACCGCGTTGCGCCTCCCTGCTGCGGATCGCCGCCCTCTCTTTTCCCGCCGCCTGCCTGCATTCCGGCCAGGACGAGGAGACCTACCGCGCCCTTGTGCAGCAGGCGCTCGGCGGTGCGTTCCGCATCCTCTACGCCGCGCCCGAACGCCTGGAGACCGAAAGTTTCACCGCCCTGTGCCAGCGCCTGGATGTGCGCCTTGTGGCGGTGGACGAAGCGCACTGCGTTTCGCAGTGGGGGCAGGATTTCCGGCCCAGCTATCTGAACATTGTGGATATGGTGGCCGGTCTTCCGGTGCGTCCGGTGGTCAGCGCCTTCACGGCGACGGCAACGAAGGAAGTGCAGGAAGATATACAG
>OEQQ01000335.1_pt1 | contig 10080 bp, 9 predicted proteins | sample 1539741 | NCBI WGS metagenome assembly OEQQ01 (sample SAMEA3891876, study PRJEB23780) | metagenome | biome: terrestrial biome; feature: animal house; material: Caecal content | place: Italy | collected 2015-05-05
CGTGGGAGCTTGCTCACTAAGCTGTATTTTGCTACATGTGCCTATAGGGCGGACACCCGACATGAATCATTTGGCGGCCAGTGGCCTTTTGCGTAGCCAATTCAGGGAGTCCGTCAAATGATGAATGGCATGGCTGAACTATTACTTCTTTTTGGATGGACAGGGGGTTTTTCCATGAGCAGCGACAGCAGATCATATTCTTCCAGCTACTTCCGCCGGCGGCGGCAGCTTCGCTTCCGGATCGCGGCGGTTTTGACGGCGATTTGCATATCCGGCGCGTTCGGCGTCCTTCGTTTCGGCTTCTTCTCCGACGCCCGGGAGGACGCGGCTTCCGTCAGCTACAAGTATTTCACCAGCATTCTGGTCTACCCCGGAGATACCCTGACTTCCATCGCCCGCCAGTATGCGGACCATCATTACGATTCCCTGGAGGACTATATGGAAGAGGTGCGCATGACGAACCATCTGCAGGAGGATGAGATCCGCGCGGGAGAATATCTGATCGTTCCCTATTACAGCCCGGATTTCCGCTGATTCCGCCCGGTTCTGCGCCGGAATGCCCTGAGAAGCTTTCCCCGTTCGGGAACCCGAAGCGTTCTGAAGAAATCTCCGATTTTCTTTAGAAATTCTTCGGGTTTTTTGGCTCTCGTTTTAAAGCTTTTGCGGGTACCTTATAGACAGCGGCACGGATTTGCCTTTTTGCGGCCCGACGTGGTATAATGGCCGGAGAAATCAAATGCAGCAGGGAGGAAAGGGACTTGGAAAAGAATCGAATTCTGATCGTGGAGGATGACGCCGATATCCGGGAGGGCGTCGAGATCTATCTGAAGAACCAGGGATATCAGGTCATCCAGGCGAAGGACGGCATAGAGGGCCTGGAACAGATCGAACGGAATGAAATCGATCTGGCTATCGTGGACATCATGATGCCCCGGATGGACGGCATCACGATGATGATGAAGGTGCGGGAGAGGGGATGCGACTTCCCCGTGATCATGCTCTCCGCGAAATCCGAAGAGGTGGATAAGATCATGGGGCTGAATATGGGGGCGGACGACTACATCACAAAGCCCTTCACCCCGCTGGAGCTTCTCGCCCGGGTCAATTCCCAGCTCCGCCGGTACAACCGGTACCGGGAAGCCCTGTCGAAGGCGGAGCCGCCGAAGGACACCTATCACGTCATCGGCGGGATCGAGCTGAACGAGGAGACGGTGGAGGTGTTCGTGGACGGAGCGCCGGTGAAGCTGACGCCCATCGAGTTCAAAATCCTCCTGCTCCTGATGAAAAATCCGGGGCGCGTCTTTTCCGCGGACGAAATCTATGAGCGGATCTGGAACGAGAAGGCCATCAATACGGATACCATTATGGTACACATCCGCAAAATCCGTGAGAAAATAGAAATCGATCCGAAGAATCCGAAATATTTAAAGGTGGTGTGGGGCGTTGGATACAAAATGGAAAAACAATAAGGCGAAGAGCGCGGGGATCGCTTTTGTGGCAGTTTTTCTCACGACGGCCATTTTTCTGTCCTGCCTTCCCTTTTTTGAAAGCAGGGCGGACAGCGAATTCGAGAATCCCCTGACCGGAGCTTCCTTCATCCGGGCGCTGTATGAGAGCAACTATGTTCAATACCGTTATCTGCGGGAAAAGGCCGATCAGAAGACCTGGTCCTACGGTGATCTGTATGTGGATACGGAGTTTCTCGGAATCTACGATGAGTACGATTACTCCTTCCGGGACGACGCCATGATCGATGTGCCGGCGGACGCCGTGCCCGGGAGCGATGCCCTGGACGAACAGGTCCGTGAGTTTTGCGAGAACTCCCTCTCGGAGCTTTCCGGCATCCGCAGCTACGCTTCCGCGCTGACTCAGTCCATGGACTATTACGCCGTGGATACGCTGTCCGGAACCTCCATGGGCAACAGCAGCCTGTCCGCGCTGAAGGATATCGTAAACGGAAACGCGCCGGAAGACAATCCTTACGTGTACTATGTCTATCTCAGCTACGACGGCGCCGGCAATGTGGTCAACTGCGGCGTCAGCGCCAACGGGAAAGTGGGGGACTTCCTCAAACGGGTGGAATCGCTGGGAAGAGAGCAGTACTTCACCGACTATTACGACGAAGACGGTATCTCCTACGCGGCTTTTTACAACACGGACAGCGGAGAGCGTTACCGCTATCGTTTCACCGTGGGCGGCCCTACGAACATGAAGATCGTCTATGCCCTCACTCAGGATCAGTATCAGACGTTTCTGAACGATGATCATTACGGGGAATTTTACTCCGGCCTTCTGCCCAGCTACCGCTCCATGTGGGAAAACAGCTATTACAACGCGGGCGTTCTGGGGTATGTGACGGGCTTTTTCTGCATTTCCATCGCCCTGGGATGCTGCTGCGTGTGGATCTTTACCCGGTTTTTCCGGAAGGATTACTGCTACCAGGATTTCAGGATATGCCGTTTCCCGCTGGAAGTCGATTTTCTGGCATTTCTTCTGGGGCTGGCCGTTGCGGAACAGATGCTGTCCCTGCTCTGTTCCTGGCAGAAGGGGTGGTTTCTGCAAAACTTTACCGAACAGATCCTCCGTCCCATGCACCTTTCCTGGCTCTCCACGCTGTTGGTGGGGATCGCGTTTTTCCTGTATTTCGGGCTCGGATTTACGCTGGGGAGCATCATCCCCCGGGCGCTCCATCTGAAGACCTGTTTTAAGGAGAGCAGCCTTTTCTACCGCTACTGGGACCGGATCGTCAACTACCTGAAAAACTTCTATCGGGAACTGGTGAACTTCGACATCGGAACGGATGCGAAGCGGATTATCACGAAGCTGGTGGTTCTGAATTTCATCATCCTCTGGGTGATTTCGCTGATGTGGGTCTGGGGATTTATCCCTCTGCTGATCTATTCCCTGATCCTCTATTTCCTGCTGAAAAAATATGTGAAGGACGTACAGAATAAGTATCACCGGCTGCTTCTCGCCACCAGCTCCATCGCCAAAGGAGATCTGGACATCGCCCTCTCCGAGGATTTCGGCGTTTTTGAGAGCTATAAAAACGAACTGCGCCAGATTCAGACCGATTTCAAAAAAGCGGTGGAAGAGGAGGTCAAAAGCCAGAGGATGCGGTCGGAGCTGATTACCAACGTATCCCATGACCTCAAGACCCCGCTGACCGCCATCATCACCTATATCAATCTGCTCAAGGAGCCGGACATCACGCCGACACAGCGGGAAGAGTATCTGAACACCCTGGATAAGAAGGCCGTCCGCCTGAAGGTGCTGATCGAGGATCTGTTCGAGGTCAGCAAGGCGACCACCAACAATATCACGCTGAACTACGATAAGGTGGATCTGTGCAATCTGCTGCGCCAGTGCTATCTGGAATATGAGGACCGGATCGCGGCGGCGGACCTGACGTTCAAATTCATGCTGCCCGAAGACAAGGCCGTCCTGACGCTGGATCCGCAGAAGACGTTTCGCATTTTTGAAAACCTGTACACCAACATCATCAAATATGCGATGCCGTCCACCCGCGTCTATGTGGTGCTGCAGGAGAAAAAGGAAGAGGTGGTCATCGAGATCAAGAATATTTCCCGGTCAGAGCTCCATGTGGCGCCGGAAGAACTGACGGAGCGGTTCGTCCGCGGGGATGATTCCCGCAATACGGAAGGGAGCGGGCTGGGGCTCGCCATCGCCAGAAGCTTCACGGAGCTGCAGCACGGGACGCTGCGGATTTCCGTGGACGGGGATCTGTTCAAGGTCACGCTGTCCTTCCGGAAATTCGATCTGCCGCCGGAACCCGAAAGGAAAGACGGTCAGACGGCGCAGTCCCAAAATGCGCAGCCCGGGGCGGATTCCGGTCCGTCCGGTTCGGGAAGAACTCCCGCCGGGCCCGGAAACGCCTCCTCGCAGGAACGGCCGTTCTATCATCCCAGCCGCTGGCGCTCGGAAAAAAACCTCCGCAAAAAGAAGTGGTAACGGGGAGCCTGTTAAGGCTCCCTCAAACGGACGCTTTTCGCCGCTTTTCGTTTGTTCTCATCCTTCATGGCGGCGTAGTGCTTTCGCGTGGTATTGACGTCCTTGTGCCCCAGCACGTCCGCCACCAGGTAGATGTCCCCGGTCTCCTGATACAATGTGGTCCCGTAGGTGCTTCGGAGTTTGTGCGGCGTGATCTTTTTGGTGGTAGTCACCAGGGACGCGTATTTCTTCACCAGATTTTCCACGCTGCGCACCGCCATCCGCCGGTTCTGAAGGGAGAGGAAAAAAGCCTCCTCATGTCCCTGGGCGGGGACAGCGTGCCGGCGCTGTTCCAGATAGGAGAGCAGCGCTTCTTCCACCTCCCGGCCGAAATAGACCACATCCTCGTACCCGCCCTTCCGACGAACCCGGATGGCCAGGTTGTCAAAATCCACATCGTTCAAATCCAGCCCCACGCATTCCGAGACCCGGATTCCCGTTCCAAGAAGGAGGGTCAGAAGAGCCAGATCCCTCACTTTCGTCTTTTCATGGAATTTCAGCTGGCTTTTTGTCATTTTCGTCCCGGCTTCCACCTGGTCCAGCAAAACGGCCACCTCGTTGGGATCCAGGCGGACGATTTCCTTCTCGTGCAGCTTCGGCATGGGCACCAGTGCGGCCGGATCCGTCTGAATCAGCTCGCTGGTGAAGAAATACCGGTAAAATGTGCGCAGGGAAGCCAGCTTGCGCCGCTTTCCGCGCTCGTCGTTGGTGTACTCCACGCCGTCCTTCGTGTAGTAGGAAAGGTATTCCAGATATTCCTCGATGTCCTCCCGACCGATCTGATCCAGCAAAGACAGCGGAAATTCCGTGATCTCCATCTTCTGGCAAACGCTGTTGTGGGTATGCAGGAATTCGAAAAATACCCCCAGATCATAGGCGTAGGCGATCCTGGTCCGGGAAGCGGTGGTGGGCTCGATCCCCCGGAAAAACTGCCTGCAAAAGGGCGGGAGCTGCTCCTGGAGATCCCTCAGCTTCTGCACGTTGTCGATGTTGACCTGATCGTGATAATTTCTGCTGTTTTTCATCCGTTCCCGTCGCCTTCTTTCCTTTCCCGTCCCTTTGCCCGCAGTTCCACCGCCGGCCAGCCCTTCAGATTTCCGGTCCGGATGGCGGTGAACATCCGTTCCTTGACCCCCGGATTCTCCAGATTCAGTTGGCGAAGCAGCTGTTTGGTATATTCGCGTTTGGTATGCCCGTCGGCAGGGCAGGGGCTCTTGACCACCGGAATGTCGTTTTTGTGGATGAATCCGATGATATCGGCTTCCTTCAGATACAGCATGGGCCGAATCACGGTCAGCTCCATCCGGTCCAGCCAGGTGACGGGCGCAAAGGTGTGAAAACGCCCTTCGAAGATCAGGGACATGAGCATGGTTTCCACCACGTCGTCCTGATGGTGGGCGTACGCCACCTTGTTGCAGCCGGCGGCCTTGATGGCGTCGTTGAGCGCCCCTTTTCTCATTTTCGCGCACAGGGCGCAGGGGTTCGTTTCCTTTCTCTGATGAAATATGATATCCGCAATCTGGGTGCGGACGATGGTGTAAGGGACATCCAGTTCCCTGCACATCTGCTCGATCCTGCTCAAATCCAGATTGTCGAAGCCCAGATCCACGGTCACCGCATGGAGGCTGAACTTTTTGGGATAGAAGCGCCGCAGCCCGCAGAGGGCGTGGAGCATGGCCAGCGAATCCTTCCCGCCGGAAATTCCCACCGCGATCCGGTCGCCTTCCTGAATCATATCGTAATCGTCCACCGCCCGGCGGACATAGCTCAAAAGCTGCTGTAATTTCATATTATCCTGTAACTCCTTTGTACGTTCATCCTGATTTATGTTATCATAAGGAAGGGAACAACTCAAGTTTTGTGAAATAATTGACAAATGAAAGGATGAACGTAGCGACATGAAATTTGTAATTCAGCGGGTCAGCCACGCGCAGGTGGTCATCGACAACAGCCTTTATTCCGAAATCGAAAGGGGATTTCTGGTCCTGGTGGGCGTCTGTCAGGAGGATACCCGGGAAACGGCGGATAAAATGGTCAAAAAGCTGATCGGCCTGCGGATTTTTGAAGACGGGGCCGGGAAAACGAACCTGGCCTTAAAGGACGTGGGCGGACAGTTGCTCCTGGTTTCTCAGTTCACGCTGTACGCGGACTGCAGGAAGGGAAACCGGCCGTCGTTTCTGAAGGCCGGGGATCCGGAATACGCCAATGAAATGTACGAGTATATCGTGGAATCCTGCCAAAAGCAGGTGGGAACGGTGCGCACCGGAGTTTTCGGAGCGGATATGAAGGTGACGCTGACCAATGACGGGCCGTTCACGGTGGTGCTGGATTCAGCGGAATTGTAAGGGATACATTGAAAAGCGCATTAACTATTCGTTAAACTAAGCTTTCGCGCATAGTTAAATACCGGTCTCCTGCAGGGATTTCACAGCGTCCTGAGCCGGGTCGCCCCAGACTTCAGCGACCGAACGGGAATCATCGGGAATCCCGGACGCGCTTCCCGCCGATCAAAAACGGCCTGACCACAGGGAGTCAAGCCGTTTTTTTGCTGTAAAAATCATCAGGAGATCCATTGATCGGGGAAGCGAAGCTCCCCCGGATGTCACTGCTTTCGTTTCTCGAAATCTTCCACGATCTGGGCGATGAGCTCCACGGTGCCGTCGATGCCCAGAACGGAACTGTTCAGGCAGTAATCGTAACTGTCCGCGCGCCCCCACTTCTTCGAGGAATAATAGTTGTAATAGCTCTGCCTCTGCTTATCCTTCTTCGCCATCATGTCCCGCGCCTTCTCGTCGGTCACGTCGTATTTCTTCATCAGGCGCTTCGCCTTCGCATCCGCATCCGCGAAGATGAAGAAATGCACGCAGTTCTTAAAATCCTGCAGCGCGTAGTCCGCGCAGCGCCCTACGATGACGCAGGGTCCCTCCTGCGCGATCTTCTTGATGGTATCGAACTGAGCCAGAAAGATCTTGTGGCTGATGGGCATATCCATAAAGGAGGAGGCGTTGTAGCCGAAAGAATAGGTGTCCATAACCAGATTGTACAGGAAGGAATTGGTCGGGCGTTCATCATGGCACTCGATCATCTCTTCGCAGAAGCCGCTTTCCTTTGCCACTCTCGTCAGCAATTCCTTATCGTAAAATTTGATATCGAACCGCTGGGCTACCTTCTCTCCGATCTCATGGCCGCCGGAGCCGAACTGACGTGCAATCGTAATGATAGTGTTCATAACCTCAACTCCTTCCGTTTTTATACTGTTATTATATACAACTCAAAGGCAATTTTCAACTACTTTTCTGTCACAATCAGCTGAAAGGGATGCAGGATCAGGTTGTCTCCGATCCGCGTCACCTGTGGAAGATTGACAAAAATCACCTCGGAATAGTCTTCCTTCAGGGAAAGGAAGCGCTCCGATCCGCTGAAATTGCAGATGACGGTAAGCGTCTTCTCTCCCAGCGTGCGGCGGAAGGAAAAGATCTTCTCCTGATCCTCATAGAGCGGCTCAAAATCGCCATAGGTGAGGATCTCGTGATATTCCTCCGACTTGTAGAAATTCAGCAGCCGCCTGTAAAAATTCAGGATAGATCCGTATTCCGCTTCCTGACGGGCCACGTTGATCCGGGGATAGTTGGGATTGACCTTCAGCCACGGCCTGCCCCCGCTGAAGCCCGCGTTTTCCTCCGCAGACCACTGCATGGGGGTTCGGGAATTGTCCCGGCTCATGCGGGCGCAGCCCTCCAGGGCCTCCTCCTTCGAATGGCCGGATTCCAGGGAAAAACGATAGTTGTCCAGCGTGCTCAGGTCGTCGAATTCTTCCAGTTCAAACGGGCAGTTGGTCATGCCGATCTCCTGCCCCTGGTAGAGGAACGGCATCCCGCGCTGCAGCACCAGCAGGCCGGCCAGGGCCGTCACGGACGCGAAGCCGTACTCTTCCTCCGGAATGAACAGGGAGGCCGCTCTGGGCCTGTCGTGATTTTCCACCACGTTGGCCTCGAAGGCGAAATCCTTCAGCGCCGCCTGGTTGACAAAAACATCCCGTTTCCACGCGTCCGGATCCATGTGGAGGTCGTCCTCGCAGTAGCAGACGCCGCGGATATGGCTGTTGATGGCGTCGAAGGCGAACATGGTGGAAAAATAGCCGTCCTCCCCGATGAATTCCGACAGCCTCTCCGGGCTGACATGGGACGCTTCTCCTACCGTGAAGGCGTCGTGCGGGACGAAACAGCGTTCCCTGAGCTCGGACAAAAAGACGCCGATCCCGTTTCTGGTGCCGCCGTCCCGCCGGATCATGCGAACGATGCTTTCCGAAACGCTTCCCATCCCGTCCGGGCCGTCCGGCGGAAGGTCCTCCCAGGTCAGATCCTTCTTCAGATTCGTGATGGCGTCCAGCCGAAATCCCGCGATCCCGCGGTCCAGCCACCAGTTGACCATCCGGTAAATCTCCTCCCGCAGCGCCGGGTTTTCCCAATTCAGATCCGGCTGCTGTTTTGCGAATATGTGGAGATAGTACAGATTGTCCTGCCCGGGAAGCTTCTCCCAGGCGCTGCCCCCGAACAGGGAACGCCAGTTGTTGGGCGGCTGTCCGTCTTTTCCCTCCTTCAGATAGAAATAGCTGCCGTATTTCCCGGACGGATCCGCCGCCGCGCTTTGAAACCACGGGTGCTGATCCGAGCAGTGATTGACCACCAGATCCAGAATCAGATACATCCCCCGCTTCTTCGTCTCCGCGATGAGCCTGTCCAGATCATCCAGCGTCCCGAAACGCGGATCCACCCCATAATAATCGGAAATATCGTAGCCGTTGTCCACCATGGGGGACGGATACATGGGGGACAGCCAGAGCAGATCCGCGCCCAGTCCCTTCAGATAATCCAGCTTCTTAAGGATCCCCGGCAGATCGCCGATCCCGTCCCCGTTGCTGTCATAGAAGCTCCTGGGATAAATCTGATATCCCACCAGCCCGTGCCACCACTCTCTTTTCATTCCCGGTTCCTCCCTTCTTCCTCAACGCCTTCCGCCGGAAAGAGAGCTGCCAAAGCCTCTTTCCCCATCCCCGCCGCAAAACAGCAGGCCGCCATCTGAGAACGGGAGCTGAACTCCTCCGCGCGCAGAAGCGCCCGGACTTCGTCCCTGTCGTAAAACCGGGCCCGGATCTGTTCGTTGGCCGAAGCGCAGTCCGAAACCTCGCCCTCCGCTTCCACGAACGCGATACAGGTTTTCGTATCCGAAAAGCCCACAGCCGAATAAGACGGCGGCAGCAGGCCGATGATCCGTTTCGTCCGCAGGCCGGTCTCCTCGAAAAGCTCCCTCCTGACGCAGTCTTCCACGGTCTCCCCCTCTTCCAGCATCCCGGCGCAGAGGTTGAAAACTTCCCGGTTTAAGCTCATCCGGAATTCCCTCAGCAACAGCATCCGCTCCCCGCAAAAAGCCACGATGGAAACCCCGCTGACGGCTTTCCCCAGATCCTGCGGGCCGCGCAGCTCCTTTCTGCTGACCAGCTCGAAGGTTTTGGGGCGGCCGGCCCTGTTTTCATAGAGCAGTTCGTAATTTTTCAGATAGGCCCCGTCCCGGACCTTTTTCATCCCCAGAAGCTTCATATCCCTCTCCCTTCCGGCCTGGAAGCGCACCTGCGCCCTATTTTCCCTGAAACCGCAGGAGCTCTGCCAGAGGCGGTTCCTCCTTTTTGCGGGTGATCTCCACCAGCCCCAGCGGAGTCATATCCACCACCCGCACGGGCACCGGATCCGTCCTGACCAGCTGTCGGAGCAGCTCCATCAGCTTTTTCCGGTCCGATTCCTCCTCCATGCTGATAAAGTCCACGATGATGATGCCGGACAGATTGCGAAGCCGCAGCTGGCGGGCCACCTCTGCTGCCGCTTCCCCGTTGGTCATCCGGAAGGTCTCCCGTCCGGATTTTTTCCGGTCGAATTTTCCGGTATTGACGTCGATGGCCGTAAACGCCTCCACCGGTTCGATGACCAGATATCCGCCGGATTTCATCCAGACCTTTTTGTCCAGAGCGGCCTGAACCTGGCCGGAAAGCCCGTACAGCCTGGAAAGGGGCAGGGA
>OEQQ01000336.1_pt1 | contig 9996 bp, 9 predicted proteins | sample 1539741 | NCBI WGS metagenome assembly OEQQ01 (sample SAMEA3891876, study PRJEB23780) | metagenome | biome: terrestrial biome; feature: animal house; material: Caecal content | place: Italy | collected 2015-05-05
TCGCTTGCGCGACCCGCCGCAGGCGGAGAATCCCGCAAGCGGGATTCTTTATTCCTTTTGGCAATCTGTACGTATATATTTTTTATATCTTCTACGAAGCTGCCGGAGCTTTATGAAAACAGGAGGATTTGAAATGAACAGAAACGTGAGCCTGGAAGAGATTTCGGACGGGAAGTTGTACGGCCCCAACGATCTGGTGAAGGCGGACTGCCGGGACTGTCAGGGGTGCTCTGACTGCTGCTGCGGGATGGGGGAATCCATCGTCCTGGATCCCTTCGACGTGTACCGCCTGGAGAAGGGGCTGGAAACGACTTTTGAAAAACTGCTGGAAAGCCGCCTGGAGCTGCACGTGGTGGACGGCGTCATCCTGCCCAATCTGAAAATGGAGGAAGGGCGGGACCGCTGCACCTTTCTGAACGACCAGGGCAGGTGCGGCATTCACCCTTACCGGCCGGGAATCTGCCGCCTGTTCCCGCTGGGACGCTTTTACGAGGACCATTCGTTCCGCTATTTTCTGCAGACCGGAGAATGCCGGAATCAGTCGCGCTCCAAGATTAAGGTGAAAAAATGGATCGATACGCCGGATTATAAGAAAAACGAGGCGTTCGTCGTCCGCTGGCACTACTTCGTGAAAGGGCTGCAGGAGCTGCTGTGCGCGCAGCCGGACATGGAAGCGGCCAAACGGATCAACCTGGATGTGCTGGAAACTTTTTTCTTCCGCGGCTGGGAAGAGGACGCGGATTTTTATGAACAGTTTGAAATGAGGATGGCCCGGGCGGAAAAACGTCTGGGCATGTAAAAGCGGCCCGCATTTTCGGACAAAAACCACTTGCAAAACCCGAACATATGTACTATATTTATAATATCAGAACAAATGTTTGGGGTGTGACGGATGGAGATTCGGATCGGGCAGGAACTGCCGCTTATGAAAAAGCTGGAGATTTTGACGGATGCCGCGAAGTACGATGTGGCCTGTAACAGCAGCGTCTACGACTGCAAATACTGCGTCAACCGCTGTTCCAACGACGTGCCGCGGGCGGCCTTTACGCCGGATGAGGTCTGCAGGCTTACGGTGGAGTTTTACCGGCGGAACTATATCGAGGGGCTCTTTTTGAGCTCCGGCATCCTCTACAATCCTACTTACACCATGGGCCTTCTGTATGAGACCGTGCGCCGGCTGCGGGAGGTCTATCGGTTTCAGGGATATATCCACATCAAGGCGATTCCCGGAGCGGATCCGGAAGCGGTGCGGCTGGCCGGCTTTCTGGTGGACAGAATGAGCGTCAATCTGGAGCTTCCCACCGCGGAGGGGCTTTCCCGGCTGGCGCCGAATAAGCACAGGAAGACGATCCTGACGCCCATGCGGCAGATTCAGAACGGGATCGCCGTCAGCCGGGAAGAGGTGGCGCTGTACGGGCACGCGCCATCGTTCGTCCCGGCGGGGCAGTCCACGCAGATGATCATCGGGGCCACGCCGGAGAACGATTATCAGATCCTGTCCGTCGCGGAGAACCTGTACCGGAAGTTCGATTTGAAGCGGGTATTTTATTCGGCTTTCGTCCGGGTGAACGACGACAGGGAGCTGCCCGCTCTGCCGGGAGGGCCGCCCCTTCTGCGGGAGCACCGCCTGTATCAGGCGGACTGGCTGCTGCGTTTTTACGGGTTTTCGGCCGGAGAGCTTTTGAGCGAGGAACGGCCGGATTTCAATATCCTGCTGGATCCGAAGGCGGACTGGGCCCTCCGGCATCTGGAAGAGTTTCCTGTGGAGATCAACAGAGCCCCTTACGAGCGCCTGCTGCGGGTGCCGGGGATCGGGGTGAAGAGCGCCAGAAGAATCGCGCAGTCCAGACGAAACAGCGTCCTGAATTTCGACCACTTAAAGAAGCTGGGCGTCGTTTTAAAGCGGGCGCAGTATTTCATCACCTGCAGCGGCCGGATGCTGTATCCGGTGCGGATGGAGGAGGATTACCTGGCCCGGCAGCTCATCGATTCCCGGGAAAAGCTGCCCTTCGAGGCGGACCGCTTCACATACCGCCAGCTGTCGCTCTTTGACGACCGCCGTTTTGTGAGGGATCAGCAGGACTATGTCCGGCAGGTGCAGCCGTGAGGAGGCGGATATGGAAGAGATTATTTTGACCTGTGAAGACTGTGCGGAGGGAATTTTGACATCCGTCTACCGCGCTTATGAATGGAAGCTGCCCAGGGACAGGGTGCGGATCCAGGCCGGAGAAGCGGATTTGTGCCTGTTCGCTTCGTACCGCAACGTGAAGACGGAGGCGGCGCTGGCGAAGAAGGTGGCTGATACGGTGAAAAGGCGGATGGGCGAAGAGCTTCTGGAAGAGATCGGCTACGCCATGGCGGCCCGGGACAGGCGAAAGGGGACCGCGGTGCTGCGGGTCATCGAAGCGGGGCTGGAGGGCAGGATCAGGCGGAGCCTGGCGGAAGGCCTGGGGGACGGATGGATCCGGATCGCCTTCGAACTGAGCCGGCGCGTGCGAAACGAAGTTCACCGGGGCATGCAGTTCCTCCGCTTTCGGGAGGCGGAGGATGGATATCTGTTCGCCCTGACGGAACCGAAGGAGGATGTGACCGCATTTCTGATGCCTCATTTCTCGGATCGACTGCCCCGGGAGAATTTCATCATCGTGGATACGCTCCGAAAGACGGCCGGCGTTCACCCGGCAGGAAAGCCCTGGTTTCTCGTGCGCCTGGAGGAAGGGGAGAGGGAGCGGATCTCCGGGATGACCGGGCGCACTACGCAGGAAGAAAAGGAGATAGCGGAGCTCTTTTGCCGTTTCTTCCATACCATCGGCATCCGGGAGCGGAAGAACCTCCGCCTGCAGCAGCAGTTTTTGCCGCTCCGCTTTCGGGGAACCATGACGGAGTTCGACGGACAGGGCTGACGGAATGCAGAAAATAGATCGCTAAAAATTCACAGATTCGACACAAATTGTTCTTTAAAAAATACTTTCCCTTTTTCTGGCCATATTGTATAATGTCCCCATTCCGGGGGAAAACTGTTAGAAGGATTGCAGCAGGGCGAACCGGACTGTTCTCCCACTACAAAAGGTTGCAGCGCCTGCGCAGAGAAAGAAAGGATGATTTTCGATGTCTCATTCAGTGGATTGTGTGCAGTACAGGATCAGGCTGTTGCCAGAGGAAGTCAATCGTTTCGTGATGGCAGCTTCCAGATGTGATTTCGACGTGGACATTGCATACAACAGATTCGTGGTGGACGCCAAGTCCATCGTCGGCGTGTTCGGGCTGGATTTCAGATATCCGCTCACCGTCGTCTGTCATGGCTTCGACAGCAGATTCGACAGCTATTTGAAGGGCCTTGCCCTGGCCGTATAAGGGCGACCGGAGAAGTTCGGGTTTGACTCCCTGTAGAGAAACGTGTAGTATTCTCTACAGGGAGTTTTTTATACGACAGGAAATGGGGAGAGGGTTTTGGAAATCAGGATTTCGGTACGGGGGCTGGTGGAATTTCTCCTCCGTTCAGGGGATATCGACAATCGAAGGAAAGCGTCGCCGGAGGACGCTATGGCGGAAGGAAGCAGGATCCACAGGATGATCCAGCGCCGGATGGGATCGGGGTATCATGCGGAGGTCTCCATGAAGTGCCGCTGCGAGTTTGAGGAGTACAGCCTTTTGGTGGAGGGGCGGGCGGACGGCGTGATGGACACGGATCCGGTCACCATCGATGAAATCAAGGGGACTTATCGGGATCTGGGACGGATGAAGGGGCCGGATCCGGTGCATCTGGCCCAGGCGAAATGCTATGCCCATTTTTACGCCAGGGAGAACGGGAAGGCGGAAATGAAGGTGCGGATGACCTATTGCAATCTGGAGACGGAGGAAATCCGCTATTTCGAATCCGCCTATACGGCCGCGGAGCTGGAAGAATGGTTCGGAGGGCTGATCCGGGAATACAGGAAATGGGCGGACGACGAGATCGCCTGGAAGCAGCGCCGCCAGGACGCCATTCATGGAATGGCCTTTCCGTTTGAATACCGGGAAGGGCAAAAGGAGCTGGTCACCCACGTGTACCATACGATCTGCCACCGGAAAAAACTGTTTCTGGAGGCTCCCACCGGGGTCGGGAAGACGATTTCCACCCTGTTTCCCTCCATTAAGGCCGTGGGGGAGAAAAAGGCGGACCGGATCTTCTATCTGACGGCGAAGACCGTGACGGCGGCCGTGGCGGACGATACGTTCCGGCTTCTGAGGGAAGGGGGGCTTCATTTCCGGACGGTGACGCTGACGGCCCGGGACAAGATCTGTTTTCTGGAGGAGGCGGAATGCAATCCGGAGGCATGCCCTTATGCGAAGGGGCATTACGACAGGATCAACGACGCGCTCTACGATCTGTTGACTTCGGGGGAACATTACAGCAGGGAGGAAATCGAGGCGTATGCGCGAAAGCACCGGGTCTGTCCCTTCGAGCTGGGACTGGATCTGAGCCTGTTTTCGGACGGGGTGATCTGCGACTACAATTATGTTTTCGATCCCCATGTGTATCTGCGCCGCTTTTTCGGGGACGGCACGCAGAAAGGGGAATGGATTTTCCTGGTGGACGAGGCGCACAACCTGCTGGAGCGGGGGCGGGAAATGTACAGCGCCACGGTGTACAAAGAGGACTTTCTGGCGCTGAAACGGACGGTGAAAGCGTACGACGGGAGAATGGAAAAGCATCTGGAAAAATGCAACCGGGAGCTCTTGCTGCTGAAAAAGGAATGCGATGGCTTTCGCATCGTGGAGTCCATCGATTCCTTCATCCAGGTCATGACCAGGCTTTCCGGCGTCATGGAGGAATATCTGGAGAACCACGACGACAGCCCGGTGCGGCGGGAGGTGCTGGAATTTTACTTTGAAGTGTCCCATTTTCTCAAGATCTGGGAGCTGGTGGACGAAAAATACGTGATCTATACCGAATTCGACGAAGAGGGGCGCTTCTTTCTGAAGCTTTTCAACGTGGACCCTTCTGAAAACCTGCGGGCGTGCATGGATCGGGGGATCAGCAGCATCCTTTTTTCCGCGACCTTCCTGCCCATCCAGTACTACAAAAAGCTGCTGGGCGGGCAGGAGCAGGATTACGAGGTATACGCCAGGTCGGTGTTCGATCCGGAAAAAAAGGCCCTCTTTTTATCCGGGGACGTGACCAGCAAATATTCCAGGCGGTCGGAAGCGGAATATGCCAGCATCGCCGACTATATCCACAGCATCGTGGCGAGACGGCACGGGAACTACATGGTTTTCTTCCCTTCCCACTCCTTTCTGCGCAGCGTCTTCGAAAAATACCGGGAAGCCTATGCCGATCAGGACGGCGTGGAATGCCTGATCCAGGAAGAGTACATGAACGAGGAAATGCGGGAGGCGTTCCTGAAACGGTTCGAAGGGAACGGGGAATGTGAGCTTTCGAAGGTCATCCATATGGAAATCGAGGTGGAAGAAGAGACCAGCCTGGTGGGATTCTGCGTGCTGGGCGGAATTTTTTCGGAAGGGATCGATCTGAAAAGGGACAGGCTCATCGGCGCCATCATCGTGGGAACCGGGCTGCCTCAGATCTGTACCGAACGGGAAATTCTGAAGCAGTATTTCGACGGGGACGGGGAGGACGGCTTTGATTTCGCCTATCGCTATCCGGGAATGAATAAGGTGCTGCAGGCGGCGGGGCGGGTGATCCGGACCGCGGAGGACGTGGGGATCGTGGCGCTGCTGGACGAACGCTTCCTGCAGCGCTCCTATCAGCGGCTTTTCCCGCGGGAATGGGAGCGGTTTGAAGTGGTCAGCGCCCGGACCGTGGCGGCCCGGGTGGAGAAATTCTGGAACGACTGGCTGTGAATCCGGGTGAATCCGGAGCCCGGAGCCGGAGCCGCTCGCCGGCCGTTTCCGCAAAGGCTGGGGAGGCGTCAGAGAGGAAGCTGGCGCCCCGCCCGAAACCAGGCGATTTCCCTCCCGTAGGGGGGCAGCGTTTTGCCCGGGTTGTCCGGATCCGGATACCAAGGCGTTTCCAGAATATGCGGGATGGAGGAAAATTCGGGCAGATGGACCAGATAATTGAGCGGTTCGAACCCGATTTTTCCTTCTCCGATATCGGCGTGGCGATCTTTTGCGGCGCCCTTTTCGTTTTTGCTGTCGTTGATATGAAAAACGGCGATCTGGTTGAGGCCCAGGATCCGGTCGAAGCGGGCCAGCACGGAATCGGGATCCCGGGCGATGTCATAACCGGCGTCATGGGTATGGCAGGTATCGAAACAGACCCGAAGGCGATGGTTCTGGGAAACGCCGTCATAAATGGCCGCCAGCTCCTCGAAGCTGCGCCCCAGCTCGGATCCCTTCCCGCTCATGGTTTCCAGGGCGATGAGGACATCGCGGCTTTGGGACAGCACCTCGTCGAGACCGCGGACGATGCTTTTGATCCCCGCTTCGGCACCGGCGCCCACATGGGCTCCGGGATGCAGGATGAGCAGCCGGCTTCCCATCAGCCGGGTCCGCTCCATTTCGTCGATGAGAAAGCGGATGGAGGATTCACGGGTTTCCGGGCGAACGGTGTTGGCCAGATTGATGAGATAGGGGGCGTGCACTACGAAATCCGCTATTCCGTTGGCCTCCATCAGGCGCTGCGCCTGCGGAACGCGAAGCTCCTCCACGGGCCTGCGGCGGGTGTTCTGGGGAGCTCCGGTGTATAGCATGAACGTATTGGCGCCATAGGACAGCGCTTCCCGGACCGATCCCTCCATCATTTCCTTCCCGCTCATGCTCACATGGGAACCGATGATGAGATGCCTGTTTTCCATAACGATTTCCTCCTTTTGTGTTCCGGTATCCCATTGTACCACAGGGCGGGAAAAAAGCAAGAAGGTGACATAATATGCAGCGAAAAAGAGGAGGGCAAAAGGCGGAATTGACGGAGAAACAAAATATGACATCGGTGTCATAAATAATGACATTGTGGAAAACCGTATATGACGAAAAAGTATGTGGATAAGTATGTGGAAAATGGGGATTTGTCAGACAATTCATGGAAACGACGAAGAAAATAGTGGCGGTTATCCACATTTTTAGAGAATATCCGGTTTTTCGCATAAAAACTCAGTCGGTCAATCCGTTTATGTTACCCGTTGAGCGCGCGGCGAAAAAATGGTAAAATGGAGTATCCGAATAATCCGGAAGGAGGCAGTTGCCATGTGGGCATATGAAAGCGTTTTTTATCAGATTTATCCGTTGGGATTTTGTGGGGCTCCCTTTGAAAATGACGGGGTGCAGGAGCATCGCATTTTGAAGGTGAACGATTGGATTCCCCATATCAAAAAGCTGGGGGCGGATGCGATTTACTTTTCCCCGCTGTTCGAATCCGATACCCACGGGTACAATACGAGAGATTATAGAAAGGTGGACTGCAGGCTGGGCACGGAAGAAGATTTCGCGCAGGTCTGCGGGAATCTGCACAAAGAAGGGATCCGCGTCGTGCTGGACGGCGTGTTCAACCACGCCGGACGGGGATTTTTCGCTTTTCAGGACGTGGTGAAGAACCGGGAGCATTCCCCTTATCTCAACTGGTTTCACATCGATCTGTGGGGTAATTCCAACTATAACGACGGGCTCTGGTACGAAGGCTGGGAAGGCAATTACGATCTGGTGAAGCTGAATCTTCAGAACGAGGAAGTGGTCCGCTACCTGCTGGACAGCGTGGCGTACTGGATCGACGCGTTCGATATCGACGGACTGCGCCTGGATGTGGCGTACTGTCTGGACGAGAATTTCGTCCGCCGTCTGCGCCGTTTCTGCGACGAAAAAAAGAAGGACTTTTTCCTGGTTGGAGAGATGCTGCACGGGGACTACAAGCGGCTGGTCAACGATGAAATGCTGCACTCCGCCACCAATTACGAATGCTATAAGGGGCTGTATTCCAGCTTCAACAGCATGAACCTGTTCGAGATCGTCCATTCCCTGATGCGCCAGTTCGGGCCGGAGAACTGGACGCTTTACAGAGGGAAGCATCTCCTCTCCTTCGTGGACAATCACGACGTGACGAGGATCGCCAGCAATTTGACCGAGGAGAAACATCTTCCCCTGATCTATGCCCTCATGTTCGGGATGCCCGGGATCCCCTGCGTCTACTACGGGAGCGAGTGGGGGGCGAAAGCGCACAAGAGCCAGGGAGATCCGGCTCTTCGGGCCTGCTTCGACGAACCGGTGGAGAATGAGCTGACCGAATGGATCGAAAAGCTGGCGGAGGCGAAAAAGGGCTCCCGCGCCCTCAACTACGGCGGCTTCCGTTCCGTGGTGCTCACCAACAGGCAGTGTATCTTCGAGCGGGCTGCGGACGGTGAACGGGTACTGGTTGCCATCAACGCGGACAGCCAGCCGTATACGGCGCATTTTGACGCGGGCTGCGGACAGGCAGTGGATCTGATTACCGGCGAAATCCACGATTTCGGCGGAGGAAGCCAGCTGCCTGCCTACAGCGCGTACTACTGGAAGTGCGAGCGCTGATCGCGCTGCTTCGGGGCAAGATCGTTTAGTTTGCCGCGTTGTCCAGGAGCGTGCGGACCGCACGCACATTTTCCGGATCCGTCTGCCACAGCTCGTATTCGCTTAAGCCGGGAAGGCCCATGGAAACGGCGGGATTGCGATAGGACATCCCGCTGGCAAGGACGCGTTTTCCGGACATGTGAAAGGCGGTCAGACCGGTCCGGGCCAGCAGCACTTCCACGGCATGGGCGTTGATGCCGGCGCCGGCCAGGATGGTCAGATCCTTCCCGGCAGCGTCCACCAGCTCTTTCATGCGTTCGATTCCCTCCAGACAGGATGGGGACTGGCCGGACGTGAGGATGGTGTTGACGCCCAGGCTGCGCGCCTGCTGAAGCGCCACGAAGGGATCTTTGCACATGTCGAAGGCTCTGTGCAGGGTGACGGACATGCCCTTCGCCCGTTCCATAAAGCGTTTCATCTGTTCGACGTCGAGAGAGCCGTCCGGCAGCAGGCTGCCGATGACGACGCCGTCGGCTCCCGCATCCCGAAAGGCGGAGATCTCCTCGCAGATCAGATCCGCCTCCAGGGGCGAATAGAGGAAGTCGCCGAAGCGGGGGCGGATCAGGACGTGGATGCGGATATCCACCGTACGGCGGATCTGCCGGAACAGTGCCATGGTCGGCGTGGTGCCGCCGATGACCAGATTGGAGCACAGCTCCAGGCGGTCCGCGCCGCCTTCTTTCGCGCAGATTGCGGACTGCGTGGAATCCACGCAGCATTCCAGGGTATAATTCTTTTTCATAGGAACCTCCATACCTCCTTGATTCCCGCGGGCAGCGGGGATATTGAACGGGTTACTTCTATTGTAATGGATGCCGGTATCCCGGACAAGGGCCCACCAGAAATCTGCACGCGCGAAAAACAGGGAAAAACGGAAAATGTGAATAAAATGTGAACAAAAGTTTAGGAAATTCATAAAAAGTTTAAAGAAAATATAAAATCTATTTACAATCACGGGGAAACATGCTATCCTCATTCTCGTACTAAGGAACCAAACTTCATATTTGCAACTGTCAGGTTCCGTATTTAGTAGGAGGAGAATTATTATGAAGAAAAATCTGGTAGCAGTATTAACCGCAGTAGTTATGACCGCATCTCTGGTAGCTTGCGGCGGAACAACGGAAGAGACCACGGCAGCTACAGTTGAAGCGACTGTAGAAGCCTCTGTAGAAGAGAGCTCCGTAGCGGAGACCGTAGAAGAGAGCACTGTAGAAGCGACCACCGAGGCCGCGACTGAAGAAGTGACCACCGAGGCTGCGACCGAAGAAGCGACCACCGAGGAAGCGACTACCGAAGAAGCCACCACTGAGGCTGCGACCGAGGAAGTGACCACCGAAGCTGCGACCGAGACCGCTGCTGAATAATCAGCCTGGTATCGAATCGCACAGCGAAGAAGTGCACGGGATGCCCGGGCCGAGAAATCGTTCCCGGGCATTTTTTATGCAATAGGAAAGTTCC
>OEQQ01000338.1_pt1 | contig 9985 bp, 6 predicted proteins | sample 1539741 | NCBI WGS metagenome assembly OEQQ01 (sample SAMEA3891876, study PRJEB23780) | metagenome | biome: terrestrial biome; feature: animal house; material: Caecal content | place: Italy | collected 2015-05-05
TGGAGGAATGGCGGGCGAAGGCGAGGGAATGCGTGGAGGAAATTTCGGGCCTGAGCCCTCAGAGCCCGATTCCCCGCCTCTTTGCGGCGCAGCTTCTGATGACGGAGGACAAGATGGAGGAGGCGGGCTGGATTTTGAACCACGTGCAGCTCAGATCCAGACAGGACGAGCCTGCGGTTTTCTGCTATTACCTGTATCTGACCACCCTGTATAACCGGGAAGAGGCCTACGGGCAGAAGGTGCGCAAAAAGGTGGAGGAGCTGTTCGATCAGAATCCGGGAGAATGGCGGATCGCGTGGCTCCTTCTGTTCCTGACGCCGGAATTCGACCGCAGCCCCGCAAAAAAATGGGCCTTCCTGGAACGAAGATTTTCGGAGGGGTGCACCAGCCCCTTGCTGTACCTGGAGGCGGTGCAGCTGATGAACAGCCGCCCCGTGCTCCTGAACAGAGTGGGCGGAATCGGGAAACGGGTGCTGATGTACGGGGCCAGAAACGGGATTCTGGGCAGAGAGCTGGCGGGCCATGCGGCCGACCTCATCGCCCGGGAAAAATATTACGATCCCGCGCTCTTTCGGATTCTGAAGCTGGCGTGGGAGAAGCGGCCCGACGTGGAGGTGCTGCAGGCCATCTGCACCCTGCTGATCAAGGGAGGGAAAACCGGGACGGCCTGGCATACCTGGTATTACAGGGGAGTGAAAAAGGAGCTGCGCATCGCCCGGCTTTACGAGCACTATCTGATGAGCGTGGATCTGACGCGGGAGGAGCGGATCCCCAGACAGGTCCTCTTGTACTTCGCCTATCAGAGCAATCTGGATTACGGGCACGCCGCCTGGCTGTACGCCAGCGTGGAAAGGCTCAGGGATGAGGATACGGAGCTATATCTGGCCTATCGCCCCCAGATCGACCGCTTTGTGGAAGACCAGCTCTCCCGGGGAAGGATCAACCGCGATCTGGCCTGGCTGTACCGCCGGGTATTAAAGCCGGGGGAGCTGTCCGAAGAGCTGACGGCGCAGCTCGCTTCTTTGCTGTGCAGCGTGGAAGTGGAGGTTCCGCAGAGTCCGAAGGGGAAGATCGCCGTGGTTCACCCCCGTCTGAAAGGGGAAAAGATCTATGTTTTGCAGGACGGAAAGGCCTGCGTGGATCTTTACAGCCGCATGGATCTGGTCTTCTGGGAGGACGAGTCCGGGGGGAGGGAGCTGCTCAACGGGACGGCTTCCATGACCCCGCTCTTCGCGGATCCCGGGGAGGAATTCGAACGGGAGCTGGCGGAGAGGGCCGGGGATACGGTGGGCCTGGCGCTGGCGGCCACGGATCCGGCCGATCCGCAGGTGCGCCCGCAGAACGAGCGGGCCAGCCTGATCGTGGCGGCGGAACCGTTTCTGGAAGAGGGATTCGGCAGGAAGCTGCGGATCGCCCTGATGCGGTATTTCGAAGAACAGGATCGTCCGGACCGGCTCAGGAGCCTGCTGGAACGGCTGGCCCCGGAGGACGTGGAGCCCGGGGACCGGACGGAAACCGTCCGCTGCCTGACGCTGCAGGGGATGTATGAGAAAGCGTACGAGTGGCAAAAGGAGCTGGATGCGGACCGCCAGGATCCCAGAGTGCTCTTGCGCCTGTGCAGCCGCCTTCTGGATCAGGGGCTGTATCGGGAGGAACCGGAAATGACCCGGCTGTGCTACGCGGCCGCGGTGCACGGCAAATACGACGCCTGCGTGCTGCGCCAGCTGACGGAACGCTACGAGGGCAGCGTCCGGGAAATGGAGGCGTTAAAATCGGCCGCAGAAGGGTTTGGAATCGATACCTATCCCCTGTGCGAGCGGATCATGGAACAGCTCCTTTACACCGGGCAGGATGTGACCGAACGGATGGACCTGCTGCGCCAGTACGTGGCGGAGGGCGGCAGGAGCGGGCTGGAAGAGGCCTTTCTGCACCGGTGCGCCTACAGCGGCGTGATGGAAGGCCAGCCGGTTCACCGCTATATGATTCACGATATGCTGCGGACGGAAAGAAACGGAGAACCTTTGACGGACCTGTGCCGGATCGCGGTTCTGCAGTATTACGCGAAAAACAGGGGGGCCATGGACGCCGCCGTGGAGGAGGCCGTAGGCCGCATGGGGAGCCGCCTTCTGGAAAAGGGGATTCATCTGCCTGTGCTGCGGGAGTTCGCCCGGCTGATCCCGGGAGCGGAGTTTTTGCTGGACAAGACCTTCGTGGTCTATTGCGGAACGCCGGAGGAGCGGGTCTGCCTGTACTGGCGCATCCTGTCGGGCAAGGGCGGGGAGACCGAATACGCGGGCGCTTCGATGCCGCATCTATACGAAGGGATCTACGCTTCTTCCTTCGTCCTCTTCCCGGGAGAATCGCTACAGTATTATATCGCAGAGGAAGAGAATCCGGGAACGAGAGTGGAGAGCGGCATCCTGAAGGCGGCGGAAATCGATTCCGACGCGGCGGGGCGCTATGGGATGCTGTGCGCGGCAGCTTCCCGGCAGCTGTCGGGAAGCTGGCAGGGGCTGGAGCTTCTGAACCGCTATCTCTACGTGGATTTTTGCGAAAATCAGCTGTTTCGCCCCATGAAGGAGGACTGAGCCGCCGCTGGGAGGAAAGGGGCGGGGGAAGCCAGGAGAACGAAAAGGAGAGATGACATGTTTCTGGGAAACAGAGAGCGGGAAATGGGAACGGGCGCGCCGGGAGCTGTGGCCGGATATGATTTCAGCGACCGGACCGCGCAGATCAGCTACTGCCTGCCGGGATCCGGACAGCCGGAGACCGTCAGCCTGGTTGCGGGAGAAGAGCAGTTCCTCATCCCCGCGCTTTTGGCCAGGTGTGCGGAAAGGGATCTGTGGCTCTTCGGAAAAGAGGCGCAAGAGAGCGTGGAGAAAGGGGAGGCCGCGGCGGTGACGGACCTTCTGGAAAGAGCGGTCCGCAGGGAGACGGTGTTTCTGGACGGGCAGCCCTACGATCCCGTAGCCCTTCTGTCCCTGTTTCTGAAACGGACGCTGTCCCTCTTAAATCCCATCCTGCCGCTGGGGCGGATCCGCGCGTTCGTCTTCACCGTGGAAGAAGTGACCGGGCCGGTCATCGAAGCGCTGACCCAGTCCGTCTCCCTGCTGGGGCTCAAAGGGGCGAAGCTGTATGTGATCGGGAGGGCAGAAAGCTTTTTCTATTATAATATCAGCCAGCCGGCGGAACTGTGGGTGCACGACGTCCTTCTGTGCGATTTTTCCGGGCCCTGCCTGAAGACGTTTCTCTTTACGCTCAACAGAAGGACCACGCCCGTGGCGGCGTTCGTGGAGGAAGCGTCCTTTCCCCATGTGCGCCGCCCGGAGGATGCGGGAAGCGGGGAGGAGGACGGACGCCGGAGGGAGAGGCTGGAGAAGCTGGACCGGTATTTCGCGGACGCCGTGGGCCAGCTGATGAAGGACAGGACCGTTTCCACGGTCTATCTCATCGGCGAAGGCTTTCAGGGGGAATGGTATCAGGAATCTCTGAAGCTGCTCTGCCAGGGAAGAAGGGTGTTTCTGGGCAACAATCTCTACAGCAAGGGGGCCTGCTACGCGGCGAAAGAGAGGCTGTCGGGCTCCAGGCTGTCCGCGGACTACGCCTTTCTGGGCAGGGACATGATCCGGGCCAACGTGGGGATGCACGTTTTGCGGCGCGGGCAGGACGCCTACCTGGCGCTGCTGGACGCGGGAACCAACTGGTATGAAGCCAAAAAGGAATGCGAGTTTTTGCTGGAGGAGGAAAACAGCTTTTCTTTGCGGATCACCCCGCTGAACGGGAAGGAAGTGCGGGAAGTGCTGGTTTCGCTCAACGGGCTGGCCAAACGGCCGCCGCGGATGACGCGGATCCGCATGCGCGTGGATATGACGGATGTGAGCACGGTCCGGATCAATATGGAAGATCTGGGGTTCGGGGAGTTTTATCCGGCCACGCATCAGTTCTGGGAAGAAACGTTTTCCCTGGCCTGAGGGCAGAAAGGAGAAGCGGATGGGAAGGGTATACCTGTGTTTGGGAAAAAACGCCGAAGTGCCATGGTATTTCGAACGGGCCAGGGCTCATATCTGGAATGTGGAAGAGCTGTGTTATTTCGTTCAGGAAAACGCGTGGCTCCTGGAGCCGGATGTGCTGGATGAAAAACTGGCGGCCTGGGTTGGGGAACAGTGCGGCCTTCCGGATCTGGCGCGTCAGCTCTTCGCGTCGTCCCGGGAAAAGGAGCCGGTGACCGCCTTCGTGGGAACGCTGTTCGAATATACCGGTTACTGCACGAAGCAGCAGGAGCAGCAGGTGGAAAAAATCCTGCGGATCAACGAAAGCTCCGGCGAGGCCCAGCGGGCCGGGGCGAGGGGGGACTATTTCCTGGAGAGCAGGAAATTCGCACTCGCCATCCGGGAATACGACGGCCTCATCCGGGAATTCAAGGGCATGGACCCCGCTTTCCTGGGAAGGGTCTATCATAACCTGGGCGTGGCCTGCGCAGGCCTGTTCTGGTTCGAGCGCGCCGCGGACGCCTTCTGGCAGGCATGGCGGCTGCTTCGGACAAAGGAGAGCGCCCTGCAGTTTCTGGCCGCCAAACGGCTGGGGCTGGGGGAGCAGGGGTATGTGGCGTTTCTGGCAAACACGCCGGATCTCTACCAGATCTCCCTGGAATTTGAAAAGCGGATGGAAGCCTGCGATCTGGCCTGGAGGGAATCGGAGGACGCCGCCTTCATCCTGCACGCCGGGGAGGCGCGCAGGGACGGAGGCGGCGGGCTGAGCGCAAACCGCCTTTCGGAAAGGCTCTCGGCGCTGGAGAACGATTACCGCAGCTGCACGGCGCAGTAGCCGCAGGGCGTCCGGTTTAGAGCTTATGGAAGGACGGCGTCCTCTTTTCGAAGGTGCAGTAATAGGAAAAACCGCATTCCTTCAGCCTCTCCGCGGCCAGGGAAAAGTCGCTGCCGATATCTTCGGGACGGTGGGCGTCCGAGCCCACGGTGATGATCTCCCCGCCTTTGGCGCGGTAGGCTTTGAGCACGCCGTCGCAGGGATGGAACTCCTTCAGCCCCTTGCGAAAGCCCCCGGTATTGAGCTCGATGCCCTTGCCGTTTTCGATGAGGGTTTCCAGAATGGGGTCGAACAGATCCGCGTATTTTTCATAGGAATAATCCCTGTCCCTGGACCGGCTGTAGCGGATCACGTAGTCCAGATGCCCATAGACGTCGAAGTCGGAGAAGGTGCGGACGGACCGGAGGATCTCCCGGAAATAGGCGCGGTAGCCTTCTTCGTCGGAAATGCCGTCGTAGTATTCCGGATATCCCGGATCCCTGTGGTCCACGATGTGGGTGGAGGCGATGACGAAATCGAAATCGTGGGAGCGGACATAGGCGGCGTTTTCCCGGGCGATATGGGGCTGCAGCCCCAGCTCCACGCCGAAGTTGACCCGGATCTTCCCCTCGTACTTTTTGCGGTATTTGAGCAGATCGTAGAGATAGGAATCCGTGTTGACCTCGAAGGTGCCCGCGGGGATATCCTCCCGCACGGGAAAGTCGGGATCCATGTGCTCGGTGAAGCACATTTCCGTATACCCGAGCTCCAGCGCGCGCCGGATCATATCCTCCATAGGCGCTTCGGAATCCCCGGAAAAATGGGAATGAAGATGATAGTCGGCTCTGATTGGCATGGCAAATTCTCCTTTTGCAAAAAATCGCAGGCCGGCGAGCGGCGTCCCGTCCTGCGACTGTAAGTATATCACAAAAACAGGGAAAAGTTCCCTGGCTTTTCCAATAATTTTGAATTTACATCTTGATATTTGGACACAAATTAGGTAGAATAATTGTGCTGATAAAATTTTGTCAAGCACTCTGCCCAAAAGTAGGAGCAGCCTGACAAAAGAGTAAAAATCATTTTCAGGAGGAAACTAAAATGGCAGTAAAAGTAGCAATCAATGGTTTTGGCCGTATTGGTCGTCTGGCTTTCAGACAGATGTTCGGAGTAGAAGGATTTGAGATCGTTGCGATCAACGACCTGACATCCCCCAAGATGCTGGCTCACTTACTGAAATATGACTCCACACAGGGCAGATACGCACTGGCTGACAAGGTTACGGCCGGCGAAGATTCTATCACTGTTGATGGCAAGGAAATCAAGATCTATGCGAAGGCGAGCGCAGCTGAGCTGCCCTGGGGCGAGATCGGTGTTGACGTAGTTCTGGAGTGCACCGGCTTCTACACCTCCAAGGCGAAAGCGCAGGCTCATATCGACGCTGGCGCTAAGCACGTCGTTATCTCCGCTCCTGCGGGCAACGACCTTCCTACCATCGTTTACAACGTTAACCACGAGTCCCTTACCAACGAAGATACCATCATCTCCGCTGCTTCCTGCACGACCAACTGCCTGGCTCCCATGGCGAAGGCGCTGAACGATTCCTTCCCGATCCAGTCCGGTATCATGTGCACCATTCACGCTTACACCGGCGACCAGATGACTCTGGACGGCCCTCAGAGAAAAGGCGATCTGAGAAGATCCCGCGCGGCGGCTGTGAACATCGTTCCCAACAGCACCGGCGCAGCGAAGGCAATCGGCCTGGTTATTCCCGACCTCAACGGCAAGCTGATCGGCGCTGCACAGCGCGTTCCTACCCCTACCGGATCCACCACGATCCTGACCGCTGTTGTGAAGGGCAATCCTACCAAGGAATCCATCAACGCAGCGATGAAGGCAGCTTCCAACGAGTCCTTCGGCTACAACGAAGATGAAATCGTATCCAGCGATATCGTTGGCATGAGATACGGCTCCCTGTTCGATGCGACCCAGACCATGGTTCTGCCCATCAACGATGAGCTGTCCGAAGTACAGGTTGTTTCCTGGTACGACAACGAGAATTCCTATACCAGCCAGATGGTTCGCACCATCAAACACTTCGGCAAACTGCTGAACGCTTAATCGGCACTTTGTCCGGGCTGTGGACACAGGCTCATTGAAGGGTCCGGTCTGTTGAGGACCGGACCCTTTTTTATAGGATAGGAAAGGAACTTTCCTATCCTATAAAAAAGGACGCTCCGCTGAGGATGCGCACTCGCGCGCAGGGAATGTTGTTGCCCAAGGGCAACCGCGCCCGGCGCGAGTGTGCACAGGCGCATATATACGCCCGTGCACACTATTTTAATTCACATTTTATAGGATAGGAAAGTTTATAAAACCATTTTAAGGAGGTTCCCATCATGGGCTTAAACAAGAAATCTGTTGATGATATCAACGTAAAGGGCAAAAGAGTCCTGGTCAGATGTGACTTCAACGTACCGTTAAAGAACGGCGTGATCACCGACGAAACCCGTATCGTAGCGGCTCTGCCCACCATCCAGAAGCTGATCGACGACGGCGGCAAGGTGATCCTCTGCTCCCATCTGGGCAAGGTGAAAAACGGCCCCAACGAAGGCGAGTCCCTGGCTCCCGTAGCGGCCAGACTGTCCGAGAAGCTGGGCAAGGAAGTGAAATTCGTTTCCGATTATCACGTGACCGGCGAGGAAGCGACCGCAGCGGTTGCAGCGATGCAGGACGGCGACGTTGTTCTGCTGCAGAACACCCGTTTCCGCGGCTCGGAAGAGACGAAGAACGGCGAAGAATTCAGCAAAGAGCTGGCTGAACTGGCCGACGATTACGTTTGCGACGCTTTCGGTTCTTCCCACAGAGCGCACGCGTCCGTTGCAGGCGTGACGAAATTCATCTCCGAAAAAGGCGGCTCCAACGCGGTCGGCTATCTGATGCAGAAGGAGATCAACTTCCTGGGCAATGCGGTGGAAGATCCGGTGAGACCTTTCGTAGCCATCCTGGGCGGCGCGAAGGTAGCGGACAAGCTGAACGTGATTTCCAACCTGCTGGAGAAGTGCGACACCCTGATCATCGGCGGCGGTATGGCTTATACCTTCCTGAAAGCCAAAGGCATGGAAGTCGGCAAATCCCTGGTGGACGACACGAAGCTGGACTACTGCAGGGAGATGATGGAGAAGGCCGAGAAGCTGGGCAAGAAGCTGCTGCTTCCCGTGGATACCGCCATCGCTCCCGCGTTCCCGGATCCCATCGACGCGCAGATCGAAGTGGATTATGTGGACGTGGAGAACATGCCTGCGGATCAGCTGGGCCTGGATATCGGTCCCAAGACCGCGGAACTGTATGCGGAAGCCGCTAAGACAGCGAAGACCGTGGTATGGAACGGCCCCATGGGCGTATTCGAGAATCCCGTTCTGGCGAAAGGCACCATCGCGGTAGCGAAGGCTCTGGCTGAGACCGACGCCACCACCATCATCGGCGGCGGCGATTCCGCAGCGGCTGTCAACCAGCTGGGCTTTGCGGATAAGATGAGCCACATCTCCACCGGCGGCGGCGCTTCCCTGGAATTCCTGGAAGGCAAGGAACTGCCCGGCGTTGCGGCAGCGGACGACAAATAAAAACCATATCGAAAATAAAGGAGACCAGCGAAAAATGGCTAGAAAGAAAATCGTTGCCGGCAACTGGAAGATGAACATGACTCCCAGCCAGGCGGTAGAACTGTGCAATACCTTAAAGGATCTCGTGAAATCCGACGATGTGGACGTGGTTTACTGCGTACCCGCCATCGACATCGTTCCCGTTGTGGAAGCGGTGAAAGGAACCAACGTGGAAGTGGGCGCCGAGAACATGTACTTCGAAGACAAGGGCGCTTACACCGGCGAAATCTCTGCGGAGATGCTGGTGGACGCGGGCGTGAAGTACGTGATCATCGGACATTCCGAGAGGCGCGACTACTTTAAGGAATGCGACTGCATGCTCAACAAGAAGGTGAAGAAGGCTCTGGAAGCGGGCCTGATCCCGATCCTTTGCTGCGGCGAATCCCTGGAGCAGAGGGAAATGGGCGTTACCATGGACTGGATCAGACTGCAGATCAAGTCCGATCTGGCTGGCGTCACCGCCGATCAGGTGAAGGGCATTGTCATCGCTTATGAGCCCATCTGGGCTATCGGCACCGGCAAGACCGCTACCACCGAACAGGCGGAAGAGGTCTGCAAGGGCATCCGCGACTGCATCGCCGAGATGTACGATACGGATACCGCTGAAGCGGTTCGCATCCAGTACGGCGGATCCGTCAACGCGGGCAACGCTGCCGAGCTGTTCGCGCAGCCCGACATCGACGGCGGCCTGGTAGGCGGCGCTTCCCTGAAAGCCGACTTCGGAAAGATCGTGAACTACAAATAAGCCTTCGATTGCAGGCGGCAATCGGGCATGACAAAACACCATCCGGTTTGTGGGAAACTGCAAACCGGATGGTGTTTTTTGTACGACCGACAAATGGTGAAGGGCGTGGCAAAACTGTGCCCGTTGACCGCAAAAGAAGGAATGTGCTAAAATATCCGTAACGATTCCCGGGCAGGCTGACGTGCCGGAGAGAAAGGAGAGGGAAGCGGCCCGGCAGGGGCCGTCAAAGAAAATTTCGGCAGCGGGGCGAAGCAGATGGGACGGATCCCCGCCGGAAATGATGAGGAAAGACGTGGTGATGACAGCGTGGCAGGGAAAGATGTTGCGGAAAAGATACTGGAATCCTACAACGATGTGTTTTCCGATATTGTGAATGTCCTTTTGTTCAACGGAAAAGAAGTGGTGGCGTCGGATGAACTGGAAGATCAGGCGCCCAGATCCTGGTACAAAGCGGACGGGAAGGTCCGGGAAATGGAACGGGATGTGGCAAAACGCTGGAAGAAGGGAAAGATCCGGGTGGCCTGTATCGGTCTGGAGAATCAGACAGAAGCGGATGCGGATATGCCGCTGCGGGCGATGGGCTACGATGGAGCGGAGTACCGTTCTCAGCTCCTGCGGGACAATCCCGGGGGGAAGCGGTATCCGGTGGTGACGCTGGTGCTGTACTTTGGGCATAGCAGGCGTTGGGATAAGCCGCTGTGTTTAAAGGAGCGTCTGGAGATCCCGCCGGAACTGGACGGGTACGTCAACGACTATCGGATCAACCTGTTTGAGATCG
>OEQQ01000342.1_pt1 | contig 9907 bp, 6 predicted proteins | sample 1539741 | NCBI WGS metagenome assembly OEQQ01 (sample SAMEA3891876, study PRJEB23780) | metagenome | biome: terrestrial biome; feature: animal house; material: Caecal content | place: Italy | collected 2015-05-05
GAGCAAGCTCCCACGCGGCATTTTGCCACATGTGCCTGCATGGCTGAACTGTTACGAAAAAACTGGGAGAAATTCTTCGAATGAGAGAGAAAAGGGAAGTCGGGAAAATCTTCGCCCTGATGGGATCCATGCTGATCCTGGGCGCGGCGGTCCTGGCTTATGAAAATATGGACGCGGACGCGTACCGGTCCTCCGGCACAGCGGTGTATGAAAACGGGCGGGGGGAGCGGTATCTGTTCCTCCCGTCCTGGGCGGACGCCGCCCGGGAGGAGGCCCGGCTTCGGGAAGAAGAGGGCGGGGAGGCGGTTGAAATCCTGCAGTCCCAAAACCTGGCCAGCGTGGAAATCCGGACGGCCAGCGGTTCCATGGACGCCGTCCGGGAGGAAAAAGGACATGGGGAAGCGGGGCGGATCCGGATTACCGGGGCGGACGGCGGCCTTTTGTACGAAGGCGGCCTGGATGAAATCCGGGGCAGGGGGCATTCCACCTGGTCTTTGGACAAGAAGCCCTATCAGATCAGGCTTTCGGAAAAGGCGGACCTTTTCGGCATGGGAGAGGCCAGAACCTGGATCCTTTTAGCCAACGGTTTCGACGAGACCTGCATCCGCAACAGCGTCGCCCTGTGGCTGGCCGACAGAGCGGGGCTGGCTTTTACGCCGGAGCAGGAGCCCGTGGATCTTTACTGCAACGGCGAATATCAGGGCAGCTATCTGTTCTGCGAAAAGGTGCAGGCCCGGGAGAACCGGGTGGAGATCGGAGACGGCTTTCTCATCGAGCGGGAGCTGCAGGATCGCTGGGAGCTGGCGGTCTATACGGAAGGCGAGTCCGGCTTCGTCACGGACCGGGGCGATTATTACCTGATCGATTTTCCCAAAGATCCCGGAGCGGAGCGGATCGAAGAGATCCGTTCCCTGGTGCAGGCGGCGGAGGACGCGGCCTTTTCGGAAGGGGGCGTCCATCCGGAAACGGGGAAGAGCTGGGACGAATATGTGGATGCAAAATCCTTCGCCCGGAAGTATCTGCTGGAAGAGATCACGAAAAATTACGACGGTGGCGTCACCAGCGCCTTTTACTATGTGCCGGAGGGGAAGGCGAAGCTCTATGCGGGCCCGGCATGGGATTACGATCTCATTTTTGGAAACGCCGCGCTGGACGAGATGAACAGCGACCCCAAAGGGATCACGGAGCTGTCGGACCATCTGTACGGGCCGGACCTCTACGGCGCTCTCATGGATCTGGAACCGTTCCGGGAAACGGTGTTCGACTGCTTCGAAACCGTATATCTGCCGCTTCTGGAGGAGCTTACGGAGAGCGGGATCGACGAAATGGCGGCATGGACGGAAGCGTCCGTGAAGATGGACCATCTTCGGTGGGAGGAGATGGAAAACCGCTATCAGTATTACGGGAGTTATGAGGACAATCTCCGCTATCTGAAGTTTTTCGTCCGGGAGCGGACGGAGTTTTTGAAGGAGGTCTGGGTGGGAGGAGAAGTCTACCGGACCGTGACCATGGAGGTGGAGGGGATTCCCTGGCGGAAGTTTTACGTCAAAGACGGCGGCCTTCTGGGAGATCTGCCCGTCCCGTTTTTGAACGACAGCCTGTTCATGGGCTGGTATCGCCAGGACGGGAAGAAGTACGACCCCTACCGGCCCGTCTATGAAGACATGACGCTGGAGGCCGCCTGGCAGAAGGTGGGCTGAGCCGTTGCCGTCCGCTGGCCCGCCGGCGAACTGCAGGGCCAAACCGTTGCCGTGGGGCCCGCGTCGGCCGCGCCGCCGGCCGGCGGGAAGGACGCGCGTTCCGGCGCACCTTGCGCTGCCCCGGCGGAGTGTGGTAAAATACAGCGTGCCCTTCGCGGGCAGCAGGAGGAAGATACTCAATGAAAAAAAGGATGGCACAGAAGGAGCGGATTTACGTCTGCCACACCTATTATCACGTTTACGTGGCCTGCCTGAAGGAGCTGACGCTTCCGAAGGAGATGCGGGGCCGGGCGACGCTGGTGCTGAGCACGCTATCCAACGACTTTGGAAATTTGAAGGAGAGGGCGGAGCGGAGCGGGATTTTCGAGGAAGTGCTCATGTTCGAAGAGCAGAGGGAGGACCGCTTCCCCCAGCTGGCCCGGTACCATCAGGACCGTGGGAATCTGGCGGCGAACCTGATTTCACGGATGATTTTCACGAAGCTGTACGGAAAGCTGCAGCAGCCGTATGTGCCCGTGGATTTCGGCAGTTACCGGGATATTTACGTGTTCTGCGACTCCGACCCCATCGGCTATTATCTGAACTGGAAAAAGATTCCCTATCACGCCCTGGAGGACGGCCTGGACTGCATCTGCTATTACGATACCGCGCGCTACGACAACCGGGGGCATTTCCGGCTCAAGGCGTTTCTGGCTTCCCTGAACCTGATCTTCATCCAGAACGGTTACAGCAAATACTGCGTCGATATGGAAGTGAACAATACTTCCATTTTAAAATATCCCTGCCCCAAATACATCGAACAGCCCAGGGAGGTGCTGGTGCGGCGCCTTTCCCGGGAGGATAAGGACCGGATTCTGGCCCTTTTCCTGGAGGATCTGGAGGGGCTCAAAGAGCAGCTTGCCACCGGGGAGTGCCACGAGAGAAAGGTGCTGATCCTGTCGGAACCCCTGTGCAGCATTCCGGTGAGGAAGCGGCTGTTTTCGGATCTGGTGGAAACGTACGGGCAGGGCGCGCAGGTGCTCATCAAGCCCCATCCCAGGGATGTGCTGGATTACCGGGAGCTCTTCCCGGAGCACATCGTGCTGGACAAAATGTTTCCCATGGAGATCCTGAATTTTCTGGAAGGGGTCAGCTTCGACCGGGTGGTTTCCGTCTATACGGTGACGGACTCCATCCATTTCGCGAAGGAAAAGATCTTTCTGGGGGACGATTTCATGGACCGTTACGAGAAACCGGAAGAGCATCGGTTCAACGAGCAGATCGAAGGGTGACGGGACGAAAGAGGGCGAAAGAATGAAAAGAATCTGGAACAAAATGATGGTGCTCTTAAGCCATCGTCAAAAACTGAAAATGGTGCAGATCCTCGTCATGATGGTGATCGGAGCCGCGCTGGAGACGTGCAGCATCGCGCTGGTCATCCCCGCCATCCAGGTCATCATCGATCCTTCCTGCGTGGAAGGGGACGGGATCGTGGCGCGGGCGTACCGGCTCACCGGACTGGAAAATCCCACGCATTTCATGATCCTCATCCTGTGCCTGATCATCCTGGGGTTCGTGCTCAAAAACATATTCCTGTATTTTCAGAACGTGGTGCAGCTGCGTTTCGTCTATACCAACCAGTTCGAGACGTCCCAGCGGATGATGATCAACTTCATGAAACGGCCCTATGAGTATTACCTCAACGCCGACACGTCGGTGATCCAGCGCATGATCACCTCCGACGTGAACAACATGTACGGGCTGATCCTGGCCTGCCTGCAGCTGGTCAGCGAGGTGATCATCTTCGTGTTCCTGACCGTCACCCTGACGTCCCAGGCGCCCCAGATGATCCTCACCATCGCGGCCCTTCTGGTGGCGGTCCTCCTGATCATCAAGTGCGTGTTGAAGCCCATCATGCGGCAGGCGGGCCAGGAGAACCAGGACTATTACAGCGGGCTCTATAAGTGGATCGAGGAATCCGTGATGGGCATCAAGGAGATCAAGATCGCCAATAAGGAGAACTATTTCATCACGGAATACGGGAAATGCGGCCGGGGGTATGTGAGCGCCGTCCAGCGCTACAACATCTTCAACGCCACGCCCAGGCTGCTCATCGAGACGGTGTGCATGGCCGGGCTGATCCTGTATCTGATCCTGATGATCCTGTCCGGGGCGGACGTCACCGCCATGGTGCCCCAGATCGGGGCGTTTTCCGTGGCGGCCATGCGGCTTTTGCCCTCGGCCAACCGGATCAACAATTACCTGACTTCCATTTCCTATTTCGAACCGTTTTTCATGGGGGTATCGGACAATCTGCAGGACGAGATTCACGACGAAAACGTGGTTTACGACGAGAGCGCCTACCGGGTGAAGAAGGATGTGGAAAAGCTGCCGGTGAAAAAGGAGATCGTGCTGGACGATATCGTGTACCGCTATCCCAACTCCGACGTCCTCATTTTCGATCACGCCCACATGGAGGTCCCGGTGGGGAAATCCGTGGGCATCGTGGGGACATCCGGGGCGGGAAAGACCACCATCGTGGATATCATGCTGGGCCTTCTTCGGATTTCCGAAGGCTCCATCCTGGCGGACGGCGTGGAGGTGCGGGAACATTACGAGTCCTGGCTGAAAAATATCGGTTACATTCCACAGAACATTTTCATGGTGGATTCCACCATCCGCAAAAACGTGGCCTTCGGCTGCGCGGACGACGAGATCGACGATGCGAAGGTGTGGGAAGCGCTGAAAAAGGCCAGCCTGGACGAATTCGTGCGAGGCTTGCCCCAGGGGCTGGACACCGGCATCGGGGAGCGGGGGATCCGCATTTCCGGCGGGCAGCGCCAGAGGATCGGCATCGCCAGGGCCCTTTACGAGGATCCGGAGGTGCTGGTGCTGGACGAGGCCACCAGCGCGCTGGACAACGACACGGAAGCGGCCATCATGGAATCCATCAACAGCCTGCACGGGCATAAGACGCTGGTGATCATCGCCCACAGGCTGCAGACCATCGAAAAATGTGACATCGTTTACCGGGTGGAGGACGGGCGGATCGTCCGCCAGCGGTGAGAGCGGCGAATGCGGGAAGAACGGTAAATGCGAAAAAGACCGGAGGGAAGGGAGGCGGGCACCGTGGCAGAAAAGGCGAAGAAGAGAGAGGCGAATCTGGAAGCGCTGCGCATCGCGGCCATGTTCATGGTGGTGGTCCTGCACTACCTGTCCGGCAGCGGCGCGCTGCCGGAGTCCGGCCGTGGGCTGGACGGAATCGCGGTTTTCGCCGTGGCCCTGGAATCTCTGTGCATCGTGGCGGTGAACGTCTACGTGCTGATGAGCGGCTATTTTCTCAGCTCTACGGCCTTTCGCTGGGGCCGGCTCTTCCGGCTGCTGGCCCAGGTGCTCTTTTACACCCTGCTCCTTCCTCCGGCGCTGGCGGCCCTGGGGCTGATCCCCGCGTCGGAGCTGACGGACGTCTATCATCTTCAGAAGAGCCTGTTTCCAGTCCAGTCCGGCCATTACTGGTTCGTCACCGCCTACGTGATCCTCTTCCTCCTCTCCCCGCTGCTCTCCGCGGCGCTGGAAAAGCTGGATCGAAAGGCCGCGGCGGGCGCGATTCTGGGCTTGCTGGTCTTTTTCTGCTTCGGGAAGTCGTTCAGCGTCCTGCAGCTTCCCACGGACCGCTACGGCTATGATTTCGGCTGGTTCGTGTGCCTGTATCTGATCGGCGGCTACTGGCGGCGGTACGGGATTCCCTTCCTGGACAAAAGGAGGAACGGGATCCTGATCTATCTGGGGTCAGCCGCTGGGATCGCGGGGATGGAGCTTTTGCTGACCCGGCTTTGTTCCCTCTTCCCGCAGCTGACCTACTACGCGTCGGTGCCCTTTCATTATAATTTCGTCCTCTGCCTGACCGGCGCCATGGGGCTGTTTTCGGCCTTTCTCCATACGGACGTCCGGGAGGGGAGGGGGGCGGATCTGATCCGGGCGGTGAGCCCCGCCGCATTCGGCGTCTATCTGATCCATCAGCAGGCGGACGTGCAGGGGAGGTGGCTCTCCTGGGCGGACGGCCTGTGCGGGAAAATCGGGCTGGGGCAGGTCTGGCAGGACGGCGCGGCGGCCGGAGGGGCGTTCCGGTTCGCCCTCTGCCTGCTGGCGCAGACGCTCCTCGTCTTCGTTTTCTGCATCGCCCTGGATCGGATCAGGGGACTGCTGTTTTTTAAATTAAGGAGGAAACGGCCATGACGGACCGGATGAAACGGGCGGTGACGAATGTGATCTTTCCGCTGCTCCTGTTTTTATATCCGTTTTTGAAAATCGATCAGGGGATCGATCTGACGGATTCCAGCTACGGGCTGGTGAATTACCTGTTTTTTCCCAATGCGGGGCAGGAATGGACGTTGGCCACCTGGCTGGCCAACGCGCTGGGCGCGCTTTTGATCCGGCTTCCCTTCGGGGATACCCTGATCGGCATCCGGTTTTACTGCAGCCTTCTGGTCTGCTTCATGGCGCTTCTGTCCTATTTCTTCCTGAAGGGGAAAATGCCGCCCTGGATCGCCTTCCTGGGGGAGGCGGCGGCCGTGAGCCTCTGCTGGATCCCGGTGACCAGCCTGTACAACTATCTGACCTTCGCCCTGTTTCTGAGCGGCAGCGTCTGCCTGTACCGGGGGCTGGTCTGGCAGAGGAGAAGGACCATGGCTTTCGCCGGGGCCCTGCTGGGGGCCAGCGTCCTGACCCGGCTGCCCAACATTCTGGAATGCGGCCTGATCGTGGCGGTGTTCTACTACGGCGTCGTGAAAAAGAAGCCGGCGAAGGAAATCTGGAAGGACGCGGGCGTCTGCGTGGCCGGATTTCTGGCGGTCTTTCTCGCCGGGTTTTTGTGCATCTGCCTGCAGTTCGGCCCGGGGGCGTACGGGGCCATGCTGGGAGGGCTTTCCGGCTATCAGAGCACGGACGCCACCTACTCCCCCCTGTCCATGGTCACCTCGGTGCTGGGGGCCTATGCGGTTTCGCTGAAATGGGTGCTCCTGCTGGCGGTGGCGGCGGGAATGGGAAGCCTGATGTTCATGCTGATGCCGGGGCGGTTTGAAAAGGTGAAAATGGCGCTGTACCTGTGCATGCTCCCGGTGCTTCTGCGGCTTTTGTGGGGGCGGGGCATGTTCAACTTCCAGTACGCTTTCTATTGGAGCGTGTTCCAGTGGTGCATGGTGCTGCTGTACGCGGCCATCGGGCTGTGCGTCCTGGCGCTGGCAAATCCCAGGACTTTCCGACGGGATAAGCTGCTGGCCCTGATCGTGCTGCTGGTGGTCTTCATCACCCCCATCGGGAGCAACAACGAGACCTATCCCAACATGAACAACCTGTTCCTGGTGGCTCCGGTGACGTTCTGGCTGGGATACCGGCTGTTCCTGGCGCTGGGGACCAAAAAGGGGACCTTCGCCTGGAGGGCCATGCTGGCGTTCGCGGCGGGCGTCTTTCTCGTCCAGAGCGCGGGCTTCGGCGTCCGGGCGGTGTTCCGGGACAGCATCGAGGGGCAAAAGCGCGACAGCGAAGTGACGGGAAGCCCGAAGCTGGCGGGGGTGAAAACCAACGAAGCCAACGCCCGGGCCCTGCAGGACGTAGTGGACTACGCGGAGGAAAACGGCTGGGAAGAGGACGCGGCCGGAGGGCGGCGGATGATCACCTTCGGGGACGTGCCGGGATTTTGCTGGCTGTTTTCCATGCCATCCGCCCTGTCCCACGACTGGCCGGACATGAACACCTATCCGGCCGACGCCATGGAGGATGACCTTCAGGCGATCCGGTCCCGGAACGGCGATCCGCCCGCGGTGATCGTGGCCGAAGGGAACGTGGACTTTGACGAGCCCCAGGAAGCCCGAAAGTGGGAGGCGCTTCTGGCGTTTCTGGAGGAAGGCGGATACGAGTGCCGGATGGACAACGGTACATACCGGATCTATGAATGATGCGGACAGGAAGGATGCAGAAAGGAACGGCCCGGGCCGTCGGAAAGAAGGAGAAGATGAGCGAATATAAACTGCCGTTTACAGGACACGAGAAAATACGGTTCAACGTCCCGCCCTTTGTCGGAAAAGAGTATGAGTACATCCGGCAGGCGGTGGAAAACAGGAAGATCTGCGGGGACGGGGAGTTCACCAGAAAGGCCAGCCGCTGGTTCGAGGAGCGCACCGGCACGGCGAAATGCCTGATGACCACCTCCTGCACCCACGCCACGGAGCTGGCGGCGCTGTTGTGCGATATCCGCCCGGGGGACGAGGTGATCATGCCGTCCTTCACCTTCGTGTCCACCGCGGACGCCTTCGTGCTGCGGGGCGCGGTGCCGGTTTTCGTGGACATCCGCCCCGACACCATGAACATCGACGAAACGCTGATCGAGGGGGCGGTGACGGAACGGACCCGGGCCATCGTTCCCGTCCATTACGCCGGGGTGTCCTGCGAAATGGACGTCATTCTGGACATCGCCCGCCGGCACGGCCTGCTGGTGGTGGAGGACGCGGCCCAGGGCGTGATGGCCAGCTACCGGGGAAGGGCGCTGGGGACCATGGGGGACTTCGGCTGCTTCAGCTTTCACGAGACGAAAAATTACAGCATGGGGGAGGGCGGAGCCCTGCTGATCCGGGATCCGGAGTACATCGAGAAGGCGGAAATCTTCCGGGAAAAGGGCACGGACCGGAGCAAATATTTCCGGGGGCAGGTGGATAAGTACCGCTGGCAGGATTACGGTTCCAGCTACCTGCCCAGCGAGCTCAACGTGGCCTACCTGTATGCCCAGCTGGAGGTGGCGGAGGAGATCAACGACTACCGCCTGGCCCGCTGGAACGAGTACCGTCAGCTGCTGACCCCGCTGGAGCGGGCGGGAAAGATCGATCTGCCCGTAGTGCCCGAAGGCTGCGTCCACAACGCCCACATGTTCTACATCAAGACGGCCGACGAGAAGGAATGCGCGCAGCTGCGGGAGTTCTTAAAGGATCGGGACGTGCTGGCGGTGTCCCATTACGTGCCGCTGCACTCCGCGCCCGCGGGGCTCAAATACGGGCGCTTCCACGGGGAGGATGTGTACACCACGAAAGAGAGCGAACGGCTGCTGCGCCTGCCCATGTATTACGGGCTCACGGCGGAAGAGACGGCTTTTGTGGCGGAAAAGGTAAGGGAGTTCTATGGAGCTTAAGGAAGGGCGGCGCAAAGAATCCGGATCCGCGCGCAGCAGCGTCCCGGCGGTCCTGAAAAACCGCCCCCTGCAGGACGGGCTCATCGCCCTTTGTCTGACCCTTTTGCTGTTTGCCTTTCTGGCCTTTCGCTTCGACTTTTATTACGATCTGAACGATGACGTGCTGATTAAGGACGTTTTGTCGGGCGTCTATTCCGGCGAGCCGGACGGGCACACCATGCAGCTGCTCTATCCGCTGGGCGCGGCTTTGAGCCTGCTGTACCGGCAGCTGCCCGTCCCCGTCTTCGGCCTGTTTTTGCTGGGATGCCAGGGGATCGCCATGTGGGCGGTCCTGCGCCGCACGGCCGGCCTTTTTGAAGGGCCCTGGGGCAGGATCGGCCTGCCGGCGGCGGAAGCGCTTTTCCTGCTGGCGGCCTTCGGGGATCACCTGGTCTTTGTGCAGTATACGGTGACGGCCGGACTGCTGGCGTCCGCGGCCATCTTCTGGCTGCTGACCGGGGAAGGGCGTGCGGAAGGGGGATCCTTCGCCCGCAGCTTCTGGCGGGAGAACCTTCCGGCCCTGGCGCTGTACTGGCTGGCCTTCTGCCTGCGTTCGGAGATGGGGCTGCTGTTGCTGCCCCTGGCGGGGGCCGCGGGGCTGTGCCTGTGGGCGCGGCGGTCCCCCTTTTGGAGCCGGGAAAACCTGGCGGCCTTCGGCGGCCTGTTTTTGATCCTGGCGGGCGGGATGGCCTGTCTCTGGGGGGCGGACAGCCTGGCCTACGAATCCGGGGAGTGGAAGGAATTTCGCCGCTTTTTCGACGCCCGCACGGAGCTGTACGATTACCAGCTGGATTTCGTCAACGGCTATGAGGAAAACCGGGAGATCTACGAAGGGCTGGGCATTCCTCAGGCGCAGCAGAAGCTTCTGGAGACCTATAATTTCGGGGCCGACGATTCCATCGACGCGGACTGGATGGAGCGGCTGCAGGAGGCGGCCGCAGCCCGGGAGGGGGGCGGATTCGTCCGCCAGAGCCCGGCGGACGCCCTGTGGAACCTGCGCCACCGGTTTCTC